>Ga0187894_10007319_pt1 | contig 10461 bp, 10 predicted proteins | sample GBC1701081metaG_FD_136650 | JGI IMG/M metagenome (GOLD analysis project Ga0187894, IMG submission 136650) | White microbial mat communities from a lava cave in the Kipuka Kanohina Cave System on the Island of Hawaii, USA - GBC170108-1 metaG ... | reverse complement strand
TAACTGACGAATTGTGGTTTTTAGCCCGTGAATACAGGCGATAGCACCCCGCTTCGCGGGTTAAATCAAATAAGTTCAGTAATATCAGAAATTACGGTGAAATTTTAATCTAACAAAGTAGAACTAAGACACAGGCAAAAACAGAGCTTTGACTTTAGTTGTTATTCGTAGCTTCTATTTTTTATGACTTATTCGATAAGCACATCTTCTGGCACCGGAGATTATATGCTCAACACGTTCGACTTGAACTTTTGAGCCTAAAACATTGCGGAAGATATCAAGTTCCTTCGAGCAAAAGCCCTGACAGATTGTAGCCGCGGCACATATCGGGCAATGATTTTCAACTAAAAGATATGAACCATCCTTTTCGGTTTTAACCTCCGCCATATAACCTTCTTCGGTACGAATACGCACGAGTTGTTTCAGTTTATCTTTCAAAGATACAGACTCAGTTATTCGATTTTTGTAATCCGCGTCCTGCCGCTTGCATCGAAGGTCAATCAAACGTTCCAAACCTTCTTTTCCGAACGCATCTTCCAAGTCACGAATAAGCGAAACACTCAGTTCCGCATATGCTTCGGGGAAGTATTTATCAGCTTCCTGTGTAAGTCGCCAGTGTTTGACAGGACGACCAAACGGAACAGGCTTCTCTACAGCAGTTACAAGTTTTTCATTTTGAAGAGAGTAAAGATGTTGTCGTATCGCCATAGCCGTTAGCCCTAGCCGTTCGGCAAGTTGCGCGGAATCCATAGCACCTTCCGTTTTCAACAACTTTACAATCTCACGTCGGGTTTTACCTTCAACAGCTTGCAGATTCTTACGACTCATAAAGTCTTTCTAAAGATTTTTCTTTACAAAGTCAAGGTGTGGTGTTACTCTCCCGACTTAATAAAGAAAAAACTTTAGAAAGTAAGAGGGAATTTGAATATGCAATACGGAAATGAATTAGCTATAAATACAGGAAAGAATATGAATGATAATTCCAAACCTGTGTTCAATTCATATAAAAGGTTTGATGGGCTAAGAGTTGCCATAACGGGAGGTACTTCGGGGCTAGGGCTAGCTCTTTTAAGAGAATTTCTGAGGGGTGGAGCGAGTGTGGCTTTTGTCGCACGTAATGATGAAAGGGTTAAGCAAATAACACTTGAGCATCCGGGTTCACATGGCATCATCGGTGATGTCTCTAAGAAGGAAGACATTTACCCTATTGCAATACAGATTACGGGAGAACTCGGTGGGCTTGATGTATTGATAAATAATGCCTCGAGTCTTGGTCCTGTCCCTCTTGCACTTTTGTCGGATACTGAATGCGAAGATTTAGAACGTGCATTTCAAACAAATTTGTTCGGAGCTTTTCGTTTGACCAAGGCGTTAATGGGATCATTGGCAGCATCAGCACGCGAAGGTAGGGGGGCGGTTGTTCTAAACATTTCAAGCGATGCGGCAATAAATGCATACCCTGGTTGGGGCGCATATGGGGCGAGTAAAGCTGCCCTCAGGCATTTGAGTCTTATTTGGGACGAAGAACATCGTGTTGACGGAGTACGTTTTCTTTCAATAGACCCTGGCGACATGGATACGCCTTTGCACGCCATAGCCATACCTGATGCAGACCCCACAACTTTGAAACGCCCTGAAACATCAGCACTGGAACTTGTTGAAGCAATAAGCTCTGCACTTTCCCACAGTCAAACCAAATTGCTATCAAAGACAAAATTTGTTGTAGAGGCAAGAGAGGCGGTGAACAAATGAATGCTGCAACAATTCCAATACAACGCCCGACACAAGCCAAACTCTTAGTTATTGAATCAAAAGGCGGGATTCGTCACGCTTTGCGAAAAGACTTTATAGATTTTCTTCGACCCGGCGACCTTGTTGTAGCCAACGACGCAGCTACCTTGCCAGCAAGTCTTATGGGAAGACATCAGAAAAGCGGTGCAGATGTGGAAGTTCGTCTTGCCGGACGCGCTTCACTTTCTCCGAAAGATATAAACCGTTTTACTGCAATTGTGTTTGGCAAGGGTGATTATCATACACGCACGGAAGACAGACCGCTTCCGCCCGTATTAACTGATGGAGATATTCTTGAACTTGGACCATTGTGTGTAACCGCAGAGCAACATCTTTTCAATCATCCACGTCTTGTGTCGCTACGTTTTCATGATGAACCGGATATGGTTTGGTCCGTTATTGCCAGGCATGGAAAGCCCGTTCAGTATGCACATATTCAGACCCCTCTGGCATTATGGGATGTGTGGACCAAACTTGCAGGAGTTCCTGTTGCGTTTGAGCCTCCGTCTGCGGGCTTCGCATTGGATTGGCGAACGCTGACTGCGATGAGAGAGCGGGGAATCGAATTCGCTACAATCACTCACGCAGCAGGCATTTCTTCTACGGGTGATGCAGAACTGGATAAACTCCTTCCTTTTGATGAACCGTACCATATACCGCAGGCAACATCACTTGTCATAAACAGAACTTTGGCAAGGGGCGGACGCATTATTGCAATTGGGACAACTGTGGTACGGGCACTTGAAGACAATGCTACAAAAAATAGTCATGTTCTTTCGGGGGATTTTATGGCAACAAACCGCATCGGTGCGAAAACACAACTTCAAGTTGTAAGTGCGATACTTTCAGGTACGCATGCATCCTATACAAGCCATTATGAATTACTTCGTGCTTTCGCACAGGATAAAACTCTTGAGCGTGCAGACAAAGAGTTGGAATCCCACGGTTATCTCACACATGAATTTGGTGACTCTGTGTTTATAGAACGTGAAGGAGAAATACAGAAAACTTTGAAATTGTTTTAAGCGACTCAAAGAATATATGAGAAACAACTTTCAGATTGCCTTAACTTTTGTGGGTGCCTGACGTTAAACGTAAGGCACCCGGATATAGGAGTTATTGACGGTTTGGTTTATGTGCAAAATCGTTTTAGCTTGCTAACACTCTGTAGTTATATTTGCGAAACTCAAACCCGTCTTTCTGTGCATCTTCGGCTCTTCTAAAATAGATTAATTCTGCCTTGGGTTTTTTCGAGCCTCTATGATTCAAATAGTCAAAGTGATTCTTGGCTTTGTTTTCATCATTCAGGACGCCGTGATTATCCCGGAAATATTCGAGTACATTTACTTCTTTTAATGCAGTTGCCTGGTCAACCCATGAGTTGATGCCTGTATCGGCGGCTTTTGGATGGGGAACTCCGGGAGGATACGAATTAATAACCAAACCTGCGTGACCATCGCTAAGTAACAAATCACCCGCCTGTGGACCAAGAGGGTTTACCTCCGTGTTTTTGTGATAAAGAGCCTTTGCGCTTATTCGGTTTATGACTGCCTTGTAGTATTCATCTTTATTGCTCCATTTATAGTTATTGCGGGAAATCATTATCCCGTTGGGAACGTCAACGGTTGTATAACCCCACGGAGGACCGCCTCTGTATGTGCCGGGATTGGGCGGAAAAGGAGAAGGTACATATACTTTCTCATATGTTAAATGCGTTCCCCCTTCGGGAATTTGCCCGCCTTCCTTTGAACTGTACCGAATGTCATTGTTATCCGTAAAAGTTAACGGAAGACCTTCCTGCGCGGCAAAGTTTACAATAAGAAGCATTGATAAATCTGCACAATCTTCCTCACGTCCTTTCATGGATGATGCATTTGCCGTTACATATTTTCTGTATGCTTTGTAATATTCATTTGTCCAGTTATTAGTATGATTCCAAGCTGCCATAGTTAAAAAACCTCCCGGCGAAATTGACGTGACCGACTTTTTGTTTTGCTCTTTATTCAAACATCAATAATGGTTTTATCAATCGCTCTGTTTTGCAGAAGATTGGTCTATTTATTTCTATTAAATTGGCACTTCATAAAAGTTTTTTTTGTCATAAAATGGCTTATTGTATTAAGCCAATGTTGCAATGAGAGAACACAGATGATTATAAGGCTTGAGAGAAAGAGTCATATACCGCTCTTCTTACAAATCGTTCAACAAGTCAAAGCACTGATTGCAGAGGGCGTGCTAAACATCGGTGACAAACTGCCGCCCACACGCGAACTTGCAAGTAATCTTAAAGTTCATCGCAATACGGTTTGCAATGCTTACGATGAACTTATCGCGGACGGAGTTATCGCTTCGCACGTTGGCAGAGGAACATTTGTAGCCGCAGGCGTACCAGTGTTTAGTAAGCCTTCCGCATTTGCCCGCGAGCGCACCTCTTTCACACCAATGCTGTGGGATGCTTTGTTTGTCGGTGAGGCAAGTGAAAGTGCATTGCAACATCTTCTACCCAACGGGCATTCGGATAATGCAATTTCATTTGCTTACGCGCATCCTATACCTGAACTTATTTCAGTTAACCAAATCAAACGCTGTATTGATAGTGTTCTCAAACATGATAAGCGCGTGATACTTCAATTTGGAGAAAGCGGAGGCTACTACCCATTACGCGAAGCACTCGTTTCAAAGATGGCATCCTTTGGAATAAAAACAAAAACAGAAGAAATCCTGATTACAAACGGTTGTCAGCAATCACTTGCTTTGATTCGTCAGGTATTGGTTGGTTCGGGCGATGCTGTATTGATTGAGAACCCCACATATCCGGGGGCATTGAGTTTGTTTGAAACACAATCCGTTAGATGCCTTGGTATTCCTGTTAATGAAGACGGAGTCAATATAACTGCTTTGGAAGATATGCTGTCGCGTCATCGCGTAAAACTCATTTACGTCACGCCTACATTTCATAATCCGACGGGAACAACAATGGATTTAACCAAAAGGCGACGGCTTTTGGATTTGTCGCTGAAGTACGGGATTCCGATTGTCGAAGATGATATTTACGGCGACTTGCGTTATGAGGGCGAACCGTTACCACCGTTAAAAGCACTTGATGAACATCAATCGGTAATCTACACATCCAGTTTTTCAAAAGTTGGGTTTCCCGGTTTGCGTGTCGGGTGGGTTTCGGCTCCCAAACCTGTTATTGCCAGGTTACAAGAAGCAAAGCAAACAGCGGATTTACATACCAATACATTGGGTCAAGCTATTATTTGTGAACTTTTGCGAACGGGGCTGATGAATAAACTTTTGAAACGGTCAAGACAGGCTTATGCAGAACGACGCGACAGAATGCTTTGTGCACTGGAAAGATATTTTCCTGATTCTGCGAAGTGGAATCACCCGGAAGGCGGAATGGCAATTTGGGTGACATTGCCCGCACAGATTGACGCAGGGAATCTGTTGTCCTTGGCAATGCAAGAAGGGGTTATTTTTAGTCCGGGTTCGCGTTTTTATTTTGCGTTACCCGAGCGAAATACAATGCGTTTGACGTTTACTCTTGAAGATTTGGAAAAGATTGATGAAGGCGTGAAGCGATTAGGAAACGTTCTAAAGAAGATGCTGATAAAAGCAAGAACTCAACCGCGTGTTTACGAGCCTGTAAGACGTGCGGCATTGGTCTAGTGTTCAGTCAAGGTTGTGATGACGGGTCAGAACCGCCTGCGCCTACGGGCGGGTTAAGCGCGGCAAAGAAGAAATCCGCCCGCTAACGCAGGCGGTTCTGACCTCCGTCAATTGAAACTTGACTGAATACTAGTTTCCGGGCTTTTTGTTTTTCTGTAGTTTCAGACTTTTATTGTTTTTCTTTATTGCCTGGCAGGAATTTACCCGCCTTGAATGTGGAGGTGTGTTCTATGAATGAGATTCGTTTGAAGACAGGTTTAGCGGAGATGTTAAAAGGCGGTGTCATTATGGACGTAACGACAGCAGAGCAGGCGCGAATAGCGGAAGACGCAGGGGCGGTTGCGGTAATGGCACTCGAAAGAGTTCCGGCAGATATACGTGCTGAAGGTGGTGTTGCGCGTATGGCTTCACCAAAAAAGATTCAGGAAATCAAAGAGACTGTTTCTATCCCCGTTATGGCAAAGGTGCGAATAGGTCATTTTGTTGAAGCGCAGATTTTAGAAGCAATGGAAGTAGATTTTATAGACGAGAGCGAAGTGCTGACACCCGCAGACGAAGCGCATCATATTAACAAGCATAAATTCAAAATCCCGTTTGTTTGCGGGGCTAGAGATTTGGGCGAAGCCCTAAGGCGGATTGCCGAAGGTGCGGCGATGATTCGCACAAAAGGAGAAGCAGGTTCGGGAAATATCGTCGAAGCCGTCAGGCATTTGCGAGCAGTTACAGGTGCAATCAAGCGGCTGACAATTTTGCATGAAGAAGAACTAATGGCAGAAAGCAAATCGCTTGGCACGCCCTTTGAATTGGTAAGGCTCGTTGCGACAAGCGGTAAACTACCTGTTCCGAATTTTGCGGCGGGCGGTATTGCAACTCCTGCCGATGCTGCACTCTGTATGCAACTCGGAGCGGAATCTGTTTTTGTCGGTTCGGGAATTTTCAAATCACAAGACCCTGCTTCGCGTGCGCGTGCAATTGTCAAAGCCGCCACACACTTTAGCGAGCCGAAAATTTTAATGGAAGCAAGTTGTGAACTTGGCGATGCTATGCGTGGGCTTGATATAGCGAAACTCGCAAAAGAAGATTTGTTGCAAGTAAGAGGTTGGTAACAAGTATAGATGATTGGCGTTTTAGCGATTCAGGGAGACTTTGCGGCGCACGGACGAATGCTGGACAAACTTTCTGCTCGTTGGTGTGAGATAAAGAATCCGCATCAACTCGAATACATCAAAGGTTTGATTCTCCCGGGCGGCGAAAGTACAACAATGCTGAAATTTCTTACCGACGAAGGTTTCATAAATCCTCTGAAAGAATTTGCAGAAAGAGGCTGTGCCATTTTTGGCACTTGCGCCGGAGCAATTTTGTTAGCCCGTGAAGTTTCCAATCCCGCTCAGGAATCGCTTTCACTAATTGACATTTCAATTGAGCGAAACGGTTATGGTCGCCAATTAAACAGCTTTATTGATTTTGTGGACAGCGAGAGTGTCGGGTTATCACGATTGGAAGCTGTTTTCATACGTGCGCCCGTTATCAATCGAGTGGGTGATGATGTTGAGATTCTTGCTTCGTACAGTTCTCATCCAATTCTTATAAGGCAAGGCAAACTCTTAGCGGCAACTTTTCATCCCGAATTAACAAATGATTTGCGAGTGCATCAGAATTTTCTTTCGTTGGTTGAAAGCTGATTGAGAATTTCTACGGCTTCATAGACGGAATAGACGGATATTTTGATTGGTAAAGAATAAAGTTTGTTTTTATGAAAATTTTTGAACAAATTGAAGAGTTTGGTCACGAACAGGTGGTGTTTGGTTACGAACCTGAAAGCTGCTATTAGTTTCAGGGAAGTATTGGTATGATCGGTGGTGCGGTGCTTGGGGCGTTGAAGGCGGTCCGACATCGGGATTCGTAATGCCGGGTTTACAAGTGGGAGGTGAGTTGCGGGCAGATTCTTCAGGTGGAAACACACAAGTTTTCATCAACGGACGGGAACTCCATTACGTTGATGTGATGTGGTTACAACAGTTTCTCCCCGTTTATGCAGGAAGATATTGGGTTGATGCTTATTGGAATTGCGGGTATGAAGGCGGTCCCCCATTATTCAATTTAGCCCAACTGATACAGATGCGTTCTGGCGGTAGTGGCGGTGCGTGGAGTTACACAACTAAGGGGTTCACCGACAATACGACAGTCGGCGGTGACGGCAAAGATTTTATGTACGTGTCAGGGAAAGATCATCATGGAAACAGCTACACATATTTTCCATAAATATCCCTTTGGCTTTGACTGCTTAGTACAAACTTATGGTCCCGTAAATAAACAGTTTCGCTTTATATTCAGGTGGTGATTTATATGAGAAGTGTGAATCAAAAAATACGAAAACTTTTGCTGATGTTTGCTCTTGGCATTATGTCAACTGTCTTCATAATTCCCGCAGTAAACGGCCAGCAGAGTGACGTGCAAATGCCGTCTTACCAGATGAAATTCGGAGTCTTCAAAGCTCGGTTTGATTCCGGCGGCACGTTTACTCTTGAGGGCGACAGATGGCCCACGATGAGCGGAAGCTGGAAAATCAGTGGCGACAAAATCGAGTTGTCAATGTCAGGCGCACCAAACGGTTGTGAAGGCTTAGGTGTGTATAAGCTTATGGTTGAGGATAGTCGCGTCAGCTTCGCTCTCGTTTCAGATAACTGCAGACCGCGACAGATGATTCTTGACCGTAGCACGTGGTTGCCTTCCTCTGAGGTAAAATCTAAGGTCGAAAGAAAGATCATTAGAACATCGGGTAAAGCATCTGCACTCCCCAACTCAGGAACTTCAAAAGGCAGTTGGCCATCCTTTCGGGGATTGCAGGCTTCGGGCGTTGCAGAGAAGCAAGACCTTCCTGACCGATGGGATGTCAAAACGGGTGAGAATATTCTATGGCGGACACCGATTCCCGGTCTTGCACATTCAAGTCCTATTGTCTGGGGAAATAAAATTTTTGTAACAAGTGCAGTGAGCAGTGACCCGAAAGCGACTTTTCGACCCGGTCTGTATGGCGACGGCGATGCTTCACAGGATATTTCTCAACACAAGTGGATGATTTACGCGCTGGACAAACGAACCGGCAAAACACTCTGGGAACGCAATGCTCATCAGGGAGCACCGATTGACAAGCGTCATATAAAATCTACGTATGCTAACTCGACACCCGCAACAGACGGTCGCATAGTTGTTGCGTGGTTTGGCTCTCAGGGTGTTTATACATATGACATCAATGGCAATTTTCTCTGGAAGGTTGATATTGGAAGACTGGATTTAGGAGCTTACGATATACCCACATATGAATGGGGACCAGCAAGTTCACCTATCATCTGGAATGGTTTGGTTATTCTTCAATGTGATACTCAAAACGATTCATTCATCTTGGCTTTGGATGGTAAGACCGGAAAGACTGTGTGGAAAACAGAACGCGATGAGATTCCTTCTTGGGGGACGCCAACAGTTGCTGCAACCGCTAAAGGACCCGAGTTAATAACGAATGCGTCCAACTATATTTGTGCATATGACCCTCGCACAGGGAAAGAGTTATGGCGGCTGGGGCGAAGCTCAAAGATTACTGCGCCGACTCCCATTTATGCCGATAATATGTTTGTGGTTGTCAGTGGACGCGCCCCCGAACGACCGATTTTTGTTGTGCGTGCCGGTTCAAGAGGAGACATTACCTTGCCCGAAGGTAAAGATAACAGCAAGGCTGTTGTGTGGAGTCGCACAGGTCGCGGTTCTTATATGCCGACACCACTAATCTATAACGGCATTCTCTATGTACTTGCCAACAACGGTTTGCTTGATGCTTACAACTTGCAGAGCGGAGCAGAAATCTATCGTCAAAGACTGCCCTTAGTTGGCAGCGGTTTCAGTGCTTCGCCGGTTGCATCTGACGGAAAGCTTTATCTTTCAAACGAAGACGGCGAAATACTTGTAATTTCAATCGGACAGAAGTTCAATCACATCGCAACAAACTCAATGGGAGAGATGCTGATGGCGACCCCTGCATTGTCTGATGGAGTAATATATGTTCGCTCGTCTGCGAGCCTGTTTGCAATTGGAAAGAAGAAAGTGAATTGAAACAGGTTGTAATAACCCATTGAATTTTTAGGCAGATTTGAAGATAACACATGACAAGCTATTTTCAAATTTGCTTTTTATTTTGACTCTCAGAACGAAAATTTTACCGCAAGTTGAAAAGCGCGAGGACCACCTGAACCAAACACGCCGCCAGCTGTTGTAATAGGCTGTCCAAAGGTTGGCGTGCCTAAAACATTCCCGAAACCCGAATAGTTTGTGTTTGAAACGCCCAAAATATTCGTTGTATTAAACAGGTTAAAGACCTCGACAACGGGTTCAAGTTTGAATCGTTCCTTAAATAAAAATGTTCTGGATAGACACAAATCAAGCGAACTGAAATTATCGTTAAATCTGGAGTTTGACGGAGCAAGCGGCAAGGGTTGACCGTTTATTCCTCCTGCTTAATGCTCTGTATAAATTGATTTAGTTGACTCGCGTTTTTGAAAATCCGTCCGCCTGCGTTGCGTTGTAATTGCGGGATGCGTGACGAAGCATCGGGAAGCAAAATATCCATCGGCACGCCTGATGCCAAAGTAAAAATTGGCGAAAGCCTAAATTTAAGAGGTAAATCAATAGTTCCCGCAAGTGTAAAACGATGTCTCTGGTCATTCGGCGTCGGACCGTATTCGAGTTGAAGATTGTTTGAATTTAACGGACCGTTTGAAAAAGGAATCTGGTCGTCGTTTGCATAGTTGAAGGCTTTAGATAAAGTGTAAGCGGTTGTAAACAGACACATTATGCCCGTAATAAGAAACAGTTTTTTCATCATTTAATAACTCATGTTACGCAACAAAGTGGAAAAAAAGCAAAAAGAAGTGATATTTTGGGAGGATGGAAAATTTATTAGATCTATACACCGACTATCTGATTTCTAGTTTTGGACAAACAAGT
>Ga0187894_10007318_pt1 | contig 10461 bp, 6 predicted proteins | sample GBC1701081metaG_FD_136650 | JGI IMG/M metagenome (GOLD analysis project Ga0187894, IMG submission 136650) | White microbial mat communities from a lava cave in the Kipuka Kanohina Cave System on the Island of Hawaii, USA - GBC170108-1 metaG ... | reverse complement strand
CCACGATGTTGATGGCGGATGGCTCCACAAAGTTTTGACCATTCGCAGGCGAGACGATCTCCACGGCGGCAGCGCGCGGCACCTCGTCGTCCAGGATTACTGCTGCGGCGTCGCCATTGTGCGGATTAACTTCATAAGTGGGAAGCGGACCGACCAATGGCGACGGTTCGAGGCGGATGTAAACGGTCTCCGTTCCTTCCGCCAAATCGTCATGAAGCGCCACGACTTCAAGAGTCACTGCCTGCTCGCCGGCGGGAATTCGGACCGGCGACTCAAGCGCCCGGTAATCGTGCCCGGGGATGGCTGAACCGCCTACGGAGAAAAATACCAATAGCTCGCGCGACAAATCGCCACCGGATCGGAAGATTCGGAACGTGGCCGGGTCAAAAGCATCCACGTGTGGCGGGAACTCACTGGCTTCGGAGTCAGTGGTGCCAATGCTGACGATTGGGTGTGTCGGGTTGGCGCCCACCGTGACGTTCACGGGTAGCGATGTGACCGAGAGGCCCGGCAGGCGTTCGAAACGCGCGGTCAACGCGTGCCGCCCCGGTGGCGGATTCGTCCAGAAGATCGTGTGAACGCTCGGCAACCCGGGAATGGTGGGCCGGCCAAATTGCGGCGGATCGGAGCGCCCAATGAGTACGTTGCCAGCAAAGAACTCGACGGGCCCATCGACTTCGCCGCGAGTCCACACGCCGAGGGCGGAGATTCTGATCGTTGTGCCCACGGCGAATTGAGCGCCTTCACGCGGCTCTGCGATGTCCAGCCGGATTTCGGGCGCACCGCGTTCGTCGTCGTTGATCACGACCATCGCCTCGCTGGCGAAGGCGCTGACGATGTAGCCCAGCGTCGCCAGTTCCGGTGTCACGATCGTTGCCCGCACGATCTCTGGCCCTTCGACCAACAGGTCATCCCGCGCCAGCACGGGCAACTGCACCGCGTTCGTTCCCGGCGGAATCGTGACTCGATTGGACAACGTATGGTAATCCACGCCGGGTTTTGCGGGGCCGTCGTATTCCAGATATACGTTAAGCGCCTCGGTCGTTGGGCCAGTTCGCGAGATCGTGAAAATCGCCGGCGCGACAAAGCACACGGGACACGGCTCCAGCGTCTGGACGTGTGACGCGTAAACGGCGACCACAGGCCACGCTGGACCCGGCCCTACGGTGATTGTCACCGGTCTTGCGACCAAAGTGTCCTGTCCCGGGACGCCCGCTGGATTGTAGGCGCGGGCGTTGATGACGTGTGGCCCTCCGATGGCGTTGTCCCAGAAGATCGCACCGCCCGCGCGCGTCGAGCCGATGCGGTTGTCGCCATCGAAGAATTCCACCGTCCACGAATTGCTGTTGCCGGGTCCGATGATTTGGGACTGCAGCCGGATGACTTCACCGGCTTCAAAATGTTGCCCGTTGCGTGGCGAGGTGATGTCGAGCCGCGTCGTGACGGGATCATTGTCCCGAATGACCATCGAGACCGACGAACGCGGATGATCGATTTGATACGGATTACTTCCCGGCGGGGGCGCGATCAGGTGGAAGAACACCGTTTCTTCCCCTTCGTAAAAATCATCGTCGATGGGATAGAGCCGGACGTTCACGGAACTGACACCAGCAGGAATGCGAACTGAACCGTTGGTCACGCGATCCAGCCAATAGTCTTCACCCAACCTGGCCGAACCTTGCTGGGTATTGAGAAACACCGTGAGGTCGTCCGTCGTGGGTCCAGTTCGCAACACGCGGAACTCGGCCCAGAAGATGGCGTTTTGATCGATTCGCGTTTCTGCGGCATAAGGATTAACCAACTCCAGGCTCACGATTGACGGGGCGGGCGCTTCATTGTCACGAATCACCGTCGTTGCCTGCCATCGGTTTGGATCGACGTGGTAAGTCGTCAACGGCAGAACTTCTGCGATGATCGTTTCGTCGCCCTCGTAGAGCGTATCGTCAATCGGGATTGATGAGACGGCGAGCGTATCGCTGCCGGCTTCAAACGTCACCGGCGCGGGCAAGGTTTCGTAATCGACTCCCGCGGTGGCCGTGCCACGGTAGCGAATGAAAACGTACAACGGCTGGTCCAACCCCGGTCCCGTCCGGCGCAACACAAACGAAATGCCGATGCAATCGGCATTGGGCGGACAGTACTCCAGCACGGTGCTCGGACCACTGACGCTCACCACGGGCAAAACGCTGGGGAAATCATTGTCGTGGATTACGACCGTGGCGCTGTTGAGCCGCGGGTGAACCGTGTAGTTGGGCAGCGAGCCAATAGGCGGGTTGGGGGACAGCGTGGCAATCACCGTTTCGTCACCTTCAACCTGCGAATCGTCCAGCGGTCCCACGAGGACTGTCACTTTTCTTTCACCTGCCGGCATCGTGACGTATTGAGACACTTCCTGGTAATCCTGCCCGAACGTAGCGGTGCCGGAGAATTCAACGAAAAGAATGAGAGGCTCATTGGTGTTTCCGATGCGCGTAATCGTGAATTCGCCGGGCGCCACGCGCGCGGTTGCTGATGGTTCGAGCGTCTCCGGCCTCGTGGCTGAAATATAAACTTCGGGCCGCGCGGAATCGTCCGTCACGGTAAAGCTGCCCCGATTGGTCCGTGTGCCCCAATTCACATTGAAGTTGGGGTGAATGACCACTTCGTAGTTGTGAATTCCCGGCGGGAACCCCCCCAGGTTCACCGTCTCCCGCAATGAACCGATTGCTGTCAGCATGCCGCTGGTGGGAAAGACATCCACACGAATACCCGTGGCGTTGGAAGAGATTTGCGTGGGGGCATAAAGCCAAGTGCCCTGGCTGGGCGTTACGATGTCGATCGTCATTTTCAATTCCACCGACGGCGGGACGATGTTGCTGGGTGAGAGCGTCACCGAGGCGATAGAAAAGCCGTTGGCCGGGATAGGGACCAAAGGCGCCACGGCGCAACTGACCGCCAGAAGAAGCGACGGTGTTTTCATAGGCGTAAACAAGTCTGCTGATTATGAGGCTGCCACGATGGCATTGCTGTCCATTGCTGGCAACAGGTTTGGTAAATGCTCTGCTTGGGTTGTGCCAACTTACGTTTTAGAAATAGTCGCTTGAACAACTAAGTATTTCTGAGCCGCATGGAAGGCGAGCTCGCTCCGGTTCGCCGGCCTCTGGGTATTACGCCCCATCGGATGACGATTCTTTGGGTGCAAGTCCGCAACGGGTGATCTGCCCTCATGGACGCGTCCAGGCTACGGTTCCGTCTTGCAGTGTCCTTGACCTCCGCATATTAACGCCGGAACCAATCGCTCAATCAATGAATATGAAACTCGCCGTTTTAGCGCCAGCCGTGCTTGGCGCGGTTGCTTTCATCAACACCTCGTTCGCCGACGGTCATTCGGCCATCGATGCCGCGCCTCGTCTTGATCGCGGCTGGAAGGACCGTCAAGACTTGCTCAACAAACGCGCCGCTGAGGCCGGCGAGAAAGCGCAAGTGATCTTCATCGGCGATTCCATTACCCAGGGTTGGGAAAACGAAGGAAAGGAAATCTGGGCGAAATATTACACCCATCGCAACGCCGTCAACCTGGGCATCGGTGGCGACCGTACCCAGCACGTCTTGTGGCGGCTCGACAATGGCAACATCACGGGCCTCAAACCCAAAGCCGCCGTGCTGATGATCGGCACCAACAACACCAACGGCGAGGACAATACGCCGGGCCAAATCGCGGATGGCGTGGCCGCCATCGTGCGCAAGTTGCGTGAGAAGCTGCCCGAAACGAAGATTCTCCTGTTGCCCATCTTCCCGCGCAGCGAAAACTTCAGCGCACAACGCGGCAAAGTCCTTCAAGTGAACCAAGTGATCCAAAAGCTCCCCGATGAGAAAAACGTTTTCTGGATCGACTTCGGCCACATCTACGTCACCGCCGAAGGACTCATCCCCCGCACCATCATGCCAGACTTCCTCCACCTCTCGCCCAAAGGCTATGAAATCTGGGCGGAATCCATTGAAGGCAAGCTTTCGCAAATCCTGGGCGACAAACGCGTGACGCCCTAGCTCGCGGTTTCAAAGCGGTGCGGCCCTTCGGGCCTGGAACTTCGCGCGATAGACTCGAAGCTGCCCGTAGTTGATGCTGTCGCCTAAAATATCCTTGGCGGCGCTCAAGCCGGCCGAGCCTACCTTTGCGAAAGCTTCAGCAATCTTTCGTTCTTCCTCGGCCGTCAACAAGCCGGCGGTGTTCACAGTTTCACCGCTTTCCAGCGCGGTGGCGAGGTGGCCGTAAATCGTACCGGCCGTCAATCCTCGCCGGATCGCGATTTGACCTACCGTTTGACCTGCGCGAAAGGCGTGCAACGTGGCCCAGACGGTGTCGGTTAGTTGGGAGCGCCGCGGGGGCGAAGGCGTGAAGGATTCGTCAGCGAACATTTGCCGAGGATTGCGCTCCAGGAACCTGGTGATCTCGCGCAGGAACACGTCTCCGAAATCCGCGAGTTTCTTTTCCCCCACGCCGCTGATGCGAGTGAACTCGCGCGCGTTAGCCGGGTAGTAGCGAGCCATTTGCCGCAGCGCGACATCCGAGAAGATGATATAGGGCGGCACGCCACGTTCATCGGCGAGGCTTTTCCGTAACTGGCGCAAGCGCTCGAACAACGCTTCATCGCAGGTGATGTCTCCGATGCGCGATTGCTTGGCCTCGACTTTCATCGGGCGCGTCAATTGGATCGGTAACCGTTTGGTGAGCGCATCGCGGCCTGCGGCGGTTAGTTCCAGGACGTTGAACTTCTCCTGGAGTTGCTTCACGTAACCGAGGCGAATCAACTCGCGCCCGATGGCGGACCACTCGGGGCGGCTGTGTTCCTGGCCAATGCGGTAAGTGGAAAGGTGTTGATGTCCGAACTTGCGAACCTTGTCCGTATCCGCGCCGGCCAGCACTTCGATGACATGATTCATGCCCACGTTAAAGCCGCTGTGCTGACGGATTCGGAAAACGCAGGAGAGGAATTTCTGCGCCGCGATAGTACCGTCGAACGTCTCGCGGGGCGCCAGGCAGTTGTCACACGCGCCGCAATTGTCTGACTGGAAGGTTTCGCCGAAGTAGCCGAGCAACGAAACGCGGCGGCAGGCGGCGATTTCGGCGTAGTGGACCATTTGATCCAACTGCGCGCGGGCCATCTGCTTTTCCTTTGGATCGGGTTTCTCATCGATGAAGCCTAGCTGCTTCACCACATCGCCGCTGCTGAAGAGCAACAGACACTCACTCGGCAAACCGTCGCGTCCGGCGCGGCCCGTTTCCTGGTAGTAGCCCTCAATGTTTTTAGGCAGGTCGTAATGCACGACGAAGCGAACATTGGGTTTATTGATCCCCATGCCGAAAGCTATCGTGGCGCAGATTACGCGCACTTCGTCGCGGAGAAAAAACTCTTGGTTGACGGAACGAACTCTGGCGTCAAGACCTGCGTGATAAGGCCGGGCTGAAATCCCATCGGCGTTGAGCCGCTCGGCGAGGCCTTCGGCGGATTTGCGCGCTTGGCAATAGACGATGCCGCCGTCCTTGGGCCGCGCTTGAATGAAATCCCAGAGTTGGTCGTAAGGCTTGGCTTTCGGCCAGACCCGGTAGGTCAGGTTGGGCCGATTGAAACTGGCCACATAACATCGGGGTTCACGCAGATGCAGTTGCTGGACGATGTCTCCGCGCACTCGCTCGGTGGCCGTGGCCGTGAGCGCCATCATCGGCACGCTGGGAAACAACTCGCGCAATTGCGAAAGCTGGCGGTACTCCGGGCGAAAATCGTGTCCCCACTCGCTGATGCAGTGAGCTTCGTCCACCGCGATGAGGCTCACGCGCCACTTCCTCAAGCCATCGAGGAAACCGGAGAGCATCAGCCGTTCGGGCGCGACGTAGAGCAGGCGGAACTGGCCGTTGTGCAGACCGCTCAACCGTTCGCGTGATTCTCCCGCGGCCAGCGATGAGTTGAGAAACGTGGCCGCAATGCCACTGGCTTGAAGCGCGTCCACTTGATCCTTCATCAAAGCGATCAGCGGAGAAACCACGACCGTCAGTCCCGGTTGCGCCAGCGCGGGGAGTTGGAAGCAGAGCGACTTGCCGCCGCCCGTCGGCAACAACGCAAACACGTCCTTTCCCGTCAGTGCGTCGCGAATGATTTCTTCCTGCAACGGGCGGAATGCGGTGAAACCGAAGTGTTGCTTGAGCAACGGAAGCAAGTTGGCGGATCCGGCGTTCATCGCGGGACGGGATGTTCGGCGGTCTTCGATGAAATTCCAAGCGCGGAGATACAAGCGCAAAGGTTAAAGCTCGAAGAAGCTTTAAGATGCAAGTTTCAGAAGCCACGCGGCTGGCTTGGGAGCTTGACCTTGACTCTTCTTTGAAGTTTGAGCTTTGAGCTTTGAACTTTCACTGACGCCCTCCTAGAGTCATGCGCGATGGACCTGCTGAGTTACATCGTCACCGCCGTGCTGGCTTATATGCTCGGCTCCGTTCCCACGGGTTTTCTCGTGGCGCGAAGCAAGGGCGTGGACATTCGCTCCCTCGGCAGCGGAAATATCGGCGCGACGAATGTCTTCCGAATTCTCGGCAAGCCAGCTGGCATTTTTGTTCTGGCAATGGATGCGCTGAAAGGATGGCTGGCGGTGGTGCTGGGTGTCCGGGCAGTGGTGGGAATTCTTCGTCCCGATGCCGGCCAGTCCACGCACGAATATCACGCGCTCATCGCAGCGTTATGCGCGGTGCTGGGCCATAACTACACGTGCTGGCTGCGTTTCAAAGGAGGCAAGGGCATCGCCACGTCGGCGGGTGTGCTGTTGGCGCTTGTCCCACTGTCCCTGGCGATCATCCTCAGTGTTTGGATCATCGTGTTTGCTCTCACGCGCTACGTTTCGCTCGCGTCCATTTCCGCGTCCATCGCTTTGCCGTTTGCCGCTTGGCTGACTCGCGAGAGCACTACGATGGTCGCTGTGACCGGCGCGCTGGGTGCGCTGGCGGTGTACAAGCATCGAACGAACATCCAGCGTTTGCTCCAGGGCACGGAACCGCGGATCGGAATGAGGCCCAAGGAGGCCGCGAAGTGAAAGTGACTGTCGTCGGGGCCGGCGCTTGGGGCACCGCTCTCGCGCTCATTCTGCATAAGGGCAAACATCAGATTACGCTTTGGGGACACGATAGCACCCACTTGGAGGAGCTTCGAAAGATGGGGCGCAACGAGTCCTACCTGCCTGGAATCAGTCTGCCATCAAACTGGTCCTATCAGACGGCTTTGCCAGCGGCCATCACCGGAAGCGAGTGCGTCGTTGTTGCGGTGCCATCAAAGGCGATCCGGAATGTCGCCGCGCACTTTGCCGACTATCGAGGCCTGATCGTCAGCGTCACCAAAGGGATTGAATACGACACCGGCTTGACCCTGTGCGGCGTGATTGCGGCCCAAGCGCCGCAGGCCCGGATCGCGGCACTTTCGGGCCCTTCACTGGCCTTGGAAGCAGCCAAGGGAATTCCCACTGCCATCGTGGCCGCTGGCTGCGAGACGACGACGGCGGAAGCGGTGCAACGGTTGTTTCACCAGCCAGCGTTCCGGGTCTATACCAGCACCGATGTTGTCGGCGTTGAATTGGGCGGCGCGTTAAAGAACGTGGTGGCAATCGCCGCTGGGGTAGGGGATGGCCTGGGTTTTGGCGACAATTCCAAAGCGGCCTTGGTGACCCGCGCGATTGTAGAAATCCGCCGGCTCGGCGTGGCTTGCGGCGCGCAACCCGACACCTTCGCCGGCCTGAGCGGTCTGGGCGATCTGACCGTGACCTGTTTTTCCAGACTCAGCCGGAATCGAGCTTTGGGCGAACGCCTTGGGCGGGGCGAAAAACTGGAAGCGATTCTCGCCAGTGCTCTCACCGTGGCCGAGGGCTATCCGACGGCGCGCTCGGCTTACCAACTGGCCCGCAAACATGAAGTGATTACGCCCATCATCGACGAAGTTTACGCTCTCCTCTACCAGGGTAAACACCCGGCCAAAGCCGTGGAAGATCTCACGCGGCGCGAATCGAAGGCGGAAGATTAAGAGGCAGCGCGATCAGCGCACAACTTCGGGATTATCCCTGCCGCGTAGTGCCGATAAATTGTTTGAGTACTTTCGCCGGTTGCGGCGTGTTACCTTACGGTTCGATTGAAACCATAAACTATGAAGACACTTAAATCGCTTCTGTTACCCGCCGTTGCCGCTGTTCTGGCTGTCAGTCCCGTAGCCGGCCTGGCCGCCGATGAAAAGAAGGACGCCAAGGTCAAACCCTATCCGCTCGATACATGCATTGTGGCGGATGAGAAACTTGGCGCTGATCCGAATATGAAGCCGTACACGTTCACGGTCGGCGATCAGGAAGTGAAATTGTGCTGCAAGTCCTGTCTCAAGGACTTCAAGAAAGACGAAGCAAAGTATTTGAAGAAGATCGCCGCCGCGCCGAAGAAGAAATAACGGCTGGCGTTCCTGCGGTTGCCGCTGCCGTTGGCCCTAGCTCCAGCCTCGGTGAATTCCGAGACACAATTGCTGTTTGCCTTGCTGACTCTGCCCGTTCCTTGTCCAGCCAAAGACTTCCAAATCTTGCCGGCGGTCACCACCGCTATCTCCGATTCTTCTCCACCAGTTCCGCTTTACTCGCGAAATTGCGCCTTCCTCATTTGAGTTTTCTTTGAGGGCACCCGGGGGTGGGCCTCGATCCCGTGTGTTAACTCATCTCGCAGCGGAAACGCAATAAGTCTCTACCAAGCGGAAAGCAGCTTGTAACGCAAAAGAATGAAGCCATCGAGCTTGCGCCCGATGGCTTCGGCCAGAAATCGGATGCGATTACTCGCCACCGCCCTTGCCACCACCGCCTCCGGAGTCTATGCCTTCCATCAGCTTGATCAACGGCAGGAACAGCGCGATGACGATGCTGCCCACAACGACCGCGAGGAAGACGATCATGATCGGCTCCAGCAGCGAAGTCATGGCCGCGACGGCATTATCTACTTCGTCGTCGTAGTTATCGGCGATCTTCATCAACATTTCCGGCAAGGCGCCGGTTTGTTCACCGACATCGACCATGCTGATGACCATGGGCGGGAAAACGTTCGAGGCTTCGAGCGGTGCGGTAATGGTCTCTCCTTCTTTGACGCTCTCATGCACGGAGGCCACGGCCGAGCCGATAATCACGTTGCCGGAAGTTTCCTTAACGATGGTGAGCGCCTGCAAGATGGGCACGCCGCTGCTGACCAGCGTGCCAAGCGTGCGGGTGAAACGAGAGATGGCAACCTTGGTGATAACAGATCCCATGACGGGCATGTTGAGCTTGAACTTGTCAAAAAGACGCCGTCCAAAGCGAGTGCGGACGAAAGTAATCAAGCCGGCGACCACGACGGCCACGCCAATGGCCGTGACAATGAAGTGATTTGCAATGGCATTGCTGATGCCCAGCACGAACCGCGTGAAGCCCGGCAATGATTCGCCCGGCATCATGTCTCTGAAAATCAGTTCGAACTTCGGCACGACGAAGACCATCAGCACCGCGAGGATCGCGACGGCCACGACCATCACGGCGACGGGATAGAACATGGCGGCGATCACCTTGCCTTTGATCTTCTCTGCTTTCTCCATGAACTCCGAGAGCCGGTTCAAGACGACTTCGAGCACGCCACCCAGTTCGCCCGCTTTGACCATGTTGACAAAAAGGCGGTTGAAAACTTTGGGATGCTGCGCCAAGCCCTCTGAAAATGTGCTGCCTCCTTCGATCGATTGGGCTAACTGTCCGATGATGCTTTTGAGCGTGGGATTCTTTTCCTGTTTCTCCAAAACCCGCAGGCCTCGCAGCAGCGGCAGGCCGGCGTCCACCAGTGTCGCCAATTGGCGGGTGAAAGTCGTCAGCGTCTTGGCCTTCACTGAGCCGCCCAAGCCGGGAATCTTGAGGTTGATGCTCATCCCGCCTTTTTTGCCGGGCTTGGCTCCAGGCTTGGCGGTCTTGGAATCCGTTTTTTCTTTCTTTACTTCGACAACCTTGGTCGGAAAGAAACCCATTTCCTTGAGCCGGCCAATGGCTTCGGTTTGGTTGGCGACTTCAAGGCTTCCCTTGGTTTCCTTGCCCCGGGAATCCATGGCCACGTAATTGAACTTGGGCATAACGGCTGTCGGCTTAAGTGTATTTCAAGATTTCTTCAATGGTTGTATCACCGTCGAAGATGCTGCGCAAGCCGTCTTCCCGCAGGGTCACCATGCCCAGTTCCACGGCCTTTTGCCGGACGACGACTGCCGGCGCGCGTTCGTTGATTAGATTGCGCAGCGGCTCGCTGATCACGAGGAGTTCGAAGATGCCTTTGCGGCCCTTGTAGCCGGTGTCGTTGCAATTGCCACAACCGCGGCCGTAATAAAAAACTTTGTCGCCCATATCGTGCGGCGAAAGGTTAAGCAGGCCCAACTGGTTTTCCGTCGGCTCGAACGGCGTGCGGCATTTCTTGCAAAT
>Ga0187894_10007317_pt1 | contig 10461 bp, 9 predicted proteins | sample GBC1701081metaG_FD_136650 | JGI IMG/M metagenome (GOLD analysis project Ga0187894, IMG submission 136650) | White microbial mat communities from a lava cave in the Kipuka Kanohina Cave System on the Island of Hawaii, USA - GBC170108-1 metaG ... | reverse complement strand
GCCCGTGCCGGTCGAGGATCCGGCCGCGGGGGGCCGGCATCTCGACGTCCAGGAAGTGCTGCTTCCTCGCGCGGAGGGCGAACTCCTCGCCGCGGACGATCTGGATGTAGCCCGCGCGGCCCACGAGGAGCGCGAGGAGGAGGAGCAGCCCCTGGAAGAGCCGGCGGGCCCTCTGCTCGTTCGCGCCCTTCACCGCGTTCCCCCTCGTCCGCCCGCGACCGCGGCGCGTTCCGGCCCCCGCGCCCCCTGCCCTTCCGTCGCCGCCTCCTCTTCCACGAGACCCATGGCGCGTGCCCGCTCGAGCACCGCGCCGGGCGACGCGAGGCGCTCGCGCCGGATCGCCGCGTTCCCGTTGCGCCGCCGCTGCTCGCGCAGCCGCTCCTCGAGCGCGCCGATCCGGCGCGCCTCCGCGTAGACTTCGCGGCGCACGGTCACGGTGAAGAGCGCCGCGAGCAGGAAGAGGACCGCGCAGCCGGAGAGCACGAGGTCACGCAACGGCCGTCCTCCTCTCCGCGACGCGCAGCCGGGCGGAGCGCGCGCGCGGGTTCGAGCGCGCCTCCGCGGGCTGCGGCTTCACGACCTTCTTCGTCAGCGCGAGCAGCCGCCCGTCGCCGCGGAGGAAGGTCTTCGCCACCCGGTCCTCGCCGCTGTGGAACGAGATCACGAAGAGGCGGCCGCCGGGCGTCAGGCGCTCCGCGGCGGCATCGAGGCCGCTCTTGAGCTGGTCGATCTCGCGGTTGACGGCGATCCGCAGGGCCTGGAACGTGCGCGTCGCCGCGTCGATCCGGCCGCGCCCGCGGACCGCGCGGCGGGCGATCTCGGCGAGCCGCGTCGTCGTCCGGATGGGCTCGCGCCGACGCTCGGCGACGATCGACGCGGCGATCCGGCGCGCGTGCCGCTCGTCGCCCAGCTCGTAGATGAGGTTGCCGAGGTCCGCCTCCGACAGGCGCCGGACGAGGTCCGCGGCGGACTCCCCCTGCGACCGGTCCATCCGCATGTCGAGGGGCCCCTCAAGGCGGAAGCTGAACCCGCGCTCGGCCGTGTCGAGCTGCGGGCTCGAGACGCCGAGGTCGAAGAGGATCGCGTCGGGCGAGGGGGCGCCGACGTCGTCGAGGACCCTCGCGAGGTCGCCGAAGGCCGCGTGCCGCAGCTCGGCCCGCGCTCCGTACGCCCTGAGATTCTCCCGCGCCGCCTCGACCATCTCCGCGTCCCTGTCGGTCCCGATGACCCTTGCCTCCGGATGTGCATCAAGGACCGCGCGCGTGTGGCCCCCTAGCCCCACGGTGGCGTCGAGGAAGACCCGCACGTCCCTGCCGGCGAGGAAGTCGAGGACTTCCGCGACCAGCACCGGCCGATGCATCACGGCGCTAGGCGAAGTCGAGCGGCGTGATGCTTCCGGCCAGGTCGGCGGGGCTCCAGAGCTCCAGGTACCGGCCTGCGCCTACGATCGTCACGTCGCGCGTCTTGAACCGCTCCGCGATCTCGCCGGGCAGGACGATGCGCCCGGTCCTGTCGAACGAGCGAAAGACCATTTGCGAGTAGAAGGAGCGGTTGAAAGACAGGTTCCCGAGGGGGTCGCTGCCCTGCCGGTCGGCATAGGCGTCGAGATAGGAGCGGGGCCACAGGAGCACGCACTTCTGCCCGGGGATGACATAGAGGCCCTGTCGATCCTCAGGCGAGAGGGCATCCCTGAGTTCCGACGGGACGAGGAGACGGTTCTTGCCGTCCAACGCCCGAGGAAAGGAGCCCGTGAAGAGTTGCGCCAAGAGGCCGTCCTACCGCACACACCCAACCACACTTTCTCCCACAACCGCCCACAGAATACCACCTCGCCCCACGCACGCAACAGCATTTTCTTTTTTGGGAAGTCGCCTGCAGGCGAGGTTCGAGAGCGTTCGAGGGAGACGCGCGCGAGGTCGCGAGCGAGAGGCGGTTTCTGGGATGGCTTCCCACCCGCCGTCGGTTCAGGAGGGGGGCGCGGGGGGAGCGGGCGCGGGTTCCTCGGCCTCCCCTTGATCGAAGTTGAAGAGGCGCGCGAGCTCGCGCTGGAGTTCGGCTTCCTGCTCGGGCGAGAGGCGCGGCGCGCGCACGTTCACGCGCTCGTCGTCCTCGGCGCGCGGGATCAGGACGTCCAGGAGGTCGCCCTCGGGCAGGCGTCTCGTCGCGAGGATCTTCACCCGGCGCTTCCGCGAGAGCAGGAGGGTGAGCGCGTAGAGGAGAGGCTCGCGCGCGGGATCGGCCTCGCGGAGGAGGCGATCGAGGAACTCCTGCGCGAGGTCGTAGTCCACGCGGCGCGCGGGCGCGGGCGGCGGAGGCTGCTTCGTGCGGAAGACGCAGAACGGCGTCCCGGCGATCGCGGCGAGGTGCTCCTCGCGCACGTCGCGACGGACGAACCCCTGCGGCTCCTCGTGGATCACGGAGACGATCGTGTCGTTGGGCTCGAAGTGCTTTCCGCTCACGGCGCAGACCGGCGCGCGGCGGGCCAGCTTGAACTCGTTCACGGCGCCTTCGCGAGCTGGTCGCGCGCCTTCCCCGCCCGTTTGACGACCGCCGAGTCCTTGTCGCTCTTGACGGCCGCCGCGAGCGGCTCGATCGCCCGCTTGTCGCCGAGCTTGCCGAGCGCGGTGGCCGCGTCCGCGCGCACCTGCCACGACGGGTTCTTCGCGAGGAGCTCGACGAGCGGCTCGAACGCGCGCGGGTCCTTCGTGCCGCCGAGCGCGAGCGCGACGAGCCGCCGCGACTTGATGCCCAGGTCGGGCCGGGCGAGCGCGCGCAGGAGCTCCGGGGCCGCCGGCGAACCCATCCGCTCGAGCATGTCGAGGCAGTCCTGCCGGGTGATGTCGTCGGGGATGAAGTGGCGGCCGTCCTTCATCGGGATCCGGTCGAGGATCATCAGGTCGATGAGCGCGGGCGCGCACGGGGCGCCCACCGCGACGATCTCGTCCTTCGCGCGCGTGACGGCCTTCGCCGCCGTGTCGCGCTGCATGTTCGCCTGCATGTAGAAGCGGATCATGTGGCCGGCGAGGAGATAGCCCGCCGCGTCGCTCCTCCGCTTGTACCGGTCGCGCTCGCGTGCCCACCCCGCATCGTTCCTGCGGAAGAGCTCCCAGATCCGGTTGAACTCCGCGATCTCCTCGTCGGTCGCCTTCGGCACCGGGCGGGTGTCGCCGTGGGACTCCGTGCTCCGGTCCACGAAGACTCCCTCGCGCTCGGCTTGCGCCGGCTTCCCGCCCTTCGCGGCAGCGGAGGTCTGCGCGGCGCTCTTCTCGTCCTTCGTCTTCTCGGAGGTCGTCGCGCAGGCGGCAAGGAGGAGGGCCCAGAGGGGGAGCGCACGCATCGTGTCGTGCCGCTCGGCCGCGAGCGGCGGCCCACATGCTACCTCACCTCCAGGGAGAGCACCCGCCGCCCGTCGGCTGCAGCGGCCCGCAGGACCCGTCGCCCGAATTGTGCCGCGCCCCTGTCACGGGGCAAACATGCGGCCCCCCTGCCCCCCCCGTTTCCCGCGAGCCGGCGTGCGACCCCCCTCGGCTACACTTCCCGCCGTGACGGGGTTCGTCCACCTTCACGGACACTCGACCTACAGCCTCCTCGACGGGGCGTGCCGGGTGAAGGGGCTCGCGAAGCTCGCGGCCGGCCAGGGGGCCAAGGCGCTCGCGCTCACGGACCACGGCAACCTCTTCGGCGCGATCGAGTTCTACAACGCGTGCCGGGCCGAGGGGGTGAAGCCGATCCTCGGCTTCGAGGCCTACGTCGCGCCGAGAAGCCACCGCGACCGGGAGAAGAACCCCGTTGCGGGCTGGCACCTGACGCTGCTCGCGAAGAACGACGCGGGGTGGAGAAACCTCATCAAGCTCTCGAGCGCCGGGTACCTGGACGGCTTCTACTATGTCCCCCGGATCGACCGCGAGCTCCTCGCGCGCCACGCGGAGGGGCTCATCGTCCTCTCGGGCTGCCTGTCGAGCGAGGTGAGCCACTGGCTGCGGGCGGGCGACCCCGGCCGCGCGCGGGAGACGGCCTCCTTCTACCGCGACCTCTTCGGCAACGACTACTACCTCGAGGTGCAGCGCCACGGGATCCCGGAGGAGGACAGGTGCCTCGAGGGGTGCGTCGAGATGGCACGCTGGCTCGGCCGGCCCATCGCGGGGACCAACGACTACCACTACGAGCGGAAGGAGGACGCGGATCTCCAGGAGCTTCTCGTCTGCATCAACACCGGCAAGACGCTGGGCGACGAGGGGCGGATGCGGATGGAGAGCAAGGAGCTCTACTTCAAGAGCCCCGGCGAGATGGAGGAGCTCTTCCGCGACCTCCCGGAGGCGACGCGCAGCACGGTCGAGATCGCGGAGAAGTGCAAGGTCGAGATCCCGTTCGGCAAGGCGCGTCTCCCCCGCTTCGACGTCCCGGGGGGCGAGGAGCCCCTCGTCTTCCTCCGGCGCCTCTGCGAGGAGGGGCTGTCCCGCCGGTACGGCGCGGTCCCTTCGGCGGAGGTGCGCAAGCGGCTCGACCACGAGCTCGGCGTCATCGGGCGCACCGGGTTCCTCGCCTACTTCCTCGTCGTCTGGGACCTGATCCGCCACGCGCGCGAGAAGGGCATCGCCGTGGGGCCGGGGCGCGGGAGCGCGGCGGGCTCGCTCGTCGCCTACTGCCTCGGCATCACCGACGTCGATCCGCTCCGGTACGACCTCCTCTTCGAGCGCTTCCTCAACGAGGAGCGCATCTCGATGCCCGACATCGACATCGACTTCTGCCGCGACCGGCGGGAAGAGGTGATCCAGTACGTCCAGGCGAAGTACGGCGGCAAGGAGTACGTCTCGCAGATCATCACGTTCGGCCGGCTCGCCGCGCGCGCGGTGATCCGGGACGTCGGCCGCGTCGTCGGGATGGCGCTCCCCGACGTGGACCGGATCGCGAAGATGGTCCCGGCCGGCCCCGGCGTGACGCTCGAGGGCGCGCTCGAGCAGGACCCCGAGCTGCGGGCGCTCGCGGAGGACAAGGAGTCCGAGTCCGGGAAGCTCCTCGACTTCGCCCGGCGCCTCGAGGGCTGCCACCGCAACGCGGGGACGCACGCGGCCGGGATCGTCATCGCCGACGCGCCGTTGACCGAGATCCTGCCGCTCTACCGGAGCGGCGAGGACGTCTCGACCCAGTTCAGCTGGGAGACCGTCGAGCAGCTCGGCCTGCTCAAGATGGACTTCCTCGGCCTGAAGACGCTCACGCTCCTCGAGAGCGCGCTCGCGCTCCTCCGGGCCAAGGGTGTGGCGCCGCCCGACTTCCGCTCCGCGGAGTTCGAGCGGTTCGACGACCCGACGACCTACGATCTTCTCGCGCGCGGCGAGAGCTTCGGCGTGTTCCAGCTGGAATCGGGCGGGATGCGCGACCTCCTCATGCGCCTCAAGCCGACGAACTTCGAGGAGGCGATCGTCCTCATCGCGCTCTTCCGGCCGGGCACGCTCGACGCCGGGATGCACGAGATCTACTGCAACCGGAAAAACGGCCTCGAGCGCGTCACCTACGACCACCCGAGGCTCGAACCCATCCTCAAGAACACCTACGGGGTCATCGTCTACCAGGAGCAGGTGATGCTCATCGCCCACAAGGTGGCGGGGCTCACGCTGACCCAGGCCGACAGCCTCCGCAAGGCGATGGGCAAGAAGAAGCCCGAGGAGATGGAGAAGTACCGCGTCCCCTTCCTCGAGGGCTGCGCGAAGAGCGGGGTCCCGCGCGAGACCGCGCAGGGGATCTGGGACAAGATGGCGACGTTCGCGCGGTACGGCTTCAACAAGAGCCACGCGACCGCCTACGCGGTCCTCACCTACCAGACGGCCTACCTGAAGGCGAACCACCCGAAGGAGTTCATGGCCGCGCTGCTCACGGTGGACGCGGGCAACATGGACAAGGTGACCGAGGCGCTCGAGGAGTGCCGCCGGATGGGGATCGCGGTCGCGAAGCCGGACGTCAACCGGAGCGGCGTCGACTTCACCGTGGAGGGCTCGACGATCCGGTTCGGCCTGACCTCGGTCAAGGGCGTCGGGCGCCAGGCGGCGGAGGCGGTCGTCCGCGCGCGCGCGAAGGGCGACGCCTTCCCGTCGCTCTACGACTTCGCGGCGCGCGTGGACCACGGGGTCGCGAACAAGCTGACCCTCGAGGCGCTCGTCAAGGCGGGCGCGTGCGACGACCTCGGCGGACACCGCGCCCAGCTCACGCTCGCGCTCGACCCCGTGCTTCGCGCGGCGGCCGAGGAGCAGGCGGATCGCCGCGCCGGCCAGATGTCGCTGCTCGGCGCCGCGGGCCCGGCCCCCGAGCCCCCCCTGCCTCCGGCCGAACCGTGGCCCGAGTCCGTGCTCCTGCGCCACGAACGCGACACCACCGGCCGCTACTGGACGAGCCATCCCCTCGCCGCCCACGAGAAGGTCGTCAAGGCATTCGCCCCGTTCACGACCCGGAGCGTGCGCGAGTGCGGCGAGGGGAGCGAGGTGGTCCTCGGCGGCATCGTCGTGGGCCTCGAGGAGCGCGTGATCAAGTCAGGGAGGAACGAGGGGCGCCGGATGGCGCGCTTCAAGGTGGAGGATTTCGAGGGGGCCGTGGGGGCCGTGATGTTCGCGGACGCCTTCCAGCGCTACCGCGAGGTCCTGAAGGAGAACGAGGTTCTCCTCTTCGCCGCGGACGTGGACGCCTCCCGCGAGGAGGTGTCGGTGCGCGTCCACGACGTCTACCTGCCGGCGAACGCGGCGCAGGAGCTCGCGGGGCTCGTCGAGGTGGACCTCTCGCCCGCGGCGCCGCTGCGCGAGGTGCGCGAGACGCTCGCCCGCTTCCCGGGCGAGAAGCCCGTGCGCCTCCGGCTGACGCCCGCCCCGGGGCTCCAGGTGGCGCTGCGCGCCGACGCGGCCCTTCTCGTGGCGCCGACGCCCGAGCTCACCCTTGCGCTCAAGGGGATCGCGGGGGTGCTCGACGTGCGCCTGCGGGCGGGCGCGCCCCCGAGGCGGCGCGAGAACGGCGGCCGACGCTACCGGGAGCGCGGGCCGGATCTCGGGGACGAGTAGGGCTGCCTCGCTCGGCACCCGCCTCCGCGGCCTAGCTACCGCGCGGTGTGGCCGCCGCCACAAATGGCCGAGGGCCGGCGCTTGCGCCGGCCCTCGGCCGTACCCGTACGTTCTCTAGCCGCCGAAGGGGGGCTTGCGCTCCGTCACGATCTCGGGAGCCGGGTCCGAGACCGCCCAACCCTCGGTGTCGAGGTAGATCCGATCGACCTGCGGCGCGAACTCGTCGCCCTCGCGGTGGAACTGCATCTTCCACACGACGTTGTGGCGGACGATCGCGTAGACGTCCTGGAAGGTCGCGTCCGCGCCGGCCTTGGCGAGGACGGCCTGGTTGTGCGCGACGTAGGCGCGATGGAAGAGCGTGAAGCCCGCGTCGCCGTACTTGCGCGCCCGGCACTCGCGGGCGTAGGGCTCGAGGCCCGCGACGGTGATCGTGGCCACGTCCCACTCGCGGTGGAAGGTGCCGAACACGGCGATGCCGCGCAGCGAATCGCCCGGCTTCAGCTCGACTTCCTTGTTGATCTCCTGCACGCTCTTGAGGTCGGGGGCGCGCGAAAGGCGCCGGATCGACTCCTCAGCCTCGGGCGCGGGCAGCGCGGGAAGCACCTTGCGCTTCTTCACGTCCGAGCCGACCGTGGCCTTGATGACGAGATGGAGGGGCGCGGCCACCGCCTGCGATCCGTTCTTGATCGCGAACGTCATGTAGTAGAAGGTCTTCGCGCTCCCGTCCTTGTAGGTCTGGCTGTAGGTCTCGAGCGGGCCGTGGGTGAAGTCGATCGACCACGGCGGCGCCGGATCCTCCCCCCGCGCCGGCGCGAGCAGGAGCAGCAGCGCGCCCAGGGCCCCGACGAGCAGGTTGCGATTCATGGTCCGGGCTACTCCTCTTTCATGCACTGGAGGTCTTTCACGCTGGAACCCTCGCCGACCGCGACGACGGTCGCGAGGTCCATCTCCCACTTGTCCACCTTGTCGATGAACTTTACCGAGCCGTCGTTGTAGCCGCAGACGAAGCCCTTCGCGTTGTGGTGATCCTCGCTGTCGTCGCAGGTCATGATCAGCGTGTCGCCGCTCTGCTTCGCGGCGCAGGTCGCGTTGTTCTGGTCGCGGCCCGCGTACGAGGTCAGGTGGCCGAACTGCTGCGTCTTGAGGTCGAGGTTCTTGTAGACATCCTCGCCCCCCGCCGCCTGGATGTTCTCCTTGGTGTCGCCCGGGCAGAAGAGCAGCGACAGCTGGTCGCCCTTGATGTCGCCCTTCTTCACCCAGTAGAGCAGGAGGTTCGGGCCGCTCTTGCGCCACGCCTCCTGGTCTGCCTGGACCAGCAGTCCGATGAACTGCCGCTGGTTATTCGTGCACGACAGGATGTCCTTTTTCTCCTGGGTCTTCGGGATCAACACGACCACCAGACCGGCGAGCACACCGATGATCGTGACCACGACGAGGATCTCGATCAGGGTGAAGCCCTTCTGCTTCCCGTTCATCTGAACTGGCCTCCTTTGGATCGGCGCCCGCTCGCATACCGGCGCCGCGGCGCGGGATTATAGGGAAACCGCCTCCGGAAGGAAACTGGATTCCAAAACGCCCTATCCCGTGCTGCCGCAACGGGCTACGGCTGTATCCGGGGGGGGCGCGGGGGCCGGCATCCCGGCCCGTGCGGGAGGGCGCTTCCCTCCGCTTGCGGAGGGCCGGGAAAGAGCTAGATATTGATAGATCATGATGCGGTGATATTCTTGTGGATGGATGCGCAACCTGCTGCGCCTGCTGGCCGACCCGACTCGCCTGCGGATCCTCGCGGCGCTCACGCCGGAGGAGATGGCCGTGAGCGAGATCGCGGACACGCTCGAGATCGGGCAGCCGCGCGTCTCGAACCACCTCCGGCTCCTCCGCGAGGCCGGGGCGCTCGAGGGGAGGCGCGAGGGCTCGTGGACCTTCTACCGAAACGCGCTCCCCGCGCGGCCGGACGGGAAGCCGCTCTGGCAGGCGGTCGCGGCTGCGGTCGAGGGCGACCCGGCGCTCGCGGCCGACGCGGAGCGGCGCCGCGCGGTCCTCGAGCGGCGGCGGGCGAAGAGCCGCCTCCACTTCTCGAAGGCGCCCGCGGGCGGCGCGCTGCTCGCCCTCGGATGCCTGCGCGAGGAGGCGGTCGCGGCCGTCGCGCCCGAGGGCTGGACGGTCGTGGACGCGGGCTGCGGCGACGGATACCTGACCGAGCTTCTCGCAGACCGGTTCGCACGCGTGATCGCGGTCGACCACGCGCCCGAACGCCTCGCGGCGGCACGGGAGCGGCTCCGGGGTCGGCCGGTCGACTTCCGGCTGGGAGAGGTCGATGCGCTGCCCGTTCCCGCCGCCTCCGTGGACGCGGTGTTCCTGGGGCTCGTCCTCCATCACGTCCCGGAGATCCTCGGCGCGCTGCGCGAGGCCCGCCGGGTGCTCCGCCCGGGCGGGCGCGTGGTCATCCTCGACCTCGCCCCTCACGAGGAGGAGTCGCTCCGCGAGAGCCTCGGCGACCTCCGCCTCGGCCTCGACCCGGGGCGTCTCATGGCGGAACTCTCCGCCGCGGGATTCGGGAACGTCCGGAGATTTCCGGTTCGCGACAAACTCAAGGCGGGCCCCCGCCGGAATCTGGACCTCATCCTCGTGACGGGCGAGCATCGCGCCATGCGGCGCGCCGCCCCGGGAGGCAGGAAGAAATGAAGACCGAGACGCTCGTTCCCTTCAAGGTCAGCGACCTGTCGCTCGCGGAGCACGGCCGTGCGGAGATCCGGCTCGCCGAGCACGAGATGCCGGGCCTCATGGCGCTGCGTCGCGAGGCCCGCGGGAAGAAGCCGCTCAAGGGCGCGCGCATCAGCGGGTCCCTCCACATGACGATCCAGACCGCGGTCCTCATCGAGACGCTGGTCGAGCTCGGCGCCGAGGTGCGCTGGTGCTCGTGCAACATCTTCTCGACGCAGGACCATGCCGCCGCCGCGGTGGCCGTGGGCCCGCGCGGCACGCCGGACGCACCGAAGGGCGTCGCCGTCTTCGCGTGGAAGGGCGAGACGCTCGCCGAGTACTGGTGGTGCACGGAACAGGCGCTCCTCTGGCCCGACGGCAAGGGCCCGAACCTCATCCTCGACGACGGAGGCGACGCCACGATGATGATCGTCAAGGGGGCGCAGTTCGAGCGCGCCGGCGGCGTGCCCGAGACGCGGCCCGACGACTCGGAGGACTGGAGGACGCTGCTCGCCTGCATGCGCGCGATCCACCGCCGGGATCCGGGCCTCTTCACGCGCCTCGAGAAGGGCGTGCTCGGTGTGTCCGAGGAGACGACGACGGGCGTCCACCGCCTCTACCGGATGCAGGAGGAGGGCACGCTGCCCTTCCCCGCAATCAACGTCAACGACTCGGTCACGAAGAGCAAGTTCGACAACATCTACGGCTGCCGGCACTC
>Ga0187894_10007316_pt1 | contig 10462 bp, 12 predicted proteins | sample GBC1701081metaG_FD_136650 | JGI IMG/M metagenome (GOLD analysis project Ga0187894, IMG submission 136650) | White microbial mat communities from a lava cave in the Kipuka Kanohina Cave System on the Island of Hawaii, USA - GBC170108-1 metaG ... | reverse complement strand
GTTCGATCGATCACCTGACACCTGGATTTGCCGACGGTCCGGATTTGCGTCGACTTGCGATTCCCCCTGCCCTGGTCGAGTGAGGTCCTGCGACTGAAGCCTGCCCGCTTGTACGCTTACGTTTCACGCCATCCCCGGCGCCCTGCTTCACGGCCTTGTATACGATGAGGGTGCCAGTCCCCACGCGATGGGTGGCGCAGGACGAACGGACAAACAGGGCAGGCTTCCTTTTCCACAACAACGAGAGCCACGCATGAGCACGCCACTGACGCTTTACGACTACCTTCCCTCGGGCAACGGCTACAAGGTCCGCCTGGTGCTCAAACAGCTCGCCATTCCGTACCGGCTGGTCGAGCTGGACATCAAGCACGGGGCGACGCGCACGCCGGAGTTCCTGACGAAGAATCCCAACGGCCGCATTCCGCTGCTCGAGATCCACGGCCACGGCTTTCTCGCCGAGAGTCACGCGATCATTTCCTACCTCGCCGACGGCACGCACCTGATTCCCACCGATCGCCTCGATCGGGCGCGCATGTGGCACTGGATGTGTTTCGAGCAATACAACCTCGAGCCGAACCTCGGTACCGTGCGCTTCTGGCTGACGTCGTTGAAGAAGACGCCCGCGGAGCTGGGCGAGAAGCTGCCGGAGAAGATGGAGAGGGGGCGCCAGGCACTCGACGTCCTGGAGAAGGGTCTGGAAAAGCGGCGCTTCCTGGTCGGCGAACGCTATTCGCTGGCCGACATCGCGCTCTACGCCTATACGCACGTTTCCCCGGAAGGCGGGTTTTCGCTCGAGCCCTATCCCAACGTGCGCGCCTGGATCGAACGCGTGGCATCGCAGCCCGGCTACGCCCCGATCACCGAGCCCTAGCCGTCGCAGCGGCGGCCGCGCTGCGCGGTTGAGCGGCCTGCCCGCAGCCTGTAGCCTTTCGTGACCGGCTCCCCGCCGGCGATTCCTGACGCAAGGCTCAATCGATGTTGCTTCCCTTGCCGCTGCGCGCTTGCGCACGCCTCCTGGCGCCGCTGTCGCTGCTGTCGCTGCTGACAGCGGTGACCGGCTGTGGCCCGTCGCCGGTGGAACCCGGCACGTGGCGCGGAGTACTCGACATCCCGGGCGGCGAGCTGCCGTTCGGTCTCGAGCTGACGCGGCGGCAGGAGGGCGAGCGGGAGACGTGGCAGGCGAGCCTCGTCAACGGCGCGAACCGACTCGAGATCACCGACGTGCGCGTCAACGGCGGCCGGCTCGAGATGTCGATTCCGGGGTACGTCAATATCGTCAGGGCGCGGATGCGGCGCGATCGCCTCGAAGGCAACTTCACCCTGGTCGATCGCGGCGGCGGCGAGCGGGAGATTCCGTTCGTGGCGCGCCGCGGCGAGAGCCACCGGTTTTTTGCCGAACCTCACACGGACAACGCCGACGTGTCCGGCCGATGGTCGGTCACGTTCACCGACGCGACCGGCGCGAAGGTTCCGGCGATTGCCGAGTTCCGCCAACGCTTCCACGAGGTCACCGGCACGTTCCTCACGACCATGGGCGACTATGGTTATCTCGCCGGCGAGATGCGCGATGACAGGCTGTACCTCTCGACCTTCGACGGTGCACGGGCGTACCTGTTGCACGCGGCGCTCACACCGCAGGACGAGCTGCACGGCACGTCGTGGTCGGCCGGCGGCGAGCAGCAGCAATTCGTGGCGCGCCGCGACGAGGCGGCAGAGCTCGACGACCCGTATGCCATCACGCGGATCCGCGACGATACCTGGTCGCTAGGATTCACGTATCCGGACGAGAACGGCAAAGCCGTGTCGCTAGCCGACCCCCGCTTTCGCGGCAAAGTGGTGCTCGTCACGATGGACGGCAGCTGGTGCCCCAACAGCCAGGATGCCGCGGCCTTCCTCGCCACGCTGTACCGTGCCGAGCGCGAACGCGGCCTCGAAGTGGTCGCGCTGATGTTCGAGCATTCGGCCGAGTTCGAGCAGGCCGCGCGCTCGGTGAAGGCGCTGCGCGCCGCGCACGGCGTCGAATTCGCGACGCTGATCGCCGGTGTCGCCGACAAGGAACGCGTGGCTGCGAGCTTTCCGCAACTGAGCCAGGTGCACGCCTTTCCGACCACGCTGTTCATCGATCGGCGCGGACGCGTGCGCCGCATTCACACCGGCTTCGACGGCCCGGCCAGCGGCCGGCACTACGACGAGATGATCGAAACGTTCACCGACACCGTCAACGAACTGCTGGCCGAGCCGGCGCAGCGGCAAGCGGACTGACAGGGCGGGCAGCCATGGGGGAGTTGTCGATGTGGAAAATACAGGAACTCAAGACGACACCGAGCCTCGAGCTCTTCAGTCAGCTGGTCGAACTCCTGCAGGACGCCGTCGCTACCGGCGCGTCGGTCGGATTTCTGGCGCCGCTGCCGACGGCGGAAGCCCGCAACTACTGGATGGCGTCGCTCGAAGAAGTGGCGAGCGGCGACCGCGTCGTGCTGCTCGCCCTCGAAGGCCACGATCTCATCGGTTGCGCGCAGCTGCTGCTGTCGACGCGCTTGAACGCGCGCCATCGTGCCGAAGTGCAGAAGCTCATCGTGCACAGCCGCGCGCAGAAACGCGGCCTCGGCCGCACGCTGTTGCAGGCAATCGAGCGGGTGGCCGGCGAGAAGGGCCGCACGCTGCTGCTGGCCGACGCCCGGGTCGGTGCGCCGGGCGAACGCCTCTTCAACAGCGCGGGCTACACGCCCGTCGGCGCGATTCCACGGTTCCAGCGCGGACCGAACGGCGACTTCGATGCCACGGTGATCTTCTATCGCAATCTCGACGGCAATCCCGCCGGCGCCGCCGCGGGCCAGTCCGCGCGGGCATAGGGACGAATCGTGCCGTCATTCGACGTGGTATCCGAGCTCGACCGGCAGGAAGTTGCCAACGCCGTCGACCAGGCGAGCCGCGAGCTCGCGCAGCGCTTCGACTTCAAGGGAACCGACGCGACGTTCGAGCTCGAGGAATTCCTGGTCAGGCTGACTGCGCCCGTGGATTTCCAGCTCAAGCAGATGCTGGAGATCCTCAAGCTGCGCCTGACCAAGCGCGGCATCGACATCGCCTGCATGGAGGAGCGCGAGCCGCAGATCTCGCTGAACGCCGCGCGCCAGGAAGTCTTCCTGCGCCACGGGGTCGACGCCGAGCTGGCGCGCAAGCTCGTGCGCGCGGTGAAGGACTCGAAACTGAAGGTGCAGGCGTCGATCCAGGGCGAGAAGGTGCGCATCACGGGCAAGCAACGCGACGACCTGCAAGCGGCGATCGCGATGCTGCGCAAGGCGAACTTGGGCCTGCCGCTCCAGTACAACAACTTCCGCGACTAGCGCAGCCTGCCCGGTGGTCGCGTAGCTGGCAGCCGCCTACTTGGTGAGTATCAGCTTGCCGCTGGCCGTCAGCCGCAGGACGTATTGCTGACCGCGATGCTCGATCACCGCCTGGCGCGCGGCGCCGAACAGCGTTTCGCTGCTGTACGTGGGTGGACGCCCGGCCGCGGCAGGCGCCATCGCCGGCTCGGGAGCGCGCTTTGCGCTCGCCTGCTTCGCGCTTTCCAGCTTCGCTCGGATGGATTCGCTCGAACGCGGCATCTTGTTGGCCGTCCGCCAGACCCCGCGCAGCCTAAGGCGTGCATCGCCTGAATGCAAATGGTTCTCATTAGCCCGGCGCGCGTTCGCTGGTCCGGCGGTCACTTGCCCGGGTCGGGCGGCGGAGGAGGTCCCGTGTATTCCCGCCATTCGCGCGGGACGATGAGGCGCGCGCCGCGCCCGTAGGTGAAGTACGACCAGGCCCACTGCACGAGGACCGTGAGGCGGTTGCGAAAGCCGGTGAGTCCGTAGATGTGGATCAGCAACCACAGCCACCAAGCCAGGCGGCCGGCGAACGTGAAGCGCGGCAGCTCGCACACCGCACGACTGCGACCGATCGTGGCGAGCTGACCCTGATCGTCATAGCGAAACGGCGTGCGCGCACGGCCTGCCGACGGCCGGGCTTTGATTTCCGCCAGGATTGTCCGGCCCGCATACGTGCCCTGTTGCATCGCCACCGTCGCAACGCCCGGTAGCAGGCGTTCCCCGTCGATGTCCTGTGCCCGCGCCAGGTCACCGAGCACGAAGATCTCCGGCCGACCGGGAATGGTGAGATCGGAACCGACGGGCACGCGGCCGGCAGGGTCGCAGGCAACTCCCAGCGTCGCACCGATCGAAGCGGCACGCACACCAGCTGCCCAGAGCACAGTGGCGGCGGCAACTCGTTCGACGTCGATCGCCTGGGACGTACTGGCGATTTCGACGCCGGCCGCCGAAACGCCCGTCACGCGCGCGTTCGTGCGCACCTTGACTCCGAGGCTCTCGAGGTCGCGCGTCGCCCGTTGCGCGCTGCGCTCCCGGAACGCCGGCAAGATCCGTGGTCCGGCTTCGAGGAGCACGACGCGCGTGCGCCTGGGATCGATCTTGCGAAAATCGCGATCCAGCGTGTAGCGGCTGATCTCGCCGATCGCACCGGCGAGCTCCACGCCGGTGGGGCCGCCGCCGATCACTACGAAGGTGAGCCAGCGCTGCTGTTCCTGCACGTCGTCGAGGCACTCGGCAGTCTCGAACGCACTCAGCACGCGTGTGCGGATCTCGGTCGCCTGCGGCAGGCTCTTCAGCCCCGGCGCCCACGATTCCCACTCTTCGTGGCCGAAGTAGGCGTGCGTCGCCCCGCAACACAAGATCAGGTAGTCGTAAGCAAAGGTGCCGGCGTCGGTGCGCACTTCGCGCGCCGCAACGTCGACGGAGCGGGCGGTGGTTTGCAGAACGCGGACGTTGCGGGCATCGGACAGGATGCTGCGGATCGGCGCCGCAATATCGGCGGGGCTGAGTGCCGCCATCGCCACCTGGTAAAGCAGTGGCTGGAAGAGGTGATGGTTCTGACGGTCGAGCAGCGTGACGGCTACGCCGGCCCGATTGCTCAGCGCCTTGGCAGCGTTGAGACCTGCGAAGCCGCCTCCGACGATGACGACGCGTGCATCGCTCATCCGTGCATCGCGCGGTGAGGCCGGCTTCGCAGCCTACTTGCCATCGTCCACCGTGCCGAGCGTGCGCTCGTGGTGCATCAACGCCCGGCACCATTCGTCGATTCGGGCGTATTCCTCGGCATGCGCCTTGCGGAAGCCTTCATATGCGGCGCGCGTGCGCCACGTGTCGAGCGTGATGAAGCGTTCGGCCGAAGCGGTGCTGCGAAAGAGTTCCGTGCCCAGGTAGTCGGGGCTGCGGCGGAAGAACTGGACCCACTTGCCGGACGCGCCGTAGACCTGCTCGAAGTCCTCGAGCCGGCCAGGCTCGGCGTCGTACTCCCAGACGATGCGATACATGGTCGTCATGCTCCCGGAGCAAAGCGCGAGGCTAGCGGGTCGCGCACGACCGCGCTACTGGACGCGAGCCCGCCACCGCCGGCGGCGGCGTGGACAGATCGCCGCTCAGGTGTCCATGATCCGGCGACGAGCCGAAATGCCGCCTCGCGTCGCGGGGAAAGAAGCCCGAATGAGCTCTGCCTACCGTGCCTACGTGCTTTTTATCCTGGTCGTCGTCTATACCTTCAACTTCATCGACCGCGTCATCGTTGGCATCCTCGCCGAGCCCATCAAGGCGGAGCTGCGGCTGAGCGACACGCAGCTCGGCTGGATGGGCGGGCCTGCCTTCGCGATCTTCTACACGTTGCTCGGAATTCCGATTGCGCGGCTCGCGGACCGATTCAGCCGTACGTGGATCATGACCGCGGCACTGGCGCTGTGGAGCGGCTTCACTGCGCTGTGCGGGCAGGCGCAGCAGTTCTGGCACCTCTTGGTGGCTCGCGCCGGCGTCGGCGTCGGCGAGGCTGGCGGCGTCGCACCGGCCTACACGCTCGTCACCGACTACTTTCCGCAACACCAGCGCGCTCGCGCGCTGGCGGTGTTTTCGTTCGGCGTGCCGATCGGCAGCGGCCTCGCGTTTCTGTTCGGCGGCCTGGTCGCCAGCTCGATGAGCTGGCGCACCGCTTTCATCGTGATCGGTCTCGCAGGGCTCGTGCTCGCCCCCGTATTCCGACTTACGGTGACAGAACCAGCGCGAGGCGGGCTCGACGGCACCGTCGATGCCGGCGCTGGCGCTGGCGCCGCCGCAGTTGCCGCAGGTGCTGCAGGTGTCGCAGGTGTCGCAGGTGTCGCAGGTGCCGCAGGTGCCGCCGCGGAGGCGAAGAGCACTTTTCTGGCAGTACTGCGAATCGTTGCAGGCAAGCGCGCGTTCTGGTGTCTGGCATTCGGCGCCGCCTGCGCGTCACTCGTGGGCTACGGGCTGTTGTTCTGGCTGCCGTCGTTCTTCATCCGGGTACACCAGCTCCCGCTCGCGCAGACCTCGCTCTACCTCGGCATCGTGGTCCTGGTGCTGCAGACCGCCGGCATCTGGCTTGGCGGCTGGGCCGCAGATCGCTTCGGCAGCCGGAACAGGTCCGCCTACGCGTTCGTGCCCGCGCTGCTTTCGGCCACCCTCGTGCCAGCCACCGTTGCTGGCGCCCTGGCTCCCTCGCTGAGTCTCGCGCTCATTCTCTTCTGCGTTCCGATCCTGCTCAGCGCCGCGTGGCTCGGACCGATCGTCTGCGCCATCCAGCACCTCGTGGCACCCGCGATGCGCGCCACCGCTTCGGCCATCTTCCTGTTCGTGAACAACCTGATCGGCATCGGGGGCGGCGCGCTCTTCATGGGCGCGATGTCGGACGTGCTGATTCCCCGCTTCGGCCGCGAATCGTTGCGTTACACCATCGTCGCGGCCAGCGCGTTCTACGTGCTCGCCACGGCGCTGCTTTGCCTTGCCGCGCGCCACCTGCCCCGCGACTGGCAGCGCGCGTGAGGCACCTCGCCCGCAATAGCCGGCCGCGCAATCCCGACGGTAAGATTCTGCGCGCGGGCCGGTTTCAACGAGGCGCGCCAGTCAGTTCTGCTGCTTTTCGAGGGTCCGCTCTTGTCCAGTTCAGCCTTTACCGAGCACTTTTTTCAATCCGGTGACGGTCTCGATCTCTACTACCGGCAGTTCGGCAAGCGCGGCGCGGACCCGCACCAGCACAGCGTCCTGTGCCTGCCCGGCCTCACGCGCAACAGTCGCGACTTCGAATCCCTGGCACGAGATCTCGCGCGGCGCTACCACGTGCTCACGCCGGACCTGCGCGGGCGCGGGCGGTCGGCGTATGACGCCAACTGGCACAACTACAACCCGACCCGCTACGTCGAGGACGCGTTCCGCCTGCTCGACCAGACCGGCGTGCAACGCTGCGTGATCGTCGGCACTTCCCTGGGCGGGTTGCTGGCGATGGTCATGGGCGCGCTGCAACCGCAGCGCTTCGCGGGTCTGGTGATCAACGACATTGGTCCGGTGCTGGACGACGCAGGCGTGACGCGTATCCGCAGTTACGCGGGCAAGCTGCCGAGAGTGAGCAGCTGGGAGGAAGCGGGCGCGCAGGCGAAGCTCGTGCATGGCGCAGCCTTCCCGGACCTCGACGACGAGGCCTGGCTTGCGTTCGCGCGCCGTACCTATCGCCAGGACGACGGCGTCTGGCGACCGGATGTCGACCCCAATATCGCCCGCGCCTTCGGCGATGCGTCGGCAACCGCGCCCGACCTGTGGCCCATTTTCGGGCAGCTCGCGCTGCCGATGCTGGTGATCCGCGGCGCGCTGTCCGACCTGTTTTCGGAACAAACGCTGCAGAGGATGCGCGACATGCATCGCGATCTGCGCGCGCTGACGGTGGCCAATCGCGGCCATACGCCGACACTCGACGAGCCCGCCTGCCGCGAAGCGATCGACCGGTTCCTCGGGGAGCTGGCGGAAGCGGCGCCGGGCCGAACTCAGTAGCGCAGGTCCGGAGCGGCCGGTCGCTGCGCCCCGACCTCGCCGCCCATCAGGCGACGCGCCCACTCGATGACCGGCGTCACGCGCGGCGACACGAGTTTCACGGCGGTTTCGTAGTCGACCCAGCGGAACTCACTGTGCTCGGCGCGTCCCGTCTCGGGATTCACGGGCAACGCGATGGCGCTCGTGGCAGTTTTTGCAAGGTAGTAGCGCGCCGTCTTGCCGCGGCTGTAGGGCCCGGTTTCCGTGTGGACCTCGCCCCAGGGAAACTGCAGGTCTGCAATCGTCGTTTCCTCGCGGACTTCGCGCACGGCCGCCTGCAACGGTTCTTCACCGTTTTCGACGAGGCCCTTGGGGAAGTCCCAGTGGTTGAAAGCGCGCAGCAACAGGAAGCGCAGTCCTTGCGGCGTTTCGCGCACCACGACTGCCCCGGCGGACAAACGCTTGGTCGAGGCGGCCATGCCGCGAGTATATGCGGCGGCGAGCAGCAACGGACATCTCGCGTGCAACTTGCAACTGCGTGTCGCCAATAGGCGACGCGTTCACGCGGTCCCCGGCGATTCGCCGCTCCGCCCGGCGATCGCCGCTCCTCGCCGGCGATCGGCGATCGGCGATCACGATCGCGCAGTTTCACGCCGCCTGTTCGAACTCCAGCACACCGGCTACGGCGCTCACGGTCGAGGCGATGCGCACCGCGCTCTGGATCGCCTCGCGGCTGACGCCGTGCTCGCGCAGCTTGCGCTCGTGCGAGGTGATGCACAGGCCGCAGCCGTTGACCGCGGATACGGCGAGCGACAGCAACTCGAAGTCGTTGCGTTCGATGCCGGGGTTGGCGATCACGTTCATGCGCAGACGCGCCGGCAGCGACTGGTATTCGCCGTCCTCGACCAGGTGCAGGAAGCGGTAGTAGACGTTGTTCATGCCCATGATCGCGGCGGCCGAGCGCGCGCCGGCGAGCGCCTGCTCGTCGAGCTTCTCGCGCGCGAGCGCCTCGACCTCGCGCGCGAAACGTACGTTGCGCGCGGCGATGGCCGTGGCGAGCGCGATCGACCAGATCTGACGCTCGCTGAGACCCGGAGCGCCCTGTTGCGACAGCACGGCGCCGACGTTGAGCTTCAGGTCGCGTGCGTAGTCCGGAATTGCGTTGCGGATGTCGTCGAGCGTCATGGTCAGGCCGCCTTGAGCGTCTCTTCGCCCTTCTTCCAGTTGCACGGGCACAGCTCGTCCGTCTGCAGACCGTCGAGCACGCGCAGCACTTCCTCGGGACTGCGGCCGACATTCAGGTCGGTGACGTAGACGAAGCGGACCACGCCCTGCGGATCGACGATGTAGGTGGCACGCTGCGCGACACCGGCCTCGGGATCGAGAATGCCGAGGCGGCTGCTGAGCTCGCGCCGGATGTCCGACAGCATCGGGAACGGCAGCGAACGCAGCTCGTCCTTGTCGCGCCGCCAGGCCAGGTGCACGAATTCCGAATCGGTGCTCACGCCCAGCACCTGCGCGTCGCGGTCGGCGAACTCGCGGTTGAGCGCACCGAAGGCCGCGATCTCGGTCGGGCAGACGAAGGTGAAGTCTTTCGGCCAGAAAAAGACCACCAGCCACTTGCCGGCATAGCTCTGCGAGTCGATCGGCTGGAAGGCGCGATCCATGTCGTTGGCAACCACGCCGGTCAGGGCGAACTGCGGAAACTTCTGTCCAATACCCAACATTGCTCGGCTCTCCATTCCTGTTGCGACAACCGGCGGTCCCCGCGGGGGCGCTCGGTACGGTGGGCAGCTTCGCAGCGCATGACCTCAGGCACAAATCGATTGTCTGGATGATTTCGATAGATGCGGTATATTGCCCGGCGGTGCACTGCGGAGGCACGATGGGCGCCGCCGATCTCAAGCTGAAGGACCTGAGTTACCTGGTGGCGCTGGCCGACACCCGCCATTTCGGCCGCGCCGCGGCACGCAGCTTCGTCAGCCAGCCGACTCTCAGCGCGCAGCTGCGCAAGCTCGAGGAATACCTCGGCGTGAAGCTGGTGGAGCGCCAGCCGCGCCGCGTGACGCTCACCGAGGCGGGCGAACAGGTAGTCGCGCATGCGCGGCGCATCCTGCAGGAGAGCGAGGAGATCGTAACCCTGGCGCGCCGCGACCGCGATCCGCTCAGCGGCAAGCTCAAAGTCGCACTGATCCCGACGATCGGGCCTTATCTGCTGCCACGTGTCGCGCCGGCCATCAGGCGGGCCCTGCCCCGCCTGCAGATGCTGCTGTACGAGTTTCGTACCGGTCCGCTGCTCGACCGGCTGCGCGCGGGCGAGATCGACCTCGGCATCCTCGCGCTGCCCGTGGACACGGAGGGCCTCGAACTGCGTGAGCTGTTCGCTGAGCGGTTCCTGGTCGCGCTGCCGAGCCAGCATCGCCTCGCGTCGCGCCGGTCAGTCGGCGTCGGCGACCTCAAGGGCGAGATGCTGCTGCTGCTCGAGGACGGACATTGCCTGCGCGATCAGGCCCTGGAAGTGTGCAGCCGCATCGACGTGCGCGAGAGCCAGGATTTCCGGGCCACGAGCCTGGAGACGCTGCGTCAGATGGTCGCGGCCGGACTCG
>Ga0187894_10007315_pt1 | contig 10462 bp, 11 predicted proteins | sample GBC1701081metaG_FD_136650 | JGI IMG/M metagenome (GOLD analysis project Ga0187894, IMG submission 136650) | White microbial mat communities from a lava cave in the Kipuka Kanohina Cave System on the Island of Hawaii, USA - GBC170108-1 metaG ... | reverse complement strand
GTGTCCGAGGTCAGCGTCCACTCTTTGCGCGGCATCGCGTCGCAGAGTTGACGCTCCACATCCTCCGGTTCCGCCGCCTTGGCGATGCCGATCCGGTTCGACACACGCAGCACATGTCGATCGACCGGCAGCGCGGGCGTATCGAGCGCGTGGCCCAGGACGACGTTCGCGGTCTTCCGGCCGACGCCGGGCAACTCCACGAGCTGTTCCATGCGGGTGGGTACCTCGCCGCCGTGCTGCTCGACGAGCGCTTTCGCCATGCCGGTGATGGCTTTCGACTTTTGCCGGAAGAAGCCGGTCGTCTTGATCTCCTGTTCGAGCGCCGGCAGATCGGCGTTGGCCAGCGCGCGCGCGTCCGGGTACTTCGCAAAGAGCTTCGGCGTCACTTCGTTGACGCCTTTGTCGGTCGATTGCGCGGAGAGGATGGTGGCGACGAGCAGTTCGAACGCGGTGCGGAAGTGCAGTTCGGTGAAGGCGCCAGGATGCTGTGCAAACAGGCGCTTCAGGATCGCTTGCGTTTCTGCCGGCGTTTTCGTGGGCGTCGCGGTCGCGGAGGTGTCGGGCTGCCGAGCCATGTCAGTGCCTTCATCGTAGACGAAAACCCGCGCCGTCCAAAGTCGGGGGCCGCGCGCAGGCATGAATCTCGCGCGTACATGCCACGAGAAAGAGCCTCGACCCCACGAACAGAGCGTCCGCCCATCCGTGGACGACCGACAATTGGTTACTGTCGCTCAGGTAAGTATTCTCGCCGTTCGTTCGAATCGTCCGCTACATCTCCGTCCCGACGTGCCTTGCCAGGACGTGCGTACAACGATCGGCTTCCGCGGACGCCTCCCTTCATCCGAGCTTGGCCGCTCTCCGGGAAGGATGTACGCCGATGAGCACACGTGACCTTGACGCCGCAGGACTTCGCGACCCCCGCCTGCGACGCGCGTACGCCTATTGTCATCGCCTGGCGCTCCGTCACGGCAAACGGCACGGCCTCGCCCGGTACTGGTTCCCGCCCGCTAAGCGCCCGTATTTCGACGCGATCGTTGCGCTGACGCACCTGGACGACATCATCGACGATCGCACGATCACGCTGCAGCAGCGGACGGCCCGTCTCGATGCCTGGGAGCGTCGTTTCGTCATGATGCTCGAGGGAGGAACCGAACCGGCGACTACCGAGCAGGAGCGCGGAGACGATGATGCGTGCCTCGCGTTTCTCCATACGTTGCGCACGTGGCACATCCCGCTAGAGAGCGCGCTGGAGTTTGTGGTGGCGCTGAGAGCGGACCTGCGGACGACGTACTACGCCACATTCCGCGATCTCGAGGCGTACATGCGCGGGCAGGAGGGCCGGGCGATGCTGTGGCTGAACGAGATCCTGGAGCCCCAGGGCGCCGATGCCGCGGAACGCGCACTGATGATCGGCCTCGCGGCTCAATTGACGGATATTGTCCGCGATGTCGGCGACGATCTCCGCCTCGGACGCGTGTACCTGCCCCAGGAAGATCTGCGGGCGTTCGGGTTGACGCGGGAAGATCTGGAGATTGCCGCGGCAAACGGCCGGACGACACTGGAGATTCGTCACCTGCTTCGCTTCCAGGCCGATCGCGCGCGTGCGTGGTTCGCGCGCGGCGAAGGCTATTGGGACATCGTGCATCCCACCTGCCGCGAAGCCGTTCACCTCGCGGCCTCGCTGCATCGCGGGATGCTCGCGGAGCTCGAACGCACGCGCTACGACGTCCTCGGCTGGCAATCGCCCCTGCCGAAGGCACGCCGTCTCGCATCCTTCGTCCCGTCCTACTTCCGCGCCGTTCGCGACCGCCACGCGTACAGCCGTACGACCGGCCCCGTTCCCGGAGTCATCCGCCGGGCCGGGTAGTCGCATCACCCGCCCGCACGGGCCACGCTCACGAAGGACGTTCTGCGACTCGGGAGTCGAGGCCGATCGCCGCCCCGACTCCACGCTGGGCTCCCTGGGCTACCGGCGCTGACGTCATCCGCTCCGCACGACCCGCGCAACTCAGACAACTCCGACACCACACCTCAAGCCACGCCACCTCACACCACGACGCCGCACACCACGACACGGCACAGCGACTGCATGACGACACCGCACAATTCCACTGGCGCAACGCTCGAGCGTTACCGGCCCGTTGTCACGCTGAACGCCGCGTGCTTTCGATGCGTCCGTGGCTCGTGCTCAGTCGCGCGCCATCGGGCCGCGTGTCGTGCGATCGATCTGGCGAATCGCGCCGATGTGATACGCCAGGTGAACAACGCTGGCGACGACACCGGTCCATTCAAATTCGCTCAGGTCGCGCGGACGCTGCATCGCTTCCCTCCATGCGTGCGCCTCGCGACGCAAGGCCAGCCGCCGCTTCGCCCATTCCTGTTCCGACACGACAATCCGCCGCCAACTGGCGCTATAGTCGGCGTCCGCGAAGGGCTCCTCGCCGCGACTCCACCGATTCAGCAGCTCCAGTCCATATCGCAGATGATCGGCGTGCGCCGCAATGGACGCCCCGCCGCCCGACGGGGGCACGGCCGATGCCCGCTCCGCAGACAGCTTGTCGAGCGATCCGAGAATTCCCGGATCCTCTGGATTGAGCACCCACGCGGATTCCGTCCTCGATCCATCAATCAACTCGTTGAACACCTTCAACAGTGCGCTACGAACCAGGTCGGCCTCGGTCACGTGGACACTCCTCGCGACGACGACAATCGTGTTCGCGTCTATCTCTGTGGCGATCGCCCGTCTTCTGGCAATCGAGCCATCGATTTCATACGGGCACGATTCGTCCCGCGCCCATCGCCCCACGGGCGCGGAACGAACCTACCCCAACCGGCAGCGACAACAACAGCCACCCGGGGGCCACTCCGAGCAACCCCTGCGATCGACACGCCGGAAGACCGAAGACCACGACCCGCCCAATCAGCAGATCACGGTCCAACCCTCAGCCTGCCTTGCGCGTCCGCGCCACCTGAGAATCCAGGAACCGTCCGCTGACGAGCGCGCGGAATCCCGCACGTCCACGCAGCGAGGCCCATCGATCCGTCCCGGTGCTCACGCCAGCGCTCGTCTGCGTCGACAGCGGGAACAGCGGCATCTGCGCGCCACCATTCTGCAGATTCGACAACACGACGCTCACGCCGGTGATGCCCCGGCACGATCGCCGGATCACCCGCAGCAGCGCCTGCGCCGCCGCGACGAGATCCGAATCGATCGCGGTTCCTTCTCTCAACGTTGTCGAGCGCGCCTGCGACCGATCGGCCGACGACGATCGCACGCGCAACGTCACGGTGTGCGCGAAACATCCCATCCGCCGTAACCGACTCGCCAGTGTCTCCGTGAGATACTGCGTGGCCGCTTCCAACGCATCCGGATCATCCGTCGGTGACGGCAATGTAATCTCCCGCGCCATGCTGCGCGGCGGAGCCGTGCCGTCCACCACCCGTTCGTCCAGGCCTCGCGCCAGATGCAGAAACTCACGGAACCGCCGGCCGAGTATTTCCTCCGCCGTGTCCAACGGCATGCGCGCCAGATCGGCAAGTGTGATCACGCCGGCCTGATGCAGCTTCACCGTCGCGCCCGGCGGCAGGTCCGGCAGGACATGCACGTCGAGCGACGCGAGGAACCGTTCTTCATACCCTGGCAACACACACAACAACCCGCGCGGACGAGCCAGACCCGACGCGACCTGCGCTGCAATCTTCGTGCTCGCGAGCCCGCACGACGCGTCGAAGTGCAGATCCTCTCGCAAGGCCGCCTGAATGCGCTCCGCAACCTTCCTCGCCGGTCCCAGCCTGGCCGCCGACCCGGTCAAGTCGAGGAACACGGAATCAATCGAGGTCCATTCGACCGGCACTCCAGGTTCGCGCAGGATCTCGTCGATCGCCGCGGACTGATCCAGATACCGATCGAACGCGCCATCCAGGAACACGGCCTCCGGACACCGCGACGCGGCCACCGCCAGGCTCAAGCCCAGCTTCACGCCGCGCCGCGCCGCCTCTTCCGACATCGCCACGACACGACCCCATCCTGTCGGCTGCCCGCCAATGACCAAGGCACGGCCTCGCAGCGACGGGTCGTACTTCCGTTCCACCGCCACGAGAAAGGCATCGAGATCGAGATGCAGGATTTGTGAGTGCGACATGACGTGATCCTCTCAATGACGTCGTAGAACCCAACTATCTCTGTGCCTGCTCGTGCGCGATCTGTCCGATCGCGAGCCGGCCGCCTGCCACCAACGCTCGTGGCCCCACGGACCACTGTGGCTCCGGTCAATGCACCGGACTGCCGAACCCCGGTGGCGCAGCGTCTGTCTCCGCAAACAACCGCATGTGCTCCTGCAACGCCGCGACGAACGTCGGCAGGAAATGAATGGGCACCGCCAACCGTGCCCTCACCGGCGCTCGGAGCACCGGCTCCACACCCGAGGCCGGAACCTCGACCTCCGCGGGCGGCGGCATCACCTCGCAAAAGGTGAGCGTGAAATCGAACGGCGTATGCGCGATGGTGCAGAAATTCGCATACACCCGCTGGTTGTTCCCGCCATCGTCGGGAACAATTGTGAAATTCACCTGCTGACGATCGTTCATGCCGGTACTCGCAGCGACACCTCTAGCGTATTGACGCCATGAGTGCGCCTGAAAGGGACGGTGGCCCCTCGATCCCGGTGTTGTTTTAGTACTTGCGCATCACGCCAATCACGACGCCCTGCACCTGCACGAGATGTGCAGCGACGACAATGGCCTGTATGGCCGGATTGGCGGGCTGAAGACGAACCTGCCCGTTCTCGCGATAGAACTTCTTCAAGGTGACGTCGGACCCGCCGAGCAGTGCCACCACTGTCTCGCCGTTCTCCGCCGTTTTGCGATCCTCGACGATGACGTAGTCGCCGTCGCGAATCTGCTCATCGATCATGGAGTCACCCTTGACACGCAACACATACGTGTCACGCTTGCCAGCAAGGCTTTCGGGCACATCAATCGTTTCGGACCCGACGATGGCTTCGATGGGCGCGCCTGCCGCAACATATCCCAGCAATGGAAGCTCAACTGCCCGTGAAGACATCCGCGTCGGCATCAGTTCGACCGAGCGGCTGCGATTCCACGCGCGCTTGATAAACCCCTTCTGTTGCAGGTTGGTGAGATGCTTGTGCACCGTAGCCAGAGACGAGAGGCCAAACCGCTTGCCGACCTCCTCCAGGCTCGGCGCATAGCCATGCTGCTGGATAAAGTCGTTGAGGTAGTCGAGGATCTCGCGCTGTCGCTTCGTCAGAGGTTGCACGATGCCTCCTGATCCAAGTGCTGTGTTGCCTGCCTCACGTCCGTCTACCGGACGCGGACCGCGTGGACTCCAGGCGGTGGAGACCAAGCACGGTCGCTGGGGCTCCACGGGAACGATGAAGGCATTGTATGCAAACAAAAAGCGAAAGTCAACGGCCTTGTCGACCCCCCGGCTCGACGATATTCTTCAACTTCCTTCGCCCCTCCCAGGTCTAACCTTTTCAGAGCGTGGTGATGAACAGCCGGGTCGACAATTGGATGCGTCTGCCGCCTGCCGTCTGGGCCGCTCGCCGGTCGACCGCGAGCCCCGCACCGGTGTCGATGTCTGAGTCTTCGTCCGAGTTTTCGCGCACCGCGAGCCGACCGGCCTCCGCGTCCACCGCCGACGATGCGGCGCTGGTCCGAGCCGCATTGGCAGGCGAGGCCTACGCGTTCGACGCGATCGTCGAGCGGCATCGCCGCGCCGTCTATCAGGTGTGCTTTCGCTTTGTCGGCAATCAGGAAGACGCCAACGATCTCGCGCAAGACACGTTCGTCCGCGCCTATCGGGCCCTCGCCAAGTTTCGCCAGGAGTCGTCACTCGCGACGTGGCTCTACCGCATTGCTGTGAACGTCTGCCTCAACAGCCTCGCGGTGAAGCGTCCGACGCTCGAACCACTCGCGCCCGAACGCCATGTCGATACCATCGGCGATCGTCCGGACGATCCGCTGCACCGCGAAGAACAGGCACGACTGGTGAAGGCCGCCGTCGCGCGGTTGCCGCCGAAGCAGCGCGCGACGCTCGTGTTGCGCGTATATCACGAGCTGCCGCACGATCGCATCGCCGAGATCCTCGGCAGTTCGGTCGGTGCAGTGAAGGCGAACTTCTTTCACGCGTTGAACAATCTGCGACGACTGTTGATTGAAGGAAAAGGATGATGACGCATTTGTCGCGCGAGGCGTTCGTCGATGCGCTTGACGGGCGGCTGAGCGACTCCCAGCGCGCGCACCTCGCGACCTGTCCTCGCTGCCAGCGCGAGCTCGAAGCGCTCGACGCGACCATGCGCGAGGTCGGCGCGATCGAGATGCCAGAGCCGTCGCCGCTGTTCTGGGAGCACTTCTCGGCGCGCGTGCGCGAACGCATCACCGCGGAGCCCGCGCCGCTATCGACCGCGCCGCCCGCGTGGCGCTGGTGGCCGCAAGGTGTGGCCGTCGCCGTCGCCGCCCTCGTTACCGTTGCACTCCTCACGCCGCTTGCCCTCGGGCGCCGTCCATCGACCGTGCAGCCCACGCCCGCAACCGTGGTTGCCGATCTCGGAGCGGTCGATGAAACGCCGGGCCGATTGGATCCAGCAGCGGCCGGTCCGCGCGTCCAGGCGGATGGCGTTCAAGAGGGAACGTCGGTTGCGTCGGATCCTGAGATGATTGAAGACGACGACGAGGCGGAATGGGACGTCGTGGCGCTGCTGGTCACGGATGCCGGGTGGGAAGAGGCTGAACGTTCGATGTGGGCGCCGAGGCCTGGAAACTTCGAGGACGCAGCGCAGGAATTGTCGCCGGACGAGCGCCGCGAATTGGCGCGTCTGCTGAATGCCGAACTGAAGCGGCCGCGATTGAAATCATGAGCAACCGTCGTTGTTTCACACCGCTGGTTTCTACCCTCGCCTTGGCGTTACTCCTGGTCGGAGGCGGAACGCTGGTTGCCGCCGGTCAACAGGCGGCGACGACGGCGCCCAAGCCGCCGCCCGAGCCACGTAACGGGATCACGCCGGCCTATCTGACGCAGCTCTTCGATGCTTACGAGTTGCTGGAGGCGCAGGAAGCGCTGCGGCTGAGCGACGAGCAGTACGAAGAGTTCGTCATCAGGTTGAAGGATCTGCAGACTGTCCGGCGTCAGCATCAGGGGACGCGTCTCCGGTTGATCACGGAGCTCCGCAAGTTGACGAACCCGAATGCGCCACCGAACGAAGCGGCGGTGAAAGAGCGGTTCGAGGCGCTTCAGAAGCAGGAAGAAACGGGGCCTGTCGCGATCAAGCGCGCGCACGATCGTATCGATGAGATTCTGGATGTCTACCAGCGGGCCCGGTTCCGCGTCTTCGAAGAGCAACTGGAGCGGCGGAAGTTCGACCTTCTCAGCCGCGTCCGGGGCGCTCGTCAACGCTCACAACAGAACTTGAGCCGGATGCGTTGATCGTCGTACCATGCTCAAAGACATCGCCCAGCGTCCTGCCACGGTGGTGATGAGAGCACTGTTATGACGCGCACGGTTAGGGCCTCCATCGGTATCGGGGTCATCCCGGTCCTGCTCCTGGCGTTGACGACGGGCGGCACGCCGCTCCGGGCGGACGTCCGCTATTCCAAAGCCGACTCGGACTCGCTCGAACGCAAGATCTCCTCGATCGTCGCGTCGAGTGTCGTCGTTCGTCGCGAAAACCAGCGCGACCGTGAGAGGACGACACCGATCGCCGAACGCGAAGTGAACGCGTATCTTCGCCACGGATTGCGCGAGCAGATTCCCGCCGGTCTGTCTGAGCCGACCATCAGCATCGTTGGCGGCGGCCGTCTCGCGGCGCAGGCCGTTGTCGACCTCGACGCGGTTCGCGCGCAGAGCTCGCAGTCCTGGCTCGATCCGTCCGCCTATCTGACAGGACGCCTGCCGGTGACGGCCACGGGCGTGCTGCGGACGACGAACGGCACCGGGCGGTTCCACTTCGAATCGGCGACGATCTCCGGCGTATCCGTCCCGAAGAGCGTCCTTCAATCGTTGATCACCTATTACTCGCGCTCGCCGGAGACACCGAACGGCGTGAGTCTGGACGATGCGTTCGATCTGCCGGCGGGGATCCGGGAGATTCGCGTCGAGCCGGGACAGGCCCTCGTCATCCAATGACCTCCGCTTCGGCGGAGGCACTGGCCATTCCGCTCTCGTCCCTGACCGGCGTTGGCGCCAAGCGCGCCGCGGAACTGGCGCGCGTTGGTCTGCACACCCTCGAAGACCTGCTCCTGCGGTTCCCCATCCGCTACGAAGATCGTCGCCGCACGGCGTCCATCGCGTCGCTGCGGCCGGGGACATTGGCAACCGTCATCGGCGACGTCGCCGGCTCCGGCCTTCGACGCACGCGGCGTCCCGGCTTCACCATCTTCGAGATGACCGTGAAGGATGGCAGCGGGAGCCTGAAAGCCGTCTGGTTCAATCAGCGGTTCCTGCGTGAGGTCTTTCATCGCGGCCAGCAGGTGGCGCTATTCGGCAAGGTCGAGCAGACGGCGGCGGGTCTGCAGATGACGAGCCCGCAATATGAGATTCTGGGTGACTCCAGTGAGGACGAGGACCCGGACGACGTCGAGACGGTTGACGGACAGGAAGACTCCGGCGCAACCGCCGTTGCGGCGCCTGGTGGGACGTCTGGTGAGGATGAGGAAACATCAGTTCACCACGGGCGGATTGTTCCCGTCTACGAACGCATCGGATCGCTGACGCCGAAGATTCAGCGCAGTCTCGTCAGGCAGGCGCTCGATCGGCTGCCATCGACGTTGTTCGATCCGATTCCGCGCGACATTCGCTCGACGCATCGGATGCCCGGCCGGGCGGAGGCGCTGCGCGACGCGCACTTTCCGGACGAGGGCGCGGACGTCGATGCATTGAATGCGTTCCGATCGCCCGCGCAGCAGCGGCTGATCTACGAAGAGTTTTTCCTGTTCCAGCTTGGCGTGGCGCTGCGGCGGCAGTCGATCGAGCGCGAGCGCAAGGCGCATGTGCCTGTCGTCACCGACGCGATTCGCGTCGCCGCCAGACGAGTCCTCCCGTTTCAACTGACGACGGGGCAGAAGGTCGCCCTGCGCGACATCGTCCGCGACATGGAGAAGCCCCAGCCGATGAACCGCCTGCTGCAGGGCGACGTCGGCACCGGGAAAACCATCGTCGGCGTTCTCGCGTCCATCGTTGCGATGGAGAACGGTCTCCAGGTTGCGCTGATGGCGCCGACGGAGATTCTGGCGGACCAGCACCTTGCGACGATCAGGCGGCTGTTGCGCGACACGCGGTTCCGCGTCGAGGAACTGACCGGCGGCGGAAAGCCCGCAGTGCGCCGCGCGCTGCTGACTGATCTCGCGAGCGGCGACATTCAGTTCGCCGTCGGGACGCACGCGCTGCTGCAGGAAGGCGTCGCGTTTCATCGGCTCGGCCTGGCGATCATCGACGAACAGCATCGCTTCGGCGTCGTGCAGCGCTCGCAGTTGCGCGAGAAGGGAACGCCGGATGTCCTCGTGATGACGGCCACGCCCATCCCTCGCACGCTGGCGCTGACGACATACGGCGATCTGGACGTTTCGGTGATCAAGGAACGGCCGGCTGGACGTCAGCCTATCAAAACGACGGTACGCCCGGAGACACGACGAGACGAAGTGTGGCAGTTCGTGCGCGGCGAGCTGGAGCGCGGGCGGCAGGCGTACGTCATCTATCCGCTGATTGAAGAAAGCGAAAAGATCGACGTGCGGGCGGCGACGGCGATGGCGGAGCATCTGGCGCTGGACGTGTTTCCGCCGTTCAAGGTCGCGCTGCTGCACGGACGCCTGAAGTCGGACGAGAAGGATCGCATCATGGCGCAGTTTGCGGCAGGCGAGATCCAGGTGCTCGTGTCAACCACGGTGGTCGAAGTCGGTGTCGATGTTCCCAATGCGACGGTCATGGTCGTCGAGCACGCGGAACGATTCGGTTTGTCGCAGCTCCATCAGTTGCGCGGACGCGTGGGACGTGGCCTCGAAGCGTCGCACTGCGTGCTGTTGTATCAACCGCCGTTGTCGGATGACGCGCGCGCGCGACTGAAGGCCATGTCCGAAACGAATGACGGATTCGAGCTGGCCGAGCGGGACCTGCAGTTGCGCGGACCGGGTGACTTCTTCGGCACGCGTCAATCCGGGTTGCCAACGTTGCGCATCGGCGATCTCGTGCGGGACTTCGCCGTGTTGCAACAGGCGAGAGACGAGGCGCGGGCCTGGCTGGCGGACGCGAAGAAGGACGATCCCATCCTGCGGCTTGCGTGGGGCAGTTGGCGCGATCGGTTCGGGCTCGTCGACGTCGGATGACGCGGCGTAGGCCGCTGACCTGATGATGCGCGCGGCGATGAGGCCGGTAGGAAAGCCATGACGCGGGTCGCGTGTGCAACCGGCGTTTCCATCGATGAGCGGTACGCATGGATTTTTCAAAAGG
>Ga0187894_10007314_pt1 | contig 10463 bp, 6 predicted proteins | sample GBC1701081metaG_FD_136650 | JGI IMG/M metagenome (GOLD analysis project Ga0187894, IMG submission 136650) | White microbial mat communities from a lava cave in the Kipuka Kanohina Cave System on the Island of Hawaii, USA - GBC170108-1 metaG ... | reverse complement strand
GCTTTTCCGTGTACGAGAAGCCGAGATAAACGTGGGCCCACACGTAGTCCGGGTCGAGTTCGAGTGTCCCTTTCAGCTCGCGGATGGCGTCATCGAACTGCGCCGCGTTGTAGAGCACGCGTCCGACATTGCTGTTGGTGACCAGGGACAGCGGGTCGAGTTCCCGCGCGCGGCGCACTTCCGCAATGGCCTGATCGAATCGCCCGAGGGTCACCAATAGCTCGGCATACCACTGGTGCGCCGTGGACTGCCCGGAATTCAGCGCGATGGCGCGCCGGTATTCGCGCTCGGCCCCGGCCCAGTCCCAATCGTAGTGGTGCAGAGCGAAGGCCAGCGAAGCATGGGCCTCGGCGAGGGTTTCATCGAGTTCGATGGCTTTACGCGCGGCCAGCCTTGCTTTCGGAAATGCATCCTGCGGCGCGCTGAGGTAGTAGTTCACCATCAGGCTGTAGCAATCGGCGATGCCGGCATACGCGGGAGCATAGGCGGGATCGTGCTCGACGGCTTGTTGAAAGTTCTCCAGCGCCTTTTCGAACCCGGCGCGGCTGCGCTGGTTCCAGTGGTAACGCCCGCGCAGATAGAGCTGATACGCCTCCGGATTCACCGCGGCCCGGCCGTTCAGGCGCGCCCGCTCCTCGGGTGTGACCGTGATGCGAATCTCGCCGGCGATTGCCTCAGCCACTTCACGCTGCAAGGCCAGCACGTCCCGCAAATCGCGCTCGTAATCGCGCGCCCACAGGTGGGTATCGGTGCGCCCGTCAATGAGCTGGGCGGTGATGCGCACGCGGTCGCCGGCGCGGACAACGCTGCCCTCCACGATGGCGTCCACGCCCAGCTCCTGGGCAATCTGCGGAAGTTTTTTGGTGGTGCCCTTGTACTGCATCACGCTGGTGCGCGAAATCACCTTGAGCGCCTGCACCTGGGCCAGCTCGGCAAGCAGCGCGTCGGTCATGCCGTCTGCGAAGTATTCCTGCTGTGGATCGCCGGAAAGATTGGCCAGCGGCAGCACTGCCAGTGAACGCACCGGCGCCCCTGGTCCGGGCCTGGACCCGCCGAAGCGTGAGATGGAAAAGTACGCAACCGTGGCCAGGGCAACCAGCGCCGCGAGGCTCATCACCACGTTCCGCGCCGGAACGCTTGGCGGCGCCGGCGGCGCTGCTTGCAGCGCCGAAGCACTTCCCAGCAGGCCGAGCCGGCGCAAATCCACGTCCACTTCGCGCGCCGATGAGTAGCGGCGATCCGGCTCCTTCTCCAGACATTTCAGGATGATGTTCTCAAGCTCGGGCGAGATTTGCGGATTCATCGAGCGCGGCGGCGGCGCATCCTGATGGACAATCTTGTCCAGCAGGCGAGTGGGAATGTCGTCTCGAAACGGCTTCTGGCCGGTGGCCATCTCAAACAGCAGAACACCGAGGCCGTAAACATCGGTGCGCGCGTCCACGTCGTTGGCCAGAAGCTGCTCCGGCGCCATGTAGGGCACCGTGCCGGAGACGGCGTTGAGTGCGGTGATGCTCGCGGTCTGTTCCGGCAGTTCGACCGGGCGGTTGAGCTGGGCCAGGCCAAAGTCGAGCACCTTGACGTGGCCTTTGGGCGTGAGCATCACGTTGCCCGGCTTCAGGTCGCGATGAATGATTCCCCGCTCGTGCGCTTCTTCCAGCGCGGCCGCGACCTGGGTGGCAACCGCGACGGTCTCCTTTTCCGGAAGCGGGCCGGCATCAATGCGGACATCGAGCGACGAGCCCGGAATGAATTCCATCACCAGATATTCGGCGCCTTCATGCGAATCGAAATCATGGATGACGGCGATGTTCGGGTGGTTGAGCTGGGAGAGGGTTTCGGCTTCGCGCCGGAAGCGCCTGCGGGCGTGCTCGTCGTTCAGCAGCCCGGCCGGCAGTACCTTGATGGCCACATCACGGTTGAGCTTTTCGTCGCGGGCCCGGTACACCACGCCCATGCCGCCGGCGCCGAGTTGCTGCTCGATGCGATAGTGCTTGATTGTGTGGCCAATCATCGTGGCTGGCAGGGCCAGAAAGCCATGTTAGGGCGCGCCCACGGGCAAGTCAACGCAGCACAAATACGGCACTTAGCGCCGTGAGATTGCCGGCGCTCTTTTTACGCGCGGCGCATCCAATAATGGATTGCCTACCGGGGGTGAACTTGTGAGCAGCCCAATCGAGCGTGCGCCTGATTCGCATCAGGAAATCGCCGAAGCTTTTCCGGAGATTCTCGCCGAGCACGCGGTCATCCCGGCCGAGCAGGATTCGCGCCTGTACGGTGACTTGCGGGAAGAAACCCGCACACTGACGCTCCTCCAGGACGTGAGCCAGGAGCTGACCGCGATTCTGAACCGCGAAGCGCTGCTGGCGGCCATTGCCGGCCGCGTGCGGCAGATCGTGGATTATCAACTGCTGACCGTGATGTTGTGGAACGAGGAACGCGAACTCCTCGAAGCCGACTTTTCCCTGCGCTTTGACCAGCGCATTCAATTGCGAACGGCGCTGCCTCTGGGAGTAGGACTTTGCGGCACGGCCGCGGCGGAGCGGAGGGCGGTTCGCGTGGGGCGCGTTAAATCGGATTCACGCTATGTGCGTTGCGACTGCGACAGCGGCGTGGAAGTGCGCTCGGAGCTGGTCGTGCCGCTCATCATCAAGGGCAAGTTAATCGGCGTGCTCGACCTGGAGAGCACTCGCGAAGACGCGTTCGCCGCGTGTGATGAGAAGCTGCTGGTCACGCTCGCGCCGACCATCGCCATCGCCATCGAAAATGCCCGGCTGTATGAGCAGGTGCGCCAGGGCAAGCAGCGGCTTGCCGAAGAGCTGGCCAGAGCGCGCGACGTACAGCAGATGCTGCTGCCGCCGGCGACGCCGCGCATCGCGGGAGTTGACGTCAGCGCCGGTTACCGTCCGGCGCGGGAGCTCGGCGGCGATTTCTACGACTTTCTGCGCTACCCCAATGGCGATTGGGTGTTCGCCGTGGGTGACGTCGCAGGCAAGGGTACCGCCGCGGCGCTGTACGCATCGCTCGGCGTAGGAATGCTCCGCGAGCACGCCATCGCGCATCCGTGCCCGCCGCAGGAAATGCTGGAGCACCTGAATGAGCGGCTGCATCACTCCTTTGGCGGCCTGCAGAGCGATGGGCGTTTCATCGCGCTGCTGCTGGGCGTCTACGACGCCGGCAAGAGGCGTCTGCAGATTGCCAACGCGGGTTTTCCCTACCCGCACCTGTGGCGCAATGGGGCGGCGCAGCCTTTGCAGGTCGGAGGCGTCCCGCTGGGCCTTCTGCCGGGCACCACGTACGAATCTCTCGAGGTGCAACTGGAGCCCGGCAACGTCGTGGCCTTCTGCTCGGATGGCCTTCATGAAGCGGGGGCCGAAGCCGGAAAGGAATTCGGATTGTCCAGGTTGTGCAGGGAATTCCAGCGGCTTGCGCCCGCCGAAACTGCGCAGCAGATTGTCGAAGGATTGCTTGCCGCCACCGAGGGCCACCGAGTAGCGGGAGACGACCGCACGGTAGTGGTGCTGCGCGCCAGGAATTGACGCGGCCGCAGCGAACTGCAGATCCCCAGTAACGAGCGCTACCGATTGCCGGCGGACGGCGCCGCGGGAGCCGCGTTTGCCACTTGCACGCCCTCGCCGGCCAGCAAGGGCATGGCCCGGTCGCGGACAGCGACAAATTCCGCCCAGTCGCGCCGGATTACCGGCTCGGCCGGAGGCATGCGCAACGCCTCAAAGTTCCGATACTCGCCATTCTGACGAATTCTGAAATCCAGGTGCGGCCCGGTAGCCAGGCCGGTCTTGCCGACCAGGCCGATTCGCTCTCCTTGAGAGACGTGGGCGCCGTTGCGCACCAGGATCTTCGAAAGATGCATGTACATCGTTTCAAACCCGTTCGAGTGCCGGATGTGAACCAGATTTCCCGACTGTCCCTTGTAACCGGCGAAGACCACGCGACCGTCGCCGATGGACTGCACCGGCGCGCCCATCGGCGCTCCGTAGTCAATGCCAAGATGCGCGCGATGCACCTTCAAAATCGGATGGAAGCGATTCCGCGTGAAGCGTGAAGTGATCGGAGCGGCAAACTTCAGCGGCGAGCGAAGAAATGCTTTTTGCAGCGACTTGCCGTCCGGCGCGTAGTACGCTTCCTTCCCTGCCGGGTCGTGAAACAACACGGCCTGATACGGATGTCCCGCGTTTCTGTACTCAGCCGCCAGCAGTCGGCCGTACGTCGGGGGCTGGCCATTCGTGTAGGTTCTCTTTTCGATGACCACGCGGAAGGTGTCTCCCGGGCGCGGGTCGGTGTAGAAGTCCAGGTCCCACCCGAAGATGTCCGCCAGGCGAATGGCTAACTCGGCGCGCTCACCGGCGTCGGTCACGGCGTTAAACAGCGAATCGCGAACTTCGCCTTCCACGCGCACCGTTTCGGCGGTCGAGGGAACGCTTTTGATTTCCGCCTGGAATTCCCCGCCCTGCGGAGTGATCCACAACATGCGATCCGGATCAATCTGGTAGCGCACGGCGCGCAGGGCGCCGTCCAGGCCGGTCCCGATGGAAAGGTGATTACCAGCCCGGAGCCGAGCGAGATCGTAAACCGGGCGGGAAGCCTGGATGACGGCTTGTGCCACCGCCGGCGCTACGCCCATTTGCGGGAGAAACTCGCCGGCAGTTCTGCCGATGGGAACGGCTTGCTCGGTGAAGTGCATGAAGGCGGCACTGATGGCTCTGGCTTCTTCCCGCGCCAGAGCGGCTTGCTCGGAAAGTTCCCTTTCGATCGCAAGCCGCCGATGAAAGGAGAATCCAATAAGTGTGACCGACGGGATCATTACAAGGATGAGTGTAATCTTCAGCGTGCGACTCAACGTGCCTCCCCGCGGGACGAGGTGAAGCGCTCCGGCTGCTTCGAGCGCCGTCCCAGCATAGACCAGGACTCACTTTTGCCCAAAGTGAGAACCAGTGTCAAAACGGAATCTACAGGAAAGTTCCATCTGAATACGGGATGGCGCCAGAGGCGGCAGCTCGGTCCGCTCCCTCCGAAGGATGCAGAACAAAAGCACTTCGGTCGTCGCCGCACGTTTCCAGGTGCACCAACGTGAGACAGGGCAAGTCCTGAGAATGGAGCCGACGGTGCTCAGAGAGTGGCAACGTCGCTGCCGGAATGCGGAAATCGCGCAATCAATTCTCAAGAGCGACGCGAGCGGGGGATGGAAATGGCAGGCAGGGATGAAGCGGCGCCCGGGCTGCGTGTGGACATGGCCGGCGCACGTTTGGCCGTCGTCAAGTCGGCGCAGACGCTGGTGTGGCGCCTGCTCGCACTGCTGTTAACCGTTGACGCCTTGACCAGCATTGTGCTGCCACTCTTCCCGGGGTCACGGAGCTGGGTGACGGAGGCAGTGGGATACACGCTGATGGCCGTAATTGCCACTCCGACCCTGTACTGGCTGACGTTGAAGCCGATGGCAGCGCTGGCCGAAGAACAGGCGCGCCTGGCCAGCGAGGCTCGCTTTCAGGCCATCGCCAACGCCGCGCACGAGGGTATCCTGATTTCCGACGAGCATTTCCAGATTCGCTACGCGAATCCGGCGGCGGCCAGCGCGTTTGGTTACGATCACGGCAATCTTCGCGGGGCGGACGTGCGGGCCCTGCTCTCGGCGGAGGTCGCGGCCAGCTTCGCCAGCCGCGCTGCCGATTTTCTGCCCACCGGCAAAGGGCAGATGATTGGCGCCGCCCGCGTGGAGCTCTCCGGGCGCAAGAAGAACGGAGAGGTGATTCCGCTGGAACTGACCATCAGCACCCTGCCTGACCGGCGGGAGCGGCTGTTCTTCACCATCGTCCGTGACATCACCGAACGGAAAATGGCCGAGGAGTACCTGCGACAGAGCGAAGCCCAGTTCCGCATGCTGGCGGACAGCGTTCCGGTCACCATCTGGCTTTCCGATACGGCCGGCAAGTGCACCTACGTCAACAAGGTCTGGACGGAGTACACCGGCTACGCACAAGACAGCGACCTGGGAGCGGGATGGGCGGCCACGATCCACCCCGAGGATGTGGAGAGGACCGAAGAGGTTTACATGCAGGCCGTCCAGGCGCGGGCCGAATGCACGATCAAGTATCGCCTGCGCGAGAATACAGGAGGCTACCGCTGGATGCTGGATCGAGGAAAACCCCGGTTCGCGCCGGATGGCACCTACCTCGGCCACATCGGCGTCTGCTTTGATGTTCACGAGAGAATTGAGGCGGAAAACGCCCTGCAGGAAAGCGAAGCCAAGTTTCGCGCCCTCACCGAATCCACGGCGTCAGCCATTCTGATTACCGATGCGAACGACCGCATCCTGTACGCCAACCCCGCGGTGCGTCAGAGCACCGGATACGCCGAGGATGAACTGTCGGGAATGACCTGGATGGATCTGGTGCACCCCGATTTTCGCGGCCCGATGGCCCAGAATCGGCAAGCCCGGCTGGCCGGCAAGAATGCACCGTCCCGTTACGAAATCAAGATCCAGCGCAAGGATGGGGAGCTGGCCTGGGCGGATCTCACGGCGACCATCATCCAGTACGACGGGGCGCCGGCCATCCTCGGCTCCGCGTTCGACATCACCGACCGAAAGCAGGCGGAAGAAACGCTGTGGGAGCGCACCCAGCAACTCAACGCGCTGGTCGAGAGCAGTCCGCTGGGCATTGTGACGGTTGATCAGCGCGGCAGGATTACCCTGTGCAACCCGGCATTTGAGCACATGTTTCAGTATTCCCTGGGCGAGCTGGCGGGCGCGAACCTGGACGATACCATCGCGCCTCCGTATCTGATTAATGAAGCGCGCCAGATTACCGCCCGGGCAGGCCAGGGGGAACGCACGCAACTGATCACCCGGCGACGGCGCCGTGATGGCGCTTTGATTGATGTGGAAATGTTCGGAGTGCCGTTGGTGGTCGAGGGTGAGACGGTCGGCGCGTACTGCCTCTATCAGGACCTGACCGCTCGCCGCGATCTGGAAAATGCCATCCGCGAATCCGAAGAGCGCTACCGGCGGCTTTTCGATCAGGCCAACGACGCCATCGTTTTGATTGATCCCGATACTCACTTCCTGCTGGACGCCAACCGCAAGGCCATGGAGACGTATGGCCTCGATTCATTCACCGTGCGGCAGATGCGCGCCGAACAACTGGGCGAGATTTCCGCGCACTCCCAGGAGGCCATTCAACGGCTCGAAGGTTCGGCCCCTGCGGTCAGTTTTGAAGCTGTTTACACCGATCGCAACGGCCGCACAATGTTCCAGTTGGTGAGCGCCTCGGTGGTGGACTATGGCGGCAGACGCGTGTTGATGAGCATCCGTCGCGACATCACCGAACGGAAGCAGATGGAAGCGGCGCTTCGCCAAAGCGAAGAACGCTTCCGCCGCGTAGCCGACAGCGTTCCCGTGCAACTCTGGATGACCGACAGCCGCGGACAACCCATCTTCGGCAACCGCGAGGAAGAATCCTTCACTGGCCTGAGCGCGGCGGAATTGAATGCCGGTCGCTGGTTGGAGAGCATTCATGCCGATGATCGCCCAGCCGTGGTGCAGGACTTGCAGCAGCTCCACAAGAACCCCGCTCCCTTCGTCCACGAAAACCGCATGAGACATCGTGACGGCACCTATCACTGGGTGCTGGTCCATGGCCGGCCCCGCTATTCAGACCAGGGCGCCTTCGAGGGCTTTACCGGTTGCGTGCTGGACGTCTCCGAAAAGAAGCGCGCCGAAGAGTTGCTCATGGCCAGCGAGCGAAAGATGAGGGTCATCCTGGATGCGTTGCCGGTTGCCGTGCGCATCTTGCAGGATGATCGAATTGTCTTTGCCAACCCGGCGGACGCGCGCATTCATGGATATTCCTCGCCGGAAGAGGAGATCGGGAACCACTGGATGATAGATATCGCCCCCGGTGAGCGGAATCGGATGAACGAAATCCACAATCAGCGCCTGGCCGGCAAGGACATGCCACGCCGGCTAACCGTGCGCCGCGCTCGGCTCGACGGTTCTGAATTTCATTCGGAGAGCACCCTCGAGCCCATCCAGTATGACGGCCGCCCGGCATTCGTCATCGCCATCCATGACCTGACGGAACGCGAGAAGCTGGCGCTGTACGAGAAACTGCTGCCGGTCTGCTGCATGTGCGGGAAAATCCGCGACGATGGCGCCGGCCCGAGCGGCGGGGGGCAGTGGGACCGGCTGGACCGCTTCGTGGCCCGGCACTCTGACGCGCAGATTAGCCACACCTTCTGCCCGGCGTGCCTTGCCGAATACAAACAGCGTGAAGGGCTCGCCTAGCAGCGGTCGGCGTTGTGTGGTTGAGCGCTCAGTGGCCCGCGGTGGCAACCGTCGCGGCGTTATTCGTTGATGCCTGGAAGTAGTTTTGCTCGCGGAGCTTTGTGTACACCCGGCCGGCAATCAGAGCCGCGGTGCCACCACCCACCACGTGGTTCTGGCCGCGGATCAGTACGACGACCACCAGCTTGGGATGCTGCTGATCGGCGTAGGAGACGAACCATCCGAGCCGCGAGCCTTGATCCGAGCACGTGCCCGTTTTTCCGAGCGCGGCGTCGCCATCCGGATCGAATGCGCGCCGTCCCGTTCCATACAACACCGCGGCGAGCATTCCTTCCCGCACATCCGGCAAGTATGCTTCGATCTCCAGCTTGCGCTTGATGCGCGGCTCAAAATTGCGGCGCTCTTCTTCGTTGCGCGGATACTGCAGGTAGTACATCGTCCCGCCATTGGCCACGGTGACGCCGAGCGAGGCCAGTTGCAGCGGCGTCATGTGAATGCCTTCGCCAAAACTGGACATGCGCCGCACGCCGCCGAACTCCGGCGGCGAATTGGGGAACAGCCCGGGATGCTCTTCAAAAATGTTGTAACCGGCAAGCTCGCCCAATCCCAGAAGCCTGGCGTGCTGGGAGACGCGCTCGAATCCCATTCTCCCGCCGAGCTCTTCGAAAAACGGATTGTCGGAATGGGCGAGCGCTTCGGTCAGATTCAGATAGCGGCGGCGGCCCACCTTGATCATGGAATCGCGCGTGATGATGCCCTCTTCCAGTGCAGCGACTCCGATATACGGCTTGATGGTGGAACACGGCTGGTAGCCGGCGGAAAACGCCAGCGGCTGGTTCACAATGCTGAGGATGCGGCCGGTGTTGGGGTCCACCACCACCACGCTGCCGTTGTACCGCCCGATGGCTTCCACGGCGGCGCGGCGCACCGCCGGGTCGTCAAATTCCGCAATGTCTCCAGCGGCGGAATCAGCAAAGGTGGGAATGCCGTAGCGCGATCTCTTGCGCTTGGTGCTCTTCGAAGCGGCGGGAGTTGCCTTGCCGGCCGGCCGTGCCGCGCTCGAGGACTTGCTCGTCGCAGTTTTCGCTTTGGTGGCGGGTTCGCCCGCAGGCGCTCCGCCCTTCGACAGCACCGGATGGGACTCGAGTGCCATCCAGATGAGTGCCGATAAAAAAATGAACAGCCCAGGACGGCTGATTGGGTTCCGCATAGAGTCTTTAGACGCTGCTCCGCGCCCGGACGATAGCTCTACAACAACAGGATTCTAGGGATGTTCGCTGCGGCAAGGCAAGCAAAAAGCGGCATGCCCCCGTGCCCGATGCGCCACTCTACGTACCACGAAAGTAAGGTGAAAAGCGACGAGAGTACCTTGCTTCCGCGGGGCCGGGTCCGCTCCCCTGGCGGCTAGAACGGGTTCTCGTCCGCCGATGGTCCATAAATCGAGGGAACCGGCACATCGTTCAGTCGCAGGTACACGCCGAGCTGCGCGCGATGGTGAATCATGTGATTCATCACAAAGCTGCGCAACACCGCGGCGCGCGGCAGAGCGAGCAGCTTCTGGCCATTGCGCAGCAGTGTCCAGGGCTTCATCAGGTGATTGTCGTCGGCTGCGGCAATGGCCGCGCGCGCTGCCGCCACGTTCTTGTCGAACACCTCGAGCAGTGCGGCACGGCTGGCGGGCTGGCTGGCCTGCGGCAGCGGCGCGCCACCCGGAGCGAGGTCGAGCGAGTCCTTTTCCAGCGCCAGGTTGGCCCAGGTGGGAATGTTCGCCAGGTGGGCGGCCAGCCCGCCCATGGCCCACGACTTGGCATGAGGTTTCCAGGCGAACTTCTCGTCCGGCACGCGGTCGAGTGTTTTGCGCACGCCCTTCATCTCATTGTCAAACTCCGGCAACAACGCTTGACTGATCGGCATGTTGTCCTCCTGGCAGGTTCATGCTGGCTCGCTTCTCAGATTTAAGGCCGGTATTGCCTCAAAGTATTTCCGGCTGTGAGTGAGCAACTCCCGATGGTGATGCCCGGCAGTGGCAGCAATCCGGAGATCATTTGCGGGAACAACGCGCGCCGGACGCTGGGTGATGTCCCCAATCCCTTGCAGGACGCGAAGCTCGGGGTCAAGGGTCACCATCCAACACGGATGATTCCATGAGCCGCGAGCTGCAGGGAGC
>Ga0187894_10007313_pt1 | contig 10464 bp, 10 predicted proteins | sample GBC1701081metaG_FD_136650 | JGI IMG/M metagenome (GOLD analysis project Ga0187894, IMG submission 136650) | White microbial mat communities from a lava cave in the Kipuka Kanohina Cave System on the Island of Hawaii, USA - GBC170108-1 metaG ... | reverse complement strand
GAGGACAGAGACGTGAGGGCAAACAGGGACGACCGCCCCTGGGGGAACCCGATCACGCCCCAGGTCCACCCTGAGACCGTTGCGCGGCTGGCGCCCGAGGGCACGCCTGACCCTCAGGGCCAGGGCAAAGCTGCTCACCAACAGGCCGCATAGAGGCGCGCAGTCCACTCCCCGTTGCTCATCACCTCAACTACCCTTGCACCACCGGGGCAGTCCATATAGGCGGCGTTAGGTGGCTGAGATAACACAATCATAAACGGGCATTTTTGCTTTGCGCGGCGTTGGGGAATACAGGGGCTGCGGTGTAAGCGGCGGCCACGCAATGCCGGAGAGGCCAGTCGTTTCGGCGCGGACGAGTTGTCTTATGCTCCTTGCACTGTTCAGCAAGGAGCTCACGATGAAGGACAACCGCACGGGGCGCCGCAGTTTCGTCAAACGGGTGGAGGCCCAGGGGCGATGGAGGCGACTGTATCAGCAACTGCTGGAGCTGGGAGCCTCACAGGCCGTAGTGATGGCAAACCCGCTCGGAGAGGCACCGGTCATCAACAGGGAGGTGTCAGATGAATGTCGCCGCGTATGCCCGGGTCGCCACTCAACGCCAAGCCGAAGAGCAAACAATCACGCAGCAGATTGCACGATTGCAAGCAAAGGCCCACGCTGAGGGCTGGACGCTTGCCCCCCAGCATCTGTATCGGGACGAGGGCTACAGTGGGGCACGGATCGATCGTCCTGCACTGGACCGCCTGCGCGATGCCGCCGAGCGGGGCGAGTTTCAGGTGGTAGTCATCACGGCGCCCGATCGCTTGGCCTGGCGCTTCGTGCACCAAACGCTCCTCTTGGAGGAGTTGGCGCAAGGGGGCTGTACGGTCGTGTTTTTGGATCGCCCGATCAGCCAAGATCCCCATGATCAATTGCTCTTACAGATCCGCGGGGCCGTGGCGGAGTATGAGCGCGCGTTGATTGCCGATCGCCCGCGGCGGGGACGGCTGGCAAAGTTACGCGCCGGGCAGCTCCTGCCTTGGATCAATACCCCCTATGGCTATCGCTGTGATCCACAGTATCCGCGGGATCCGGCGAGGCTGCGGATCGAGGAGACGGAAGCGCAGGTCATTCGCCAGATGTTTACGTGGTATGCCGAGGAAGGATTGAGCATTCATGCGATTGCGGCCCGCTTAATGTCCTTACAGATTCCGACCTATCGTGGCGGTCGTCATTGGCATCCCGCCAGCGTGGGCGGCATGCTGCGCAACGAAGTCTATGCGGGGACGGCGTATGGCAATCGCGATTATGAAGTAGAGCCCCAACGCTGGCGGGGCGGCCGGTCCGCGGCAGAGCGGCTGCGCCATCATACACGCCATCGTCCGCGCGAGGAGTGGATTCCCGTCGAGGTTCCTCCCCTCATTTCCCGCGACCTCTTCGAGCGGGTCCAGGCGTTACGCCCTCTGCGTCAAGCCCAGTCGCCCCGCAACAACACGCGCCATGAGTATCGGTTACGAGCTCGCGTGAGCTGTGCGGTGTGTGGCTTGGCTGTTTCCGGGCGCCCCGAAGGCAAGCATGCCTACTATAGCGGCAATGGCCATCTGTCGCGCGTACAAACCGGGCGGTCGCACTGTTGCACCGTGCGCGCTATTCGGGTAGACCGGCTCGACCCTCTAGTATGGGAGGATGTGAGTCGCTTGTTAAGTACTCCGCTGCTCATTACCGAAGCTTTGCGCAAGGCGCAGGCCGGCGAGTTGCTCCATGATGAGGCCAGTGAGCGACTACGCCAGTTGCAGCGCGCCCGCCAAAAAGCCCAACGGCAGATCGAGCGCTTGGTGGATGCCTTTAGCGCCGAAGTGCTGACGCTAGAGGAGCTCCAGACTCGTCGGACGGGGTTACAAGAACGGCTACGGATCCTCACCCAGCAAGAGCAGGACGTGCACCGGCATCACCACCAACAGCTGCGTCTCACGGAGCTCGAAACCAACATCGAGACGCTGTGTCGCGCCGTTCGTACAGGGCTGCAAACCTTGGCTTTTGCCGGTCGTCGGCAGATCATTGAGTTATTAGTCGATCGCGTACTGATCTCCCATGATGAGATTGAGATCCGCTATGCTGTTCCCCTGACAGGCTGGAACCCTGCCGGCAAAAAGGAGACTTTGCGATTGCCTTATCGAGCCAATGGTTGCATGAAGAGGAATCGAATGAGCGCGAGAGAAGAAATTCTTCACTTAATCAATCGATATACCTTCACCATCGATACAGGAGACCTGGAAGGCTTCGCCAGCTTGTTTGAGTACGGGGAATGGATCATGAAAGATGCAGAGCCCATTGTAGGAAGACGACAGGTCTGGGAAGCAATTGCGAGAATACGCATTTATGAAGACGGCACCCCACGAACAAAGCATGTCACTTCAAATATAGATGTAGACATTGACGAAGAATCGGGCACCGCGAAAAGCGAGTGCTACGTAACCGTCTTTCAACAAACGGAAGGTTTCCCTTTGCAGCCCATTTTCTCCGGCCACTATTTCTTTGACTTCGCGTGTGTGGACGGCGCGTGGCGGTTCACAAAGCGCGAGATCCGCTATGGATTAGTGGGAGACCTCAGCGCCCACCTGAAAGCGCCATCGGAGATCATCCCAAACCCCTAGCAAAGAAGGATGCTGAAGATGCCACCTAACACGACCCTCCAGCGCATCGCTGCCCGGTGGCGGCGGTGAAAAAGCCGAACGGTCTCGTTTAGGCAGCTCGCGCTGAGGGCAGACGTTAGGCGACGCAACGCAGCCGCTTTCAGTAAACCAATCACCAACACAAAACGAAAGGAAACAACAATGAAAACGACAACCTCAACACGACTCTGGCTCAAGGGATCAATCGCGTGCGCCCTCGCCATGCTTGCCCTCGGCACCGGTCGCGCAATCGCCGCCGATGCTTCGGTCACCGCCATCGACATCCTGCTGAAGCCGGATGCCACGATGCTCCAGCACGCGGCGGCGACCAATGAGCGTCTGCTCAAGGTCTTTCCGAAAGGCTTTGCGCTCGATGCCTCCCACCGTCCCCACATCACCTTGGTGCAGCGTTTCGTCCTCACCGAGAATCTGGATAAAGTCTATGCCGCCGTCGGCAAAGTCTTCGCCAGCGCCAATGTGACCGGCCTGAAGTTGGAAGCTTTCAAATACTACTACATACCGGACAAGGACCTTGGCCTCTCGGGCATTGTCATCAAACCGACGCCTGAATTGCTCAAGCTGGAGCAGCAGGTGATTGACGCTGTGACCCCGTTCGCGGTGACAACCGGAACCTCGGCCGCATTCGTCACGACGCCCGAAGATCCCGAGGTCTTCCCGGCCTTGATCACCTACGTTTCGGAGTTCGTGCCGAAGCATTCCGGCGAGAATTATCATCCGCACGTCACCACCGGCCTCGCCTCGCGGGAATACCTCGACAAGATGCTCACGGAACCGTTCGAGGCGTTCACCTTCTCCCCGGCTGGCGCGGCCGTTTACCACCTCGGCCACTTCGGCACGGCGGCGAAGGAACTCAAAGAATGGGAGGTGAAGCCTTGAGACGCGCGCCCAGACGGTCAGCAGCAGGAACGATGACTTGAAAATCATCTTCCCGCCCCAAAAAGAAATGAAATAGCTAACTCGGAACGAACGCCCATGAGCGCCAGCGTTAGCCGACTCAAGCAATGAGTCTTCCTACTCACAAGGAGAGAGATGATGGAACGACAGTATTGGGCTGCGCTCTTTTTGAGCGATAACTTTGATTTCGCTACAGCCGTCCGAGACCTCGAAGAGCAGGGCATTGCTGGCCTGGAGGTGCCCCAGGTCTATGGCCCACCATTCGTCCCCCTGGCTGCGGCAGCTATGATTACGAAACGCATCCAACTTGCCTCAGGGATTGCCATCGGGCTCACCCGCAGCCCGTTTGAAACCGCCATGGCAGCCCTCGACCTTGATCGTCTCTCTCAGGGCCGGTTTATCCTTGGACTAGGCACCGGCCCCGTGCACTTTACGAAGGGCTACTATGGCATGCCCTACGATAAACCGGTCTCACGGCTGCGCGAGGTCGTGCAAATCGTGCGTCATGTGGAAGACGGAGCACGGTCAGGCACGATGAAACCGTGGCAGGGCAACTGCTATCAGCTCGAGTTCCACGGGTATGAACCGACCTCACTGCCGTATCGGGAGCGGCTCCCGGTGTGGATTGCCGCCCTACGGCAGCGGATGTGCGAACTGGCGGGGGAAGTCGCAGACGGGCTTATTGGGCATCCGGTGTGGTCGGTCGAGTGGGCCTTGGGACAAGCGCAGCAATCGCTTGCAATTGGGGCAGCCCGTGCGGGGCGCGATCCGGCCAAGATTCACTTTCAGCCCTGGGTTGCAGTGTCGATCGACCGTGACCCCAAAGCGGCGGTCAATGCTGCCAAACCGGAAGTAGCCTTTTACGGAGGCTTTGCCCAGTATCATCCGTATTTTGAAGCGCATGGGTTTGGGCCGGAAGCACGCAAGCTGCAAGAAGCGTCGAAATCGCTGAATTGTCTGGAAGCCGCGCCGTTGGTGCCAGATGAGATGGCCCGGACTTTTGTGGCGTGTGGCACCCCGGACCAAGTACGCGAGCGGATCGAGCCGCTGTGGCAACGAGCTAACTCGATGCTGATCTTGCCACCGAATTGGGGGCTCACTCCGGAGCAGCTTGCCGCAAAGATGGCAGCGATAGCCGACACCTTCTGGACTGTCTGACTGTGAGCGGCGGGGATTCGATATCGAGGTTGGGATGGGCGTCGTCTAAAAAAGTGCTTCACCGCATCACCGCCACGGTGCGGTTCGGAGGAAACTGAAAGGACACGTCTTGGCGGCTCGCGGTGAGCGGGAGCGTCAGATGTCAACCATCGCGGAGGGAGCAGTCATGCGAATCGAAGGCAAGTGCCACTGTGGAAACATTCGCTACGTGCTGGATTGGCCAGACGATGGAACCGAAATCAAAATCAGGGCCTGTGGTTGCACTTTCTGCATCAAGCATGGCGGAAGTTGGACCTCTCATCATGACTCGGAGCTTGTCGCGCAGGTTCGTGACGCGTCCCTCGTATCGAAGTACAGGTTTGGGACGGGAACCGCTGACTTCTACGTGTGTACGTGCTGCGGCACGGTACCTTTCGTGACCAGCGCGATCGATGATCACTTGTACGCAGTCGTCAACGTGAACACATTCGAGGGCATCAATCCGTCCTCATTAGGCCGGACGGCTACGAACTTCGATGGTGAAGATACCGGGGAGCGTCTTGAGCGTCGAAAACGCAATTGGATTCAGACTGTACGGATCTCTGGCGTCGAACTGAGTCGTTTCACCTGACCGCTGCCCTTTTGCGGCTCTGACTGAATGTGAAAAGTCTCATTTGGGCAGCGGCAAGTGATCGGATGCGTCAGGTGTCTCAAGCGAGAGCAATGACTCCTGCGGGAGGAGAGTAAAAAGTATGGCGGAGAGAACATCGTCGTTTGTCAACGTCGCGATGCGGAGCGGTGGTTATTTCTCGACCGCTACCAAAGGCGCCAAAGATGTGATCGACGGCGCGACGCCGCTCGTGCTCCACGCCATTCACCACTTGCCAGAGACGGCCCCGGCGCGTCCCTTCACCATGACAGATATGGGCTGTGCGGATGGCGGGACCTCGCTGGAGATGGTGGGACAAGCAGTTGGCGCAGCACGTGCCCGCTGGCCGCAGCGACCAATCACCATCGTCTACGCCGACCAACCGCGCAATGATTACAATAGCCTGTTCCACCTCATTCATGGCCTGACTCCGCTCCCGACTTATCTCGACGAATTTGAGGATGTGCATGTAATGGCCTCAGCGACCTCGTTCTATCGGCCAATCCTGCCCGCAGGCACGCTTGATCTGGGATTCTCAGCCACCGCGATGCATTGGCTCAGCCGCAAACCTTGTAACCTCACCAACCACGTCCATATGGTTGGGGCTACGGGTGCCGAATTGGCTGCCTTCGCTGAGCAAGGGCGACGAGACTGGGAGACTATCCTACTACGGCGGGCGCGTGAGCTCGCGTCAGGCGGGCGACTGGTGCTGGTCAATTTCGGGAAGGACGAGGCTGGCCGCTATCTGGGCAACACGGGTGGCGCAACGCCGTGGTTATAATGTCGCAGTGGTGGCGACCGCGCGGAAACTCGTCGTGATTGCGTGGCATATGTTGAAGGCGAATGAACCGTATCGCTAGGCGCAGCCGCAGAGTGTGGAGTATAAATTGGAACAATTGCGAGGGACGGCGACTGGCAAGAAGCGCAAGCGGGGCTATGCCAAGGGAACGCCCCGACCTGCGACGTATGGGAGTGGGCAACGGGTGGAGCGCATCCGTTCCTTAGGACAGGTCTGCGAGCGTACCGCGTTGCCAGTTCCAAAAGGGTTAGCTGCCCTGCCTCTGGCAGAACAACGGATGTTAGAACAGAGTGACACGTGGGAGTTCGTGCAAGCGATTCAACACGAGCAACTGAAAATTCGGCAGGTGAAGAAGGAAGGGACACGCAGTAAGTGACCATCGTAAATCGTCGCCCACTTGACACGATCATAGGTAGGCTTGGGGCAACATGCCGCCCCGCAATAAGACCGCAAGCTTGTGGACATCAATTTTGTCGTTCTTGGCTTTGCCCCCAGGAATCGCTCTCATATAGAGCGCATGGCCGAGAACAAAGGCCAGTCCTTCCTTATTACACAGGTCCGCCAGCCAATACCACGTGAAAATGCACTCGACTTCCACAATCAGATCTTCCCGATAGGGAGCGATGAGCCGCAAAAATGCCTCGGGCGTCGTCGGCAGATTCTTGTGGACCAGCTTCGTGCCGTGCTGATCCAGGATGCCGACGTACATCGCCTTCGCATGTAGATCGATCCCGCAATAGTGTTTATGCTGCCGGGTGTAGAAGTTCATCTAGGCCTCCTTGTGGGGGTGAAGTTTGCGTACAGCCATCCTACCGCTGCACCGGGCAGCAGAGGAGGCCTGGATGAGTATCAACCGGTTGCAGCGGACGGTCCGCTGCGCAGCCGCCGCTGAACCGGAGCGTTAGCCGTCTAGTAACGTGTTACTAGACAGGTTACACTACTTGGCATGATCCGGGGGTTCAAACACAAGGGACTAGAAAAGTTCTTTACCACTGGTACGAAGTCCGGTATTCAAGCCCAACATGCTGAACGGTTGCGCGTAATTCTAGGTCCTCTAAGTGCCGCCACAGCCCCCACGGATATGAATCTCCCGGGACTGGATCTTCACCAGCTCAAAGGAGATCGTAAGGGTACCTGGGCCGTGAAGGTTAGTGGGAACTGGAGGCTTACTTTCACTTTTGTCGGGAAAGATGCCGATGAAGTTGATTATGAAGATTATCATTGAGGTGCAGCATGCGCATGCATAATCCGCCCCATCCTGGCGAAGTGTTGAAGACCTTGTGTCTGGAGCCGCTGAAGGTAAGCGTAACGGAAGCGGCCAAGGCATTAGGCGTGAGTCGCAAGACCTTGTCGGCCATTCTCAACGGTCGGGCAGGAATCAGCCCAGAGATGGCGGTGCGGTTGTCGCTGGCCTTTGGCACCTCAGCCGAGAGTTGGCTCAATCAGCAGACGCAATACGATCTGTGGCATGCGGAGCGGCGGCGCAAAGCATTCCGTGTCCGCAAGCTGGCAGCGTAGCCGTTGCAGCAACGGCTAACCAACCCCGGTCACCGTTTGCCGCCCGCTTGCGGTTTGGAATAAACATGAGGGGGTTCGGTTAGGGCGGCAAACGGTGACCGGGGCCGTTAGGTCGTGTAGGCAAATGAAGGAGCGTCACACCATGGACAAGAAAGCATTCGAACTGGACGCCTACCTCAACCGCTTGGACTATGCTGGCGTCGTACAATCGACAGAGGATTGCCTTGAGGCCCTCCACCGCGCCCACGTCTACACGATTCCGTTCGAGAACTTCGATATTCTGCTGGGGCGCGGCATCTCGCTTGAACCCGCAGTCTTGTGCGACAAGCTGGTGCACCGGAAACGCGGGGGCTATTGCTTCGAGCTCAACGGCTTGTTTCTTATGGCCCTCCACGCCATTGGCTTTGAGGCGCGTCCCCTCCTTGCACGGGTGCACCTGGCTGACCCGCCGTCGGGCCGGGAGCATCAGCTCAGCCTCGTGACGCTGCGGGGGAGACAATGCATTGCTGACGTCGGGTTCGGGAGCTTCGGCTTTCGCGCTCCCATTCCGTTAGAGCTCAATCGCCCAACGACCCACGATGGCCTGACGTTTCGTCTGGTGGAGACCGAGCCCTTTGGCATCATGCTGCAAACCTTGAAGAAGGGGCACTGGCTCGATCTCTACAGTTTCGATTTGGGACATGTGTTCCCGGCTGATATCGCAGTAGGGAATCATTTCACTTCGACCCATCCCACTTCTCTCTTTACGTTTGCCCGGGTGGCGGCGCTCCTGACCCCCACTGGGCGCGTCTCGCTTCTCAACCGAACGCTCAGAAGAGTCACTGCGGACACGGAACAGATGCAGGAGCTTGGGGAGGGCCAAGTGTATCTCGATGCCTTGAGGACCCATTTCGGCATCGAACTCGATACATCCTACGAGGCGCTTCGCCCGCTTCCCTTCACAGACCAAGAAACGGAGCTGGGTCCTAACTGGTGAGGGGATAGGAGCAAGGCATGCAAGACCTTAGACTTGGCCTAACTTTGTGCTGTACCGGAGCGCCATCCAGTGGTGGCTCTTGCTGAAGCCGAAACTTACGGTGGGGCGGCTCGCGGTGAGCACCGGCGTTGAGATGGGGGTCACACCCTCGGCGGAGCAGCCCAAGCTCGCGTCCGGCGCGCTTAACTTGAGCGCGGTCTTCTTCCACACCCTTAGTTACATGGCGCCCGTCGGCGGGCTCGTGTACAGCGTTCAGTACCCGGCGGTGCAGGCGGGCACCTCGCTCGGGCTCGCGTACGTATTCGCCACGTTCGCCTGCCTGCTAACAGCCCTCTGCCTGAAGGAGCTGGTCCGCAAGGTACGCAGCTCGGGCGGATACTTCGTGATGCACTCCGTCGCGCTCGGCCACTTCGCCGGCTTCACCACGAGCTGGCTGTGGTTCATATACGCAGGGCTGCTGCCGGCCTCACAGTGCCTGCTGTGGGGTGCGGTGACGTCCGAGTTCCTCGCCATCGAGCTCGGGATCGCGATCCCGTGGTGGGTATTTGCGGTGGTCATGGCGACGACACTCACGGCAGTGACCTACGTCGGTATCAAACAGTCGGCCCGGCTCACGACCATCCTCGGGATCACGGAGGCCGTTGTGTTCGGTGCGCTCGGGCTGATTCTTGTGTTCAAGGCGGGCAGCAATCAGCCGCTGGTCACGTTCACGCCCGCCGCGTCTCCGAACGGGATGAGCGGCGTGATGTTCGCGATGATCTTCGGCATCTTCTGCTTCATGGGGTTCGAAGGTGGTCTCCCGCTCGCGGAGGAGAGCCACAATGCCAAGCGGTCGCTGACGTTTACCGTCGTGGCCTCCATCGGCTTCATGGGTCTCTTCTCCTGCTTCATGGTGTACGCCACTATCGCCGGCTGGGGGAACTACCGCGACGGCGCGGCATTCGCGCAGGAGTTCGGGGCAGCAAACCAGCCCTTCTTCACCCTGGCACACAAGGCGTTTGGACCGATTGGCCCGACGATCATGTTATTGCTGATCACGAACACCGTGTGGGCGGGCGCGATCGCGGGGACCAACGCCGTGACGCGCGTCTACTACTCGCTGGGCCGAGCCGGTGTGTTTCCCAAGGCGCTCGCTCACGCGGACCCGAAGCACAAGACGCCGGTCAATGCTATTCTCTTGGCGGGGTCCATCGCGCTTCTCTTGCCGTTCGTGTTCGGAATGGGGATCGGTGTGACCCCGATCGTCGCGTACGGTCTGCTGGGCGTGGTCATGACGACCGGCGCCGTGGTCATCTACATGATGACAAACGTGGGCTGTTTCCTGCTCTATTGGCGCAAGTACCGGGACGAGTTTCATCCCATGCATCATTTGATCATTCCAGTCGTCTCCACGGTGGTGTTCATCGCGCCTCTGATCGCCGTGCTGAGGCCGCAATGGCTGAGCCTGCTGGGGTTGCCGAGCCTCAGCCACGAATATCCAATCTCGCTCGCGCCGCCGATCGTGGCCGTCTGGGGGACGATCGGATTCGTCTTTTACCTGTACCTGAGCAAGTTCAAGGTCCAGGTGTTGACGAACATGAGCGAGGAGATGGCGCACATCGAGCTAGTCGGCGAGGAGGGAAATAGGGGCAGGTCTTAAATTCTCAGCAAAATGGGATGAGCAAAAGCGAAGTGTTGACCGCCAAGCGGGGTGTGGGGCCTAACACCTATGAGGCCGCCGTTGTCAAGAGGACAAACCGATGCATCGCGGGGGCGGAGGAGCCGTCCGAAGAACAGTTGGTGAGTCGTCTTCGCCAAGCGGTTGCGGCTGACTTGATTT
>Ga0187894_10007312_pt1 | contig 10466 bp, 13 predicted proteins | sample GBC1701081metaG_FD_136650 | JGI IMG/M metagenome (GOLD analysis project Ga0187894, IMG submission 136650) | White microbial mat communities from a lava cave in the Kipuka Kanohina Cave System on the Island of Hawaii, USA - GBC170108-1 metaG ... | reverse complement strand
CGCGTCTTCTCCTCCAAAACCGGCTCGCCGTCGCCGCGATCCGGACCGTGTCGCCCTTTGAGCGCAGCCGATCCCCTGCCGAGGCCTCGAATCGACCGCAGCAAGCGGGGACGCCGGATTGAAGAGCCAGACTGAGGCAAGCGCCTCAGCCCAATGGCCGCACGGGCGGTGTTCGGCACGGCGGTGGCCGGGGAGCCTGGGCTGCGGCCGCTTTCGCCTCGAGGTGGGCGAGGATCTTCTCGATCACCGCCGGATCCTCGATACAGGCGATGATGCGCATCGCCCCGCCGCACACCGGGCAGGTCTCGATGTCGATGCCGAAAGATTTGTCATGCCCTGAACGCGACCGAGCTTGCGACAAGACGCCGCCATCAGCGCAACTTCGACCGGGGGTGGTTCATGAGTGACTTGCCTGTGCTTGACGCGCGTGCCGCATTCGTAGTGCCAAGTGATGAACCTCAGCCAGCCGCAGTCGGCGCTCGGGCGATGGCGAGGCGGCGACCAATGCGGCGAGGAGTCGGGCAAGCATCGTGCGCATGTTGAACCGCCGGTTAAACCGATACTGGAATTCGGCGAGGTAGCGATGGGCGTACTTGGCGAAGTCGAAGGCGTGGTAGGTGCCGCCGATCGCGGTCTTGAGGTTCCCCAGCACGGTGTTGACCGCCTTGAACTGCTCCAGGGCGACGCTCCTCTTGGGTCTTCCACCAGCACACCGCGGCGCGTGAGCAGCTTCATCAGGCGGGTGATGAGGGTCTGCAGGATCCCCGGCAGTTGCTCGTCAGTGGGCGCCGCCGCCTCCTCGAACACCGGCAAACCATCGGCACCGCACCGGTACACGCCGTCCAGCACCAGGCAATGCAGATGGATGTTGAGGTTGGCTGCCGAACCGAAGCGCTGGATCAGCGTGACCGCGCCGCTGCGGCCCTGGTCAGCCGCGAGCCCGGCCTGGCCCAGCAGGTGGCGCGTGCGCACGCGCTCGCACCACCTGCAGCACCGGCGTGATCAGCTCGGGCTGCGAGGCCAGCAGCCGCCGCAGGCGGATCGGCAGCGACAGCACCCATCGCCGCCGGCTGCAGCCGCAGCTGCGCACGCTTATAGAGCTTTTTCTTTCCATCGCCAAGTGAATCGCGTCGACACGATCGGGGGGATCTGGAGTTATGGCGTCGGCGGCTCCAGGGCGGTCGCCCGGATCATGACCCGACGCTCCGCGTTCGCATCGTTGATCGGGATATGCAGCGTAAAGCGGTTGTCCCACATCGCCACCGAGCCCCTGTGCCACCTGAAGCGGCACGTGAACTCGTGATGCACCGCCCTGGCGTTCAGAAAGTCGAGGAGCGGCTGCGATTCCTCCGGCGACATGCCCTCGAAGTGCTTGACGAAAAAGCTGTTGAGGTAGAAGCCCTCTCCTCCCGTGACGGGATGGCGGCGCACGACCGGATACACCGCGGAGCGCGGCTCGCGCTCTCCCGGCACGGTGAGGTGGAAGCGATGCACTGCGCGCAACCCGCGCAGCGTAGCCTTCAATCCGTCCGAGAGCGACTCGAAGGCGGCGATCAGGCTGGCGAAGCAGGTATCGTTGCCGACCGAGGGCACGTCGATACCGTGCAGCACCGACACGTAGCCGCCCGGCTTCTGCCAGGTCACGTCGCTGTGCCAGTACTCGCCGCCGAAGAGCTTACCGCCCGGCTCCTTGCGCAGCTCAAGCACTTCCGGCACGTCGACGAAGGGCCCTTTCGCGGTCGGGTGGAGGAAAGGCAAGCCGAAGCGCCCCACGAGAATGCGAAGCTGCGCCGGCGTGAGGCGCTGGTCGCGGAAGAAAAGCACCAGGTGCCGGTCGAGTGCCTGCTGGAGCTCGCGCCAAGTTCCCGGGGAGGGCGGAACCGACAGGTCCACTCCGGAAACCTCCGCGCCAAGGACCCCGGTGACGGGCTCCACCTTGATCTCGCTGCGCTGCGCCGGCGATGCAGTGGTAGCCATTCGCCTAAGCTAGCAGATTTGGCTGGGCACGCTTCCGGCGCGCGCGGCCCGCGGATCGAGAAAGTTTTCCACGCAGTGGAAATCGGAGCTTCAACCCGCGCGCCGAGAGTTTCCTCGCAGCGGTGGTGGCGGTATAAGGATCCGTGCTCCGAGGCAACGGCGAAGGAACGGGCGAAAGACGCGCCGCTGCGCGCGGCCGGCGCAACGCCATGAAGAGCGGCGATCCCGGTCTGCGCACCGTGCACCGTGCATTCGGCTTGCTCGCCGTGCTTGCGCGCACCGGCGTGGAGATGTCGCTCTCCGAGCTCGCGCGCACCTGCAGCCTTCCCGTCAGCACAGTTTCGCGCTTGCTCGCCACGCTCGTCGACATCGGCTTCGTCGAGCACGCGCGCGCGGGACGCTACGGGCCCGGCGCGCACCTCGCGCGCATCGGCTTCCAGGCGCTGCAGAAATACAAGGCCTATCGCCTGCCCGACAGCCATCTCGCGCAGCTCGTACAGGCGAGCGGCGAGACCGCGAACCTCTCGGTGCGCGTCGACGACGCCAACGCCATGTACTTGCGGCAGGTTCCGGGGCCGCGCGCGCTGCGGCATGCCTCCTGGGCAGGGCGCTTCCTGCCCCTTGAAGGCACCGCGGCCGGTTCTGCACTGCTCGGCAGGCTCAACGCCGACGGCTACGCCGTGAAGAGGCATTCGCCCGAGGTCGATTTCACGGCAATCGCCGCACCCGTTCGCGACCAGCACGGCGAGATCGTCGCCGCGCTGAGCATCTCGGGGCCCTCGGCGCGTATTTCCGATGCGGACCTTGCGCGCCTCGGCAGGCTCGTCGCGGAGCGCGCGCGCGCCGCGTCGCGCGATCTCGGGATGAGCGCCGAAGCGCCGCCCGCCGCCCAGGGCAACTGAAGGAGCCCTGATGCCGAACCCGATCCGTGCGCTGCTTGCCACGCTCGCTGCCCTGCTTCCCGCCTTGGCCGCCGCTCAGGCATTCCCGACCAAGCCGGTGCGCTTCATCAACGCGTATACGCCGGGCGGGCCCACGGACCTCGTCGCCCGAGCCGTGGCGCAGAAGCTCCAGGAGTACTGGGGCCAGCCGGTGCTGGTGGAGTCGAGGCCCGGCGCCGCCGGCGCTATCGGCATCGAGCACGTGGCCGCGGCGCCAGCCGACGGATACACCCTGATCGTCATGCCGATCGGCAACGCAGCCATCATCCCTTTCATGAACCCCAAAATCGGCTACGACATCGACCGGGATTTCGTGCCGGTGTCGCTACTTGGCAACGTCGAGAATATCCTCGTGGTGCATCCTGAAGTGCCCGCGAAGTCGGTGAAGGAGCTGCTGGCCCTTGCTCGCGCGCAGCCCGGAAAGCTCACCTTTTCATCGCCCGGCCCGGGCAGCCTGGCGCACGTGGGGGTCGAGCTGCTGAAGATCGTGGCTGACGTCGACATGCTCCACGTGCCGTATAAGGGCGTCGCCCCGGCCCTCAACGACGTGCTCGGCGGACAGATCAGCATGATCCTCGGGCAGGCCTCCTCGACCCTGCCGCATGTCAAGGGCGGCAAGCTGCGCGCGCTCGGGATCGCCAGCCCGAAGCGCTCCCCGCTTGCGCCGGAGGTTCCCACCATCGCCGAGCAGGGCGTGCCGGGTCTCGAGGTCGTCGCCTGGTACGGGCTCATGTTGCCGGCGAAGACGCCGCGCGACGTGGTGGCGAAGATCGCCGTCGACGCCGCGCGCGCCCTGCGCGAGCCCGACGTACGCGAGCGCTTCGCCGGGCTGGGCGTGGAGCCCGTCGGCAACACACCCGAGGAATTCGCCGCCATCATTAAGCGCGACCGAGCGCGCTGGTCCGACGTCGTTGCGCGCCGCGAGCTGAAGTTCGAGTAAGCCCCGCTAAGATGCGGAGATGAAGTCGTACTTCGCCGAACAGGCCCTGCTGCCTGCCGGCTGGGCCGGCAGCGTCCGCATCTCGATTGAAGACGGCTCCTTCGTCGAAGCCTTGCCGGACGTTTCGCCCGGCGGCGCCGAGCGCCTTGCCGGCCCGGCGCTCCCCGGCATGGCCAACCTGCACTCGCACGCCTTCCAGCGCGCCATGGCCGGGCTCGCCGAGACGCGCCCCGGTTCGACGGCCGGCGACTTGCGCCGCCCCTCGTCCTTGCCCGGGCTCCAGCAGGCCCGGCCGCGCCGATTTCCGCAGCAACCGTTCGCGTGAGCTGTTTCAGCCATGAATCGGCGCTCGGCCACGCTGCGCGGATGGGAGGCCATTACCACGTCGAAGCCGCCCGGCGCGACCGGAGGCGGGAACGCCCGCAAGCGGTGCGGCCCCCGCAAAGCACTCGCCGACGCGCCGCGGCAAGGTCATGATCAGGTCGGTGCGCGAAATCAGTCCGCGAAGTTCTTCCATTACCACGGCGGCGAGTACGCCTGGCAAGCCCGTCGCGCCCCGGCAGACAAGTTGACGGCGATTGAATTCGGTTCGACGCGTCCGTTCAGATCTTGCGCTGGAACCAGACCACGACATCCGAGATCCGGACGCGGCCGTGGTGCGACTGGAAAACGAGCGTCTCCTTGAGGACGTCACTGGTCAGCGTGTGCGGGAACACCTCCCACAGTCCATGCACGGTGTTCTCGCGCAATGTCACACGGTCGATTTCCTGCTGAAACTTGATCGGCACCGAGAACTCGACGAGGTTCGTGATCGTAAAGTATCGGCGGCGCACTCAGGATGGTCAAGCTGTGCCCCGCGATCCTCAGCGAATCAGCCGTGCCGCAGCGTCAGCCGCCTCCGCTCAATGAACCCGTGGACTGCGCGAGCGGGGCCTGCCGGCGTTCCAGCACTCTCGCGAACCAACCGCGCAGAAGCCGGCCCGCCTGGCGAGATGCGTGGCGATGACACGGTAGACGATCCCCAGCACCGCATCAGCCCGCACGCGAGCACGATCCCGAACACCCACTCCTCGGCCCGCTGCGCCTCGCCGAGTAGCCGGGTCAGCGCCTCCCCGAGCGCATAGCCGATCCCCGCGACGAGGACGGCCCAGACGATCGCGCCGAGGAGGTTGAAGAGCGCGCAGCGCAGCCAGTGGACGCGGCTCATCCCGATCGCGATCGGTCCCACCGTCCACAGCCATAGAGGAACCGCACGCCGATGATGAGCGGCGTGTCGTAACGCTCGAGGAGCTGTCGCACGCGCTCGGCGCCCGGCTTCAGCGGCGGCCAGCGCGCGAGGACGCGGTCGCCGGCGAGTCGACCGACGAGGAGGGTCAGTACGGTTGCCCGAGCTGCGACGAAGCTGTACAGTGCCGCGGCCTTCACCTCACCTCGGGAACATCTCGGATGCTTGTCCTTGCTCCGGCTCGCGCAGCCACGGTCGCCCTCGCCGCCTTCGTCATCGCCGGCTGCTCCACCACCGCGCACACCTCGCTCGACAAGAGCTGGATCGATCCGCAGCTCCCGGGCACGAAGTTCCGCAAAGTGCTGATCCTCTCGCTGGCGAGCGACGAGTTCGCGCAGCAGTATTTCCAGGAGGACCTGGCCGCAGCGCTGCGCAAGCGCGGCGTGAACGCCGTCGTGTCGGAGCGGTTCTTCACTCACCAGAGCCCGGCCGAGGACGCGCGTTTCCAGCGCGCGGTCGAGCAGTCGGACGCCGACGCGGTGCTCCTCGCGCGGGTGATCGGGGTGGACGACAAGACCACGGTGACCGGCGGCTACCTGACCGCCCACAACGGCATGCCGGTCGCGCAGGTTTCCGGCCTGGGCGGCTTCGCTGCTGCGCGATTCGCGCCGACGCGCTAGGTGCGCCCCGCCGACTACACGCAGTCGACGGTGCTGGTCGAGACGGTGCTCTACGAAACCAAGAGCAAGCGTGCAGTGTGGACGGCGCAGACGAGCACGACCAACGCCCAGTCGGGCGATCTTCGGCCGGCGGTCGAGCAGTTCGTCGGCGTGCTGGTGCGCGCGATGGCGCGGGACGGCCTGTTCTGACGCCGCGAAGACATGGCGCCCGAGATCCACCCGCCCGCCGGCGCCGCGCCGCCGATCCGCGACGAGGCGTTCTATCGCGCCCTCGTGGAGGGCATGAACGAGGGCATCCTCGTCCGCGACGCCGCCGGCGTCATCACCTACGCGAGCCCGCAGTTCGAACGGATGCTCGGGTATCCCTGCGGCGAGCTCGTCGGCACGCGCGGGGACTACCTGGTGCCCGCCGACGAGCGTAGCCGCTGGCTGGAAGCGCTCGCGGCGGCGGGCGCCGGGGCGGCGCAGGCGTTCGAGCACCGGCTCGTGCGCAAGGACGGCGGCTCGGTCTGGGTGCAGGTCTCGCGCCGCCCGGTGCTCGGCGCCGACGGCGCCGTTCGCGGCTCGGTCGCGCTGGTGAGCGACGTCACCGAGGCGCGGCGGACGAGCCGCCAGCTCCAGGAGCTCGCCGAGGGCACCGCGCCGCTCACCGGCACCGAGCTCTTCCGCGCCTCGGTCCGGCACCTCGCCGAGGCGTTCGACCTCAAGGCGGCATTCGTCGCCGAGTGCGTCGACTATCCCGCGACCCGCGCGCGCATCCTCGCCGAGTGGGACCGCGGCCGGTTCACCGAGCCGCGCGAGTTCGCGCTCGCCGGCACCGCGTGCGAGCGCACGATCGGCGATGCGCGCGCCAACTGTTTTCCCGGCAACCTCGCCGAGCGGTTCCCGCAGTACGCCGCGCGCGAGCGGGTGAGCTACCTCGGGGTGCCGCTCTTCGATTCGACGGGCGAGCGCGCGATCGGGCACGTCGCGCTCTGGGGCGGCGAACCGATCCGCGAGGAGGACATCGTCGCGAGCCCGGTGTTCCGCGTGTTCGCGTCGCGGCTCGGCGCCGAGCTGCGCCGCAAGCGCGCCGACGACACGGTGTGGCTGATCGAGCGCGCGGTCTCGACGCTCTCGGGCGCGGCGTTCTTCCGCACGCTGATCGAGCAGATGGTGCGCACGTTCGGCTTCACCCAGGCGTTCCTCGCCGAGTGCCTGGACGAGCCGGCGACGCGGGTGCGCACGCTCGCCTACTGGCGCGAGGGCGGTTTCGTCGACAACGCCGAGTTCGCGCTCGCCGGCCTGCCGTGCGCGATCACGGTCGGCGAGGCGCGCACGAACTTCGTGCCCGACCGGCTCGACGAGCTGTACCCGGCCGAGCGCGGCCGCCGCCGGACGAGCTACCTCGGCCTGCCGATGCTCGACTCGACCGGCCGGCGCGTCGTCGGTCACCTTGCGTTCTTCGACGCGAAGTCGCGGCCGAGCAACGTGCTCGACAACCCGGCGTTCCGCATCCTCGCCTCGCGCGCCGGGGTGGAGCTGCTGCGCCGGCGCGCCGAGGAGGGGCTGCGCGAGAGCGAGGCGAAGTACCGGCTGCTGGTCGAGAACCAGACCGACCTGGTGGTGAAGCTCGACCCGGCGGGCAACTGCCTCTTCGTCAGCCCTTCCTTCTGCCAGTGCTTCGGCGTTCACGAGCGCGAGTTGCTCGGGCACCCCCTCGCGTTCGAGGTGAACCCGCTGGACCGGGAGGCGTTCGACGACGCGCGCGGCGCGGCGGCCGCGCCGCCGCATCGCGGCCACGTCGAGGTGCGCGCGCTGACTGCGAGCGGCTGGCGCTGGATCGCCTGGGCGTTCGCCGGCGTCCCCTACGGGGAGGGCGCGACGATCGAGACCATCGGCTCCGGGCGCGACGTCACCGAGCGCAGGGGCGCGGAGGAGCAGGCCCGGCTGCACCTCGACCAGCTTGCGCACGTCACCCGGCTCTCCTCGATGGGCGAGATGGCGAGCGCGATCGCGCACGAGGTCAACCAGCCGCTCACCGCGGTGGTGAACTACAGCCAGGCCTGCATCCGGCTGCTGCGCGCCGGGCGGGCGAGCACCGAGGAGGTGGTCGCCTCGATGGAGCAGGCGGCCGCGCAGGCCGAACGCGCGAGCGAAATCATCCGCCATCTGCGGGCGTTCGTCCGCAAGGAGGCGGCGCACCTCGCCGCGGTCGAGGTCAACCGCCTGGTGAACGAGGTCGTGCGGCTCGTGCGACCGGACGCGCGCCAGTCGGCGGTGGAGATCCTGACCGACCTCGACGGCGGGCTGCCGAGCGTCCTCGCCGACGACATCCAGCTGCAGCAGGTGCTCGTCAACCTCGTGCGCAACGCCGTCGAGGCGATCGCCGGGAGCGACGCCGACCGGCGCGAGGTCTGCGTTCGCACCCGTCGCGCCGCGGACGGCGCGGTCGAGCTGTGGGTCGAGGACACCGGCCCCGGGTTCGACGACGCGACCGCGGCGAAGCTGTTCGAGGCCTTCTACACCACCAAGGCGCAGGGAATGGGGATCGGCCTCGCGATCAGCCGCTCGATCGTCGAGGCGCACCACGGGCGGATCCGGGCGACCGGCGAGCCCGGGCGCGGCGCACGGTTCTGCGTGTCGCTGCCGGCCGCCGGCTGAGGCGGTTTCTCGGGGAGACGACATGGACAAGCGCGCCTACGAGCTGCTCGACCGCTACCGCGTGGACAAGGGCGGGAAGTTCCGGCTGAGGGACTTCGATCAGGACGACACCTACGGCCTGAAGAACGAGTTCAAGACCGAGGCGAAGGCGCTGCTGCAAAAGGGCGTGGAGTATGCTCGAGCTTCTTGTGCTCATCGGCCCGCGCCGCGGTAGACGATCCCCAGCACCGCACCCATGACCTCGGGGCGGCGCGCGAAGAGAAGCCGCAAGGGATACGGAACGCTCAAGACCCACTGCCGCACCGGCTGCGCGGGAAAGACTTCGTCGATGAGCAGTGCCGCGCTCTCGGCCATGCGCCGCGCCCCGCAACTGGGACAGAACCCGCGCCGCTTGCAGCTGAAAGCCGTCAGGTGCTCGACTGCGGTGTCGCTCGTCCTTGCCTCCGTGAAGAATCAGAACGCATCGTCGGGCAACGCGAGGATCGCGCCGGCGGCGGCCCGCACGTGCTGGCGCGGACGCGCGCACGCGGCATCCACCGCACTTTGTGCTTCCTGCGCCGCGCCCGCTTCGATCGACGTTGTCGCGCCATGTTAGTGTAGGATCAGCTTGTCAGACAAAATGTTCAGGGTAGGCATGCATCGCAGACGGTTTCTCGCCGCGACGGGTGGCCGCCACAACCAGGACAGTTACGAGGCGGCCTGGGAGATCGCGATGGGCCGCAAGGTTCGCTACCCGGCGCCGCAGTATGACGCCCCCGTCCTGCTGCGGCTCCAAGCGGGGGCATCCCACCGCGTGGATGGTTCGCGGCAGGCGCGGCTGCTGTACTGCCTGTCGGGTGCTGGCGCGATCGACGGCCAGGATTGGGAGGCCGGCGCCGCGATCGAGGTCGCGCGCGGCGAGTCCGCGCTGCTCGCTGCGAGCAGTGCGGCGGAATTCCATGTCATTGGCGTCCCGGTGTTCGACGACTAAAGGTGAGCGGCGCAGGCGTCTATCGGCCCGTTCCGCTCGCGGGATACCACCGCATGGCGGAAGACGAGATGCGGACACGCGCCGAAGCGTTTTATGCCGAGCTGAAGCGCCGGCGCACGGTGCGCGACTACTGTGCCGACCCGGTTCCGAGGGAGGTCATCGAGCACTGCCTGCTTGCCGCCGGTTCGGCGCCCTCGGGTGCGAACCAGCAGCCCTGGCACTTCGCCGTCATCACCGAACCGGGCGTCAAGCGCGAGATCCGCATCGCCGCGGAGAAAGAGGAGCGTGAGTTCTACGACCGCCGGGCGCCGCAGGAATGGCTGGACGCGCTCGCACCGCTGGGCACGGACCCAGACAAGCCTTTTCTCGAGGAGGCGCCGGCGCTGATCGCGATCTTCGCGCAGCGGCACGGCGTGCGGCAGGACGGCTCCAAGTTCAGCCACTACTACGTGCCCGAGTCGGTCGGTATCGCCACCGGGTTCCTGATCGCCGCGCTGCACTGGGCGGGGGTGGCGACGCTGACGCATACGCCCAGCCCGATGAAATTTCTCAACCGGCTGTGCCGCCGCCCAGCGCACGAGAAGCCCACGATCCTGCTCGTGCTGGGCTATCCAAAGCCCGGCTGCACCGTGCCCGCGCACGGCGGTGTCAAGAAGCCTCTAGACGGGATCTGCAGCTGGATCTGATCGGTCGTCGTGGAATGTCGGCGCGCCTCATCCACAAAGTTCGAGCAATGTCTCAGCCAGGCGGTAGCTTCACCCGCATGGTCGCGCCGTCGTAGCGTTTCGGCTTGTGGCGGGCCCGCACCGTGACCTCGGTCACACCCGCCGGCACGCGCACGCCGTACAGGTCGCGCGTGAACGGCTGCTCGGTTTCGTGCGGATGCAGGAGCACGCGCCTGCCGAGAAGCCTGTCGTCAAGATAACCAGTAAGTCGTCATCTGCTCGGTCGCCGGAGCCCCGGTAGGCGCCCGCGGGTGCCTGGAGGTCGGACTCCCCGCCGAGCCGATCCCGAGCGCATCCGATCCGTCGCTCAGTGCCGGTGCCGATGATGGATGTCCGGATAGTGCGGATGCTTGTGCCGCAGCGGG
>Ga0187894_10007311_pt1 | contig 10467 bp, 11 predicted proteins | sample GBC1701081metaG_FD_136650 | JGI IMG/M metagenome (GOLD analysis project Ga0187894, IMG submission 136650) | White microbial mat communities from a lava cave in the Kipuka Kanohina Cave System on the Island of Hawaii, USA - GBC170108-1 metaG ... | reverse complement strand
CTTGCTGGCCAAGCTGCCGCCCGCCGTTGCCAACCACGCCGAGATCGCCGCGGTGCGCTCGGCGATCGAACTGGCGGAACAGGCCGAGCAAGCCGGTCCGGTGGGCGAGCTGGAGGCAAAAGTCGCCGCCGATCCCAAGGACCATCAGGCGCGGCTCGACCTTGCCACGGCACTATACGCGGCCGGCGACAATGCGGCGGCCGTCGATCACCTGCTGCAGTCGATCAAGCTCGACCGCAAATGGAATGAGGAAGCGGCGCGCAAGCAGCTGCTGAAGTATTTCGAGGCGCTGGGATTCAACGATCCGATTTCGATCGACGGCCGGAAACGGCTTTCGTCGATTCTATTCTCATGAGTGGTGGGTTCCGCGCGGTGATCGCCGGCTGACATCGCGCGGCGCCGACGCGGCAAGAGGGCTGCCGGATCGAGCAGCTGAGGAGAGACCGTCACGGAATGACCGAGCGACGCGGCGGCAGGAATCCGTTTGATCCGGCGTTCGAGCAATTGCCGGAAGCGATTCCGATCTTTCCCCTCTCCGGCGCCTTGCTGCTGCCGGGCGGACGGCTGCCGCTCAATATCTTCGAACCGCGTTACGTCGCCATGATCGTCGATTCCCTGGCGGGCCATCGCATGATCGGCATGGTCCAGCCGGCCAAGCTCGGCGGCTTCGCCGGCAACGGCCTGCCGGTGGGGGATGGACCACCGCCGGTCCAGCCCGTCGGGTGTGCCGGCCGCATCGTGCAGTTCGCTGAAACCGAGGATGGCCGGCTGCTGATCACCCTGGCCGGCATCATGCGCTTCGAGATCGGGCAGGAACTGCCGCTGCACCACAGCGGCTACCGCCGGGTGATGACGCACTACGAGCGCTACCGCGGCGACCTCGATCATGCCGACGAGGTGATCGAGCTGGACCGGCCGCGCATGATGGCGGCGCTGCAGGCCTATTTCCGCGGCCACAAGCTGTCGACCGACTGGAAGGCGGTACAGGACGCCGCCGACCGCAATCTCGTGACGTCGCTGTCGATGGTGCTGCCGTTCGGCCCGGCTGAAAAGCAGGCGCTGCTCGAGGCGACCGACAGCACCGCCCGCGCCCGCCTGCTGATCGCGCTCCTGGAAATGGACAGCCGGGGCGAAGAGGGCGGCAGCACCTCGCGGCACTGAGCCACTCATCCTCCCCAGCTTCGCTGGGGAGGTGCCCCGAAGGGGCGGAGGGGGGCCGACGTAGTCTTGGCAACTGAGACCACGTCGGCTCCCCCTCCGGCCTTCGGCCACCTCCCCCAACTTCGTTGGGGGAGGACGTCAATCAGCCGCTGCGCACCTGCCGGAACGGGATGTTGCGGTCGAGCTCGGGTTCCTTGGGCAGGCCCAGGACACGCTCGCCGATGATGTTCTTCTGGATCTGGTCGGTGCCGCCACCGATCGAGGTGAAGTAGGCGTTCAGCGCCAGGAAGTTGACGTCGTCGGCGATGGGATGCGCATCGCCGTCCAGCAGGCTTTCGGCGCCGATGATGGCGGTGCGCACGCGCGCTTCCTCGTGCAGGATGCGCGACATCGCGAGCTTCCCCAGCGACATGATGGACGAGGACGTGCCCTGCTCCAGGTCGGCCTTGGCACGCGCGTTGTTGAGCGCGTTGAGCCGGCGCAGGGCCACCACGCGGGCGATGTCCTGCCGCACCTGCGGGTCGTTCAGGCGGCCGGCGGCGCGCGCCAGCGCCACCACGTCGGCACTGCCGCGGCGGGCGCCGCGTGCACCGGCGCCCATGACCGAGCGTTCGTAGGCCAATGCCGTCTGCAACACGCGCCAGCCCTGGTTCAGCCCGCCCACCAGGTTGTCGATCGGCATGACCGCGTTGGTGATGAACACCTCATTGAAGTGCGCTTCATCCGTGATCTGCCGCAGCGGCCGCACCTCGACGCCGGGCTGCTTCATGGGCAGGAAGAAGAAGCTGAGCCCGCTGTGCTTGGGCACGTCCCAGTCCGTGCGCGCGATCAGCATGCCGTAGTCGGCGCTCGCGGCACCCGACGTCCACACCTTCTGGCCGTTGACGACAAAGGTATCCCGCTGGCGCTCGACCCGCGTGCGCACGCCGGCCAGGTCGGAGCCGGCACCTGGCTCGCTGTAGAGCAGGCACGTCGTGATCTCGCGCTTGAGCAGGCCGGGGATGAGCGTGATCTTCAGCGCGTCGGTGCCGAACGCCAGCAGCGTGTTGGCCGGCAGGTTGAAGCGATCCTGTCCCGCCCCCGGCGCGCCGACGCGGGCGAATTCCTCGATCACGAGGCGTGTCTGCTCATCGGAGAAGTCACGGCCGCCCCAGATCTCGGGCCAGCTCGGCACCGCCCATCGGGCCTCGAACACCTTGGTGTACCAGGCGCGCATGGCGTCGCTGGTTTCCCACATGCTCTGGCCGATCGAGCCCAGCCCGGTCCAATGCGCGGCGAGCCAGTCGCGCACCTCGCGACGCAGATCGTCATGGCTCATGATGCGATCCTCACATCCTCGGGTTGGGCCGATATCCGGGTCACGAACCGCTCGCGATGGGAGTCCGACGATCCCAACAGGTAGCTGTAGGCGCGCGCCCGACGCAGGTAGAGATGCGCCGGGTGTTCCCACGTGAAGGCGATGCCGCCGTGCATCTGGATGGCCGTCGCCGCGATCTGCGCGAAGGCGTCGGCACAGGCGAAGGCGGCCATGTCGATCGCTTCGTCGGCACTCGGTGTTTGCTCGGCCAGTTGCAGGGCGGCATCGCGCGCCGCCGATGTCGCCGATTCGGCCTCCAGCAGCAGCTCGGCCGCCATGTGCTTGATGGCCTGGAAGCCGCCGATCGGCCGGCCGAACTGGATGCGATTCCGAGTATATTCGACGGTCATGTCGAAGATGCGCCGTGCGCCACCGGCCTGCTCGCCGGCGCGCGCGACCAGGGCCACGCGCAAGGCCGCCTCTACCGCCGGCCATCCCGCGCTGCCGATGCGCTGCGCTGCTGCGCGCGTGAAAATGATCCGGCTCAGCCGCAGCGTCCTGTCGAAGGTCGACAGCGCTTCGATCCGCACGCCCTCGGCACGCGGATCGACCTCGAACAGGCCGTGGCCATCCGCCGTGCGCGCAATCACCAGCAGAACGTCGGCGATGGCGGCGTGCATCACATAGGAGGCGACGCCCGCCAGGCGGGTCGCGCCACCCTCATCCGCCGCCGTGACGGTCACCTCCGGCGCCTGCCATGAGCCGCGCTCGCCGGTCAGGGCCGCGGTGGCGATCGACGTGCCGGCGGCGATGCCCGGCAGCAGGCGTGCGCAGGCGGCCTCATCGCCACTCTCCATCAGCAGGCCGGCCGCCAGCACGCTGCTCGACAGCAACGGCGTGCACGCCAGTGCCGCGCCGGTCTCCTCGGCGACCAGCTCGAGCTCGACCGGCCCCAGGCCGGCGCCGCCGAACCGCGTCGGAATCAGCAGGCCGGCGATGCCCAGCTCCGCCAGCGTCGACCACAGCGCCCGGTCGATCCCATCAGCCGTTTCCATGGTCGCGCGCACGTGCTTTTCAGTGCACGAGTCCGCCAGCAGCTTGCGCACCGTGTCGGCGATGGCGCGGCGTTCTTCCAGGGTCGTCGTGATTGCCAATCCCGCCTCCCTTGCTAATATCAGTCTGATTGCGTCTGTAATTATGGCGATGCGCCGCGCTGCGCAAGGGGTAAAGCGCCAATGGCAAGAACGTTGATGCGGGCCGCGCCGCCTGGCGGCCCGATCCGCAGTGGGCGGGGCCGGCCCCGGGATCCCGGGCTGGAGGACCGCGTCTTCGATGCCGCCATCGCGCTCTATGCCGACGTCGGCTGGGCCGGCTTCACCTTCGATGCCCTGGCCAAGCGGTCGGGAGTCGGCAAGGACGCCCTCTACCGGCGCTGGGGCGCCGCGCGCGCCGGCCTGCTGCGCCAGACGCTGGAAGCGCGCTGGTACGGGGTCAGCTCGATCAACACCGGATCGATCCGCGAAGACCTGCTGGCGCTGGCGCGCCTGTCGCTGCGCCTGCGCACAGGACCCTACGGCAAGGTCGGCCTGCACATGATGGTCGACACGATGCGCTTTCCCGAGGTCGCCGACATCCTGCGCAGCTACGGCGAGGCGACCGTACGCCAGGCGCGATCGATCGTGCGCCGCGCCATCGATCGCGGCGAGCTTCCGCCGGCGACCAATCCCGGCCTGGTGATGGACATGGTGGTCGGCAGTGTGACCAACCACGTTGCGACCACGCCGCAGCGGCTGCGCCCGGCGATGACGGCCAAGATGGACGACTTCGCCGTGTCGCTGGTCGACGTGCTGCTCAGCGGATTGAAGAGTGTCGGTGTGTCTGCAGCGTCACGCCGCTGACAGATGTCGGCGCCAGACGGCGGCCATGACGGCGCTCTCGACGATGCAGAGCATCAGTCGCACCGACGCAATGCCGATGAGTCCGCCATCCAAGGCCACACCTACATACCAGCACAGCGGCAGCTGGACGCCCCATTGCAGGGCGAAGCTGACCAGCGCCGGCACATGCGCCGCGCCGGCGCCGCGCAGCGCGAAGACGAGCACGCGGCCGGCGGTATCGATGCACATCGACAGTGCCAGCAGACGCAATGGCGTGGCGGCAAGCGCGATCGTGGTGTCGTCGACGATGAACAGCGCGAGCGTGTCGGTCGGCGCGATGACGATGGCCAGGCTCAACGGCGCGACCAGCAACGTGCCGATCAGGCTCGCTTGCCATCCCCACCGCCGCGCGTCGCCGGCATCGTGGCGTCCCAGTGCCTGGCCCACCAATGTGGCGGCAGCGATGCCGACGCCGGTGGCGGTCAGGATCGAGACCAGCAGCAGTGCAATCATCACGTTGATGGCTGCCACCTCGCGGATGCCCAGCCGCGCGACGATGGCGAAGAACACGCTGGTGCCAACGTAGAGAAGGAACTGCTGCACGCTGACGGTCAGGCCCATGCGCAGGAGGTGGACCATGCCCGACGATGTCGGCCCCCGGCGTACGACGTCGCGAACCGGCAGCACCATCGTGGCAATCGCGACATGGACGGCGAGAGCGACCAGGGTGGCCAGCATGGTTCCCAGGCCGGCGCCTGTGATGCCCAGGCGCGGGAGGCCGAACGCACCAAAGATCAGGCCGTAATTGAAGACAGCGTTGCAGGGCAGCTGGATCAGGATTGCCAGCAGTGACAGTTCAGGCCTGCCCCGGCCGTTCCAGTAGGCGTTGAACGCAAAACCCGCGCCGGCGAACAGCAACGTCGGACACAGCGCGCGCAGGTAGGATGTGCCGTGGGCGATGACATCGGGATCGCCGGTAATCAGCGCCAGGATGACCGGCGCCGCGGTGTAGGCGAGCCCCGCCAGGACCATGCCGGAGAGCATCGAGATCGGGATGGCATCGGCCAGCACAGAAGCGGCACCCGGCACGTCCCGTGCCCCGATCTTGCGGGCGACGACGGCCTGAACGGCGGTATCCAGGCCGAAGAGCGTCGCCACAAGCGTCGAGAACAGCGTGCCGCCGACGGCGACCCCGGCCAGTGCGGCATCGCCCAGGCGACCGACCATGGCGATGGTGATCAGGCTCATGGCGTGCTGTGCCGTCAGGGCGGCGACGACAGGCCACGACAATCGCAGAATGGTCGTCACGCGCATCGGCGGCACGCGGATGGTCTCCTTGAGGTGATGTCAGCTCTAGCGGGAACGTGACCGTCGAGATAATGATTTCAGGCCATGAGTGATATCGACATCACCAATATCCGGCGGCTGGACGGCAATCTGCTGTTGGTGTTCCGCGAACTGATCCGCACGCGGCGGACGACGGCGGCGGCGCAACGCCTGGGCCTCACGCAGTCGACGGTCAGCCACGCGCTGTCCCGCCTGCGCGACCTGTTCGACGATCCGCTGTTCGTGCGCCGGCCCCATGGTCTTGAGCCGACCCGTCGGGCGCTGGAGCTGGCGCCGCGCATCGATGCCCTGATCGACATGGCGGGCATCGTGCTTGGCCGCGATGACGGCTTCGATCCGGCCCGCAGCGAGCGGCGCTTCCGACTGGCGGCGGCGGAATTCGTCGCCGCCCTGATCGGGGCGCCGCTGGTGAAGACGTTCGGGCGGGCGGCACCGCGTGCGTCGTTCTCGGTGGAGTTTCTGCTGGGCCGGGCGACGCTCGACGTCTTGCGGCGCGGCGAGATCGATCTCGCGCTGGGCCAGTTCCTCACCTTGCCGCCCGGCTTCGAAGCCGAGGTGCTTTACGAGGATCGCTACTGCGTCGTGGCGCGCAAACGCCATCCACGGATCAAGGGCACCATCGACGCGCCGACCTATGTGTCGCTGCCCAACATCTTCGTCGGCCCGTCGGGCGAGACCGGCATCACGGATGCGACCATGCCCGATCCGAGCCAGGTCCCGACCGTGGCGGTGGTGCCGCGATGGCTGACGGCGTTGACCATGGTCGCGGCCAGCGATGCCTTGGCCACGTGTCCGCGCCGGCTGGCCGAACGGCAGGCCGACGTCCTGGGTCTGCAGGTCCTGGATGCGTGGTTCGCCGGACCCAGCTTCGCGGTCTCCGCCGTGCGCCGCGCCGGCCATGTCGATCCGGGACTCGATTGGCTGCTGGCGGCATTGCGGGCCGCCGTCCGCTAGCGGTGAAGCTTGCGGATAAGATCGGGCGTGCACCCGTCGCGGTCATGCTATAAGCGCTGCAAGCGTCCGGAGCGTCGCACCATGAGCCCCTCAGAAGGACCCGCCCGCCGGGTGGGTATTGACCCGAAGCTACTCGAGATCCTCGTGTGTCCCGTCACACACGGGCCGCTTGAGTTCGACGCAGCGCGCAACGAGCTGATCAGCCGCAAGGCCGGGCTCGCCTATCCCATTCGCGATGGCATTCCCATCATGCTGCCGGGCGAAGCGCGCCGGTTGGATGACGCGAGCTGACGCACCAGCAGGCAAGGACCAGGACGATGAGCACGGCCAACGGATCTGCGGATTTTCCGCAATCGGCGCCGTCCGGTGGCGGCTACGAGTCGTCGTCGGGCACGCCATGGCCGATCGAAGTACGCCTGTTCCGAGAGAAGGGCGAACTGGAGATCGACTTCGACGACGGCCGCACGTTCCTCTACACGGCGGAATATCTGCGGGTCGAAAGTCCGTCCGCCGAAGTGCAGGGCCACGGTCCGGATCAGAAGAAGATCATCGCGGGTCGCCGGCATGTACGCATCGACGCGATCGAGCCGGTGGGCAACTACGCCATCCGTATCCGCTTCGATGACAAGCACGATACCGGCATCTTCAGCTGGTCCTATCTCTATGAGCTGGGCGTCAAGCAGCCGGAGAAATGGGACGCCTACCTCGCGGCGCTGCTCTATCGCGGGCTGAGTCGCGATTCCTGAGGCGCCCGCCGCAGGCTTGCGGCCAGGAACAGGCCGGTCACCGGCAGGCCGAGGGCAGCGACCAGGAACACCGGCGCAACGCCGATGTGATCGACGATGGGCGCGGCGATGGCGACGCCCAGCGACTGGCCGAAGAACAATGCGGTCGCGAACGCCGCGACACCCGCGCCACGGGCTTCAGGTGCCATCTGCGTGCCATGGGTCTGCAGCGTGTTGTGCAGCATGTAGAAGCCCAGCCCGCACAGCGCGATGGCGATCACGGCCGTCCACAGCGACGGCGCGAGGGTCAGCGCCACGAAACTCACGCCCAGCAGCAAGCCCCCGATGCGGGCCAGGCCGCGTTCGCCCAGCAACAGGACCAGACGGGTGACATTGCCGGTGTACAGCAGACCGCCGCCGCCATAGGCCGCCATCGCGACACCGACGATGGTGTAGTCGATTCCGAAGCGATGCCGCAGCTCGTTGCCGACATAGGCGAAGGCGCCAAAGAACAGGAATCCTTCCGCCGCCACGGCGGCCAGTACGACGCGGACCCAGGGATCGCGCACAAGGCCGATCGTGTCACGCCATGATCGCACCAGACCGGCAAGACCAGGGTGGCCGACATCGCTGCGCAGTCGGGTCAGTGGATCGGCGCGCAGGCGCAGCAGCAGGGCGAGCCCGGCCACGACGTAAGCGGCGGCCAGGATGCCGAAGACCCAGCGCCAGCCCAGCGAGTCACCGAGAATGCCGCCGGCGACCTGGCCGAAGATCATGCCCATGATCTGGCCGGAGATGAATCGCGCCAGCACCGGCTGTCGCTTGGCGTACGGGATGACGTCGCCGATCCAGGCGAACGAGAGGGGAATGATGGCGCAGGCCACCGCCGCCGTGGCGAAGCGCGCCGCCGTCAAGGCCCACAGCGACGGCGCCAGCGCGCAGGCCAGCGATCCGATGGCCGAGAGCAATGTGGTGATGGCGATCAGCCTGATCTTGCCGAGACGATCGCCGGCACCGCCATAGAAGATCTGCATCAGCCCGTAGGCCAGCGTGAACGCCGTGATGATCGACGACGCCTCGCCGGCCGTGGTGCCGAACGACGCCGCGACCTGCGGCAACAGCGGATCCGACACCCGCACGCTGGCCGAGCTCGAGAACGTTGCGCCCGCCAGAATGGCCAGCGAAAAGGTGGGTGTGCGGTGGGGGTTGTCGCGAGAACCGTCGGATGGAACCATGCGCGCGACAATGCAAAGCGATGGCCACGCGCGCCATCGGATCATGTGTCGCGGATGTACCTCACCTGCATGCCTGCCACGCAAGGTGGCGCGTTACAGTCCAGGTATTGACCGAGGGAGGCCGAGCCATGCTCGCCGGACAGCTCGCTCTTGTCGTCGCGGCATTGTTTGCGGGTGCCGCGCTGTACGTCAATGTTGCCGAACAGCCGGCACGAATGAACCTCGATGACCAGGCGCTACTGGCGCAGTGGAAGCCGGCATATCAGCGCGGTGCGGCGATGCAGGCACCACTCGCGGTCGTCGGTTTCGTGCTGGGCATCGTCGCGTGGCGGCAGAGTGAAAATTCGGCCTGGCTGGTGGGGGCAGCGATCCTGATCGCGAACTGGCCCTATACGCTGGTGGGCATCATGCCGACAAACCGCCGGCTCATGGCGACCGAGGCCGGCGCTGCCAGTGCCGAAAGCCGCGCCTTGCTGGTGAAATGGGCTCGTCTGCATGCCGTGCGCACGGCGCTGGGATTTGCCGCAACGGCCATCTTCTTCTGGGCGTCCCTGCGCTGACGGCTCAGGACGAAGGCACGATGAGCAGCCACAGGCCGCGCACCAGGTAGACGACACTGACGGTCAGGATCAGCCGCCGGCTCCACCGCCGGAAGCTGTCGTCGGTCATGCGATGCAGCACCTCGGCGGCGAGCGACGTGCCGGCCAGGGCCAGGGCGACGGCGCCGACATAGATCCACCACGGCAGGATGTCGTTGCCGGGGATCGCGAAGGTGCCGAAATAGGCGATGCGGCACACATGGGCCACGACCTGGGTGACGGCTTTGGTCGCCACGATCGCCTTGCGGTCCAGCGGACTCTTCTGGAAGAAGATGTCGAGCACTGTGCCGGCGGCGCCCGCCATCAGCTGCAGCGCCATGATGAAGGCACCGCAGATGAAGGGCATGAAGCGCCGCGTGATATCAGGCCGCAGGGTGGGCGGCACGACGTCGCCGATGATCGGCAGCAGGCCCAGGCCGATATAGACCATGGCCTTGTCGGGCAGGAAGGCAACCACCTTCATGAAGGCGAACATCGCCAGGGCGCCGGCGACATAGCTCCAGATCAGTCGCCACACGACGTGTTTGCGCCACAGGAAGGCCCGCCAGCCGTTGGCGCCCAGCTGCGTCGTGCCGAACAGGATCATGGCCGATGCGACATCGAGCAGGGCCAGCAGCACACCCAGCAGGATGAGGCCGCCCGCCATGCCGAAAATGCCAGAAAGGAACGACGTGATCAGAACGATAACGGCGACGACGGCGATCGTGACGGCGGACATGGCCGCACCTTAGACGGCGCCGTGCTCTTGCGCATCCCTCGGCAGCCGGTGAACAATCACCTCAGTCACAAGAGAGAGGAAGCGCCATGGCGACGCCGCCGACCTACGAAGTCCACGCCTGCAAGTACGCCCATCTGCCGCGCAAGGGCCACGAGGTGCAGATCATGGCCGACCCGCACGATGCCGACTATCCGATGGACTACTTCGTGTGGGTGGCCATACCGCTGGGCGAGGACGGACGGCGCATGATCGGCGCCCGGCCGGTCGTCATCGACACCGGCTTCAGCGCCGAGATCGGCGCCAAGCGCGGACGCAAGATGCTGCGCGACCCGGCGACCACCTTGCGCGATCTCGGTGTCGAGCCCAACGACATCAAGGACGTGATCATCACGCACCTGCATTACGACCATGTCGGCGGCTGGGCGATGTTCCCCAACGCGCGGTTCCACATCCAGGACAAGGAGATGAACTTCGTCACCGGCCGGCACATGAACAAGAAGACGTTCCGCCATGCCTACGAGGTCGAGGAGGTGGTGGCCATGGTGCGGGCGCTG
>Ga0187894_10007310_pt1 | contig 10468 bp, 6 predicted proteins | sample GBC1701081metaG_FD_136650 | JGI IMG/M metagenome (GOLD analysis project Ga0187894, IMG submission 136650) | White microbial mat communities from a lava cave in the Kipuka Kanohina Cave System on the Island of Hawaii, USA - GBC170108-1 metaG ... | reverse complement strand
TGAGCGCGCCTTCCTCGGCGAACCCCACTTCCACGCCCTTCACAGCCTGCATGCTGACAATCGCCTGCGCCAGACGCCCATCGAGGCGCGAATCCCACGTAATGTGCGACCCAAGCCCAGGCGGCAAGTTGTGCGCCACAACCTCGAAGATCGCGCCAATCGTATCGCCCGTCCGGTAGGCCACATCGACTGCTTCCTTCATGCGCCCTTCGGTCTCCGGATCGACGCAACCGAGCAGCACTTCTTCCTTCGCCGCATTGGCGACAATCTCATCCCAATGCGCGGCTCGCTTCATGCGTACGGGGCCCACCGCGATGACATGGCTCAAGACCTCAATGCCGAACTGCGCGAGAAACTGCTTGCAGACCGCGCCAACCGCAACGCGCGCGGTAGTCTCACGCGCGCTCGCCCGTTCCAGGATATAGCGCGCATCGGAGAAATTGTATTTAATGCCACCAGCCAAATCGGCGTGCCCAGGCCGCGGGCGCTCCACCGGCTTCTTTTTGCCGGCGCTTCCTTCGAAGTCCTCCACCGGCAGCGTCTCCGTCCAGTTCTTCCAATCCCGGTTCTCGACGATCATTGCGATGGGCGAACCGATCGTGATGCCGTGCCGCACGCCGGACACAATCTCCACCGTATCGGTTTCGATTTTCATGCGGCCTCCGCGGCCAAAGCCCTGCTGGCGCCGCCAAAGCTCGCGGTTGATCCTGCTGACGGAAACCGGCACTTGAGCCGGGAGCCCGGTAAGAGTCGCGACTAGACATTGGCCGTGCGACTCGCCGGCGGTTTCGAAACGGAACATCGGTGGAAACTACTATCGTAGCGAACTATTCCGAAAGAAACGCCATCGTCTTGATGCTCGTGATCTCGAAACGTTTCCGGCACCTCATGTTCTTGCACGACGCATAGTTATCAACCAGCACCATGTAGCTCTGCGCCTTGGCGAATTTCGCCCGGTCCCGCTCGTCGGCGCCGCCGGGAAGCCGGTCCTTCTTCTTGCGAACCAGCCACTCCAGATCGTAGCTGTCCTGCGTGCGGCAATAGGGGCAATTCAGGTTTGCCGGCTTGCGCGCGCGTGTCTCCGTGTAGAAAGCTCGCTCGTCCATCAGTGTCTCGTGATTGTCTCGAATGCGCGATCCAGACGCAAGAGGAATTCGTCGATGTCCGCGAGACCAATGTCCATCGGCGGCGAAATTCGAACGCAATTTCCGTGCAAGCCGCCCTTCCCGATCAAGAGCCCTTGCTCGCGCGCCGCCTCTAGCAACGCCGTGGTTTCGGCTGCCGCCGGAGTCTTTGCCGTTCGGTCCGTCACCAGTTCAAGCGCCTGCAGCAGACCCATGCCACGAACATCTCCAATCAACGATCGCTTCGATTGCAAGCGGAGAAGCCCTTCGCGAAGATGCTGCCCGTTCTCCTCCGTGCGGCTCAACAGCGCATGCTGCTGAATAAAGTCCAGTACCGCCGAAGCAGCGGAAGAGCACACCGGATTCCCACCGAATGTGGATATTGTTGGCGGCGGCACCGCTTGCGCGACCTCGTTCGTGGCAAGCGTCAGCCCGATCGGCAAGCCGTTGGCCAAACCTTTGGCCGAAGTGACGGCGTCGGGCGTAACACCCCAATGCTCAATGCCGAACCATTTCGATCCTGTTCGCCCCCAGGCGGTCTGCACCTCGTCCGAAATGAAAATGCCGCCATGCTCGCGAACGATATCCGACACGATCGAAAAATACTCGCGGGGCGGAGTAATGAACCCGCCGACGCCTTGAATCGGTTCGGCGATCATTCCGGCCACGCGGCCCGATGTCGTCGTCCGAATAAGATCGCGCACATCGTGCGCGCACCGTACGCCGCACGAAGGATAGGTCAACCCGAACGGGCACCGGTAACAATATGCATTGTGCGCGAACGTAATTCCGGGCGCCGTCGTCCCCGAGTGCCTCCACGCCTGATTTCCCGTAAGCGCGGCCGACAACTGCGACCGTCCGTGATAAGAGTGCCGCAATGCCACGATGTCGCTGTGTCCGGTAAACAGCCTGGCAGCATGAATCGCTGTCTCATTCGCCTCCGATCCCGAATTCGTAAACATGGAGCGTGTTAGCCTGCCACCCGGCGAGACTTCCGCCAGCTTCTTCGCGAGCTCACCAACCGGCCCAGTCGCATAGAGCGTGGACGTGTGTCCCAGCGTGGCCATCTGCCTGCAAACCGCGGCGTTGATCTCCTCGTTCGCATGACCGATCGACACCGTTACGATGCCGCCGAAGAAATCCAAATATTCCTTCCCATCGGCGTCCCAAACGAATTGATCCTTTGCCCTCTCGATCACCAAGGGCTCCCGATAGAGATGGAAAACTGCGGGAAAAAGAAACTCGCTGCGCGCCAGCAGGATTTCTTCCTTTGTCATAACGGGCATGGTAACAGGCGTACGGATATAGAATGAAGGCACGGTGACGAACACCAGCGCGCTCGCAGCCGCTATTGAGTCCGCCCGCAAGCGGTTGCTTTCCCATCTTGCGGCCGAGCAGTTCTGCGCTGGAATCGCAGCTACTCTTTCCGGAGCCGCCATCATCTTGCTCGTTGGCTCCGACCTGTTCGCCTGGCAGTGGCTTGCCGTTCTTTTCGTTGTAGGCGCGACGGCAAGCGCATGGGGAGCCCGGCGAAAGATGCCCGACCGTTACACTATTGCGCAAACGCTAGACCACAAAGCCGGGCTCTGCGATCTTCTTTCCACCGCGTTTTTCTATCAGTCGGACGAGCGCCGACAAGTGACTCCGGCAGCTCTTTGGGGATTCCAGCAAGCCTCAGCCGAAAGAGCCTCGGCATCCCTGGACGTATCCGCGTTGCTGCCATGGAAGGCGCCGCGCTGGGCGTTCGCCGCGGCCGGCCTTACCGTTGCGCTCGCCGCGCTCATGCTATTGCGCTATGGCGTTACCGGTTCGCTTGACATGCGCGCACCGGTGGTCGCCGGTCTCAACACTTTCTTCGGTTCGAGCAAAGAGCAACCCAAGTACTCGTCCAACGGCAAAAAGAAGCCGGGTGATCCTCCCATCGGCGTGACCGTCGACGATCCAAGCCAAGATCAAAAGAACCTAGACGCCGCGCCGGACGACATCCTAACGGAAACGCTTACGCCGGATGTAAACAATTCGACCGATCCTTTCGACTCTGTCAAAGCCCAGCGCCGTGAGGTGAAAGCGGCCGGCGCGGAAGGCGACGGAATGGAGGAAGCCGAAGACGGCGAATCGACCTCCGCTGACAATGCCGATAGCAAGTCCGGACCGCAGGACGGCAACGCGCCGGGACTAAACAAGGACGGCAAACAGCAAGCGCAGAATAACCAGCAGACGGGGAAGGAAGGCTCGCAGTCCAGCATGATGGACAAGATGCGAGATGCCATGGCGAATCTGTTGGCAAAACTCAAACTCCCAAACGCCGGGCAAAAAACAGCGCAACAAGCGCAGAAGGGCGCCCAAGGCGGTGGCGAAACGAAGGGCAAACAGAGCGCGCAAAACAATAAGGGTTCGCCTAGCGGAAAAGGCACGCCATCGGAGGACGCCGAAGGCGCCGATGAAGGCGAAGCGGGCGATCAGGCGCAATCCGGCCAAGGCAAGGGGTCCGACAACGGAAACGATCAGCAAAGCCCCGCCTCTTCGCAGAGCGGCATGGGCAAACAAGACGGCGCGAAAGAAATCAAAGATGCCGAACAACTCGCGGCCATGGGCAAGCTCAGCGAGATCTACGGAAAGCGCGCTCAAAACTTGACCGGTGAAATCATGGTCGAAGTGACATCAAGCAAGCAGCAGCAACTTCGCACCGGTTACTCTCGCCGCGAAACGCTTCATCGCGATGCGGGCGGGCAAATTCAGCGCGATGAAGTTCCGCTCGATTTGCAGCACTACGTTCGACAATATTTCGAACAGGTTCGACAACCGCCTGTTCCGTCCAAGCCGTAACTATTTCGCCGCTTGTTGAGCTTTGTCGAAGATTGATTGCGCGAAATTATTGACCACCTTTGCCTCGTTCCGCGCAATTTCGTAGTAGGCAGCCTTCAGCAATTGGTCTTTTCTGTTAATCAGCGTCTCACGGATCGTCTGCTGTACACGCGGGTCGTTCAACTCGCGCTGCCCGGCGGACTCTTTCGAAACCACCTTCAAAATCCGATACCCCTCCGCCGTCTTGATCACGCCCGACACCTGCCCTGGCTGCAGCGCCGCCACCATTTTGCGCAGTTCCGTATTCGCCTGCTCCAAAGCCGATTCCGGAACATAGCCCATGTCGCCGCCATTTGGCGCGGTATTCGGATCTTCCGAGTAGCTCTGCGCCAGCATCGAGAAATCCTCCCCCTGCCGCACACGCGCCTCGATCATCTGGATCTTTCGCTTCGCTTGGTCGTCGTTTTGCGCCTTGTCGCTTCGCAAATTTCGCACGCTGGGATCGGGTACGGGCGTAACCAGGATCGTCGCTAAGTGAACCTGCGGTTCGGCAAGATTGAAACTCGCTTTATTCGTCGTGTAGAAATTGGTCACGTCCTGATCGGTGATGGAAATCCGGGATGTGATCTCTTTATTAAGCAGCTTCTGAATACTAAGGTCGCGCCGGATTTGAAGCTTCAGCTCCTGAGCCGTGATCTTTCTCGCATCCAGCTGCTTTTGAAATTCTTCTTGCGTATAGGGCGCTTTCAATTCGCTGAATTTCGCGTCCACGTCGGCGTCTACCGCCATCAATCCAAGCTTTTCCGCGCGTTGCAACATGATCTCGTTGTCGATCATGCTCCGCAGAACGTCCAGCTTTTGATTGGAGATTAGGTCTTCGTTGGCCTCGGGCGCGGAAGTCGGAAACTGAATCTTGACTTGCTTCTCCAGATCCGCGTAGGTCACCGGCCGCGAGTTCACTTCAGCCGCGACGTTGGTTTGCGGAGCTCTCTTGCAACCTCCGAGAACCGTGAGGAGAATGGCAATCGCCAGGGTCAAGCGCAATCCCGCCGTCATGGAATGTCTATTGTACCGTCGAAACGCGCTACCCGCGCCGCAACTGAATTCCCACGTCGCGCAACTGCCGGTCGGATATCTCCGACGGCGCCTCGCACATCAAATCGGTTCCGCGCGAGGTCTTCGGAAACGGGATGACGTCGCGGATCGATGTTTCGCCCGACAGAATCATCACCAACCGATCCAATCCAAGCGCAATGCCTCCGTGCGGGGGAGCGCCGTACTCCAACGCATCCAACAAAAAGCCAAATCGCCGCCGCGCCTCTTCATCGCTAAACCCGAGGGCTGCAAACACCTGTGCCTGTATGTCCCGCCGGTGAATACGGATCGAGCCCGATCCCAGTTCCACGCCGTTCAAGACCAAATCGTAGGACTTGGCCCGGCACGCCGCCGGGTCCGTCGTTAACAATCCAAGATGATCGTCTTTCACCGCGGTAAACGGATGATGCGCTGCATTCCAGCGATTTTCCTCGTCATCCCACTCGAACATTGGGAAGTCCGTAACCCAGAGAAATCGAAAATCTTTTGGATCAAGCAGCCCATGGCGTTCCGCGAATCGCTGTCCGATGTGCAACCGAAGCTGTCCGCAGGCTTCAAAAACCGACTGCCGTGGCCGCTTCGACTCAGGCGCTTCCGCAACCCCAGCCAAAATGATCAATGCATCCTCGACCGCCGCGCAACGCTCGCGGACTCTCCCAATCGCTTCCGGGTAGTCGCGCTCCAATCGCTTCGGATCGTCAAAGACGCGTAGTCCTCGCTCTTGCCCGAACGCCTTGATTTCGTCCCGTTCCTTACGGCTGATCGTACCGATCTTGGGAATATGAATAGCTACCAACGGCATTCCCTCTGCCGTCAAACCAGCCCCGCCAAATAGATCGGCGACGTCGTGGAAGGGTGGCAACCGCAAATCCGGCTTATCGATGCCATACGCCTCGATAATGCCGTCATAGGTCATGCGCGGAATCGCGGTTGGCGCGACGGAACCTGCTTCCTCACATACCTTACGTATCAGCGGTTCGATTACATCAAAGATCGTGTCCTGCTGCGGAAACGACATTTCTAGATCAATCTGCGTAAACTCCGGCTGGCGATCCGCGCGCAAATCCTCGTCGCGGAAACAGCGGACGATCTGGAAATAGCGCTCGAATCCGCTCACCATCAAAAGTTGCTTGAAGATCTGCGGTGATTGCGGCAGAGCGTAGAACGTACCGGGCTGCAAGCGGCAGGGCACCAGAAAATCGCGCGCGCCCTCGGGCGTCGAGCGCGTCATGAACGGCGTTTCGATCTCCAGAAACCCCTGCTCCGTCAGAGCAACGCGCACAGCCATCGCGACGCGCGACCGCAGCATGATATTCCGTTGCATGCGTGGACGCCGCAAATCGACGAAGCGATACTTTAAGCGCGCTTCCTCACTTACATCCACATTGTCTTCCATCGGAAAGGGCGGTGTACGGGCGTCGTTCAAGATCCACAACTTGTCTACGGCGACTTCCAACTGACCAGTAGGCAAATTTGGATTCACGGTGTCGGCGCTGCGACGGTCGACACGCCCGCGAACCGCCACCACGTACTCCGGCCGCAACGACTCAAAGCGGCGATGTGCCTCTTCGCCCGCATCCGTGTGGAAAACGCACTGAGTAATCCCATCCCGGTCGCGGAGATGAATAAACGAGACACCGCCCAGATCGCGGCGTCGATGCACCCAGCCCATCAAGAGAACGGTCTCGCCAACGTCGTCCGGGCGAAGTTCGCCGCAACTGTGCGTGCGTTTCAAATCGCCCAGAAAGTCAAGCTGCAATTCGGATTCCATGGTTTGTCGTGGATATTGCCGCGCGCGGGACCGGCAGATCCCATTGCAGCAATCCTCTAAGGTAACATGCGAGTCGCTTTAGGCCGCCAGCAGCGAGCGTGAATGCCCGAGCCGAATCGGCACCTCGTATCCAATCAGGCAAAATTGGTCAAGCGCGAATAGCACAATGGATTCCAGGTTCTCCGCTTTGGCCATCTCCACTTCCTTACGCCAAGGAGAGGTGGAATCGCCGATCCCGACAAGAAAGCTGCGCTTCCCCCGTGAAAAACCGCGCAAGGCCCCATGCGTAATCGTAGTCCGCGACTTGTCCAAGTCACGCGCGAATGTGTAGGTGAAACTCTCTGTTTTCAAACAGTCAAGCGTCGATTCAGTCCAAGCCGTCCCCGGATAATTCACTAGCGCGTTCAGCGGTGTGTCGTTGACATCAGTGGGATAGAGCACCTCAAAGCGGGCGGTGGGCTGGCTTGCCCTTACGTACGCCATGACGTCCGTGGTAAACGTCCCAATCAACGCCGATAGGAATGCCAACTCTTCGAGGTAAGGAGACGGATCCTCCCAATGCGATGCGATAACCGCCATCGGCCGCCCATGCTCCGCCAGGAAGGTTTGCTTCGCGTAGTCATCGTAGAACGTCATTCCGCTCCCGGCCTGCGGAAAGTACCACCATTGCACCTCGCCAAACTGCAAGTAAGGCAAAAGCGACCCTTCCTGCATCAACTGCGCCATGCCCGCATACACGTCCTTCCAATACGCGTAACTTGCAGGTGAAAAGTTCGTCTGAAGTGCCGGGGTGTTCAGCAACACCGGGTCGCCATTCGGGTATCGCTGGGCAATCCCGGTCGACAGATCCCTATCCCCGTGCTGCAACTCCGTGCTGAACGCCGCGCACGAATCCATCCCGTTCGCCGCCAAATCGGCGTAAAAAGCCCGCGACCAATCGCGGCAAGCCCGGTTAATGCGGGGCAAAGCATCCAAATCGGTACACCACTTGCCATCGACGCCACCGCCCAAGTGGTCGCCGCTCGCGGTCATTGTCAGAGAAGCATTCGAAGAACTCGCTGAAACCCGTATCGAATTGCCCCCGGCCCCCATTTCCCGAGCAAAAATCTGGATGGTGTTTCCAAACGCCTCCGCCCGAATCGCTGTGTAGCCACGATTCAACTCCAATGCGAACGCTTCCGCTAACGATCCGAGCGTATCGCCAATCCGCACCAAATGAGTAATCACGGCGTCGCTTTCCGCTGGATATCCGTCGCGGCCAATGCGCATGGTAACTGCTGCGCTAAACACCGCCGTGCCCGTGAAGTCAATCGTCGCCGAAGCGTATTGGTGACCCTTGCGATACATCTCATAAAACCACAACGCCCCAACGTAGTGATTGACCCGTCCCCGGAACCCCAGCGACCGGATCATCCACGCCGTGCGCTCCGCTGGAACCGCGATCGAATGGTCCGTGTCCCAGTCGGTCGCAAGCGTGATCTTCGTATCCTCCGGACAATCCGGCGTCACCGCCGCCGGCGTGTATGTCTCGAAGAAGTCAAAATACAAATATCCGCCTGACGTCCCCGCATGGCGAAGTTCCACCGTATGCTCACCCGCCGTGAAGGGCCCGCAGCAAAGTCTTACAAGTTGGTCCTCGCCGGCAGCGAGAAGATTCTCCGTCTTGACGACTGACCCATCGACCAGTATCTCGGCAAGCGTTGCGTTGAACGACATCCTAGTCCCTATCGCAAGATAGTGCGCATGAGGAACCTCGTAGGCCAACGAGGCGGCGCTGCCGGGCGCGGTCGTATAGCGAATCGTGCCACCGGAAAAATTTCCTCCGGCCCGGGTCCACTCGCCGCCGTAAACGACTTCCGGCCGCTCGTCCTCCATCCGCTGGGCCCCTCGGCCTGCAATTTGATAAGCCCGCCCGCTGCCCGACACGCTCCAATTCGAAACTCCCACCAGAAATTCACTTCGTCCATATGGCCCTGTCTGAAGCTCCGCCGCATAAGTCCAACGCAGCTTGCGTATGGAGGTCGCAGGTACCGCGAGCCCATCTTCCGCGACAAGCCCTCCCAGCGGAAGCGTGAATCTCCATTTGGATGGCGAAGTCCCGCCAGAAAAAACTTGATAAAGATGGTCCCACGCCAGGCTGCCCGTGCCTTTTAGGAATCCGTAAATCCCCACCCGATTCCCATTCGCACCAACGGTGCTGTCTGCCAGCGTCTGCCCAAGACCGGAATACCAGACCGTAATCGTCGCCCCGGCAACGGCGGCCTCCGCGTAGCTCGAAAACTGATTCACGATCCCTGCGATCGCGCTCGCAACGCTCTGCGCCGTATCCCCACCAACCGCCTCATACGTATAGTGCTCGTCCAACAACGACAATCCGGCATAGTCGCCCGCATCCGGAATGCCCGTCAAGGTGAACACCGCGCTCGCCGCCAAATAGTCGCCCTCGATTGGCACAGCATAGTCTTTCAGACGCACGCGAAAAAGACCATCTACACCATCCGTTCGCGTCCAGACGCGCAAGTAGGGCCAATCCACAGTTGGATAAAGATCGGAATCCAGCGCGATGCAATTTTCACGCGTCTCGTCGTACGTCAGAGTGAGCCCGCTCAAGTCGCCGTCCGGCAAGGTTCGAAAAAGCGGATGCTCAAACGTGTTGTGCTGGTTCCATTCGATTACCGCCCAATCGAATTGCTGCCGCCAAGTGCCGGAAACTTTGAATCCGCTCGCGTTTGCCTCGAAGATCGCCGCGATTGCCGACGGCCGCTCAAAGTAGACCTGCAAATCTCGGTGCGGACTCAGCTTGAGTAAGGTCTCTCCCAAAATTCCCCCTCGTCTATAAGCGAATTGTCACGGTCAGATCCTTACCCGGGGCCATATCAAAGCTCTGTCCAAGCGAAACGATATCCACCGTTACGCGCTCCATTGGCTGCAGGGCCCGCAGGTCCGCGCCCGAAATGGAATTCGATATTGTGGCGCCCGCCGGTATGGTGAGCGTCCCCAAGCTTTCGCCTCCGCACTTCACCTGAATCACCACGGGCGCTCCCGTCGGAGCCTGCTGCACGCTTGCGAACATGTCACTCACCGGATAGGCCCGGTCCACAATAAACGGAGCGGCCGCGTCAGCCTGAATCGCTAAATTTCCGGCAACCTGTAGGCTGATTTGCCCGCCGTTTAGCGTCCGCAAGCCACGCTCGGGACTACCTGTGAAGCTAGCGGCACCGGTCTCCGAATTGCCCCGGCTATTGGTCACGAAGAATTGTGCCGCCGCCACCCGAAGTCCAGGCACAAGCATCGTGTGCGAATAAGCGCCGCTCGCCGGGCTTCCAAAGAAGTCGCGGCCGAACGCCAGAATCTCAGTCCGCCTGTTCAGTGGAAACAGAAACTCCCCCGCTGCGTGATCGCCCACAGCCGTTCCTAATGTGCCCCGCGCAACGTCAACCGTGGTCCCCGTTGAAGCCGCGGTGGCCCGAACGATTTCCGTTCCCACCGCGAACAAATCCCCCGCTTCAGCATTCAATCCAGACGCCACGCTCAACGTTGTCCCGGTCGTCGGAACCGCGGCCGTCAACGCGAGCGACGGCACCGCATCCGTTTCTCTCCAAAAATGCAGAGTAAAAGTTCCCGACTCAATACTCCCGGTATTCTCCAATGACGAAAATCCGATCGCCCCCAC
>Ga0187894_10007308_pt1 | contig 10469 bp, 9 predicted proteins | sample GBC1701081metaG_FD_136650 | JGI IMG/M metagenome (GOLD analysis project Ga0187894, IMG submission 136650) | White microbial mat communities from a lava cave in the Kipuka Kanohina Cave System on the Island of Hawaii, USA - GBC170108-1 metaG ... | reverse complement strand
GCACCGTTTCTCCCCCTGCAAGGGGGAGTTAGAGGGGGTGGCCAGCGCAGCGGGCGATAGTGCAGGACGCGCAGCGACAGTTCTGCAAGTCGCCTCGTTGCACGACCAACCCCCTCTAACTCCCCCTTGCAGGGGGAGAAACGGTTTGCATGTTCCGATTCTATGGATCGGAACGTGCGCTACGCCGCCCTCGACTGCACGCCCGCCAGGACTTCCGCCATCCACCGGGCCGCCGTCAGCGCCGTGATGTCGGCGACATCGAGCGCGGGATCGAACTCGGTGAGGTCGACGCTGCGGACTTTGGGGTGTGCGGTCAGCGCGCGCGTCGCCGCGAAAAAGTCGTTCGACGATATGCCGCCGGGGCGCGCGCCCGGCGCGCCGGGGCAATGCGCGCGGTCGATGACATCGATGTCAAAATCCACATGGATGCGGTCGCAGCGCGCCGCGAGCAGCTCAAGCGCGTGCAGCGCGGTGGCGACGAAGCCCTGCGCGGCGCAATCGCGCAGCGTGGCGACTTGAATGCCGGCGGCGCGCGCCTTCTCGTGCATGCGCCTGGTGTTGGCGAACGGCGCGAGGCCGATCTGCGCGACGTGCGCGCCGGGCAGGCCGTCCTCCAGCAGCGCCTGCACCGGATTGCCGTTGTTGAGGCCGCAATCGGTGTCGCGAAGATCGAAATGCGCATCGAGCGTCAGCAGCCCCACGCCCTTGAGCGATGCGTCGAGCGCGTGCACCGCAGGCCGCGTCACCGCATTGTTGCCGCCGAGCACGATCGTCAGCGCATGTTTGCGCATCGACGGCGCGCAGCGCTCCACCAGCGGCGCCAGCGCGGCGGCGGGATCGACGAGCTTCAGGTCCACATCGCCGGCGTCGAACACGCGCACGTCCGCCAGATCGACGCCCGTCTCCACATCGTAGACGCTCATCCGCGCCAGCGCCGCGCGCACCACTTTCGGCGCAAGATCGCACCGCCCCGGCGTCAACGATTTTTCTCCCAGCGGCGCGCCGACGAGCGCGACGGGCGCGGCGGGATCGTCGCACAAGAGGTGCGCAACGGATGTCCACGAACGGCATTCGGAGGTCATGGCGTTGCCGTAGCGCCGTACCGTACCGCCGGCAACGTGCCGGCCTCCCCGTGCAGGAGAGACCCCGGCGTTCGATCCTGCACCCGAGGGCCGGCAAGTTGCCGGCGGTACGGGCACGCGCCCTTCGCGCGTGCGCCGATTTGCTCTAGGCACGCACCCATGTGGGATACGATCTGGCTCGAGGCGCATCTGGCGACGATGGCGCCCAATGTCGGTCAATGGGCGCCGTACGGCGCGATTCGCGACGGCGCCATCGCCGCGAAAGACGGGCGCATCGCCTGGGTCGGCGCGCGGGCCGATCTGCCGGGCGCGCCGGAGTCGCTCGCGCGCGATGTGCGCGCCTGCGACGGCGCATGGATCACGCCCGGCCTCGTCGATTGCCACACGCATCTCGTGTTCGCCGGCGATCGGGCGCGCGAATTCGAGCTGCGGCTCGAAGGCGCGAGCTACGAGGAAATCGCGCGCGCCGGCGGCGGCATCGCCTCCACGGTGGCCGCAACGCGCGCGGCGAGTGTGGACGATCTTGTCGCAGCGGCGACGCCGCGTCTTGCGGCGCTGCTGCGCGGCGGTGTGACGACGGTGGAGATCAAATCCGGGTATGGCCTCGATCTCGAAACTGAACTGCGCATGCTGACGGCGGCGGCGCGACTCGGCGAGCGCGTGCGCGTGCAGCGCACGTTCCTCGGTCTCCACGCCCTGCCGCCGGAGTTCGCCGGCGACCGCGCCGCCTACGTGCAACTCGTCGCCGACATGATGATCCCGGCCGTCGCCGCCGCCGGCGCGGCGGACGCCGTCGATGCGTTCTGCGAGGGGATCGGCTTCACGGCGGAAGAAACGGATATCGTGTTCGCCGCCGCGCGGGCGCACGGCCTCGATGTGAAGCTTCACGCCGAACAGCTCAGCGATCTCGGCGGCGCGGCGCTGGCGGCGCGCCACAAGGCGCTCTCGGCCGATCACCTCGAATGGCTGAGCGACGAAGGCATCGCGGCGATGAGCGCCGCAGGCACAGTCGCGGTGCTGCTGCCCGGCGCGTTCTACGCGCTGCGCGAGACGAAGCTGCCGCCCATCGACAAGCTGCGCGCGGCGGGCGTGCCGCTGGCGCTCGCGACCGACTGCAATCCAGGCACCTCGCCGCTGGTCTCGCCGCTGCTGGCGATGAACATGGCCTGCACGCTCTTCCGCCTGACGCCGGAGGAAGCGCTTGCCGGCATGACGCGCGAAGGCGCGCGCGCACTCGGGCTGCAGGACGAGATCGGCACGCTGGAAGCCGGCAAGGCGGCGGATCTTGCCATCTGGCGCATCGCAGAACCGGCGGAGCTTTGCTACTGGATCGGCGCCGATCTGCTGCGAGAGCGGGTCTTTGCGGGTACGACAGCGACATGAACGCGAGAACTGACGCAAGCCGCACCATCCGCGCGCCGCATGGCGCTGAGCGCACCTGCAAGTCGTGGCTCACGGAAGCGGCGCTGCGCATGCTGATGAACAACCTCGATCCCGATGTGGCCGAGCATCCGGCCGAGCTGGTCGTCTACGGCGGCATCGGCCGCGCCGCGCGCGACTGGGCGAGCTACGACAGGATCGTCGAAACGCTGCGGCGCCTGAACGACGATGAGACGCTGCTGATCCAGAGCGGCAAGCCGGTCGGCGTTTTCCGCACGCATGCGGATGCGCCGCGCGTGCTGCTCGCCAACTCCAACCTCGTGCCGCGCTGGGCGACGTGGGAGCACTTCGACGAACTCGATCGCAAGGGCCTTGCGATGTACGGTCAGATGACGGCCGGCTCGTGGATCTACATCGGCAGCCAGGGCATCGTGCAAGGCACCTACGAGACGTTCGCGGAAATGGGCCGCCAGCATTTCGGCGGCGACCTTGCGGGCAAATGGATTCTCACCGCAGGGCTCGGCGGCATGGGCGGCGCGCAGCCGCTGGCGGCGACAATGGCCGGCGCGAGCTGCCTCGCCGTCGAGTGCCAGGACGACCGCATCGAAAAGCGCCTCGCCACGCGCTATCTCGACAAGCGCGCGAACTCGCTCGACGAGGCGCTGAAGCTGATCGCCGAAGCGTGCGCGAAGAAGGAAGCGATTTCCGTCGGCCTGCTCGGCAACGCTTGTGAGATATTGCCGGAGCTGGTCAAGCGCGGCGTGAAGCCGGACGCGGTGACAGACCAGACCAGCGCGCACGATCCCGCCAACGGCTATCTCCCGAAAGGCTGGACCGTCGAGCGCTGGCGCGCCATGCGCGACCAGAACCCGGCCGTTGTCGCCGAAGCCGCGCGCGCCTCCATCGCCGAGCACGTGCAGGCGATGCTCGCCTTCAAGGCTGCGGGCGCGGTTGTCGTCGATTACGGCAACAACATCCGCCAGGTTGCGCGCGACATGGGCGTGACCGATGCGTTCGATTTCCCGGGCTTCGTGCCGGCGTATGTGCGCCCGCTCTTCTGCCGCGGCATCGGCCCCTTCCGCTGGGCCGCGCTCAGCGGCGATCCCGAAGACATCGCGAAGACCGACACGAAGGCGAAGGAACTGATCCCGAGCGATGCGCGCCTGCACCGCTGGCTCGACATGGCGCGCGATCGCATTGCGTTCCAGGGATTGCCAGCACGCATCTGCTGGGTCGGACTCGGCGAGCGTGACAGGCTTGGCCTCGCATTCAACGAGATGGTGGCGAACGGCGAGCTGAAGGCGCCGATCGTGATCGGTCGCGATCATCTGGATTCAGGCTCCGTCGCCTCGCCCAATCGCGAAACCGAAGCCATGCGCGACGGTTCGGACGCCGTCAGCGACTGGCCGCTGCTCAATGCGCTGCTCAACACTGCGTCGGGCGCGACGTGGGTGTCGCTGCACCACGGCGGCGGCGTCGGCATGGGCTATTCGCAGCACGCGGGGATGGTGATCGTCGCCGACGGCACCGAAGCAGCGGCGGCGCGGCTCAGGCGCGTGCTGTGGAACGACCCCGGCACGGGCGTGATGCGGCACGCCGATGCCGGGTACGAGGACGCGCTGGCGTGTGCGCGGGAACAGAAGCTCGATCTGCCGATGATCGCGCCATGAAGCCACTGGCGCTTCCCGATCTGCGCGCGCTCCACGACGGCGGCGCGCTCACGCTGCACGCCGCCGACTACGCGCGCCTCGATGCGTCCGCCGCGGCCATCGCGCGCGTGCTGGCGTCGGGCGAGACGGTGTACGGGGTCAACACCGGCTTCGGCCTTCTCGCGCAGACGCGCATCGCCGACGACAAGCTCGCGCTGCTGCAGCGCAATCTGGTGCTCTCGCACTGCGCCGGCGTCGGCGAGGCGCTGCCGGACGCCGTCGTGCGGCTGACGATGATCCTCAAGATCGTGTCGTTGATGCGCGGGCACTCCGGCGTGCGGCGCGAGATCGTCGACGCGCTGCTGCGCATGATCGGCGCCGAGGCATTTCCGGTGGTGCCGTCGCAGGGCTCCGTCGGCGCCTCCGGCGATCTGGCGCCGCTGGCCCACATGACTGCGGCGCTGATCGGCGAGGGCCGCGTCCGGCTCAAGGGCGACGAGATGCCCGCCGCAGATGCGCTGCAGCGCATCGGTGTGGCGCCGCTGATGCTTGGTCCGAAGGAGGGACTCGCGTTGCTGAATGGCACGCAAGTGTCCACCGCGCTCGCACTCGATGCGCTGTTCGCAGGCGAGCGAGCGTTCGATGCGGGGCTTGTTGCCGGCGCCATGTCGGTGGACGCGCTCAAGGGCTCGGACGCGCCGTTCGACGCGCGCATCCACGCCGCGCGCGGTCACAAGGGCCAGATCGATGTCGCCGCGGCCATGCGCGATCTCATGGCCGGCAGCTCGATCCGCGAAAGCCATCGCGACTGCGACCGCGTGCAGGACCCCTACTCGCTGCGCTGTCAGCCGCAGGTGATGGGCGCGGTGCTTGACGTGCTGCGCAGCGCCGCCGCGACGCTGCTGATCGAGGCGAACGCCGCCACCGACAATCCGCTCGTCTTCGCCGAGGACGACGCGGTGCTCTCCGGCGGCAACTTCCACGCCGAGCCCGTCGCCTTCGCCGCCGACACGATCGCCATGGCGGCGTGCGAGATCGGCTCGCTCAGCGAACGGCGCCTCGCCATCCTCGTCGATCCGAAGATGAGCGGGCTGCCAGCGTTTCTCGTCGAGGACAGCGGCCTCAACTCCGGCTTCATGATCGCCCAGGTGACGGCCGCCGCGCTGGTCTCGGAGAACCGCACACTGGCGCATCCCGCCAGCGTCGACACCATTCCCACTTCCGCCAACCAGGAGGATCACGTCTCCATGGCGACGTTCGCCGCGCGCAAGGCCGGCCAGATCGCACGCAACACGCAAACCGTCGTCGCCATCGAACTGCTCGCCGCCGCGCAGGGGCTCGACTTCCACGCGCCGACGAAGACATCGCCCAGGCTCGCTGCGGCGCACGCGCGAGTGCGCGCCGTCGTTCCGCACCTCGACGCCGACCGCATGATGGCGCCCGACATCGACGCGGTGCGTGCATTGGTGGCGGGCGGTCTGGCGCCGTCCGGGCTGCTCTAGCGGACATGGCCGCCGATCCCGCGCTCGTCGAGGTGTGGCTGCGGGGATGGGCGCTGGCGCGCGGCAAAGCCGAACCCGTGCGCGACCGCGGCGCGCTGCGCGTCGATGTCGGCGAGCCGGACCAGCAAGCGCGCTTTGTGTTCGCGGCGCCCTCGAACGCTGTGACGCATCTCGCGGCTGAGGTCGCCGCACCGGCGATCCATCTCAAGGTGTGCGCGACGCAGGATGAGACGCTGGCTCTGTTGCCGCCTGGCTGGACCGCCTTGCGTCAAGGCTGGCTGATGACGCGCAGCTCCATCGCCGTGCGGACGCTGGCCGTGCCGGCGGGCTTCATGCTGCGCATCGGGCGCGACGCGGCCGTGCAGACCGCGGCTCTCTTCCTCGACGACACGCCGGTAGCGCGCGGCGGTGTCGTGCGCGTCGACGACACCGCCATCTTCGACCGCATCGACGTGGACCCCGCCTACCGCCGGCGCGGTCTGGCGACGGCGCTCATGCAGGCGCTGGCCGCCAGCGCCCGCGACGCGCGGCGCGGCGCGCTGGTGGCGACCGAGGATGGGCGAAAACTCTACGAAGCGCTCGGCTGGACCGTCTCATCGTCCTATGTGACGGCGGCCTACAGTTCCCGCTAACCCTGTCGGTTGACGCGGGGCCCGCAAGCGTCGAGTGCAAGCAGCCATGGATTCCGGCTCCCCGTCGCCCGCCGCCCTGACCCTGCGCGGCCTCACCAAGGCGTTCGGCGACAAGCTGGCGGTGGATGCGCTCGATCTCGACGTGCGCGCCGGCGAACTCTACGCGCTGCTCGGCCCCAACGGCGCCGGCAAGACGACGACGCTGCGCATGATCGCAGGGCTGCTGAAACCCGACTCCGGCGCCATCTCGGTGTTCGGCGTCGATGCGCTGGCCGCGCCGAAGGACGCCAAGCGCATCATCGCCTGGCTCCCGGACGAGCCGATGCTCTACGACAAGCTGACGGCGTGGGAGTATCTGGAGTTCGTCGCCGGTCTCTGGCGCGTACCGCCGAAGGAAGCACGCGTCCGCGCGCAAGAGTTGCTGGAGCTGCTCGACCTCTGGGCGCACCGCAATGAGCGCTGCGAGGGATTTTCGCGCGGCATGAAACAGAAGGCCGCGCTCGCCGCCGCGCTCATCCACGAACCGAAGCTCCTGATGCTCGACGAGCCGCTCACCGGTCTTGACGCCGCCATCGCCCGGCAGGTGAAGGATCTGCTGCAGATGCGCGTGCGCCAGGGCGCGACGATCATCCTTACCACGCACATCCTCGAAGTCGCCGAGCGCATGGCGCACCGCATCGGTATCATCCGCGGCGGCAAACTGCTGACCGAAGGAACGCTCGAAGAGCTGCAGAGCCAGGCCACGAGCGGGCGCACGCTGGAAGATGTCTTCCTCGCCCTCACCGCGGAGACGCCCGCGTGATCCGCGCGCTCGGCGGTTTCTTCTTCCTGCTCAGCCACGAGCTGCGCCTCACCTTCCGCACCCGCGCCGACAGCCAGCGCTGGGGGCGCATGGCGGTGCTGGCGATCTTCGCGGGCCTGCTCCTCTGGCTCGGCTGGGGCGCTGCCAATCTACTCAGGTCTGTCCCCCCAAGCTTCGAACCAGCGTCACTCGCGTTGGCGAGCGCAGGACTGCTGTTTCTGGCAACGCTGATGCTCGGCCATGCGCTGATTGCCTCGACGGAGGCGGTCTACACGCGCGGCGATCTTGATCTCCTGCTCTCTTCGCCGTTCTCCCCGTGGACAGTGCTGACCGTGCGCGCGCTCGGCGTCGCGGTGCGCGTCGCCACCGTGTACGTCGCGCTCTGTTCGGGCGTGCTGGTGAGCCTTGTGTTTCTCGGCGCCTGGCAGTGGCTCGGCATCGCAGGCGCGCTGATCGGCCTCACGCTGTTCACGACGGCCATCGGCCTCGTCATCACCATGCTGCTGTTCGCCGCCATCGGGCCGCGCGCGACGCGGGTGGCGGCGCAGGTGCTTGGCGCGCTGATCGGCGCATCGCTGGTGCTGGCGTTCCAGATTCCCAACATGGGCCGTCGCGGCGACCGCGCCGCCAACTACGAACGCGCGCTCGACACCATCCGCAGCCTCGACTGGCCCGCGACGCATCCCCTCTTCCTGCCGGCGCGCGCGTTCATGGGCGATCCCGCGGCGATGGCGCTCTGGATCGGCGGCACGGCAGCGCTCTTTTTCTTCGCCGCGCTCTGGTTCAGCCGCCGTTTCGCGGCGGACGCCGCGGCGGTGCAATCGCTCGGGCCGCGCAAGCGCACCGATCTTACCCGCGCCCGCCCGTTCCGCGGCGGCGTTACGGTGGCGCTGCTGCAGAAGGAATGGCGCCTGCTCGGGCGCGATCCCGTGCTCTTGAGCCAAATTCTGCTGCAACTCATCTATCTCGTGCCGCTGGCATTGACTCTGACGCAGACCACGCGCAGCGGCGGCGCCAGCGATGCGTTTCTCGGGCTCATGGGCGGCGCGTTCGCAGCCATCGGCGCCTCGCTCGCCGCGAGCCTGGCGTGGATCACCGTTTCCGCCGAAGACGCGCCTGATCTCATCGCCGCGGCGCCGGTGGATCGCGGCAAGGTCGATCGGGGCAAGCTCATCGCGGCGACGACGCCGGTGATCCTGCTCGTCTCGGCAGGCTCGCTGCTGATTGCGCAGGAATCGACGACGGCCGCGCTGTGGACGATCGCCGGTGCGACGTGCGCGGCTGTGTCTGCCGGCCTCATCGGCGTGTGGCATCAGGAGCCCGGCAGCCGCCGCGACTTCCGCCGCCGCCCGCGCGCGTCGTGGACGGCGCAGCTAGGGCAGGCGTTTGTCGGGATCGGCTGGGCCGCGGCGACGGGTTTCGCAGCAGCGGGCTTGCCGTTGCTGGCGCTGATCCCGGGATTGATCGCGCTGGGCTTGTTGCTGGCGCTGGGCGAAAGCAAGCGGGCTGCGGCGTAGGGTGCATTAGCGCGCAGCGCGTAATGCACCGCGATCGTCGAGCGCCGTGCGTTACGCGGTGCATTACGCGCTGCGCGCTAATGCACCCTACGGTTACGACGATCCCGTCGTGTTCACCTGTGCGCGCTGTACCGACGCCGGAACCACCGGAATCTCCTCGTCCGCCAACGGCTTCATCCAGCGCTTGCGTTTCATGGCCGCTTCGATGAACGGCGCCAGCTCGCGCGCCTTCTTCGCTTCGCGCTCGGCCACCTGCGCCTTGAAGCCCGGCATCACCTCCGCCGCGAACAGCTCCAGCGACTCGCAGATGTGCCCGTGCTTGTTGCGGCCGGCCTGCTGCAGGAAGATCACCTGATCGACGCCGGCGTCCTGGAAAGCGGCGATGTGTTCGCGGATGTCGTCCGGCGTGCCGATACCGTTGGCGTTGCGCGTCGCCATGGAGCGCGCGAGGATGATCTCGTCGTCCTGCTTCGCGCGCGATCGCTGGAAATCTTCGAACAGCGTCGAGCGGCCGGGCCATGCATCGTGCGCGACGAGCGCGTTGATGGCGTAGCTGAAGAACTCGAAGCCCTCCTGCCCGCGCCGGATCGCCTCCGCGCGATCGGCGTGCACCGAGAAGTTCGAGACCATGGCGATGTTGGCGTTCACGGCATGGCCGATCGGCGCGCACGCGTCCGACTTGACGATGCCATAGTAGATGTCCGCCCAGGCGCGCGCTTCGTCGGGATCGACGAACGAAAACGCCAGCGCGCCGACGCCGATGCTTGCAGCGATCTTGATCGTGTCGCGGTTGGTGCACGCCATCCACATGGGCGGATGCGGTTTCTGCACGGGCTTGGGGACGACGTTGCGGCACGGGAAGGTGAAGCCCCTCCCCTCGAAGCCGGGGTACGGGCTCATCGCCATCATGTTGGCGATCTGCTCGGCCGCCTCCAGCGCGAGCGCGCGTTTCTCCTTCGCCGGGATTTTGAAGCCGCCCAGCTCCAGCCGCGTCGCGCCCTCGCCGATGCCGAAATCGACGCGCCCGCTCGAAACGATGTCGAGCGTGCCGAGCCCCTCGGCGACGCGCGCGGGATGATTGTAGTTCGGGATGACCTGCCGGATTCCGTGGCCGAGCCGGATGGTCTTCGTCAGCGCCGCCGCCGCGGCCAGAAACACCTCCGGCGCCGAGGAGTGCGAATACTCCTCGAGAAAGTGGTGCTCCACCTCCCACGCGTAGTCGTAACCGAGCGTATCGGCGAGCACGACCTGCTTCAGCGCATCCTGAAACAGCCGCGCCTCATCCCCCTCGTTCCAGGGCTTGGGCAGTTGATGTTCGTAGAAGACCCCGAAACGCATGCCGCTCTCCGCTGCCGCGCACTCTTTGCGCAGACCAGCGTCGCGTCAATTCACTTGCCGCACCGCGTAGCTCAGCGCCGCCCTGATATCGTCGGGTTCTAGATCGGGTAACTCGGCAACAATCTGATCGGGCGTCAGCCCTGCCGCCAGAAGGTCAAGCACGTCCGTCACGCGAATGCGCAGGCCTCGGATGCATGGTCGGCCGCCCATCTTGCCCACTTCAAACGTGATGCGGTCTCGGAGGGACACTGCCCTACTCCTCCAGGTCCCCCTCCAGCACCGTCATCGTGAAGTGCCAGCAGAGTTCGCCGTCTTCGTCGTCGCGCGAGAGGACGCCGGCGAATTCGCCGCCGATGTAGACCTCGGCGCTGTCCTTCTTCTGCGGGCGGGCGCGGATTTCCAGCTTCGGCGCGCCGAAGCGGTTACGCAGATAGGTCTCGACGCGCGCGCGTTCGGTGGGGTCCAAGGGGCGGCTCCGTTTCGGCGGGACCGTAACGGGCGGAGAGAAGTGAGGGAAGAGAAGCGAGGAGCGAGAGAAGGCCCGGGCCCATCTCACTCCTCGCTTCT
>Ga0187894_10007307_pt1 | contig 10470 bp, 5 predicted proteins | sample GBC1701081metaG_FD_136650 | JGI IMG/M metagenome (GOLD analysis project Ga0187894, IMG submission 136650) | White microbial mat communities from a lava cave in the Kipuka Kanohina Cave System on the Island of Hawaii, USA - GBC170108-1 metaG ... | reverse complement strand
CTCGACGCCGTTGACCGCCTGCTCGATCGGAATGCCGACGGTGTTCGCCACCGTCTCCGCGTTGGCGCCGGCGTAGTTCGTCTGCACCTGGATCGTCGGTGGCACGATCTGCGGATACTGCGCCACCGGCAGGCCGTAGAGGCACACCGCCCCGAGCAGGATCGTGATGATCGCGATGACGTTCGCCAGGATCGGCCGCTCGATGAAGAACCGGGACATGAAAGCAGTCGCTAGTCGCTCGTCGCAGGTTGCTGGTCGCCAGTCGCCGGTCGGTCGAGTGAATCTGCCTTTGACGAGCGACGCGCGACCAGCGACCAGCGACGCATCACCACGTAGAAGCCCGGCACGAACGGGATCGCGAGCAGGGTGGAGGCGAGCATGCCGCCGAAGACAACGGTGCCGAGGGCTCGCTGGCTGGCGGCGCCGGCGCCGCTCGCGGTGAGCAGCGGCACGACGCCGAGGATGAACGCGATCGACGTCATCACGATCGGGCGAAAGCGCCGCCGCGCCGCTTCGACCGCCGCATCGACCGTGTTCATGCCGCCGGCCTCGAGCTGCTTGGCGAATTCGACCACGAGGATCGCGTTCTTCGCCGCCAACGCGATCATGAGGACGAGACCGATCTGGGTGTAGAGGTCGACCGGAAAGCCGCGCACGATCAGCGCCGTCACGATGCCGACCAGCGCCATCGGCACGGTCAGGATCACCGCCGCGGGATCGGTCCAGCTCTCGTACTGCGCCGCGAGCACGAGGAAGACGAGGCTGAGCGAAAGCGCGAAGACGAAGTAGGCCTGATTGCCGGTCAGCTCCTCCTGGTAGGAGAGTCCGGTCCAGTCGTAGCCCATGCCGAGCGGCAGGTTCGCCTGCGTGACCTCTCCCATGCGGTCCAGTGCCTGTCCCGAGCTGTAGCCGGGCGCGGCGCCGCCGATCACCACCGCCGCCGGATAGAGATCGAAGCGCGTGATCAGTTCGGAGCCGAAGACGCGCCGCCACGACACCAGCGCCCCGAGCGGCACCATCTGGCCGCTGCGGTTGGCGACGTAAAGTCCCGCGATGTCGTCGAGGCTGCGGCGGTGCGCCGCTTCCGCCTGCACGCGTACCTGGAAGCTCTGGTTGAACTTGTTGAACTGGTTCACGTAGGTCGAGCCGAGGTAGGCCTGCAGCGTCTTGAAGACGTCGTTGATCGTGACGCCGAGCGACTCCGCCATGGTGCGGTCGATGTCGAGGTAGATCTGCGGGCTATCGGCGTTGAACGTGGTGGTCACGCTGCGCAGTCCGGGATTCTCGTTGGCCTTGGCCACGACCTCGCGCACCGCTTCCTGCAAGCCGCGCGCGCCGCCGCCGCCGCGATCCTCGATCATCATCTCGAAGCCACCGGCTTGCCCGAGACCCGGAATCGGCGGTGGCACCTGCACCGTGAACTGCGCCTTGCGGATCGTCGCCAGCTTCTCGCGCAGCTCTTCGACGACCTTCGCCTGCGAGAAACCGGAGGGGCGCTCGTCCCAGTCGTCGTACATCACGTAGACGGTGGCGACGTTGGCGCGGTTCGCCGCGTCGAGCGCGGAGAAACCGCCGCTCGTCACCCAGCCCTTGATGCCGTTCACGCCGCCGAGCACGGCGTCGATATCGCTCGCGAGCTCGCGCAAGCGCGGTTGCGAGGCGCCGGGCGGCAGGCGTCCGACGACGATGCAGTAGCCCTGATCTTCGCTGGGAAGAAGCGCCGTGGGATGGCGCGCGAAGAGGGCTGCGGCGACTCCAACCATGACCAGGAAGATCGCCACCATGGGGCGCGGATGATGCGCCATCCAGGCGACCAGCCCGACGTAGCGGCTCTCGAGTGCTTCGTAGGCGCGGTTGAAGCCCTGGTAGAAGCGGTTCGGGGGTCGCTTCTCGCCCGCGGCTCGCAGGTAGAGGGCGCATTGCGCCGGATTGAGAGTGAGCGCGCTGACCGCGCTGATGATCGCAGTCGCGGCGATGACGAGTGCGAATTGGCGGAACATCTGGCCGGTGATCCCAGGCAGGAACGAGGCGGGCAGGAACACCGAGGTCAGCACCAGCGTGATGCCGAGCACGGGGCCGGTCAGCTCCCCCATCGCCTTGATCGCCGCCTCTCGCGGCGCGAGGCCGCGCTCGATGTGCAGCGACGCACTCTCGACGATGATGATCGCGTCGTCGACGACGATGCCGATGGCGAGGATCAAGGCGAAGAGGGTCATCAGGTTGACCGTGAAGCCGAGCATCGCCATCGCCGCGAAGGCGCCGATGATGGTCACGGGCACCGTCGTCGCCGGCACCAGCATCGCGCGCGCGTTCTGCAGGAACAGCATGATCACGACGAGCACGAGGAAGCCGGCGGCGAGCAGCGCCATGTAGACGCCGTGGATCGAGTCCTCGATGAAGGTCGAGGTGTCGAGCAGCGCCGTGTAGCGCAAGCCGGGCGGGAACTTCTGCTGTATCGTCGCCATCGCGTCGCGCACTTGCCGCGCCACCTCGAGCGCGTTCGCTCCCGGCAGAGTGTAGATGTTGATCTGCGCCGCCTTCTTGCCGCTCAGGCGCGAGAAGGTGGAGAACGTCTCCTGGCTCAACTCGACCCGCGCCACGTCCCTGAGCCGCACGACCGCCGCCGTCTCCACCGCCGGTCCGGAGGTCTCGACCTGCTCGCCTTGGCTGGACGGCGCACGGCTCTTCACGATGATGTTCTCGAACTGTGCCACGTCGGAGAGTCGGCCGAGGGTGAAGACGGTGAACTGGAAGATCTGGTCCGCCGGCACCGGCGGGCCGCCGAGCTGACCCGCTGCGACCTGGATGTTCTGGTTCTGGATCGCGTTCTGCACGTCGAGGACGGTGAGGCCGTAGGTCTGCAGCTGGAGGGGATCGAGCCAGATGCGCATGCTGTACGGTCCGGCGCCGAGGATCTGCACCTGGCCGACGCCCGGGAGCCGCGCCAGCGGCCCTTGCAAATTGATGATCGCGTAGTTGCTCAGGTAGGTTTCGTCGAAGCGATCGTCGTCGCTGTAGAGGGTGCCGATCAGCAGCACCGCCGTGCTCACCTTCTGTACGGTCACGCCCTGCGTCTGCACTTCCTGCGGCATCTGGGAGAGCGCGCCGTTGACCGCGTTCTGCACCAGCGCGATCGAGGTGTTGAGATTGGTGCCGACGTCGAAGGTGAGGGTGAGTACGTAGCTGCCGTCGCTGCCGCTGGTCGACTGCATCGCGATCGATTGCTCGACACCGTTGACGGCCTGCTCGAGCGGAATGCCGACGGTCTTCGCCACCACGTCCGCGCTCGCGCCGGGATAGTTGGTGGCGACTTGGATCGTCGGCGGCACGATCTCCGGATACTGCGCCACCGGCAGCGCCAGCAGGCAGACGACGCCGAGGACGACGATGATGATGGCGACGACGTTGGCGAGGATCGGCCGCTCGACGAAGAACCGGGACATCCTTAGGTCACTGGTCGCTGGTCGCTCGTCGCTGGTCCGACCTGTTGCGGGCTGACCTCGCGTCCGGGAATGGCCTGCAGGATTCCTTCGACGACAACCTGGTCGTCGGGGCTGAGGCCGTCGTCGATGACGAGCTTGTCGCCGACCTGGAGGCCGACCTTGACGCTGCGGCGCTCGACGACGCTCTTCGCGTTCACGACGAGAACGTACTCGCCCTGCTGGTCGAAGCTCACCGCGTCGCCCGGCACGAGCAGCGCGTCGCGCTTCGCCGGTGCCTGCACGCGCACGCGCACGAAGAGGCCGGGAAGAATGCGGAGATTCTTGTTTGGAAAGATGCCGCGCACCTGCAAGGTGCCCGTGGTCGGCGCGACGCTCAGCGAGGCGAAGTCGAGCTTGCCTTCGTGCGGGTAGCCTTCCTCCGTCAGCAGACCGAAGTGCGCCGGCAGGCTGCCCTGCGTCAGCGGCGGCGCGTCCTTGTTGCGTTCCATCACGCGCAGCAGGTCGCGCTCGTCGATGGTGAAGTAGACGTAGAGCGGATCGATCTGGTCGATCTGCGCAAGGTTCGTCTGTTGCCCCATCGAGCCGACGAGGTTGCCGACGTCGACCAGATGCCGGCCGACGCGTCCGTCGAAGGGCGCGCGCACCAGGGTATAGCCGAGATTGAGCTTGGCGAGCTCGACCTGCGCCTCGGCGCCGAGCAGCGCGGCCGCGGCGGAATCGCGCTCGGCTTGCCAGTGGTCCACGGTCGTCTGCGTCGCCGCGTCCTGCTTGACCAGTGCGCTGTAGCGGACCAGCTCGGTCTCGGCGTGCTTGAGCGCCACCTTCTGACCCTGCACCTGCGCCTGTGCCTGCTCGAGTTGGGCCTTGTACTGCTCCTGCTGGATGGTGAAGAGCAGGTCGCCCTTCTTCACCTGCTGCCCGTCGGTGAAGTGGATCTTCTCGAGATAGCCCTCGACGCGCGCCACCACCGTCGCGGTGTTGAAGGCGGCGGTGTTGCCGGTGAAGTCGAGGTAGTTGGCGACGCTCTCGCGCGCGGGCTTGGCCACCGTCACCGCCGGCGGCGGAGCAGTCGCCGTGCTCTTGCCGTCGCGGCAAGCGGCGAGCATCGCGAGCAACGTCCATCCGGCCACCGCCACCGCGGAGCGCGTTGCGCTCCACCCCATCCGCGTGCTCACCATTCGGGCGGCCTCACCGTCGGTCCCTCGTCGTCGGGTGAGGGCAGGCCCGGCGCCTGCGGCCGCAGCAACTCGGGCGCGAGCAGCGTGCCCCAGTCGGTGCGGTCGGCCATCTCTTCGCGCGTCGCCGTAGGCACGAAGTCGTTGCCCTCGCGCAGCTCCCAGCCGCCGCCGAGCGCTCGATACGCCTTCACCAGACCGAGGGGAATATTGCCCTGCGCGACCGCGAGGCTGTTCTGCGCCTGATAGAGATTCTGCTCGGCGGTCAGCACCACGGTGAAGTCGACGGTGCCGCCCTTGTACTCGAGCAGAGCGATCTCGAGCGCGCCCTCGGCCGCGGCGACGCTCTGCTGGAGAAAGCCGGCCTGCACGCGCGACTGGGCGAACTCGGTGATGCCGTTCTCGACTTCCTGCTGCGCCTCGAGCACGGCGTGTTGGTACTCGACCAGCAGCGTCTGGAACTTGGCGTCCTGCACCCGCACGTTGTTGGAGATCTGGCCATAGTTGAGGATGTTCCACTGCACCGCCGGCCCGGCGGAGTAGGCGAGATTGCCGGCGCTGAACACCTTGCCGAGATCCGCCTGGCCTACGTCGGTGGCGATGGTGCCGAGATTGCCCACGAGGCTGAAGGCCGGCAGCAAGTCGCCCTTGGCGAAACCGATCTGGGCGCATTGCGCCGCGGCGTCGAGCTCGGCTTTGCGCACGTCGGGGCGGCGCCGCAGCAGATCGGCCGGAATACCGACGGCGATCCGCTCCGGCGCGACGGGAATGCCCGACGACTCGCCGAGCAGGGCATCGACCGAGCCGGGCGGCATTCCGAGCAGCGTGCTGAGCGCGTTCTTGGCGCGCTGGATCTCGATGTTGAGCTGCGGGACCGCCGCCTCGGTGGCGCCGAGGACGTTCTCGGCCTGGTAGACGTCGCGCTTGGTGACGACGCCCCCGGCGAAGCGCGCCTGCGCGATCGCGAGCGCCTTCTTCTGGCGCACGATGTTCGCGCGCGCGATCGCCTGCTGCTTCTCGGCGGTGCGCATCTTCACGTAGGTGCTGGCGACGTCGCCGGTGAGGGTCACGAGCACGTCGTCGTAGTCGGCGACGGAGGCGAGGAAGGCGTCGTCGGCGGACTCGATACCGCGTCGCACCTTGCCCCAGACGTCGATCTCCCAGCCGGCCTGAAGGCCGAAGGCGGCCTGCCAGTACGTGTTGCTGACGACGTTGTACGGGATCGAGACGGGAATGTGGTTGTAGCTCAGTGCGGCGCTCGCTTCCTGCTGCTGCGGATAGAGCTCGCCGATCGCCACGCCCAGCTGCGCCCGCGCCTGCAGCACGCGCACGCCGGCGGCGAGCAAGGTGAGGTTCTGCCGATAGGCGAGCTCGATGAGCTGCGTCAGCACCGGATCATCCAGCGCCGACCACCAGTCGCGATACTCGAGTCGCGTCGCGTCGATCGCGTCGCCGTGCAACTCCTGCCACTGCCGCGCCAACGGCGCCGCCGGCGGCTTGAAGTCGGGGCCGATCATGCATCCCGCCAGCGCGAGCGCGATGATCGAGGCGAGCGCCGCCGTCGTGCACCGCGTCGAAGCTGAGTTCCAGCGAAGGCGCCCTCGATCGCCGATCCGCTCGCAGCTCACGCCGCGACTGGCACCACATTCCCGCTTCGCGGTCAACTGCGTACCGACGCGCATACTGGGTCCGAGGGAGACTTGCTTTTCGCTGCGTCGAGTCGCTACAAGGTCGCCGCGGCCGGACGTAACCATCGCGCAATGGGAAGTGATCGAGACTCCCTCTGGATCCGGCGGCGACCGCCAGCAATTGGGCCGATTACTCTCACCATGCGTGGACTACACAACTTCGACAGGCCGGGGGGAGCGATTTCGGCGCAATGCGCGGCAGGTGCGGCCTCGAGATAGTCTGGTTCACTCTCCTTCTGCTCTCTAGAGCCACCTTCGCCCTGGCAAATCGGGGCGACGCGAACTGCGACGGCTTCGTCGACGGCGCCGACGTCGCGAGCCTGATGGAGGCCGTGTTCAGCGGGACCGACTGCGCCGGTGCCGACGTCAACGATGACGGCGCGGTCAGCGGTGCCGATCTGGTGGCTCTGAATGTCGAGCTCGCGTCCGGCGACGATCAGCCGACGGCCACTCCGGAAAGCAGCGAAACCGCAACCGCGGAGGCCACACCGACGGTGCCGCCGCCGCCCGGCCCCCGCATCGTGTTCTTCGGCCTGGCCGCCGCCGATGGCCGACGCCTCGCACCGAGGGACACGATCGACGGCGTCGACATTTACGAACGAGCGACCGGCCGCGGCTTCCGCGTCGTGGTCGAGGCAACCATCGGCGCGAGCGGTAAGCTCGCGGGGGCTCGAGTGTTCGTGAGCGGTGGGCGCCCTGACCTCCAGATCGAGTCGTCGCGGCCTCTCGGCGACGGGAGCGCGAAGGTGTGCGACGCCGGAGTTCCGGGAATCGACCCGCCGGACTTCGGTTCGAGCCCGGCGATCGACGACACGCTCAACGATCTCGGCTGCCGTTTCAACGCCGCCACCAACCGCGCCTCGGTGTGCACCCTCGACGATCTGTTGCGGAACGACTTCGTCAATGCAGACGCGCGCATCCAGTTCTGTGGCCTGTTCGACAGCTTTCTCGAGGTGCCGTCCGGAGAGACCCGGCTCACGGTCCAGCTCGCTGACAGCGAAGGGACCATCGGCGAGCGCAAGCGGATCGTCGTGCGCGTCGGCCTCGGACCGTTCCCGACGTCGACGACCACGCCGAGCATCGGTCGCGCCGCGACGGCGACGGTCACGCCGGCTCTCACGGCGACTGCAACGCCGCCGAGCCCCCCGCCGAATCATACGAGCACGGTCGAACCGACCGCGACGATCCAGGCCTCGAGCACGCCGACTGTCACGCCGAGCATTGCTTCGTCGGCAACTCCGACCGGCTCGCGCCCGCCCTCGCAGACCGCCACACGCACACCCACTGCGGTGCGCACGGCGACCGCTACCGCGACGACCACGTCGATGCGCACGTCGACGCCAACGGCCACGCCGAGCCTCGTCCCGTCCCCGACTCCGACCGGCTCGCGCCCGCCCTCGCAGACCGCCACGCGCACACCCACTGCGGTGCGCACGGCGACCGCAACGGCGACGACCACGTCGATGCGTACGTCGACGCCAACGGCCACGCCAAGCCTCGTCCCGTCCCCGACTCCTACCGGCTCGCCCGTCCCGTCGCGGACCGCAACGCGCACCCAAACCACCGCGCGCACGGCGACGTCCTCGGCGACACCGACCTCGACGCGTACGCCGACGCGAACCGCCACGCGGACGAGCACGGGCACGGTGACGCGGACCCGACCCTATACCGGGACGCCGACTCCGACGGGAGGAGCGTCGGGGCCGTCGGTGACGTTCTTCGGCATCGCCAACGCCAACGGTACCCTCAGCACGCCGATCGCCACGGCCACGAACGGCGTGCCGATCTATAGCCGCGTGCTGGGCTCGGGCTTCCTGATCGTCGTCGAGGGCAGGCGCAATGGCACCGTCAGTATCGGACAGACGGCCTTCAACTACGACCCGGGAGATGCGCAGGTCCGTCCCGCCCTGCAGATCATCTCGAGTCGCCCTCTCGGCAACGGCAGCAGCACGGTCTGCGACAACCAACCGCCCGACTTCGGCGGCGTCCCCGCGGTGTCGCCGCCGAGCTTCGAGGTGACGCAGCCCATTTCCGATTCCATCAATGATCTCGGCTGCCGCTTCCTCGACGGCACCGGAAGCCCCGGTGGGCGCCCCTCGACGGATGCTTGCGTGCTGCAGCTGAGTGGCGAGTACCGCTTCGCCAACTCCCAGAGTCAGGTCCAGTTCTGCTCCACGGTGTCGCAGGCGCTGCGCTTCCCCAGGGGCGACACGCTGCTCACCGTTCGGCTCGCCAACGTCAACGGCGTTACCGGCAGCCCGGTGCAGATCATCGTGCGGACGGAGAGTTGAGACGAATAGCTGGCCCGGAAGCACGCTGCCTCAACGGCGACGCAGAACGGGTCGCGCTCGATGACGTCCGTTTGCGGGAGCACTTCGCATCCGTGTGCATCGGTGTTCGTCGGTCTCGAAAATTCGCGGTGGCGGTGGGTCAGGGGCGTCCGGCGCAATCGGCGGCGGCGACGCCGACGGCTAACCGGGACGCGCGGCGTTCCTTGGCGGAGTTGGCGCGAGGTCTTGTCGGGATGTACGAGAAGCGATGAGCTACGATGGAGCCCTGGCGGATCGCATCCGCACCGCGCTGCTGCGGCACCGCGGCGTCAGCGAGAAGAAGATGTTCGGCGGCATCTGCTTTCTCCTCGACGGCCGGATGATCTGCGGCATCGCTGGTGACGAGCTGATGGTGCGCGTCGGACCCGAGCGTTACGACGAGGCACTCGCCAAGCCGAGAGTGCGCAAGATGGACTTCACGGGACGCCCGATGAAGGGCTACGTCTTCGTCGCGCCCCCGCGCCGCGGCGCGCAGGCCGAGGTTGAGGGCTGGGTCGACTGGGCCGTCGACTTCGCTGCGACGCTGCCGGCGAAGACCCGGGCCGGCGGTGCACCGCTGACGCAGCGAAGGAAACGGCGATGAACACCGTTCCTCGCCGTAGACTCTTCGTCGGCGCAAGAATCTCCATCACCGGCGTTGCGCCACGAAGTCCCTCTCCAAGGACTCGCGACGAGTACCTTTCCTCCAGGGCTAGTTCTCCCGCCTGCCGGGCGCCAGCACGGCGCCAAACCTCGCCGTCGGACTTCCTGCACTTGGAAGATGATGATCAACGCGAGCAGGCCACCAAGGGCACCAAGACGCTCGACGGCTTCCCTGGGGCACGCTAAGGACTAGCGACTTCCCGGAGGCTCAGATGAACAACAGACCGATTATCGTGCCCGTCATCTTGGCCGTGATCCTGAGCCCTAGGATCGTTCCGGCGCAGTGTCTGAGCGATCGGGACGACAGCGGCGCGGTCACCATCGACGAGGTGGTCTGCGGGGTGAACAACCTTCTCGGTGGCTGCGAGAGCCAGACGGCCGCCTGCGCTCCCGCGGCCCGAGCGACGATCTTCGGAAACGGCTCCGCGGGTTCGCTCATGGTCGCGGCCGCGGAGAGCGTCGTCCTCAACCAAGCGAACACTCAGTACCGGGACATCATCGTCGACGGCACGCTGTCGGTGGCGAGCGGCACTACCTTGCGCGCCACGGGGAGCGTGGCGATCAGCGGCACTGTCCGAGTCGGTACGTATGTGCGGGGAGGTGGAGTGTTCGCCCCGACCACCTCTGGGGTCGGAACGCGTCCGGCGACCTCGGGACAATTCGGGGATTCGGGCTTTCTCTCCGCCGGCTACGGCGGATACGGGGTGCCGCAGGGCAGCGCGAGGCAACTGCTCAACCCCGGTCCGGCTGCCGGCGGCGGCGGGATGTCCCATTTCGGTGTGACGGACGGCTCGGGCGGCGCTGGCCACGGCGGCGGCAGCTTGCGCCTCTTCGCTGCCGGCCCGGTGGACGTCTCCGGGGTGATCGGCGTCGACGGCGGGCGCGCCAGCGGCGGCTCTCTAGGTGGAGGTGCGGGCGCAGGCGGGGTTCTGATCATCGCGTCGAAGACATCGATCAATCTCTCTGGATCTTGCACCGCGAGGGGCGGCGATGGCGCCGAGTCGAGCGCGACCTACGCTGCCGGCCCCGGCGGCGGCGGTGGCGGCGGCATCATTCATCTGCTCGCCCCACAGATTCTCAACGCCGGCCTCCTCGACGTAAGCGGCGGCGCCGCCGGGAGCAACGCGGAGCAACCGGCGGGTACGGGAGGGGGCTACCGGCATGCCGGCGGAGGCGGAGGTGCTGGCGGCGG
>Ga0187894_10007306_pt1 | contig 10475 bp, 7 predicted proteins | sample GBC1701081metaG_FD_136650 | JGI IMG/M metagenome (GOLD analysis project Ga0187894, IMG submission 136650) | White microbial mat communities from a lava cave in the Kipuka Kanohina Cave System on the Island of Hawaii, USA - GBC170108-1 metaG ... | reverse complement strand
CCACGATGTCGGCGTCGGCGGGGCATTCGCGCGCCAATTGTTTGCCCAGCCGGTGGCGGCTCTTGTTGACGCTGCGGCCGAAAACTATTGAGTCGGGGCGCGAGAAATAGACGTGTTCGAAGATGCAATGCGTGACGCGCTTCGGCTCGAACGCGTAAAACGAATGCGCGCCACTCCGATCCACAATGACAATCTCACCGGGTTCGACATCGCGCACATATCTTGCGCCGATCAGGTCGAAAGCGCAGGTCTCCGACGCGAAGACCGTGGCTCCGTCGAGATCGCCCATGCAGAGCGGGCGGAAACCGCGCGGGTCGCGCACGGCGATAATGCTGTCGGGCGTGGCGAAAAGCATGGAGAAAGCGCCCTCATCGTCTTTCAGCGCCTCGACGATCGCGTCCACAACGTTGCCTGCGCGCGAACGCGCGATCCGATGCAGCACGACTTCGGTGTCGGAAGTCGAGGAAAAGATCGCGCCTTCCATTTCGAGCCGATGGCGAGCTTCGGTCGCGTCGGGCAGGTTGCCGTTGTGGCAGAGCGCGATCTGACCGAAACTGCATTTGACCAGGAACGGCTGCGCCTCGTTGATGCTGACTTTGCCCGCGGTCGAATACCGCACGTGGCCGATGGCGGCGTGTCCGGGCAACCAGGCCAGGCTCTTCTCCTGAAAGATGTCATTGACGTGCCCCATTCCGCGTTCGGCATGCAGCAGCGAACCGTCGGATGAGACGATCCCGGCGGACTCCTGGCCACGGTGCTGCAGCGCGTAAAGACCGAGGTAGGTCAGGCGCGCCGCTTCCTTGTGGCCAAAAATACCGAAGACACCGCACTCTTCTCTGAATTTGTCGAACATATCTAAAAATGATTTACAGGGGTGATGAGCTAACTTGAAGCCCAGTATAAACAATCCGGCTGGGGATGTCGAAAGCGGGCGGATTTGCCATAAACAGTAGGAGTAAATCCTGTAAAAATCTTGGGCGCCCTGTCTATTTCAGGGCAACGAGGATGGGGCGAAATGCGTAACACTTTACGCATTTTGGGTCTTAATAATGAATTTTCAGACAGTTCCTATCTGCGCTCTGCAATCGCGTCTGCTTGCGCGGCAAAAGTGGCTACCATTATGATTACCGCCATCGTGGGACCCGATATTTACTCCAAAGCGTTTTTTAGGCAATGAGGGTTATGTACTGTGCGGCGTGCAATCTGAACTATTCCGAACAACTGAGTTTTTGCCGGCGTTGCGGACAGCCGCTGGTTCGTTCCGCGAGCGACCCGATAATGGACACAGTTTGCTGCACTCGTTGTGGGGCGCGAACCGTCAAAGGGGAAAATTTCTGCCAGGAATGCGGCCACCGTGTTGTGGTAGGCGCGCCGGAGACCGTCGTGGGCGCCTGTTACCATTGCGGCACTTCCTGGCGCAGCGGGTGGCTGTTTTGCAAGATCTGTGGCCTTGATCGTGACCGCGCGTTGTTGCTACCGACTTCAATGCCCTCGGCTCCTGCCTCGGCGCGGACGCTCATCTCCGAAGCCGAAGAGATGGCTGAGATTACGAAGGTGTTCTGCAAGCGCTGCGGGGCGTCGGCGAAGCCTTTTTCACGTTATTGCGAAACCTGTGGCAATACGCTTGATCTGTCGAAAGAAGCGCCCAGGAAGGAGCCGGCGGAAGGCGAAGCGGAGAAGCCAGTAATCACTGGAAAGCTGGCTGTGCCGCCCGCGGCGGCCGCTTTCAGGACGCAGGCCGATTCGCCGACGGGAAGATTGCAAACTTCGCTCTCAGATCGCGGCCCGCGTTCGGCGGCGATTGAGCCGCTCGCGGAAATTGACCGCAGCGGGCGGAGAACGATGACTATCAACGATTCTCTGACGACAAATTTTCCTGACACGACCGATCCCCTGGTCGGCAGAGCAACTGACCCGATGCCCGAAACGGTAATAACCGCTCTCCCGAACACCGTTTCGATTGGATCAGAGCAATCCGTTCAACGGAGTGATTCGCGAGGCGCCGCTGTGGTTTGGATCATCATCGCGACGCTCGCCGTAGCCGCCGGATTTGTCGCCAATAAATTGTGGGAGAGCGAAAAGAATCGTTCCTCATCCGCGAGTTCATCGCTTAGTCAGACGCCCAATCCGTCAACGCCACAACCTGCGACCGGTTTGCTCGGCGCTACGCCGCCCACGCAGGAGACTGCGCCAAGCCCCCAACAATCTGCCACGCCCGCCGTGCCTGCCACGCCTGCCCTGCCTGAAGGAATGGTACTTGTGCCCGGAGGGACTTTTAAGATGGGGCGTGACGACGGCGACGAATTTGAAAGCCCCGCGCACGCCGTTAATCTCAAACCTTTCTTCATTGATCGAAATGAAGTGACCAACGAAGAGTATCAACGATTCGTTTCGGCCACAGGGCATCGCGCCCCCGCGCATTGGGCCGGGGGGAAAATCCCTGACGGCCAGACGAAGTTTCCCGCCGTAAACGTGTCGTGGGATGACGCGAACGCTTACGCGCGGTGGGCGAACAAGCGTTTGCCGACCGAAGCCGAGTGGGAATTCGCCGCGCGCGGAACCGACGGCCGCGTCTACCCATGGGGGAGCGGCTGGAAACGGGATTACGCGAACGCCGGGCGCAAGAACGGCGCCCTGGTCGAAGTCGGACGTTACGCGCCGGGCGCCAGTCCTTTCGGCGCGCTCGATATGTGCGGCAATGTGTGGGAATGGACGGCGAGCGATTTCAAGGATTACCCCGGGAAAAAGAGCGCGTCTTCGCTCGTTGGTGTGGGGCTGAAAGTGATTCGTGGCGGCGCCTACGATGCGGGGCCTAAAAACGCCACAACGACCTATCGCGGAGCCCTTTCGCCAGACCGCGTTCCCGATAAAACCGGATTCCGCTGCGCCCGCGACGCTCAGTAAACTTGCTGGCGCATTCATAAACTGGCGGAATCCATCAACGCAAAATCATATGATCGGCAGAAATACCTCACGCCTGATTTTACGGACGCTTCTGGCCGCCTTGTCCTCTATTCTTGTCTTTGCGCAGCCGGCTTTTGCGCAAAACCCGACTGGGCGCGAAACGCCTAAACCCGTCCAAAAGGAGAAGGCTAAATCCGCCGCCAAGCCCGCCAAATCCGGCGGCTCCGGCGGGCCTGGCAAGTCCGCCAAGCCCACCAAGTCCACCAAGAAGTCCACTAAGCCCTGGCTCGACCGAGCGACGGCGCCGAAATTGGCTCCGACCGGCGCGAAGCTGACCATTGTCGCCCCACCGGGAGCGTTGGTCGAGGTTGATGGCAAATCGCGCGGAGTCGTGGGCACTGACGGCGACCTGGTTCTGATCGGACTCGCGCCCGGCGATCATCAACTGCGCGTTTCCGCTGACGGCTATGAGCCTTGGCGCGGCACGTTCGTGATGAGCGCGGCTTCGACCAGGTTCGAGGCCCCGATGAGTAAGAAACCCACTACGGGGCGGTTGGCGTTGACCTCGAACGAGCCGGGAACCGAGATCCTCATTGACGAAAAATATAGCGCTAAAAGCCTGCCTGGCCAGGTGATGTATTTTGACGGGCTGTTGCCCGGCGTGCGCCAGTTGCGCGCTGTCAAACCGGGGTTCAGAGAATGGCGCGGGACTGCGGTGATAAGAGCCAATGAAACCGCCGAGGTCAATATCGAACTCAAGCCCTTTCTCGATCCTGAAATGCTCCGCATCCCCGAGGGCGCTTTCGTGCGTGGCAACGACAAGGGCGCGAAAGATCAACGCCCCACGCATCAAGTCATCACGCCTGCATTTGAAATCTCGCGGGGCGAGGTGACCAACATGCTCTACAAAATGTTTGTTGACGCGACTGGTCATCCCGCGCCCCGCGGAGTCGGTTACGGATGGAATGGTAACAAGTATCCCGAAGGACAAGGCGACTTGCCCGTGGTCTTTGTGACCTGGGAAGACGCCGTGGCCTTTTGCAAATGGCTGTCGGAGCAGACCGGCCGCCGTTATCGCCTGCCCACCGAAGCGGAATGGGAGAAGGCGGCGAAACTCGGCGGCGATCAATACACAACCGCCGGAAGAATCTGGGAGTGGTGTTCAGACTGGCACGATTCCGATTATTACAAAGAGCGCGAACGCCTGAACCCCCAAGGGCCACCGCGCGGAAAACGCGTCAAGATGTTGGGACGCGAAGGCGAAGCGAGGGTGATTCGAGGCGGCGGTTTCGGACGTGGCACAATCGTGATGCGCGCCGCCGAGAGAAACTATTTCTTTCCCACGATGGCCCGTGTCGACATCGGGTTCCGCATCGTGCGTGAGGTAGGTAAATGAGCAGAGTTGAGACGCTAGGGAGATTATGCATGGATAGTAGATCAAGAAGAAGAGAGTACGGAACAGACGGAAATAACGGAACAGACGGAGGAAAAAGCCCTGTGTGTTTCCGGCTTTCCATTTGTTCTGTTATTTCCGTCTGTTCCGTACTCTCTTCTTGGCGCCAAGCCAGGCTATTCGCTTTTGTAGCCGTCTTCTTGACAGTCGCGAACCTGCCGGCGCTCGCCCAGCAACGCCCTTTGATCACCGAAGATGTCGAGATCGTCAAACCCGGCTCCGCGCGGTTTGAAGCCGGCTTTGATTTTCTGCAGGACAAGAATTATCCCGTCTCCGGTTTGAATGGCGATCCGAGCCGGTTGGGCGTCGTGTCGCTGACTTTCGGACTCGCGCCCAACATCGAGGTCGAGACCGGAGGCGTGATCCGAAACTTCCTCAGCATCAATCGGCAGTACCGTTCAAGTGCGATTCCGCTGCAATTGAGCCAGGAGACGAACTCGACGCACGACTCCGGAGATTTTTATTTGGCGACGAAGATCAAACTTCGCTCCGAAACCCGCCGCGTTCCGTCCTTGGGTTTCCGCTTCGGCGCGGAATTGCCGAACTCGAATCAATCGCGCGGCATCGGGCTGAATCAGACCAACTTCTTCGCGGCGGCGCTTATGGCCAAGAGCTTCGGCAGAGTCCGCGTCATCGGCAATCTGGGATTGGGTATTCTCTCATCGCCGATTGACGCCTCCGGGAACATCAGCCCGTTCACGCAAAACGACGTGCTGCTCTATGGATTGGCGGCCAGCTATCGGTTCAACGAGCGGCTGGTCCTGGTCGGCGAAGTCAACGGGCGTTACAGCACGCGCAAAAACGCTCCGCTCGGAACCGAATCCGACGGCGCGGCCCGCCTTGGCGCCCGCATCCGCGCTGGGGGGCTGATCTGGGACGTGGCTGGCATCAAAGGGCTGCACTCCAACAGCGAACGCAGCGGCGTTACGTTCGGCGTGAGTTACGAGGCCAATCTGTTTCAGCCGGTGAAATAGTAGCTAATGGCAAAGAACAGGAATAAGAAGAAGAATTTCAGCGCGCCCCGAACCGGAGCCTCCGCGCCGGTTCGGGGCGCGCAACGATGGCTCGCTCCCGCGGCGATGATCGCAATGTTGACCGCCGCCGCAGTCATTTTTTATTACGGGAGCAGCGGCAGGCGTAAACCAGCCACTCCCGAGGCGGGCGCGGCGGCTTCGACAGCAAATGCTCCGGTAGCGGGCGCCAATACGCCGAATGTGGGCGTTACCGGCGAGCCGAATAAAATGAATGTCGCGCAAGCCGTGATGGTGACTGTCGAACTGGATTTCGGCGGGCCGACGCCGACGATCGCCGAAGCGATTCGACAAATTGAGCGCATCTACGCGCCCGACGATGGCGTCGGACGCACCTTCGCCATCCTCGACGCTTATGGCGAGCCTACGGCGGACGGCAAGAAGCTGCATATGTCGATGCATGTCAGCAGCGAGAAACCGGGGATGGGGACGATGAAGTTCAAGCGCACTGGCGAGGTGTTGTGGCGCGCGCGCATCGGCAATCCGGGTGACGCCCCCGCCGCCCAAAAAAATCTGATGATTTATCTGAGTAAAGGGACAAGCGACGGAGCGAACCATGTGCTCGACGGCGCGCGCAGCGCCGATAACGCCTTGAACGCTTATTTGCAGGGTTCCCAACAACGCGCGCGCGACGTGTGGCCGGACGGCGAGGAACGCGAATTGACTTTTGTCTACAGCGCCTGCGGATGCCCCGTGAAAGTGATGTGCCGCCGCGTGGGAGAAAGGACTGTGCGAACGAAAGACACGCCCGTGATCTTCCCGGATGATCCGGCGGTGGTCAGTACGATCTCAAATTTGATGAAGTGGTGATGCGTTGGTCGCGTTACCGCTTGAGCAATCCGTAGACGGCGTTTAGAGTACCAGTTTTAGCCGGGCCAGACCTCCGTCAGGCGCCTATCCCGGCTGAAGCAGTCGCTCTGAGCGCCGTTTCTGTCTTTAAGAGTTGAATTGGCGCAGCCTTAACCGGATCGCTTTTTAAGATTCCAATGAGTACAAATTCAATTGATTATCTCAGCGGTTTGAACGCGCGCCAGCGCGAGGCCGTCGACACCCACGAAGGCCCGATCCTGATTTTGGCGGGAGCCGGCAGTGGCAAAACGAGGGTGATCACATTTCGCATCGCGCACCTGATCGCGGCCTACAACGCGCGGCCCGAAAACATACTGGCTGTGACGTTCACCAATAAAGCCGCCGGCGAAATGAAAGCGCGCGTCGAAAAACTGCTCGCCGATTTCTACGGAGAACATTCGCGCCATTCTTCGCCATTGCTCTCGACCTTCCACTCCTTGTGCGTGCGAATCCTGCGGCGCGATATTGAAAAATTGGGGCGCGGTTACACCCGGTCGTTCACGATCTACGACACCGACGATCAGCAGCGGTTGTTGCGCGGGTGCATTCGCGATTGCGGTTATGAAGACAAACAACTGGCCCCGCGTCAGGTCCAGAGCGCCATCAGCGCGGCCAAAAACCGCGGCGAAAATCCCAACAGCTACGCCGAGAAAGCCGGTCAAATGGGCGATCCGCGCCGTGACGCCATCGCGCGGGTCTACGCGCTTTACGAACAGCGGCTGGAATCGTCAAACGCGCTCGATTTCGACGACCTGCTGATCCGCGCGGCGCAGTTGCTGCGCAACTCGGAGGAGGCTCGACGCTACTATCACAACCGTTTCCGCCACGTGATGGTCGACGAGTTTCAGGACACGAACGGGATTCAGTATCAACTGACGCGATTGCTCGTCGAAGGCGACCACGCGCTATTCCATACGCCCAAGCCAGACGATTTCTGGGCCGGGCGCAGTTTCTGTGTTGTTGGCGACGAGTCGCAGAGCATTTATGGCTGGCGCGGCTCCGATTTCAACATCATCCTCAATTTCGAGCGCGAGTTTCCTGGCGCCAAGATCATCAAGCTCGAAGACAACTATCGTTCGACCAAACGCATTCTGGACGCGGCCAACAAGGTCATCGCCAACAACACGCAGCGTTTTGATAAAGTTCTTCGCGCGAACTCCGCCGAAGGCGAGAAGATTCGTTACGCGCAAGTCCTCGACGGCGAGGCCGAAGCTCACTGGGTCGCGGGCAAAATCGGGGAGCATCTGCGCCGCGAACCGGGAATGCGCGCGGCGGTGCTTTACCGTACGAACGCCCAGTCGCGGTCGTTTGAAGAAGCCTGCCGCCGCGTCGGGTTGAGCTACAACCTGGTCGGAGGCTTCAGCTTTTACGAACGCGCCGAGGTCAAGGACATCATCGGCTATATGAAGTTGGCCATGAATCCGAACGACTCGATCGCGCTGATGCGAGTCATCAACACGCCTCCGCGCGGCATCGGCAAAACCACGCTCGACGACATAGAGCGCCGCGCCAAGGATTTCGGCGTCTCGCATTGGGAGACGATCAACATCGTCGTCGAGCAAAGCTTGTTGCCCGCCCGCGCCGTCTCGGCTTTGAAATCTTTCCGCGACATCGTCAACAACCTTGCGGAAAGAGCGCGTGACGCGGCCGAGCCGATTTCCGAAATCGTCAAGGCGGCGGTGATCGACACCGGCTACGAACGGACGCTGAAAGACGAAAACACCGAAGAGGCCGAAGGGCGGCTGCTCAACCTGGAAGAGCTGGTCAACGCCGCGGCCGAATCGGAACAGCGCGGCGAAACGTTACGCGATTTCATCGATCACGCCGCGCTCGTTTCGGACACCGACGAATACAAAGCGGAAGCCCAGGTCACGCTGATGACCATACACTCCGCGAAGGGGCTGGAATTCCCGCTGGTCTTCATCGCGGGTCTGGAAGAAGGCCTCTTCCCGCATTCGCGCGCGAACGAGAGCCAGAACGACCTGGAAGAAGAGCGCCGCCTCTGTTACGTGGCCATCACGCGCGCCGAAAAATACCTTTACCTGACGCACGCGATGAAGCGGCGGGTTTATGGTGAGGAAATGCCGTCCGAGCCTTCGCGCTTCCTGATGGAGTTTCCGATTGAATTGATCGAAGACCAGTCGAAGGGCGCAAGCTGGCTGCGTTTCGCCGGCAAGACCTCGACGGTTGAAAACCGCGGCGCGTTTCGCCCATCGCCTTCGCCGCCCCCGCCGTCATCACCCTCGCGCCCAACCGTGAGACGGACGAGCAATTATCAGGGTCAGACTTATAACAACGCCGATAGCGTGAAGGAATTTTTCGCCCGGCAGGGCAAGCAGATCGACGCCGGCGATTTCGAGCCGCGCGCCGGTTCGGGCGGCGAAAGCGGCCCGGCGGGATTGAAGGTCGGAACCCGCGTGCGTCACGCGAAATACGGCGTAGGTTTAATAGTCAAACGCGAAGGCGAAGGCGAGAACGCCAAATTGACGATCAACTTTCCCGGCTACGGCCACAAGAAGATGATCGAAAAATACGCGGCGTTGGAGAAAGCTTGAGACAAGGTGGGAAAAGTTAATGTCTACAGTAGTCGTCGTTAAAAAGAACGGCCGCGTGTGCATCGCGGCCGATACCCTGGTTAGTTGGGGCAGCACGAAACAGAGCGCCGAATACCTGACCGACAAATCAAAAATCATTCAGGTCGGAGACAGTTATATCGGCATCACCGGGGCGTCGACGCACCGTCACGTCATCGAAAGCTACTTTTCGCGCAGCGAAAATTTCTCTCTCGATAGCGTGCAGGATATCTTCGAGACCTGGCGCGAATTCCACAAGGCCCTGAAGTCCGATTATTTCCTGACGCCGGGTGACGATAAGGAAGCGCCTTACGAAAGCTCGCATATGCACGTGCTGATCGCCAACCCGTACGGGATCTTCGGCGTTTACGGGCTGCGCTCGGTGGACGAGTACAACAAATACTGGGCCTTCGGATCGGGAACCGATTACGCGCTGGGCGCGCTGCATTGCTCGTACGATCGTTTCGACGATATTGAAGATATCGCCGGAGCGGCGATTGAAGCGGCAGCGCAGTTCGATAACGCGACGGGGTTGCCGATGACTTTGTATTCAGTTGAGCTTGTTGACAGCCAATGACCGATTGGCCTGAACGATTCTTTAATGAGGTAGCTTTATGCAAAACGCACAAGAGATCTATTCTACTATCCGAACTCTACCTTCGGCTGAGCTTTTACGACTAGCGGCGCTGATCTTGGACGATTTGGCGCAAGCGACGGAAAACAAAACCGCGAATGAGTCTGCGTTTGATTTGACCGAAACAGCGCACGACAAGCGATCTGCGAAAGCTGCGCGGCGAGTGCGTGACATTGAGATCATCAATCAGAACGCCGATAGACTGAACGAAGAAGCAATGGATGCTCTCAGTTATCAGGTGGAAATATGAAACGTGGGGAACTCTATCGTGTGCCTAATCCCTCTGGCAGGGACCCGAAAATGAGCTTGCCTAAATCACTCTTGACCAACTACGTTGGCTCGCTGCCTTCCGAAAAGATGTGAGAGCTTGATCAGGCTCTGAAAGAAGCTCTGGGGATGGAACTAGAAGATGAAGTCTGAAATTCAAAAAATAGGGTTCGTCAGCCTCGGCTGTCCCAAAAATTTGGTGGACAGCGAGGTGATGATGGGTCAACTCAAGCAACACGGTTACGAATTGACCACCGACCGCGAAGACGCCGACGTGATCGTGGTCAACACTTGCGGGTTTATTCAATCGGCCAAGGAAGAATCGATCAACACCATCCTTGAGATGGCTGAGTTGAAAGACTCGGCCAATCTGAAACGGCTGGTAGTCGCCGGGTGCCTAGTTGAACGGTACCGGCGCGATCTGCTCAACCAGTTGCCGGAAGTTGACGCGGTGCTCGGCACGAGCGAGATCGAGAAGATTGTCGCGGCGGTTGATCCGGCCGCGGTCGAGGCTCAGGACGCCGCTTTTGTCGCGTCGAACACCTGGATGACGCGCGGGCTGCCGACTTATATCTACGACGAAACCGCGCCGCGCGTGCTGGCCACGCCGAAACATTTCGCTTACGTGAAAATCGCCGAGGGCTGTGACCACACCTGCGCGTTTTGCGCGATCCCGCAGATGCGCGGGCGCTACCGCTCGCGCCGCGCCGGATCGATTTTGCGTGAGGCCGAGCAGCTTGCCGCGGCGGGCGTCAAAGAATTGG
>Ga0187894_10007305_pt1 | contig 10476 bp, 8 predicted proteins | sample GBC1701081metaG_FD_136650 | JGI IMG/M metagenome (GOLD analysis project Ga0187894, IMG submission 136650) | White microbial mat communities from a lava cave in the Kipuka Kanohina Cave System on the Island of Hawaii, USA - GBC170108-1 metaG ... | reverse complement strand
CGTGCTGGTGCTCGACGAGGTCGAGCTGGAGGTGCTGGTCGAGGTCGTCGTCGACGTGGTGGTGGTCGAGGACGTGGTGGTCGAGGTCGACGACGTGGTCGAAGTCGTCGAGGACGTCGAGCTGGTGCTCGTGGTGGACGAGGTCGAGCTGCTGGTGGACGTGGTCGTCGGAACGGGGCTGGTCGACGACGTGCTGGTCGTGGTGGACGTACTGGTGCTCGACGAGGTCGAGCTGGAGGTGCTGGTCGAGGTCGTCGTCGACGTGGTGGTGGTCGAGGACGTGGTGGTCGAGGTCGACGACGTGGTCGAAGTCGTCGTGGATGTCGAGCTGGTGCTCGTGCTCGACGAGGTCGAGCTGCTCGTGGACGACGTGGTGGTCGTCGAGGTCGTCGACGATGTGGAGGTCGTCGTCGAGGTAGTGCTCGACGACGTGGTGGTCGATGTCGTTGTCGACGTCGAGCTGGTGGTCGACGACGACGTCGTCGTTGAGGTCGTGGACGACGTGGTGCTGGACGTCGTGGACGAGCTGGTCGTGGTCGACGAGGACGTGGTGGTCGAGGAGCTCGTCGTGGTCGTGCTGCTCGTCGTCGTGGAGGACGAGGTCGTCGTGGAAGACGAAGTCGTGGTGGAAGACGAGGTCGTCGTCGAGGAGCTCGTCGTCGTCGACGTGGACGTGCTCGACGTCGTCGGCTCCGTCGTCGAGCTCGAGCTGCTGGTCGACGAGGTGGTGCTCGAGCTGGTCGACGTGGTCGACGGGGGCTCGGTCGTGCTCGACGTCGAGGACGATGTAGACGTGCTCGACGTGGTCGGCTCCTCGGTCGTCGAGGTGGAGCTGCTGGTCGACGTGGTGGTCGTAGTCTCGGCGAACCCGGCGATCTCGACGATCGTATTCCCCGCGTCGGTGGCGTCGTCCCACGTGCTGACGAAGAGCTCGGTGCCGGTGATGGGATCGAAGGCGAGCCCCAGCGGCGCGGTCGCGAAGTCGGACGCGAAGAGGTCCTGCGTGGGGGTGGCGCTGCCACCGTCGGGCAGGCCGGTCGACGGGTCGATCAGGACACGCCAGAGCTCGCGGTGCGTGAAGCTCGCGTAGAAGAGGTCGCCGGCGAAGACGCCAGCAGGCGAGTACTCGATCCCCCCGACACCCTGGCCGCCGACCCGCGGCGGTCCGGGGTCGAAGAGGGTCGCGAAGAGGTTCGGGTTCGTGGACGGCGGGAGCACGAACAGACCGACGGTGACGCCATCGGGTTCGAGCGCGACCTCGTAGAGGTTCTCCTCGGTGTCGGCGCGCGTGCTCACCTGCAGCATCCCGAAGCCGCTGCCGGAATCCATGCGGTGGGGCGAGAAGGTGACACCCGCGACGCTCGGAACGCCGGGGATGGAGAGGATGCTCTCGTCGCCCCCGACGCCGCCGGGACGCTGCGCGAGGAAGGTCGTCGGGAAGTAGGTGTAGAAGAGGGTGCTGCTCGGGCCGAAGGCGAGACCCGCGTCGAGCCCGGATGGATCCGCGGGGCTCACGCCGGTGAAGACGAGGGCGGGTGGGCCGAGCGCGGTCACGGCCATCGTGCCCGGGTCGCGCGTGACCGGCAGGGCGTACAGCGCGCTCGAGGTCCCGTCGGCGCCGCCGACGGCGAACAGAGTCGAGCCGTCGGCCGAGAAACGGAGGCCGGCGATCGGCCGGGGGATGGCGGGCGAGACCACGAAGGTCTGCGCCACGGAGAACTGGACCGGATCCGCCAGCGTCAGGGCGCGAGCGGGCGCAGCGATGCCCAGAAGGGCCGCCACGACGAGAACGCGTGCAGTCGTGCAAGCCCGTGAAGGGACGCACGGGGGCGAAGGTGCGCGCAAGGGGCCTAGTTTCGTCGATTTCACGGAGAGTTCAATGCCCCGCCCAGCAGACCGCATGCGGATCGGGAGACGATGGCTCCGGCTACGATGCACGCCGCGTTCCGGGTTGGCGGCGGAGCGGTCGCCTGCTAAAGGCAGGCCCTCTGCGCCCGTAGCTCAGTTGGATAGAGCGTCAGGCTTCGAACCTGCAGGTCGGGTGTTCGATTCACCCCGGGCGCGCTGTGCGGAAGAGGAACCTCCTTCTCCCTGGGTCACCCAGGATCACGATCCTCTCGATCGCGGTCGCATGCATCGCGGCGTGCAGCCGCCACCCGGCTCTCCTCCGGCAGGTCGAGAAGCTCGGGCTGGTGAACAGCATCCAGCGCGAGCTCATCGAGTCGGTGGAGGCCGAGAAGAGCGCCGTCGTCGCCACGACCGACGAGGAATCGACCGCCTTCGCCGAGCAGTCGAAGCGCTCGGCCGAGCAGATCGACAGATTGAAGACGCGGCTCGGGAAGCTGATCGCCGAAGACGACCGTCCCCAGGAGACGGAGAAGCTCGCCGCGTTCAGCGCGAAGTGGGACGAGTTGAAGGCCGTCGACACGCGACTCCTCGCCCTCGCCGTGGCCAACACGAATCTCAAGGCCGGGCGGCTTCTGGCGAAGGAAGGCTCGGCGGCCCTGGACCGGTTCGTGACGGCGGTGGACGCGATGACCCTCGCGTGCACCGACGTGACGGCGATCCGCTCGCTGTCGGCGGCCGTCGGCGCGATCGCCCGGATCCAGGCCCTGCTGTTCGCGCACATTCCGGAAGCGTCGGAGACCGAGATGACGACGATCGAAGCCAAGATCCGGACGCTCGCCGAGACGGTGGACGGTGCCCTGCGCGCCGCGGGCCCGTCGATCCCGGCCAGCGCCTCGGACGCCAGCGCCGAGGCGACGAAGGCGTGGGCCGACTATCAGCGCATCGAGGCCGAGGTGATCCGCCTCTCGCGCCTCAACACCAACGTCATCTCCTTCGACGTGTCGACCCACGAGAAGCGGACCGCGACGACCGCATGCCTCGACGCCCTGACCGAGCTTCGCTCCGCGATTCAGGCGGGACCGGTCGCGACGCGGTAGCGGACTCGCCTTCCCAGGCATGAGGTACATCATGAGACGGAACGGGAATGAGGCTCTCATGCGGCGGCTGGTACTCGTCGCCGCGCTGCTCTCCGGCATGGCGGCCGTTGGTTGCAGCCGCCAGGGACCCGCGCCGTGGACGGTCATGCGGTGCGTGGTCACGATGCCCGACGGACGCGACCTCGAATGCGACGCCCCCGATCGTGCTTTCGAGGGCGACCCCTGCAACTGTGCCGTCACCGAGGCCGGCGGCCGTATCGGCCCTGTCTACCTCGGGCGGGCGCGGAGCCTGCCGGCGCCCCAACCTCAATCGAAGCCCTGACGCCGCGGCGCTCAGCGCGCCGACACCGCGAACAACGCCTGCGGCTCCGCCACGCCCTTCAGCTCGTGCGCGCCGCGCGGCGTGAAGTCGACGTCCGCCGACGTCCGCGCGAGGCCCCGCACGATGTCGGTGACGAGGACCTCGCCCGGCGCGGCCGCGGCGGCGACGCGCGCCGCGAGGTTCACGGCTCCGCCGTAGACGTTCCCGCCCTCGTCGATCACGTCACCCGCGTGGAGCCCCAGGTGTAGCGACAGACCGGCGCCCGCCGCGGCGTCGCGACAGCGCAGCGCGACGGCGATGGCATTGCGCGCCGACGCGAACACCGCGAGGACCCCGTCGCCGACGAGCTTGCCGTCGATCGATCGGCCGGCGCCGTCCCGGATCAGCCCGCGCAGGCGCTCGTCGAGGTCGCGTGCGCGGCGCCGGAAGGCGGCGTCGCCGAGCTGCTCGGTGAGCGCGGTCGAGTCGACGACGTCGGCGAAGAGGATGACCGCCGTGCTCTGCGCCGCCGGGGCGGCGGACCCGACCGGCAGGTCGAGGAAGTCCGCGATGGCGGCGACCATGCGTGGATCCTCGAGGACGCGGGCGACGTACTTGCCCTCCATCTCCACGACGCGGGCGTTCGGCAGGCTGGCGGCGACGCGCCGCACGCTGTTCGGCTGCGACGCGATGCTCTGGGCCGGCAGGATCACGAGGGCAGGGACGGTGATCTCCGGGAGTAGCGCCGACACGTCCGTCGCCACGTGCGCATTCCAATGTGCGGAGTACTCCTCGGAGCTGGCGGCCGCGCGCAGAAGGGCGGCCTGCTGATCCGCACGCGCGTCGCTGCCCCCGAAAACCGCCGTCTGACCCAGCACGGTGAAGAGCTCCCAGTTGCTCTGGGCGATCTCTCCGAGCTGAGCCATCCCGCCGCCCGCCTCGAGATCGCTTCCGGTGATGACCGGGTGGTGCAGGACGAGGCGGCCGACCCGGGCGGGGAAGCGATGGGCCAACTCGAGGGCGGCCAGCGTGCTCGGCCCAAAGCTCAACACGGCCGCGCCCTCGACGCCGAAGTGGGCGAGGACGCGATCGAGATCCTCGACGATGCGATCCATCGAGCATTCGACGGCGCCGCGCTGCGAGAGACCGGTGCCGCGATAGTCCATCCGGATGAGCCGGGCGCGTGCGGCAAGCCAATCGAAGAACGACCGCAACGCATCGACGTCCCGGGCGCGCTCGAGATGCGAGGCGATCGGGCTCAGGTACAGACAGGGGAGACCCGAACCCTCCTCCAGGCAGGCGAGGATGGTTCCGTCCGCGGCCGCCACGTACTGCACCGACCTGCGCATCGCGGCGTCTCCTAGCACGGTGCGCGTCCGGCTGTCTGCCGGACGGGAGTCAGCTCCCCGCCTTCTTGTTGAGGTCCGTACCCACGGCCGACGGTGCCTCCGCGTCCGCCGCCCCATCCTCGCGCGCGTCAGGCGTGCCGGCGCTCACCGCCGCGAGTGCCAGCTCCAGGAACTGCACGCAGTTCGTCCATTCCTCGGTCGTGAGCATTGGGAGGGCGGTTGCGATGGCGTCCTCCCAGATGGCGCGCACCTCCGGATGGATGAGGATGGCGAGACGCTTCATGAGCCGGAGCGTCTCCGGGACGATGTCCATCTGCTGAAAGGGCTCCTCGGGCACGGGGTCGAAGACGCGGACGAAGAACTGAGCATGGGGATTCGCGCGCAAGCGAACGTGGTTCAGCGGCCCGAAGGCCTCGTTGGCTTGCCAGGAGATCACGGCCCGATCGAGCGCCAGGGCGATCACTTCACGCTCCTCGGGTGGAAGTCCCGCGAGAGAGCGCAGCGCGCGCTCCATGGATTCGTCCGCGATGTCGGCGACCAGGTCGCGCGCCGAATCGAGCAGCGCCTTCAGCGCCTCGATGTCGGTCTTGCTGCCGGGCGGCGGCATCCGCCTAGGATGTGACGCGGACGCCGTGCCGCTGTCAATGCCGTCTAGGGGCGTCGCCCCCGCGTCCCGCACGGCGCCCTGTGCACTCGGCGTACACGATCGGACCCGGTGGCGCCGGGGCGTCGCGCGGTCGCGCAGGCATCTGCGGATCGCGGTGGGATAAGCCCGCGTGCCGCCGTTCGCGCGATGCGTGGCACGGGAGGTGCAGTCACTCCTCGCAGCGGGTTGCAGCGAGGAGGAGGAGTTTCCTGGGGGGTTGGCGACCGCTCGGGCGCGCGCTGCGCGCCCATGACCCTTCGCGCCGACTAGCGCTCCCCGGGTGGCGACCGATCGTGCCGCGCGACCCGCGGTGGAAGGGGGGTCCCGATGAAGTCGATCGCACTCGCGCTCGTGCTGGCGCTCGCGGGCGAGGTCCGCGCGCAGATGCCGTACCATCCTCGGCCGGAGGACGCTTCGGTGCGCTACGGCGACAGCGACGCGTTCAAGAAGATCAATCCGGTCACGGGCGACTACAACACGCAGACGGAGCGCTTCCTGCGCATCCAGGGGCGCTTCGCGGTCGCCGCACCGGCGGTCTACCTCGTCGCGACCCGACTCAGATCATGCCGGAGCGCGCTCAGGACGGCGCGGTCGCTCATCGCCCGGACGTTCGGTGATTTCAGCGCGCGGAAGTCGATCGATCCGCTCGATCACGGCAAGGACTGGCCGTTCGGACCGCAGTACGACGTGGGCACGCCGCTGGCCGTCCTGCAGAGCTTCCGGCATTGCGTCCTCGCGCGCCCACACGACAACGCCGCTGCGGGCATTCCGGACGACGTCCTACGCATCCTCGACGTCTCGATCGTCGACGACGAGCTGGTGCCGGGCAATCCGAACCTCGTCCCGGTGACGCCCCTCGCGCCTCCGTGTCTCGAGTCCGACGTCTGCGCGGGCGGCGCGAAGGCGTGCACGTCCGACGGCGACTGCAGGCGCGATCGGAGGCGGCTCGCCCTGGGCATGCTGACGGGAAAGCCCATCGCGCGGCCGCCACTGACGGAGGACCAGGTGGCGAAGATCCACGAGATTCACCAGTGCCACCACGACTTCGGCGAGTCGGTGAAGAACGGCACGCCCCCGCCCGCCTGCAATACGATTGCGCTGCACCACGAGGTCGAGGCGATGGCGCGCGATGCGGAAGAGCGGACGCTCCTCACGATGCCCGAGTTCCCGACTGCGGTCGACCGCGCGCGGCCGGCGCAGCAGATCGCCGATCTCTTCGACCTGGCGGACGAGGCCCACATGGAATGGATGGCCGCCGTGCTCGCCCTCGATCAGACACGCGCCTGGCGCGCGGGGCTCGCCCACCAGCGCGCGCACATCTTCCTCACGGTCTACTGGCCGCCCGACTTCAAGCTCCGCACGATCTGCGACACGACCGACATCACGCACTGTCCGTCGAAAGGGTTCCCGCCCAGATGACGAACCGCGCGAGGCTCGCTACGCCATGGCCTCCGTGTAGGTGCTCAGGTTGAAGTAGTCGCGCCACGCCTTGATGCGGCCGCGCTCGAGCTCGAACACGCCCACGATCGGCAGGTCGACGCCGCGATCGCCCGCGCGCGTACGGTCGATGCGCTCGGCGACCACCACGTCGCCGGAGGAGAGCAGCGTGACGATGTCCCACCGCGTCTCCGTCCAGGAGGACGTGAAGGCGCGGATCATCGCCTCGATGCTGGCTCGCCCGCGTACGGGGGCGAGCGGCACGTTGTGGTAGGTGCCGTCCTCGGTGAAGTAGGCGGCGAGCTCGGCCGCATCCAGGCGGGACCACGCCTCGATGAAGCGGCGGACGACGGACTCGGGGTCCCGCGAGCAGAGAGGGGTGGGGCGACGGTCGCTCGTCGGCTGGAAGCGAAGTCGGAGCGCCGTCGGCCCGCGCATGGTGAGCGCGTTCGTCCACGTGAGCTGGTCGTCCACACGGGTCGGACTTCCCAACCGCGGCAGGAGCTCCTCGAACGCGACGCGCGCCTCGAGCCGTGCGAGCGCAGCCCCTAGGCAGAAGTGCAGGCCATGTCCGAAGGCGAGGTGGTCCTTCGGGTTTCGTGTGACGTCGAATCGATCCGGGTCGGCAAAGACGCGCTCGTCGCGGTTCGCGGAAGCGAAGAGCGGGGCCACCATCGCCCCCTGGGGGATGGTCACGCCGGCGAGATCGACGTCGCTGGTCGCCGTCCGGAACAGGAACTGGACCGGCGCGTCGTAGCGGAGCGCCTCCTCGATCATCGGCGGAATCAACTGCGGCGCGTGCTGGACTCTGGCGAGCTCGTCGGGGTGCGCGAGGAGGGCGAGCGTCGCGTTGGCGATCAAGTGGGTCGTGGTGACGTTTCCCGCGACGAGCAGCGTGAAGACGAAGATCTTCACCTCGTCGGCGCTGAGCGCGCCGTCGAGCGATTCCGCACGGACGAGCGTTCCGATGAGGTCGTCCGCCGGCCGGGCGTGGCGCGCGGCGATCACCTCCTCGACGTACGCGTTCACCTCCTCGAGCGTCTGGCCGATCTCCTCGAGCTCCTCGGGGGCCGGCGTGTCGAAGACGGCGTGCATGAGGGCGTCGGACCAGCGCTTGAAGTCGCGGTGGCGATCGGGATCGATCCCCAGCAGCGCGGCAATGACGGCGATGGGCAGCTCGACCCCGTAGTCGCCGACCACGTCGCACTCGCCCGCTGCGGCGAACCGAGCCACCAGGCCTCGCGCGATCTCCCTGATGCGCGGCTCGAGCTCGGCGATCCGGCGCGGGGTGAAGGCGCGGCTGACGATGGTCCGCAGGCGCGTGTGCGCCGGCGGGTCCGCGCCGATGATCGCCGCCGCCATGGGATCGGGCGCGCCCTCTTCGTTGCCGGCCGGCGCGTAGGCGGCTGGCCGTCGCACGACGGCGGCCATCGCGGCCGACGAAAAACGCTCGTGATCACGGAGTACGGTGAGTACGTCCGCGTGCCGGCTCACGGCCCAGATCCCGAGTCCCGGGACCTCGTGGACCGGCGCTTCGCGCCGGAGCACGGCGTAGTAGGGATACGGATCCTGCCGGACGATCGGGTCGAGGGGGTCGTAGGCGAGCTGTCGCATGGACATCCTCCTCTCATCGACGGTGCCGCATCCTCCGCGGCGCCAGGGTTGGTGCGGGGCGACGCCGTGCCGGTGGGCCCGTCGCGACCTCTCCGAGAAACACCGCCGCCGCGCGTCCCATCCGCTCCCGGAGTGGCTCGGCCGCGTCGCCGTAGAGCCAATGGGTGATGGTGCCGTTGACGAGACTGTCGAACGCCGACGCGAGGTCCTGAGCGCGAAAGGCGCGGCTCAGCTCGCCGCGTTCCTGGCCGCGGGTCAGAAGCTGGACCAGAAGCTCGAGGGCCGCTTCGCCGGCTTGCTGCCCGACGCCCCCTTCATCGAGCCCGAGACGCACCTTCGCGATCTCCCGGAACACGCCCCGGTAGAACCGGCGGTCCTCCTCGATCCCCGCGCCCATCTCGTCGAAGAGGGCGCGCACGAGCGTCGGCGTCGGCGTGGTCGTGTCGGCGAGGGCGTTGCGGAGCATGCCGTCGTAGTACGCGATGACGTCTTCGGTGATCGCTTCGACGAGGGCGTGCTTCGAGCCGAAGTGATTGAAGACGGTGGCGCGCGCGACACCGGCGTCGGCCGCGACGTCGGCCATCGTCACCTCGTCGAACCCGCTGCTGGCGAACAGACGGCGGGCCGCCTCGACGATGCGGGCCCGCTGGTCGTCTCGACTCCGCGCGCGCTCGGGCGCCATTGGACTCGGGTCTAACACGAGATTGGACTCGAGTCCAGAGCCAAGGGGCTCTGTCAGCTTGCGCCGCGCCCGACGAATGCGGCGCGCTGGCGTCGAATCCACCCGCGGGCGCGCGGCCACGCTGCGGGGCGACGTGGCGAAGCTCCGCTGTCGCTAGGGTTTGACTCTCGGGGCGGGAATGTCGGACGAAGGGCGGATGCGACGCGTGGTTCTGCTCCTCGTCCTGTCCGCCCGACTGGCCTGGGGCGTCGAGACCGACTTCACCGCCCCGGGGCCGTTCCCGGTCGGGTACACCGAGATCGACCTCACCACCTCGTCGGTCACGACCGGCGAGCCGCGCCTCCTCCACACGCTCGTCTGGTACCCGGCCGTCGAAGGGACGGGGAAGGCGACCGGCGCCCTTCTGACGGACGCCGACGTGGCCCGCGGACGTTTTCCGTTCGTCGCCTTCTCGCACGGGTCGTGCGGCACGCCGAACCAGTCGCCGTTCCTCATGACCGCGCTCGCGAGCCGCGGCATGATCATTGCCGCGCCGCCGCATCCGGGGAACACGTTCATCGCGAACTTCTCCTGCATGCAGCCGGATCACATCGCCGACGCGTTCCAGAACCGACCGGCGGACATCAGGTTCGTCATCGACGCGTTTCTGGCGTTCGGGCGCGACAAGAGCTCACGCTTCTTCCGCCACGTGCATCCCAAGCGCATCGGCATCAGCGGGCATTCGTTCGGCGGCCAGACGACGCTCCGCGTGGCCGCGGCGGATCGTCGAATTCGCGCCGCACTCGCCCTCGCCCCCGCGAGTCCGCCGTCGGACCTGCCCCCGATCAAAGCGCCGCTCATGGTGATGACGGGCGAGATCGACTCGCTCACGCCGTTCGAGACCGACGCGCGGCCAGCCTACGCGCTCGGGCGCGGCCCGCGCTTCCTGATCGAGATCCTGAACGCAGGCCACTGTGCCTTCATCCCCGGATGCATCACGCTCGTGTGCGGTGCGGGGTGCGAGCCGACGAATCTCCCGACCCCGCAAGCCAACGCGCTCGTCGTGCGCTACGGCGTGCCGTTCCTGGAGCGCTACCTCGCCGGCCTGCGCAGCGTGACCAAGCTGCTGCAGCCCGCTGCCGCCCCGAGCGGCATCGTCGTCGAGACCGCCAAGCCCGGCCGCTGAACCTCGCGCCGCGCCCGCATGGCAACCACCACCCGTTCACGGTATAGAAAACCCATGGCCCCTGCCATGAAGGGATCGCACGCCTCGTCGAGAACTCGGAACCTGGACCCGGCCCCCCGGGACCCCCATGCCCTGGCGGGCTCGAAAGTGACCGGCGCCGACGCCATCGTCCAGGTGCTGGCCGACGAGGGCGTCGACACGATCTTCGGCTACAGCGGGGGCGCCATCCTGCCCACCTATGATGCCGTCTTCCGCTACAACGCCAATCGCGGGGCGAAGAAGGAGCTCCGTCTGATCGTCCCCGCCACCGAGCAGGGTGCCGGGTTCATGGCCGCCG
>Ga0187894_10007304_pt1 | contig 10476 bp, 9 predicted proteins | sample GBC1701081metaG_FD_136650 | JGI IMG/M metagenome (GOLD analysis project Ga0187894, IMG submission 136650) | White microbial mat communities from a lava cave in the Kipuka Kanohina Cave System on the Island of Hawaii, USA - GBC170108-1 metaG ... | reverse complement strand
GACACCATGAAGATGACCGTGACGACGCCGACACTCACGCCGAGGATCGTCAACGACGAGCGCAGTTTGTTGGTGCGCAGCGTATCGAGCGCCATCAAGGCCGACTCTTTGATGTCTTCGAATCGCATAATCTCAGTGCCAATTTCCGATTGCCGATTGCCAATTTGGCTAAAGCGCCGAGAATTGAAAACAAATCGGCAATCGGCAATCGGCAATGCCTTCATTCAGCTCTAAGAGCCTCTATCGGATCCAGCTTCGCCGCGCGCCATGCGGGCCAAAGTCCACTCACAATTCCCACCACAGATGACACGCCAACACCCAACACCGCCGACGCGACACTCACCAGCAACGGAAATCCAATCAACGCCGAAATCACGTAAGCCAGGCCAAACCCCGTGCCCACCCCGATCGCGCCGCCGATCGCCGTCACCGTGACCGCCTCGATCAAGAACTGCGTCAGGATATCCTTGCGGCGCGCGCCAATCGCTTTGCGAATGCCAATCTCTTTCGTGCGCTCCGTCACGGACACCAGCATGATGTTCATCACCACGATGCCGCCAACCACCAGTGAAATCGCGGCCACGCCAATCGTCACGATATAGATATTCGAAGTTGCCGAGCCGTAGAGATTGAGAAACACGTCCTGTGTCTCGAGCGAGAAACCTTCGTCCTCGACTTCGTTCATCGCATGACCACGCCGGTTGCGCATGATCGTGCGCACCTGATCTTCGGCCGCTTCGAGCTGCTCGGCGGCCGGCACCTGAATGAAGACCACAAGTGAGCGCCGTGCGCCGTAAGCTTTTTGATACGTCGAATAGGGAATGTAGACCACGTTGTCCCGCGAGAAGCCGAAGATCGAACCCAGCGGTTCGAGCACTCCCAGCACGAGATAGGGACGGCCGTCGATGCGAATTTCTTTGCCGACGGCCTGATCAGCGGGCGCATCGGCAAACAGGTTCTTCAGCATGTCGGGACCGATAACGCAGATCTCGCGGCCCGACGCCCCTTCACTCTCGCTCCAAATGCGGCCAACGCTGACGCTCACGCCGTCGATGTCAAACATCGTCAGCGGCTCGACCCCGCGAATGCGGACGTTTTCCGCCTTCTGATCCTGGTACTTCACGGTTTCGAGTGCGTTCGCGGCGATGCCGACACGCCAGCACGACGTGCACAAACGCGCGATCGCTTCCGCGTCTTCATGGGTCACGTCCTTGCGGCGGTTGAACTTGATGAAGTCCTCGCGCGACGTGATGATTTGCGGGTTCTTGGAAATCGTGAAAACGGTCGAGCCCTGCGACGAAAACGTCTGCGCGACCGTTTGGTCCAGGCCTTTGATGATCGTGACGACGGCGATCACCGCCGTGACGCCGACGATAATGCCCATCAACGTCAACGCCGTGCGCAGCTTGTTTGCCCGCAGACTTCCGGTGGCGACGCGAAATGCTTCCCAGATTGCGGCGAGGCGGAAAAAGGGAATGGATCTGATTCGGGCCGGGACGACAGCGCGAGCGAGTTTGTAGCGCTGTGGCCTTGAGTCGCGCGCGCCACTTCGCTCCATCTCCACTCTCCTATTTGACGCGTTCGTCTCTTTCGATCTGGCCGTCGCGAATCGAAATCACGCGATGGGCACGATTGGCGATGTCGTGCTCGTGCGTGACGACGATGATCGTGTTGCCTTCGGAGTGCAGCCGTTCGAAGAGATCCATGATCTCCATGCTGGTGTGTGAGTCGAGCGCTCCGGTTGGTTCGTCAGCCAGCAGAATTGACGGGTGGTTAACGAGCGCGCGCGCAATCGCGACGCGTTGGCGTTGGCCGCCCGAGAGTTCGTTGGGTTTATGCGTCATGCGCTCGGTAAGATCCACCGCCTTCAGCGCCTGCTTGGCCATTTCGTGACGTTGCGATGAGCCGATGCCGCCGTAGATTAACGGCAGTTCGACGTTGTGCAACGCAGTCGCGCGCGCCAGCAGGTTGAACGTTTGAAATACAAAACCGACTTCCTGGTTGCGAATGCGTGCCAGTTCGTCGTCGTCCATTTCGGAAACGTTCTTACCGTTGAGCCAGTACTGGCCCTGTGTCGGCGTGTCGAGACAGCCGATCAGGTTCATCAGCGTCGACTTGCCTGAGCCCGATGGTCCAATGATGGCGATGTACTCACCGCGCGGAATGTCAAACGAAACACCGTGCAGCGCGTGGACCTTCTCGGTACCCATCTGGTAGGTCTTCCAGATGTTGCGCATCGAGATAAGCATTGACGGATCGTGACCGTCAGCCTGGGTCTGAGGCTGAGTCTGGGGCTTGATCACGTTTTCTGTCGGTGTGAGCGTGAGAGTCGCGTCGCTCATTAGGTGCCCTCGTTTCCGTTGGCATTGCCGGGTTTTTTAGTCTGCCGGGCGACGGTCATGCCGTCCTTCAAGGTTTTCAACACACGGCTGGGACCACGCACGATCTCATCATTCTGTTTCAAGCCGCTCGTGATCTCGATATCGGCTTCACCCGTGATACCGGTAGTCACTTCGACAAAATGCACCTTGTTGCCTTCGATCACGTAAACGCCCTTCTGGGCCTTTGGCTTCTCGCCGCCCGGCGATGCAGCCGGAACGCTGCTGGCGATGGTGGCGGATGGAGACGCGGCCGGTGTCGGTGCTTTTTCAACAATCGACTCGAGTGGCACGGCCAGCACGTTGTTCTTCGTGTTGGTCGTGATGGTGGCGGTCGAGCTCATGCCGGGACGCAGCGCGGTCTGGATCTCTTCCGGCAATTCCCGCAGCTCGAGCGTGACTTTGAACTCTTTCGCTTCCTGAACGTTGACGCGGTTCGACAAGCCGCCGGTCTGATCTGACTTGGAAATCGCCAGCGGGTTCTTCTGTACTACTACCGCTTTGATCTCTTTATCGCCAAGCGCATCGACTTTGACCTTGGCCTGTTGGCCCACCTGAACGTTATTGATTTCCGTTTCGTCGACGTTGACCTCGATGTTGATCTGCGACATGTCGGCGATGGTCATCAACGGTGTCGTTGATAGTTGGGCTACTGCGTATTCGCCGACGCGCGTCGGAATGTCAGCAATCACACCGTTCAACGGAGACAACTGAGTCGCCTTCTCACGCTGGCTGGTCTGGCCGCGCAACATCGCCTGCTGTTGGCTGGCGCGCATCTCTGATGACTTGATACTGGTCTGTGCTTCTTTAACGGCGATGCGTTGCTGGTTGGCGCGTTCGGTCGCTTCCTTGACGGCGATCTTCTGGGCTTCGAGATTCGCTCTGGCCGTCTGAAGCGCGATCTTGGCGTTGTCGTAGTCATCACGCGCCCGGTCATACTCAAGACGCGACGAGACTCCGGATTCAACCAGTTCAGTGTAGCGTTTGAGCTCGCGTTGGGCCGCATTCAGCGCCACTTGGGCTCGCTCGACGTTCGTCTGAAGAGCGATGACTTGTTGTTTGGCCGACTCCACTGAAGCTTCGGCTACGACGAGCGCCTGCTGTGCCTGGCTCACGGCGTTGCGCGCGTTCTGCACGTCGTTGATCGAAGCTTGAGTCGCGGCCCATTGGGCCTCCTGGCTCGACTGAAGTTGGGTCGGATCGATGCGGACCAGCGGCTTGCCCTTGGTGACCATATCGCCCGGGTTGACGTAAATCTCTTCGATTCGCCCCGGGACTTCGCTAGTGAGTTTGATGTAGCGGACTGGACGGATTTCTCCGGAAGCCGTTACGGTTTGTTTGAGTTCCGGCCTGACTTCGAGCTTAACCGTGACGACTTCGGGCTCTTCCTTGCGGCTGGCGATCACGCTGATGATCACGATCGAGGCAAGCACGGCCACGACGACCCCGCCAATAATAATCTTCTTTTTTCGACTCACTGCCATTCTTTGGGTTCCTCAGGTTTCCGACGGGGCTAATATCACGAAGTAGCTAGTACGGGAAAACTTATCAGACTGTTTCATTTTAGGGCAAACCGGCAAACGCACTTGGAAGCACAAACGTTCGAAATGGTTTGCGCTGTACATTCGACGCTCAAAACGCCGAAGGCGTTAACAAGTTTCAGCCCAGGGTTTGGAACAACCCTGGGAACCGGTGGTCACAAAGTGTAACAACTCTGAAGGAGTTGACGAGGGATCGGGCATCTTGGTTCGCCAACGCTTTCAGCGTTTATCCAAGGAGGCGCGTTACTGAACCCAGGGTTGGTGCAGGGCCCCAACCCTGGGCTGCATTTGCCAACGCCTTCGGCGTTAAAGGGAAGTTGGCGCCGGGGGCGCGTTTCGCGTTAGAATTGCCTGCTTTTAAGAAGCACTGCGTAATGATTACCTGCGACAGGTGCAAAACAGAAAATCTCGACGGTTCGCAGTACTGCGATGAGTGCGGTGCGCCGCTCCGGCCCAACGGGCGACCGGCGTCGTATCAGCCTCCCAGCGGCTACCAGCCTCCATCATCTGGCAGCCCGTACCAGCCGCCCGGGAGTTACCAGCGTCCCGGCGAAAACGGCAGTCACGCGCCATCGCAAGGTACGCAACCTGAATTTGCCGGCGGGAGAAAAGTCTCCGCCGGATTGAGTTTCTCGGCGATACATCCGGCGAACAAACCGCACGCGCGGCTCGTCATCGAAAAGGGTCGCTCCAGCGGAAAACAGTTTATGTTGAGTGATACGGAAGCGCATATTGGGCGCTGGGACGCGGACGGCGGTATCTTCCCCGACGTCGATCTCGATACCGACGATCCCGAAGCAAAAGTCTCGCGCCGGCACGCTCGCATCACGTTAAGTAATGGTCAGTACTTCTTGGAAGATCTGGGATCGACGAACGGTACGTTCATCAATCGTGGCAAGCGATTACCTCCTGGACAGCGCCAGGCACTTTGTGACGGCGACGAAATCATTGTCGGAAAAACGTTCCTGCGCTTCCACATTGTGAAATAGACCAAATGGCCGAATGCAACGCATGCGGCGCCCGCGTCTCGCCCGGTGAACACTTTTGCGGGAACTGCGGCACGCAGCAGGTTCCAAGCTCCCCCGAACTCAAAACTGTCGCTGCCAACCTCAGCGAGGACGGAGGAGTGTATTTCGAGCCACCGGCGCCACCGCCCATCGAGCCGCCGACTCTCGAGTCTGAACCACTGATCTCCGAACCAACAGGCGAGCCCGAGCCGCAACCAATCTCTTCCGCATCGCTTGGCGGCTCTTACACCGACAACGTTCATCTCGAAACGAACGCCGCTCCGCGCGGCACCGGCGGAAAACGCGCCAGTGTCAAACAACTAGAGTCAAATACGATTCTCAACCATCGCTATGAGATCGTTCGCCGCATCGGCGGCGGCGGCATGGGCGCGGTCTATCTCGCGAAGGATCGCAATCTCGGCGACGCGCCACGCGCAGTAAAAGAGATGGTTGAGTCGCACCTCGATCCCGCGCAGCACGAAAAAGCCATCGGCGATTTCAAACGCGAATCGCTGCTGTTGACTTCACTCGAACATCCGTCAATCCCAACCATCTACGACTATTTCTACGACGACGTGCTGAACCGTTTTTACCTCGTCATGAAATACATCTCAGGCGGCGATCTCGCTTCACGCATGCGCGCCGCCCTCGGCGGCAAGATCGACGAGAAGACCGTCACCGACTGGGGTATGCAGGTCGCCGACGTGCTCGATTATCTTCATTCACGGCCCAAACCGATCATCTATCGCGATCTCAAACCCGCGAACCTGATGATCGACGGCAACACCGGCCGCGTGATGCTGATCGACTTCGGCATCGCCCGCTGGGTCTCGCAACAGGAAAAGGGCGTCACGGCAGTCGGCACGATGGGCTATGCGCCACCGGAACTTTTCAGCGGCCGGGTGCAACCGGCATCAGACGTCTACAGTCTCGGCGCGACGATGTTTCACCTGTTAACCGGCGCTGACCCGCAGGACAATCCGCTGCTGATTTTCGACTTCTCGAAAAACCCGCGGCCGCGGCAGATCAATCCCGCGATCTCGACTGAGATGGAACAGATCCTGATGCGCTCGGTCGAGTACAAACCGGAAGATCGTTTCCGCACGGCCGGCGAACTGAGAAACGAGCTCGCGTTTCATCTCGAGAAATTAATGTCCGGACGCGTCAGTTACGGCATACCGGCGCCGAATATCGGCAGCGAGACCACGCAGATGCAGACGGTCTACTGCGGTTTTTGTGGCGGACGCATTGCTGGAGACGACGTTTTCTGCGCGCACTGCGGCGCACGTCAGCCACTCGTGCCGGCAGGTTCGAGCGCGATGCTACACACCGTGCGGCCCACCGCGAAGCTCGTCGTGGCCGGAACGACCGAGCTCGACGCTTCGTTCATTCTCCAGAAGGAGAGCAATCTGCTCGGACGCACAGATCCACACTCGAATATCTTTCCCGAGATCGATCTGTCGCGATTCGATCCGGAAACGAAGGTGTCGCGTCGCCACGCACGCATCTGGCTCGAAGGTGAAACGTTTTTAGTAGAAGATCTCGGCTCGGTGAATGGCACCGTAATTAACGACTCCGTCAGACTTGCGCCCAGGCAACCTCGCGTACTCGACAGCGGCGACAAACTCCGCGTCGGGGAAACGACGTTGCATTTTCTGGTGGGGTAGAAGATCTCCTTGTCATCAGTGTCTAAATACGCAGGAAAAGCCGGGGCACGGATGACCCGGACACCTCTGCACGTGCCTTTCCCTCTCCGGTGCGGCGCGTTCCTGATCGACTACATTCTGCTCATTTCACTGGTCGTATTGGGTACCCTTTTTGCGCGTATGCTTGGTGGGGGTGGCCGTGCGGCCGGCAATTCGGCCGAGACCGCAGCGGTTGTGCTGGTGATCGTGGTCGCTTTACTCAATCTCGGCGTGATGCCGGGTTTGACTGGTCTGACACTCGGAAAGTGGGCCACGGGGCTGCGTATTCAGCGGGTTGGCTCGGGTAATCCCGGGATTGGGCGCGCGTTGTTGCGCCATTTTGTTGGTTACCCGCTGTCGTTGGTTACGCTGGGGATCGGGTTCTTGTTGACGGCAGTCACCGTGCATGGCCGTGGTTTGCACGATATGATTGCCGGCACCGTTGTGGTTCGTGAAGGTTCGTTATAGGTTTGGGTGGACAGGATCGGCAGAATTTACAGGATTGTTAACTGACTCTCTTGTGAATTCTGCAATTCTGTCTGCTCTGAGTTTCTGAAAAATGTCCGAGCTAATAGTCAAATATCCCGACCGTGCCCCCGACCACTTTCCGCTCGGGCGCTTGCGCATCACCATCGGCCGTTCCGCCCGGAACGATCTCTGTATTCCGGATCCGTTTGCTTCGCGCGTGCACGCAGAGGTGCGCCGTGAGGGCGAAGAGTATCTGTTGCAGGATCTCGGCTCCGCGAATGGAACGCTTTATAACGGCGCCACGGTTGACGGCGCCGTGCACCTGACTTCCGGCGGCCGCATTCAGATCGGCGAAACCGAGATCGTCTTTGACGATGGCACCTACAACTCGAGTATGGGCGCCACGATGATCACCGACAATACCAACTCGCTTCCCGAAGCAACGATCGCACTCGCTTCCGGCGACCGGACCACGTCGGGATTGCTCGAAGCGATCGAGGGTGCGCGCACGCAGCCGGAAGAGATCGCTACCACGTCAACAGACCACAAAGCCAAGCACGGCGATCTACTCGCTCTCATCAGCAAAGTGGGCATCACCTTGCTCGCTTCGGCGACGCTCAACGAGACGCTGGAACAGATCGTCTCGCTCGTGTTTGAAGCGGTACCGGCGGATCGCTGTCTGATCATGATGCGCGACCAGGGCAGCGAGGATCTGCGAGTCGCGGTGGCGCGTTTGCGAGATCGCGTAGGTGACGTCGGCGAGATTCGCGTCAGCCGCAACGTCCTTGATGAAGTTGTGATTCGTGGGAAGTCGGTGTTGACGTCAGATGCGCAGCACGATCCGCGCTTTGCCAGTGGCACGATGGTGTTGCAGGGAGTGCGTTCGGTTTTGGCGGTGCCGCTCGGCGTGGCTGACAAGGTGTTTGGCATTATCTACGCCGATTCGCCGATTGCTGAAGGCCGGTTTACCGAAGACCATTTGAAGGTTTTGACGACGCTTGCTTCCGTCGCGGCGATTCGCGTGGAGAACGCGCGGCTGGTCGAGGCGCGTTTGGAACGTGAACGTCTCGAACGTGAGCTGGCGCTGGCCAGTGAGATTCAGCAACGTTTTCAACCTACGGCGCCACCGCACGTCGACGGCTACGAACTTCAAGGCATCAGTTTTCCGTGTTACGAGATTGGCGGCGACTACTACGACTTCATCGAACGTGAAGACGGCCGGCTCGTGATCGCGCTGGGCGATGTTTCGGGAAAGGGAACTGCCGCGGCGTTGTTGATGTCGTCGCTGCACGCGGCGATTCACGCGCAGTCGGCATCGCACGATTCGCTCGTCGATACGATCTCGGCGGTCAATCGTTATCTGGCTGACAACATTCCCGCGAATCGTTTCGTCACGTTGTTTTATGCGGAGCTCGATCCCGAATCGGGTGCGTTGTCGTTTTTGAACGCGGGGCACAACCCGCCGCTGATCGTTCATGCTGCGGGAACGGTGGAGCAACTCGCGTCGGGCGGATTGCCGCTTGGGATCAAACCGGATGTTGAATATCGCGAAGGACGCACGCAGTTGCAGCCGGGTGATGTGCTGGTGATCTACTCGGATGGTGTGACTGAAGCGGTGAGTCCGACCGGTGAAGAGTTTGGGGCGACACGTTTGTATGAAGTCGTGTCGCGCAACATCAACGCTTCCGCCGCAGGCATCAGGGATCGCATCGAATCGTCATTGACGAAATTCGCCCAGGGCACCAGCGCCGCAGACGATATCACCCTCGTCATCGTGAAGCGCCAGGCAGAAGCAAAACTCACCGCCAGCGCCGGTTAAAGCCACAAAAAGCCACAAAAAGGCACAAGAGGCACAAGAGAACTGATTTTATCTCTTTATGCTTCTTGTGCCTTTTTGTGGTTTATGGTCTTCGCAGTTTGTCTTCGGCGCAGGTGGTCCACTGGCCTTCTTTGTTCTTTTGCTCGCCAAGAAAGCGCCACGTTTTGTCTGACGGGTTCCAGGTGAAGGTGTTGTGAAACGGTTCGACCACGAACCTGGCGCAGCAAACGCAATGCGGCGGATGCCCGTTTTCATAAGGGCATGGTAGTGTAAAGCAGTCTTGAACATTGATCCAGACACCGATATTGGCGGTGCGCAACATCGCTTTCCGGAGACGAATCAGTCGGCGATTGTGCGCGCGCGCAGCTCGGACCGGGTCGTGCGGCAGCGCGCGTTTGAGACGATTCTCGCGAGCTACTGGAAACCGGTGTACAAGTATGTGCGCTTGAAGTGGCAGGCCGGCAACGAAGACGCGAAAGACCTGACGCAGGGCTTCTTTGTAAATGCGTTTGAGAAGGATCACTTTGCCAACTACGATGCGTCCAAAGCGAGTTTTCAAACGTTTCTGCGCACGTGTCTCGACGGCTTTGTGGCGAACGAACGAAAGGCCGGTGCGCGTCTCAAACGGGGCGGGGACTTCGAACACTTTCAATTCGACTTCGTAAGTGCGGAAGACGAATTTGCGCTGCACGCCGCGTCGAATGATCTAAGCCCGGAAGACTACTTTCATCGCGAGTGGGTACGTTGGATGTTTACGCTTGCGGTTGAAGCGCTGCGACACCGCTGCGAGGAATCCGGCAAGGGCATCTATTTTCAGTTGTTTGAGCGCTATGATCTCGCGGACGACGGCGCTGAAAATCTTTCGTACGCGGCTTTGGGACAGGAGTTTGGCCTCGCGGCGGCAACGGTCAACAATTATCTCGCTGCGGCTCGCCGCGACTTCCGCCGTATCGTGCTCGACAAGTTGCGCGAGATCACCGCGACTGAAGAAGAGTTTCGCAACGAAGCCCGTTCGCTGCTTGGAGTTGAAGTGAAATGAAGTGGATTTCAGACGCCAGGTTGGATCATCTGCGCGAACTCACGGCGAAACCTGATTTCAGTGCCACGAAGTATCGGCTGCTCAACGAACTCGCCTCGGGTGGAATGGGCACCGTTTATCTCGCCGAAGACGAAGAGCTCAATCGCCGGGTAGCAATCAAGGTCCTCAACACTCCTGATCCGGTCAGCGATCTGCGGCAACGCATGGTTCGCGAAGCGCAGATCATCGCGGGCTTGGAACATCCCGGCATCGTTCCCGTGCATGACGTGGGCGTCGTCGCGGATGGGCGGGTTTTTTACGCGATGAAGTACGTGCGTGGGAGTCGCCTGGATGAATACGCGGCGCAGACCGACTCCATCGGCGAACGTTTGCGGAAGTTTCAGTCAGTTTGTGACGCGGTTGCGTTTGCCCACGCCCGGCGCGATCCTCGGCGCCATCGACGGCCTCACCGCGTGGTTCACCCCCGCCGTGCGAGATCAACTCAGCGGCATCGTCTTTGGCTCGACCGTCAAAGGCATCATCGCCGGAGTGGCGATCGG
>Ga0187894_10007302_pt1 | contig 10477 bp, 10 predicted proteins | sample GBC1701081metaG_FD_136650 | JGI IMG/M metagenome (GOLD analysis project Ga0187894, IMG submission 136650) | White microbial mat communities from a lava cave in the Kipuka Kanohina Cave System on the Island of Hawaii, USA - GBC170108-1 metaG ... | reverse complement strand
GTTTTTTGCTTACCATAGTTGATCAGTTTCTTGCCTTCATCAGACATTTTTTCTGGGGTCCAAGCAGGTTCCCATACTATTTCTACATTTACATCGCTTACGCCAGGAACCTTGTTTACGTATCTTTTTACATCACTAACAAGTGTATCGTGTAAGGGACATCCTCGCGTTGTCATGGTCATTTTAATATCCACTTTGACATCATCAGTTACGTTAACATCATAGATCAAACCCATGTCTACTACGTTAATTGGAATCTCCGGATCCATGCATTGTTTTAAAGAATCTAAAACTTGCTGTGATGTTACTGTACCCATCAATTTGGTTGATTCGTTTATGAAATAAATACCTTACAGCCGTGATTCGAACAATTTTTTGATGGATTCTGTATAAGGTGGTTTTGCAATACCTGCTTCTGTTATAATACCCATTACAAGTTCTGGAGGCGTCATATCAAAGGCCGGATTTATCACCTCAATGTCATCAGGCGCTGTCTTTTTTCCTGCTACTGAGGTAACCTCACTTGCCTTTCTTTGTTCTATGATAACATCCTCAGGATTACTTTTTAGATCAAAGGTGGAAAGTGGTGCTGCCACATAGAACGGTATCTTGTGTTGTTGAGCCATCAGCGCTATCTGATAGGTTCCTATTTTGTTGTATACATGGCCTGTCCTCAAGATCCTGTCTGCGCCCACAATCACTTTAGTCACCAAACCCCTTGACATGGCATATCCTACTGCAGTATCTGGGATTAAGCTGACATCAATACCATCGTGTTTTAGCTCAAATGCCGTGAGTCGTGAACCTTGCATTACTGGTCTTGTCTCTGTTGCAATTACCTTGATCTGTTTTCCACTCTCTTTGGTTGCACGAACGACTCCTAGTGCAGTACCATATCCTACTGTGGCTAGTGCACCTGCATTACAATGAGTCATTATGGTATCATTGTTTTCAAACAACGCTGCACCGTGTTTTCCCATCTTCATGTTTGTTTGAACATCTTCTTCTGCCATCTTTTGTGCAGTTTGAATGACAGATTTTTTAATTTCTGAAACATCCTTGGCTTCTTTTGCAACCGTCATAATCTTTTCAAGTCCCCATGCTAGATTTACAGCAGTAGGTCTTGTTTCAAAGAGAACTTTTCTTGCCTTTTCCAGATCTTCTAAGAGGCTTTCTTTTGTCTTTGCTTTACTCTGTAGTGCTGCCAGTGCCAAGCCAAATGCTCCTGCAACTCCAATGGCAGGAGCGCCCCTTACAACTAGTGTTTTAATCGCATTTGCCACATCTTTGTAGTTAGTGTATTTAACAAAAGCAAGCTTGTTTGGTAGCTTTGTTTGGTCTATCATCACAACTGCATTATTTTTCCATTCTACCGTTCTAAGACTAGAATGAACCTTCGTGTTTTTCTCCAATATTTAATTACCTAATAATCCCTACTAAATTAATTAATGGTTGCATAAAAGATCCTTGCCAGATACAATTCAGAATCATTTAGTGATTCAATTCCCAATTTTCGTAAATCCATGGATAATCATAGGTTAAATGATGTGTTCTAGTTAATGCTAAACGTATATCATTACGCATACTTTCAGCATTCTTTACGAACCTATGGAATTGAATTTGTAAATTTTTGCATAATTTTACATAATCAGAATCAATTAATCTTGGCAAAACCTCGTATTCACCACCTTCTATGTTTATTTTCATAAGATCTATTTTTTGTATATTATGTTTTTTTATAACATCAATTATGTCTACTAGTGTAATTATCTCAAATCCCAAATTTTTTCCTTGTTTACCTTCATCAAAGACAGTTGATGCATCCTTATTAAGAAAAATTTTTGTATTTTTATTAGTGTTTGATAAACCACAGTTGTAAATCTTGATCTTATCATTGAACTCAAATCTCTTTTTAATATTCTTGTAAAATGATAAAACTGGTTCAAATACTATGATATTGCATCTGTATTTGTTGTAAATATCATTTGTCCAATTACCTTGATACCCACCCAAATCAAATACTATAGAATTTTCTGATAGATTATAATCTAATATAAGATGATCAGCCTTGTCCTTTACCCATTTACGATGACTAACGATCAGTGGATCTTTAGTAATGTATAACCTATAAACATAATTAAGAATTTTTTGTGGATCTCTTGTTCTCATTTAAAATATCCAATTGTTGACCATATTTTTGTTTATTTAATTTTCGTATTAAATAATATCGTAAAAAGATGTATAGGATATAACTGGGTCATCAACAACTGTTAAACACACATGAAAACTATTTTTCTAAAAACTAGGTTTAAGGGAATACCATTACACTCATTATATAATGATATTATCAGAAATCCCCCTGAACAATATAGTGTAACAACATATGAAAATTCCACAGTAAATCCATTTGCACACAGTGCAAGGAAATCTAGGAATAAAATCCTAAAAGCACTGTTTTATAATTTTGGAGGAGTACCTTACATTTTAGCTCAAACCATAAAACCAATCAAGGGATTCGAAGAATATGATCTAATTTTTGCTTCCCAACATGTCATAAATAGTAATCAACCATGGATAGTAGATTTTGAATTTGCTAATGCCTTATCAGGATATGCAAGTATTAGTTGGGGTAAAAAAATTATTTCTAAGAAACTAGAGGCAAAAAGTTGCAAATTCATATTACCTTTTAGTGATTGGGCTTCTGATACTTTAAGGAAATCATTTGATTGTAAAAATATTAATGAAAAAATCCGAGTTTTAAGACCTACTGTTGCACCCAAAAGCATCGCTAACATTAAAAAAGATCAATCAAAGATTCAAATCCTTTTTGTTGGAAGCGCAAACCCTTCAAATATATATGATTTTGAATTCAAAGGACTAAATGAGACAGTAGATGCGTTCATTGATTTACAAAAAAAATATGATAATTTAGAATTAGTAATAAGATCCAAGGTTTCTGAGGAGGTGAGAAAAAAAACGAGTGGATTTTCGAATATTCGAATCATAGAGAGAATATTAAATTCAACAGAACTTGAAGAGCTTTATGTGTCGTCTGATATTTCTCCTCATGCTGGTTTTTCAAATCTAAATGCTACAATTTTTGAAGCAATGAGTTATGGAATTCCAGTAATTGCAACTTCATTGTATAACATACCGGAATTAATAAAAAATATGAAAAATGGCATGCTAATTGAATTGCCAAAATCAGAAATATTCTATACAGAAAATGGATGTCCTAATGATTATTCTCTATCATCTACGAAAAACATGAAATCTTTGAGGATGTATGTGACAGAGAAATTAAAAGAGGCCATATCACTTCTTATTGAAGATAAATCTTTACGGCAGAGATTAGGTAAAGCAGCTGTTAAAGCTTTCGAAGAGGGAGAATTCTCTATGAAAACACGACAAAAGATCATAAGAGAAGTATTCGATAATGCAACCACAAGATAATTACTTGTGAAATTATTTGATACACTCCAAATTTTGTGGATTTAATTAGATTTTTTTATGAGTTTGTATGTATCAAGTTTAAAACCAAATTTCTTGGCTAACTGTATAGATCTTTTATTGTAAGGGTGAATAACCAAAGCGTAAAAAGGTCTGGGATTTAATCTCATTAATTCATTAAAGGCCCAACTTCCAATTCCTTGATTTTGATATTTTGGTAATAACCAATAACCACATTCGTTTGAATCCTTACGTAAGGTCACTGATCCTATGCTTCTATCATCAAATTTAATAACAAACCATGCATCAAAAATGTTATTTTTTGTATTACGAACATAACCAGAAACAAATTTTTTGTTTCCTTCTTTTGTAATCGGAGGTCTTTTTTCTCTTTTATCACTCAAATTATATAATTCATATAGAAAATCAGCGTCAGCATATCCAACTCTTTTAAGCTTTAATTTTGATATTATTGTATTTTTTTTGTTCATTGCCTAGTATTATCTAATACACTCAATTTAACTATTAATTTTATGATGGTTAAAAGTTAAATCTATTTTTTAAAATACCATCGTTTGAATGGTGCTTTAAAATCAACAGTATGTTTAACGGCCCAATCTAAAGTTCTTTTCAACCCTTCATCAAGTGGAACTTTTGGTTTCCATTTCAAAATGTTTTTTGCTTTTGTGTTATTGCATACAAGCCGATTAACATCAAAGGGCCTTAATCTACTTTCATCAGTTTTTATTTTAGTTTTTCTTCCATATAGCATAATCAATCTATTTGCAAGATTAGAAATTTTTACTTCATTACCTGAACCGACATTAATAATTTCACCTATTGCCTTTTTGGTGCTACCTGCCTTCATGATTGCTGAAACAGTATCTTCAACGAAGGTTAGATCTCTCGTTGAGTTAAGATTTCCCAAAGTTAGTTCATTGTTATTTTTAAGCAATTGTGTAATAATTTCTGGTATGATATATGGTTGTGTGAATTTGGGACCATAACTATTGAATGGGCGGATAATGACAGCAGGAACTCCACTTTCTTTATGCAGTGTAAAAGAAGCACGATCACCAGCTAGTTTGCTAACAGCATATGTCGAATATGGGAATGTTGGGTGATTTTCATCCATAGGGACATATTGTGCAGAACCATAAACTTCGCTTGTTGAAATATGAACAAATGATTCTATGCCAGATACATTAGCAACAGCCCACAATACATTTAGAGTGCCAATTGCATTAACTTTAAAAAAATCTACAGGATAGTAGAATGAATCAGGAATGAACGGTAAAGCAGCTAGATTAAAAATGACATCTTTATCTTTAGCTGTTTTTTGTATAGCTTGTTTATTTATAATATCACCTTTTATAATTCGAATTTTGTTATAATGTTTCAAATATTCTTTTTTACCAGAAGAAAAATTATCAAATACTGTTACATTTGCACCAGCGCGCACCAGTTGACTTACTAATTCGGAACCCAAGAAACCTGCTCCACCTGTTACCAAAACGTTTCTATCTTTATAGCTCATTTGTTTTCTCTATAGTTTTGTTTATACCATGTAATCGTTTTTTTCAAACCTTCGTCAAGTGTAGTTTTTGCTTTAAAACCAATCACTTTTTCACTTTTATGATTTGACAAAACTCTTCTTTTTTGACCAGAAGGTTTTGAAGTATCAAATTCTATTTTTGGATTATAATTAAATAATGATATAATTTTTTTTGCTAAATCAGTAATTGAACATGATTCACCACTAGCCAGATTGATCGGATCAGCATTGTAATAATTTTCCAGGGCCGAAATCATTCCCTCTGCTGCATCTCGAGCATAAATAAATTCTCTAATAGGACTTCCATCACCCCAAAGTGGAAATGGATTCAAGTGTTTTGACGCTTTAATAATTAATGCTCCAATTACATGTGAGGATTCACTATCAAAATTATCTCTGGGTCCAAATGAATTTGAAGGCCTGACAATAGCTATTTTCATTCCAAATTCTTTAGCATATGATCTAGCTTGCAGTTCTCCTATTCTTTTTGCCCATGAGTAAGATGCGTGTGCTTCTGGAGGTTCCCCATTCCAAGCATCATCCTCAGCTAAATCTTTGTCGCTATTAGGATAAATGCATGCACAGCTAGCATAAAGCAATCTTTCAATGCCTTCATTTTTTGAAGCTTCTAAAATATTTCCATCCATTTCAAGATTTGGAGTAAGTGTAGAAGCAGGATGTTTTGATGTTCTTCCTAATCCTCCAGTAAAAGCTGCAAGATGAAAAACAAAATCAACGCCTTTAACGGCATTTTCTGCTATCGGTTTTTCAGTTAAATCACCATGAATTATTTCCAGATCTTTTCCTTGAAGTTCTTTTGGAAGAGGTCGTTTATGGAGAAGAATACGAATATCAGCACCTTTTTCCAAAAGTAATTCAGAAAGATGTGAGCCTATCATTCCAGTTGCTCCAGTGACTAGGATTTTTTTATTTTTGTACATTTTCTAGTTACAATATTGTGATATTGTTTCTATTACTTCATTTTGTTGATCTTTTGTCATCCTTATATATATTGGCAATCCCAAAATTCTTTCAGCTATTTCTTCAGATACAGGAAACATACCTTTTGTAAATCCAAAAGTTTTGGCATAAATTGGTTGTAGATGCATTGGTGGAAAATTAATTCGTGTTTCAATTCCATTTTTTTGTAATCCATGAACAATGCTTTCTCTATGCTTGTTGTCTTTAGTTAGTATAGAATATAACATGAATGTACATCTATTATGTTCTTTTACAAATGGTGGTGTAATTCCATCAAACTTATCCAGATTGGATGAATAGTAACTTGCTATTCTATTTTTTTGCTCTATGATTTGTTCTATTCTCTTTAGTTGGGAAATACCCAATGCTGCATTGGGATCTGGCATTTTAAAGTTCCATCCAAAATAGATATTATGATATCTTGTATCGGCCCCATTTTTTCTCATAATTTTACATTTTTCAGATAATTCATAATCATCAGTAGTTATCATTCCTCCTTCACCTGTTGTTATATTTTTATCCGGAAAAAATGAGAACCCAGAAATTTTTCCTAGTGTTCCTGCTTTTCTCCCTTTGTATGTTGCCCCAATCGCAGGTGCTGCATCTTCAATAACAAGTATATTATTTTTATCAGCAATTTCATTAAGTTCATCCATATCTGAACATTGTCCAGCATAATGAATAGGCATGATCGCTTTTGTTTTTGATGTTATTGCTTTTCTAACTAGATTAGGATCTAAATTGTATGTCTGCATATCTATATCCACAAAAATAGGTTTTGCATTCTGCAAAACGATTACATTAGAAGTAGCAGCAAAAGTAAATGGTGTAGTGATTACCTCATCACCATTTTTTATCTCTAAAGATTCGAGAGCTAAATGCAATGCTGCTGTTCCAGAATTAACAGCAATTGCATATTTACTACCTATGTAATTTGAAAATTCTTTTTCAAATTTCTCAACATATGGACCAGAACTAAGACGACCTTCTTTAGCAGCATTATACATTGCCAGGGCATCTTCTTCTTGAATGTCAGGTTCTGCAACTCTAATTTTATAAGAATTAACCACGTAATTCGAAAATATCTAGCCAATATATAATAGTAAATAATTTGTGGTGTGATTGATATGGCTTTGGTACATAAAACCCGAAGAATTTTGTGTGTGTTTTGATATTTGAAGCTAAAAAACAAAACTTGATACTAAACTTACGTTTTAAGAACAATTTAATTAAATCATCATAATTGACAGGATATCCACAATATGACTAGAGATTTAATTTCCATTGTTATGCCAGTCTGGAACCCTGATATTTTACAATTAAAACTAAGCATAGAAAGTGTACTCAAACAAACGTATTCTGAATTAGAATTGATTATAATTTATAAAAAAAGTATGTCCACAGATTCCGATGTAAACAAAGTTTTTGATGAAAGTAGAGGTGACCATAGGATCAGGGTTATTGAGAGTAATAGTGGTTTTGTAGAAGCACTGAATCTTGGTGTAAAGATGTCTGGTGGTACTAAAATCGGTCGCATGGATAGTGATGATATCAGTGCAAGTACGAGACTCGAGGAGCAAAATAAATTCATGCTTGAAAATGAGGTTTCAATACTTGGCTCATGGGCTTACTCAATTTCACAGAAAGGGGAAGTAATTGGTACAATAGAACCACCGTACAAATCTGAAGACATTAGAAAAAAAATAATGTTTCACTCTCCTATATTACATCCTTCTGTGCTTATGGAAAAGAAAATGCTAAATGAGATTGGTTATTATGATTCTAAATTTTATGGGGCAGAAGATTATGAATTATATCTTAGAGCTATTTCCAAAAATTACAAAATAGCAAACATACCAAAACATTTGATTTATCTCAGAGAAGTCGATTCATCCATAATGAGAGGAAAGCAGTGGAAATCTACAAGAAAGTCATACATAAAAGCTAAAAATACAGCGCTGTTGCATTATGGGTTTAACCGGTATTACGACATTTTTTACTGTCTGTTTACACCAATGACCATTTTCATACCTCCTAAAATGGCATATAAAGTAAAAAACACTATAGGATGGAATAAAGAAATAACATCTGAGTAAGATAATTTATAATTTAACATAACTGTACGTAGTCTTATGTAGCTAGATCTTTTCCAATAATTCTGACTGTTTTTCTTATTGCATTGTTACTATTTAATGTTGGACACCATCCACTGGATTTTATCTTATTAATATCAAGTAACATTTTTTTCACATCACCAATCCATCCTCTACCACCATCAATGCCACCTGTAAAAATTTTCTTTACATTAGAAAAACTTAGCTCATTCAAAATAATGTCAACGATTTCTTTTACACTTACTTGAGAATCAGAGCCTAAATTATATATATCAAAATTGGTATTAGAATGTTCAAGTAGATGAATGATACCAGAAATACAATCATCTATGTATAAATAAGATTTGTTTTGATTTCCATCACCTAAGATTTCTAATTCTTTCGAATTGTTTTTCAATTTTTTTATCATATCAAACAATATTCCATGAGTAGTTGATGGGCCAACAATATTTGCTAATCTAATAGCAATTCCTCTTTTATTGTAAGTATAGCAATACGCAGATATGAGTGATTCACATGCAACTTTGCTTGCACCATATAGCGATATTGGAATACAAGGATGTGATTCTGGAGTGGGAATAATTGTTGCATCTCCGTAAACCGCAGAGCTGGATGTAAACACAATAGTATGGGCAGCAGTTTTGCTGGCCCATTCAAGCAGATTATACGTCGAAATTATGTTATTTTTGAAGATAGATGCAGCGTTTGTCATTGTTAGTCTAACCTCTGGATCAGCTGCGAGATGAAATATTATCTCAACTTGTGATGGAATTTTTTGTAAGTCTGACGTAGACGAGCAATCGCCCTTAATTATTTCCAGATGTTTAGATTGCACATTGTGCAAATTATTTCTCGAAGAGAAATTGTCGAAAACAATAATGTGGTTATTTTTTTCTAAAAGAAACTTGACAAGTTTACTACCAATAAATCCGGCACCACCCGTGATCAGCATGTGATTACGTTTCATATCGAGATCGTTCTTAACTGATATTTACTTGTTACTATCACCTTGAATGCCGATAGAGAATAGTTGTTAAGATAAAATCAATCTCTCAGCTAATATATATGATATTTTAGAATCAGTGTAGCGATGATATGTTAGTGTAAAATTATTTTTATGTAATATTTTTTCTATGTCACTTATCACGTCCTGTGAATGTATTTCAAGAATCACTTTTAACGCATTATTCTGAGATAGTAATTTGCTTGCACCATCAAGAACTTCCTTTTCCGCACCTTCAACATCTACCTTTATCCATTCTACTCTATCATGACCATATTTTTTCAGAATTTTATCAAGGGTGTATGCATCTACTTCAATATAGTCTGTTCCTACCTCAAATTTTATAGAGTTAGCGCTAGAAAATTTAGATTGATATAACTTGACTTTCTTATTTTCACTAAATATTGCAACATTAATTGGTGTTACATTTGTGGCTTTGTTTAATTGTACATTTTCTTTCAATCGCAAAAAAGTTACCGGATCAGGTTCAATGGCAAAAACTTTACCTTTGTTAGATAGCAATCTGGAAGCCCTAAGTGTGTAAATTCCTATGTGTGCACCTACATCTACTACAACATCATTATTTTGTGGTCTGAAATGTTCATCTACAAAATCCTCCCTATATTCTTGAATTTTTTCTAATGCATCCCCATCCATGATGTGAAATAGTAAACCATCCTTACTTTTCACAACTACGTTTATTTTATTTTGTAAAAAATCTGTTTTCGCTTTTTTTATAGCGCTACTTATATCACTTCCATTTATAATGTACCAGAAAATTTTGAACAGATGATATAGTTTAAAATTAATAACCTTCGCGGTATCCTTTAAATTTACTCCAGTTGGATAAAAAAGCCAACTAATGAAAAATTTGAGTTTCATTGAAACATTCATTTTTGAAATTCTTTGTTCTACTGTCATATGACGGGTTTGATACATGACTTATTATTTCTTGTTTATCATTATTCGAAACTGTTTATGCTTGCCTATGTTAAAAAATCAATATTATAAGATGAATTTTGCATAAAATATGATTTATTAATTTCAGCGAGTAATGATTTTGTTCATTTTATTGAAATGGTATGCTTAAATCTTGCTATAGCTCACAATTCTATAATTTTGATATTAATTGGGATACCTGCATTTAACGAAGAAAAAAACATAGCTAGTATTATTACTAGATTATCAGATAAAGGATATTCTATTGTTGTGTGCAATGATGGTTCAACAGACTTGACAGGTCCTATATCAGAAAAAATGGGCGCTATCGTTATAAATCACCCAAAAAATTTAGGCTATGGTGCAGGTATCAGAAGTATATTTCTTAAAGCAAAGGAATTGAATTGCGATACATTAGTAACTTTTGATGCAGAT
>Ga0187894_10007300_pt1 | contig 10479 bp, 9 predicted proteins | sample GBC1701081metaG_FD_136650 | JGI IMG/M metagenome (GOLD analysis project Ga0187894, IMG submission 136650) | White microbial mat communities from a lava cave in the Kipuka Kanohina Cave System on the Island of Hawaii, USA - GBC170108-1 metaG ... | reverse complement strand
CCATTCCACCAGCGCATGGTGACCAGGTCGCCAAACCACATGTGAGCGTTTTCGTGCGAGACCACATCCGCTACTCGTTCCAATTCGCTGCGCGCAGCAGCGGTTTCGTCAATCAGCAAGGCGGTTTCACGGAAGGTAATGGCCCCCAGGTTTTCCATCGCGCCAGAAGCGAAATCCGGGATGGCGAGGAGATCCAACTTGTCGCCAGGGTAGGGCCGGTTGTAATAACGACTGAAAAAGGACAGGGATGCCGCGCCGATGTCTTGCGCAAACTTCGCCAGGTGGCGTTTCCCCGGAATAGCCCACACGCGCAAGGGTTTGCCGTCGATATAGGTGGGGTCGGTCCCTTCGAACTCGCCAACGATGAATGCCATCAGATAGGTGGACATTTTGATGGTATCGGCAAAAACCACTTCTTTCTTGCCGGTTCCTGGCAACGCAGTCTCGCGTACGATGGAGGTATTCGAGATCGCCGTCAGCCCTTCGTCAATGACCAGGGTAGTTTGGAAAACCGCTTTGCTTGCCGGTTCGTCCCAGCACGGAAAAGCGCGCCGGGCGTCGGTGGACTCGAACTGCGTCGAGGCCAGGACTTTCTCCTGACCGGTCGCGTCCTTATACGTGCTGCGATAGAAGCCGTGCAATTTGTCGTTGAGAACACCCGAAAAAGTCAGGTGGAGTCGGTAGAGGCCGGGGGCCAAAGTACGAGAAAATCTCAGGGTCGCGCGTTCGTTGATTTCCTCCAGGGTGGCAGTGCCCTGCACCGTTGACCCGTCAGCGGCGGTTACCGACACGGCATGAATCACCAATTCTATGGCATTCAGGACAATTTCCGTGACCGGCTCGTGGACGTGCACGAGCACGGTTTCTTCTCCGGCAAACGTGTACGCCTTGAGGTCCGGCGTGAGGCGGATTTCATAACGTTCCGGGCGCACGGTCGTCGGCAGCTTATAAGCTTGTTCGTCTACGGTTCCTGCTCCATACGTTCGTGTATCTGACATGAATGGCTCCTGAAAAAAGCGTTTAGCTGTCAGCAATCAGCTTTCAGCCAAGATAGAAAATACCAGAAAGAGCTCTCAGAGCCAAACCGGCCTGCTCCAGGGGAATTGTTTCCTCATGTTGACTGTAAGCTGACCGCCGAGAGCTGACCGCTGTTTACATTGACCCTGCGGCCTGATCGCGGTATTGAATCAGAGATGGTATGAGCACAGGATAGGGTGTTCGTGCGAGGTGAGGATGCCATGAGAAACCAGGACGATAACGATACCACGCTCGACCGTGGGGTCGTGACCGAGACTGAAAAGAAACTCAAGAAGCCACCACTGTACAAGGTGTTGTTGCATAACGACGACTACACCACCATGGAGTTCGTTGTATACATCCTGCAATCGGTGTTTCACCACCCGCCCACCAAGGCGACCCAGATTATGTTGCACGTCCATCGCCGTGGTCTTGGCGTCGCCGGAGTCTACACGTATGAAATCGCGGAAACGAAAGTGAATCAGGTGCACGACTTAGCGAAGAAGTATGAGTTTCCGCTGAAGTGCAGCATGGAAGAAGCATAGGGGACCATAAAAACGTAACGAGTAAGGGGAAAAAGTCTGTCTTACGTGTTACGTGTTACGCTTGAGGAGCCTAGAATGCGTATTAGCCGAGAATTGGAAGTTACCCTGACCCTGGCGGTCAACGAGGCGAGACGTCGCCGCCACGAGTTTTTATGTCTGGAGCATGTCCTGTATGCCCTGACTTTCGATGAGACCGTCTCCAATATCATCCGTCAATGCGGCGGTGATGTGAAAGGCTTACAACGGGATCTGGAGGTGTTTTTCAAGGAAAACCTCGAACAACTCACCGAAGATACCGACGAACAGGAACCGCAGCAGACTCTCGGGTTTCAACGCGCCCTGCAGCGGGCCGCGGCCCACGTGCAGTCGAGCGGTAAAGACGTCATCGAAGGCCGTAACTTGCTGGTTGCTCTGTTCCGCGAGGAGAAGAGCCATGCACTGTACCTGCTGAATAAGCAGGGCATCACCCGCCTGGACGTCCTCAACTATATTTCACACGGCATCTCCAAGATTTCCACGGAGGAGGACGAGCAACCTTCCCGCGCTGATGATGGGCGCGACGAAGGGGCCGAGGATGGGGACGACCCTCGGCCGATGAGAAAGCCGCTTGAAGCCTTCACCTCGAACCTGGTACAGCGTGCGAAAGAGGGCCTCATCGATCCACTGATTGGTCGAGGCAATGAACTCGAACGCACAATCCACGTGCTCTGTCGTCGTCGCAAGAACAACCCTGTCTATGTCGGCGACTCCGGGGTGGGCAAAACCGCTATCGTTGATGGCCTGGCGTTACAGATTGCTAAAGGCGAAGTACCGGAGGTGCTGAAGGATGCCGTAATCTACTCCCTCGATATGGGAGCCGTGCTGGCAGGCACGAAATTCCGCGGGCAGTTCGAGGAACGGCTCAAAGCCGTGTTGAATGCCCTCAAGAAGCAACCGAATGCCATCTTGTTCATTGACGAGATTCATACCATTGTGGGAGCCGGGGCGACCAGCGGTGGGTCGATGGATGCCTCCAATATCCTCAAACCGGCGCTGACCTCCGGTACGCTACGGTGTATCGGCGCGACCACGTATCATGAGTACCGTAGCTACTTCGAGCGCGACCGTGCCCTGGCGCGTCGCTTCCAGAAGATTGAGGTCCACGAACCGAGTATCGAAGAAACCGTGCAAATTCTCGAAGGGCTCAAGTCACACTACGAGCAGCATCATGGTGTAACCTACACCCCCGAGGCGTTGCGTGCTGCCGCCGAACTCTCGGCTAAATATATCAATGATCGCTTCCTGCCGGATAAGGCAATTGACGTGATCGACGAGGTCGGCGCGTCGTTCAAGATTCGCCCGGCAACGGCGGAGCGAGTGGTGAACGATACGGACATCGAGGCGGTCGTCGCCAAGATCGCGCGTATCCCCCCACGGAGCGTTTCAGTTTCGGATAAGGAACGGTTACAGAACCTGGATGGAGATTTGAAGAAAGTGGTCTTCGGTCAGGACAAAGCTATCCATACGGTAGTGACAGCCATTAAATTGGCGCGCGCCGGCCTGGGTCATCCTGAGAAGCCAGTCGGCTCGTTTCTGTTCACCGGACCAACCGGCGTAGGCAAGACCGAAGTCGCCAAACAACTGGCGGCCACTCTCGGCCTGCAATTCTTGCGTTTCGACATGAGCGAGTACATGGAGAAACATACGGTCTCGCGCTTGATCGGTGCGCCGCCGGGATACGTGGGCTTCGATCAGGGCGGTCTTTTGACCGAAGCGATTACCCGCAATCCACACTCGGTGTTGTTATTGGACGAGATCGAAAAGGCCCACCCGGACCTGTTCAATATTCTTTTGCAGGTCATGGATCACGCTGCATTGACCGACAACAACGGCAAAAAGGCGGATTTCCGCCATGTCATTCTCATTATGACCAGCAATGCCGGCGCGCGCGAAATGGCCTCGGCCTCGATCGGCTTCGGCGAACGCTCGAACCTCGGTAAAGGGGAGCAGGCGTTAGAGAAGCTGTTCAGTCCCGAGTTTCGCAACCGTCTCGATGCCACGGTCACCTTTGGACCGCTCACTCCGGAGGCAGTCGAGAAAGTGGTGGATAAATTCGTGCATGAGGTGGTGCAGCAACTGGCGGAAAAGAAAGTGTCCATTACCCTCACGCCGGAGGCCCGCCGCTATCTGGCCGAGAAAGGGTACGATGCCACCTTTGGCGCGCGACCCATGGCGCGCCTGCTTCAACGAGAGTTGAAGCAAGTTCTAGCCGATGAGATTTTATTCGGCAGACTGCAAGATGGCGGGACGGCGGAGATTGATTTGGGCGAGGATGGTCTGGTGTTCCAATACAAACCGGCAGCCGCCGATCAACCCCCCGCCACTGGTCCGCAAACCGGCAGTGCTCCTCCCGCGCGAGCAAAACGGGAGGAAGTGAAGCAGGCGTGATGAGGGCCGTAACGGAGTAGGGAGAAAACCATGAACCTCTCGGGAAAAAACGCTATTGTGACGGGCGGAGCTTCGGGTATCGGTCGCGGCATCTGCCTGCGTTTGGCGCGCGATGGCGCCAATGTAGCGATTCTCGATCTTGATCTGGCGGGAGCCGAGAAGGTCGCGGCAGAAGTGCTCGCTGCCGGACGTAAAGCCGTGGCCTGTCAGGTCGATGTCGCAAGTCGCACCCAAGTCGATGCCGCGGTTGCGCGTACGCGCCAAGAGTTGGGGCCGATACACATTCTGGTCAACGATGCCGGCATCGGGCAGTTTGTCCCTCTGGCACAAATGAGCGAAGAGCAGTGGGACCGCATGATCGCCATTCACCTCAAAGGCACGTTCAACTGCACCAAGTCTGTTGTACAGGATATGATCGACGCTAAATGGGGCCGGATCGTGAGCATTTCTTCAGTCGCCGGTCTGGGGGGCGGCCCGGGACTGGTGCACTATTCCGCGGCCAAAGCCGGGATTATCGGTTTCACCAAGGCGCTGGCGCAAGAACTTGGACCGATGGGCATTACCGTGAACGCCATCGCCCCGGGGCTCATTGACACGCCGATCCTTCGCAAAGCTCAGCTTCCCGAAGAACAGGTCCGCGGTTGGGTGGAAATGGTTGTCGGTCGCACTCCAGTGCGTCGGGTCGGCGCACCGGATGATATTGCCGCGGCCTGTGCCTATTTGACTTCCGAGGAAGCGAGCTTTTTTACTGGACAGGTCGTAAGCCCTAATGGTGGGATGTACACATAGCACGAGCGGTCAGCAGTCAGCAAAATGGACAACACGTAGGGCGGGCCGTGCCCGCCGCGGTGCATCTAAGCAAAACTCACATTGTGGTATGTTTTCTTTATAAAAGGGATAACGGATGCCGCTTCAGGAGGAATTTCTCAGCGTTCGTGGCACGAGGATTCAGATGCTCAAAGGCGGAAAGGGAGCCCCGCTTCTCTATCTGCATAGTGCCGGTGGTAAGGAATCGCTGGGCCGAAACTGGTAATCCTGGAAAAATGCGGTCACGCGCCGCCGTTCGAGAAACCGGAAGAGACGACGAAATTGTTGTCCGAGTTTTTTCAGAATTAGTGAGCTTAGGAACCTCAATGGACAATCCCTTCACTCCCGAGATGTTCGAGCGCATGGACGACAGCGACGATGCGTCGTTCTACGCCTTCCCACGGAAAGTCGTACACATCGACGACCCGGCGATCGCGGCAGCCGGGAAATTCATGGCTGAGAATTTCGCTCCGCAAGGGGTGCTGCTCGACCTGATGAGCAGTTGGCGTTCTCATTTGCCAGAAGGGTTTGTCAAACAACGCCTGATCGGTCTCGGGCTCAATGCCGAGGAAATGGCGGATAATCCTGATCTGGATGAGTATGTCGTGCACGATCTCAACGTGACCCCGACCCTCCCTTTCGCCGACGATTATTTCGATGGCGCGATGGTCACGGTCTCGATTCAGTACATGATCAAACCGCTCGAAATATTTGCCGAAGTGCGGCGCGTGCTCAAGCCCGGCGCTCTTTTCGTTGTGTTCTTCTCGAATCGTATGTTTCCGACCAAGGCGGTCCGCATCTGGCAAGGCCTGCGTGACGGACGACGGGCTGAATTGGTGCGTGCCTACTTTCAATATGCCGGAGGGTACGACGAAGCGGTTGCTTACAATCTCAGTCCCAACCCTGGTATTTCCGATCCCCTGTACGCGGTGTGTGCGCGGAAAGTCTCGCCTGAGTAAGCAGAGAGGCGCGCCCTTGTCGTCCCGTATCGTGCTACCACAATTGACCATTGAACAAGCCTTGTGGCGGCAGGGCCGAACCGCGGTCGCCGGGATAGATGAAGTAGGCATGGGACCGCTGGCAGGCCCGGTAGTGGCTGCGGCGGTTGTCTTCCCTCCGCAACTTTCTGGTGATGGTTTGTCGCCTTCCTTCCCTCAAGCCGTGCGTGACTCTAAAACTCTCACCGCTAAAACACGGGAGCGATTGGATCAGGAAATTCGTCAGGTCGCGGTGGGCCTGGGGATCGGAATCGTCGAAGTCGAGGAGATTGACCGTATCAACATTTATCAGGCTGGACTCAAGGCAATGCGGTTGGCGCTGGATCAACTCTCGGTGATTCCTGAACATGCACTGATTGATGGCCGCTCGCTTGCCGATCTTCCCTGTCCGCAGTCTTCTTTCGTCAAAGGCGACCGGGATGTGTATTCTATTGCCGCGGCGTCGATCGTCGCCAAAGTTTATCGCGACCGACTGATGTGCGCCTTCGACCGACTCTACCCTGAGTATGGGTTCGCACGGCACATGGGCTACGGCACTGCCGCCCACCGTGCTGCGCTCCGTCAATTCGGTCCGTGTCCGATTCACAGACGTTCGTTTCGTCTGCTGTAAGTTACAGCCTGATGGGGGTCCCGCCCCTTGTCCGGTGTCGCTATACTAACCAAGAAGAGGAGAGCAGGTATGGCCATTGAGATACTCATGCCTCGTTTGAGTGACACCATGGAGGAAGGAAAAATCCTCAAGTGGCTCAAAAAAGTCGGGGATCAGATCGAGATTGGTGACATCATCGCCGAAGTCGAGACCGATAAAGCCGATATGGAAATCGAAGCTCTGGACGCCGGGGTGTTGAGCGAAATCCGCATACAAGAAGGAGAATCTGTTGTCGTTAACGGCGTGATTGCCGTATTGAGTGAAAACGGTGCCGCCGTTGTTAGTGCGCCGCCAGTGCGAAAAACTGAAAGCAGTAAGGCTCCTACGCCTTTGTCCCCACCTGCGAAAGAAGCTGAGGAAAAACCGCAGCCGACGGGCAAGCCGGTGAGTGTGGAACGGCCAGCGGCTGACAGCGCAAGCCGGCAGCCCGTGATTCCCCCCGACCGTAAAGTCCGTGAACTCCGTGAACCTCGTCCACGGCGGGAAACCGTGGAATCGGAATCGACCGAGCATCGGCTGTTGACCTCTCCGTTGGTCAAACGGATGGCGCAGGACCAGGGCATAGATCTCAGTCACGTGCACGGCAGTGGTCCCGGTGGTCGGATTGTTAAACAAGACCTGGAAGCGTTTACAAAAGGCCAGCCAGTTGCTCCCTCACAAACGCAAGGGCAAGCTCCGACCGAGCCGGTCTCTCCACCAAGTACTCAACCGGCGGTTGCGCTGACGGCAAGAAAGGAACCTTTTTCGCGCATGCGGGCGACGATCGCCAAACGCATGGCCGAAAGCATGCGCGAGATTCCGCATTTCTATGTGACGACGGAGATCGACATGTCCGAAGCCGTGCGTCTGCGCGCCGCGCTCAAAGCGAGCGATCGCGTCAGCGCGGATGTGACCTATACGCATTTCCTCATCAAGGCCCTTGCCCTTGCCCTCCAGAGTCATCCGCGACTGAATGCCTCTTTTGCCGAGGATGGACGGGAGTTCAAGGCGGAGATCAATATCGGTATTGCCGTCTCCCTTGAGGATGGCCTGCTTGTCCCGGTACTGCATCATTGCGACACTCTGTCTCTTTTGGAAATCGCGGCGCAAGCCAACGCGTTAGTCGAGCGCGCACGCACGAATAAACCCAAACCGGAAGACTTGTCAGGTGGTACCTTCACCATCTCGAACATGGGGATGTTGCCCGTCGAACACTTCACGGCGATTATCAACCCGCCGCAAGGCGCGATTCTCGCGGTCGGCGCGATCAAGGAACGACCGGTCGCGCGTGATGGGGCCGTGCATGTGGCGCATACCATGATGGTGACGCTCTCGTGTGACCACCGCATTCTCGATGGTGTCACCGGCGGACAATTTCTGGCTGAAGTGAAAAAACTGTTGGAGAACCCGGTGGGACTCATGGTGTAGAGGCGTCCAACAAAGCCCGCGCCTGTCACCCTGAGCGAAGCGCAGGGTCTCGCTTCGGTTGTTGCCCTGAGATTCTTCGCTCCGCTCAGAATGACAGAAAAAGCTGTATGGTGTTCTCGAACGAAGCATTCGGAAGAGGAATAAATGGAACGTTACGATCTTGTCGTCATTGGTGCGGGGCCGGGTGGCTACGTCGCGGCAATTCGCGCGGCGCAACTCGGGCTGAAAACCGCGGTCGTGGAGAAGGATAAACCCGGGGGTGTCTGCCTCAACTGGGGCTGTATTCCCTCAAAAGCGATTCTCACCTCCGCTGAGTTGTATGAAGCGGTCAAAGAAGGTGAGCATTACGGTGTAAAGGTTCATGGGCTGTCCTGCGATTATCCGCAAGTCATCAAAAGATCCCGTGAGGTTGCCGAGCGTCTCGCCAAAGGAGTTGAATTCCTGCTCAAGAAGAATCACGTTCCCCTGATTGCCGGTAGTGGCCGTTTGGAGGGGAAAAATCGTGTCATTGTCGAAGCAAGCGGCAAGGAGACGCAGCAGATCGAGGCCGATCGTATTTTGATCGCCACCGGTTCTGGCGAACGAACCCTCCCCGGGCTGGAAATTGATGGAAAACAGATCCTCACCAGCCGTGAAGCGCTGATCGATAGCGAAATTCCCGAATCTCTCCTGATTATCGGCGGCGGTGCCGTCGGGATTGAGTTTGCCTATATCTACAGTGTGTTCGGCAGTCGCGTGACCGTGGTCGAGATGGAGAAACAACTGCTGCCCGGGATCGACGGCGAAGTAGCCCGCGAACTGGAGCGGGTGTTCAAGAAAAAAGGCATCGAGGTACTGACCGGGGCCAAATTTCATAGTGTTGAGAAATTCCCCAGTCGTATCGAGGTGACCCTGGAGAACGGTGGAGACCTGAAGCGCCGCACGGCCAATAAAGTGCTGGTCGCGGTGGGCCGCTCGCCCTTGAGTGCCGGACTTGGTCTGGACGCATTAGGGGTCGAACTGAACCGTGGCTACATCAAAGTCGATGAACGGATGCGCACGACCAATGAGTCCATTTATGCCATCGGTGACATCAATGGTCCGCCGCTGCTGGCGCACGCGGCTTCCGAGGAAGGCATTGCCGCGGTCGAATTCATGACTGGAAAGCGCGAAAAGGCCATCGACCATTTGCGCATCCCTGCCTGCATTTATTGCCAGCCGGAGGTTGCCGTCCTCGGGTTGAGTGAAGAACAAGCGCAGGCGCGGGGCTATGAAGTGAAAACCGGCAAATTCCCCTTTCGCGCTCTGGGAAAGGCTATCGCGGCTGGACACGAAGAGGGATTCGTCAAGCTGGTTGTCGATAAAGAGTACGGGGAAATTCTCGGTTGCCACATCATCGGCCGTGGCGCGACCGATCTCATCGCCGAAGCTGGCCTGGCGCGGACTTTAGAAGCGACGACGGCTGAACTGAGCGGGACGGTACATGCGCACCCCACTTTGGCTGAGGCGATTATGGAGGCGGCACTGAATGCCGAGGGTAGGGGCATTAACTTTTAGAGATTGGGGGTGCGATGAATCTCCATTGTCTTGACCCTGGCTTGGTTGAGTATTTACAAGCATTGACCTGGCAAGAAGAATTGCTCGGACGTCGATGCCAGGGTGAAGGTCAAGACTCGCTTCTTCTCCTTGAACATCCACCGGTGTTTACCCTCGGTCGTGGCGGAAATGAGAGACACGTGTTGAATCCACGCCAGGTGCCGGTCTATCGGGTCGGTCGGGGAGGGGATGTCACCTTTCACGGACCAGGTCAATTAGTGGGATATCCAATCCTTGATCTGACCGTCCACGGTCGTGATGTGCATGCCTATCTACGATCGCTCGAAGCAGTGCTGATTTCCGTACTGGCCGAATACGGACTTCGCGCCCGGCGGAGAGAAGGACTCACCGGTGTGTGGGTGGGAGAACAGAAAATCGCTTCGATCGGCGTGGGGGTGCGGCGGTGGATAACGTATCACGGCTTTGCTCTCAACGTTGATCCTGACCTGTCGTATTTTGCTGATATTGTTCCCTGTGGCCTTGCCGGCGTGCGCATGACATCACTGACTCGATTGCTCAATCGACCGGTCAACCTTGCCGAAGTCAAAACCGCAGTCGCAAAAACCTTTGCGGAGCATTTCGGCTATACGGAGCTGCTATGGCAGAAGAACTTCTTGACTCAGCACTCAACACTCAACACTCAGCACTTGGTGAACGCAGCGAGCCGGTAAGGCGGCATCCGGAATGGATTAAAGTGCGCATGCCGGGTGGCCCCGGTTACAACAAAACAAAGGCAATTGTCTCGGCTCTGAAGCTCAACACCGTCTGCGAAGAGGCTCACTGCCCTAACATCGGAGAGTGTTGGGGACATGGCACGGCGACGTTCATGCTCATGGGCGAGGTGTGCACGCGCAACTGTCGCTTCTGTGCGGTCTCTCACGGACATGTAGTGACGCTTGATCCGCACGAGCCGCGGCGCGTGGCCGAAGCGGCGCTGAAAATGGGACTGTCGCATGTCGTGGTGACCTCGGTCAACCGTGACGACTTACCCGACGGTGGAGCCGAACACTTTGCCGCCACCGTCCGGGCGCTCAAACAGTTGAAGCCCGACTGT
>Ga0187894_10007299_pt1 | contig 10481 bp, 7 predicted proteins | sample GBC1701081metaG_FD_136650 | JGI IMG/M metagenome (GOLD analysis project Ga0187894, IMG submission 136650) | White microbial mat communities from a lava cave in the Kipuka Kanohina Cave System on the Island of Hawaii, USA - GBC170108-1 metaG ... | reverse complement strand
TGCGCCGACTGGCGGAGGAGTTTCTCCCCTTGCCACCCGCTGAAAGCGGCTAGTTTATTGATTGCTAACTTGTTGTGCAGCTTAGGTCTCACAGTCTTTTTCCACTTGTGTAGAAACCAATGCCGTCTAGTTTGCGCTGCGTTCGCAATCAATTGCTTCATCGAAGCTGTGCGGAATCGGCGGTTCGCGCATATCCCATGATCGGCTTCTAGCGGAGCCACGCAAACTGGACAGTTTGCGCTACTCTATTCACCTACTGCGCGGCGCCAAATATTTCCTGCTCGTCAATCACCACTCCGCCCTTTGCTCGGAAGAGCAGCTTGTGAAACGGGTCTTGCACGCGCAGCAATCGCGGCTGCGCGGAGGCGCAATCGTAGACGACATAGAGCCAATACTGCTCCCGCAGGTTGCAGGCTTTGACCCATTCGTTCTCGGTCAACTCGATGTCGCCGACGCTTGCGCGGCCTTTGACTTCGATGCACAAGGGCGATGCGCCGGGGCGTGTTGAGAGGAGGTCGAATCCAGGGCGTTCTTCCAACCCGGCGGCCAGCGCGGTAGCTGGCATCGACACATCTTGCACAACAGCGCCAAGCGATTCTTCATATGCGCGAGCAGCGCGGACGGCGATGGCCTCGACCTGTGCATCGTGCCGTTTTTGATCGTCAGGATCGTTCGAGAGAACTACCAGCGCATGGGCCAGAAAAATCACTTCGGCGGCCGAGATCAGTTCCGGCTCGCGCTGCAAAACGGCGATGGCCTCTTCGCGACGATCTTTCAGCCTGCCCTGATGCTCTTTGACTTTTGTCAGTTCGGCCTTCGCGCCCTTGCTGCCGGCGTTGGCCTTGTCGCGCAGTTTCGATCTGGCGGCGGCCAACTCCGCTTCCTGATACCCGAACCCGCGACGGATGAACTCAACGCGCGCGGGAAGGGTTTCATAAAGCGTCTGCCGATGCCGCTCGACCAATTGCGGCGCGAGGTGTTCGTTGACGTAGCGTCGCGCCGTCTCTACCGATTCGCGCACGGAGGCCACAAGGTTGAGGGCCGATGGCGCCAGGCCTTGACCACCTTTGAGCAGAAGCGGTTGCCCAGCCGGACAAAATTCCAGCACGCCGCCTTCTTCCTGTTTCAAGCCGACAAGGCGGTATTCGAGAGCCTCCGTGCGCGCCAGTTCGCGGTACTGTGGATCGGATTGCCGGTTGATCGCGAGCAGCGCCAGATGGAACAGGTAAGGCCGTTTGGCCGCCGGATCAATGAAGGTCGCTCCTCGCAGGGCGTCTTCGGCAAAGCGGGCGACGACGCAACCGCGCAACGTTTCGTAGATCGTCCCGCCAGGATGAACGAAGACGGCGTCGGCGTCGCCGTCCGGGCGATGCACCGTCAGCTTGTCACACAATTCCGGCGGCAGGACTTCTAGCAATTCAGTAAGTATCTCCGGCGCGTCAGGCGTCGGGTTCAGAGCAAAGTAACCGCCGAGATCGCCGCTCAGTTCCAGACCGAGTTGCGGCGCGGCCTTCTCGATGAAATGCCGGACGTAGCCGGGCAACAATCGGCGGTATTGTTCCAGTTCCAGGTATTCGGTCAGGCGCGGCAACTCGCGTTTGACATCGCCGCCGTCACCGTACAAACGCCGCTCGCGCTCTCGCAATGCCTCGACCTGCTCTTTGGTCAGCTTGCCTTCGATCTTGTTCACGGCCTCATCAGCGCCTTCGTCGGTGACTGCATTCTCCAAATAATCCTTGATCGAGACGCCTTCAAACAGCCGCCCGATCAGGTCGAAGACCTTGTCCGAGCCTAAATCCTTGCATGGATAAAAGTCGGAGAGCACGCCGACCATCAGCGGCATAGTGGGGATGCTGAGAACAGGCTGCTCAGAAGCTTCGGCGGAGAATTTTGTCCAAAAACCTTCCTCAATTCGCCTAAGGCATTCCGCGGATAGGCTTTGACGCCGGCGCAGGATCGCCGGCCGCGAAACGCTTTTTACCTCCGGGTAATGAACTTTGATGTGGTCGGCCAGTTCGCGATCTGTTTCCAATAATGGATCACGGGTCGTCAGACTGAGACGTAAACGCACGTACTCGGAGATCAGATTCCAGAACACGTTATGCCAAGCCACAAGCCGGTAGCCGTCGCCCGGCTTTGCGCCGTGCATTTTCTCCAACAACTCGGCCAGGTCATCGCTGAGGCGTCGTCCGAGTAACTGCAGGTCTACCTCTAATTCCAGATCTTGCGCCGTGATTTCTTTGAGCACGACCTCGGCTATCGGCACGAGGCCATAATCAACTCCCTCGTCAGCAACCCCAGCGCCGTCGGCCTCATCCGCAATGCTCAGAATTTGCGCGTTAAATCCCTGACGCCGCTTGAAATCATTCCAACTCAATTTGAGACGTTCCGGAGCGACAGCATAGGCTACCTCATTGAATTCATACCTCGGCGTCCCGCGATCACTCATCGTAGTCAAAATCGCTCCCGGAAGGGGGATACCTGCGACGACCAGAGAACGCAGGTGATCGGTTATCCATTCTTCCTTCCACTTGTAGGCGCGTTTCAGCCCATCTTCCCAGGGAAATAGCTCTACCAATTCCGACAGAGTGGCGTTCGGATAGGCGAGACAAACCTCTATTAGCTGTAGCGGCCTGGAGACGCCATCGAGAACATCATCCAGCAGGTAATCAACGAATTCCAACTCCAATGACTGAACGAGCGCTCGCTCGTGCTCGGGCAGCTTCGCGCGGAAGCGTTTGACAGCCAAGGGCAGCGGGCCGCGAAACGGCGCCCCAGCCTGCGCCGTTCGCGGGAACTCGCACAGCGACAGGCGCAAGTCGAGCGCAATTATTTCACGCGCCTCGCCCGACCTGCCCTGCGCTCCGAGAGTGAGTATTTCTCTCCAAAGGCTCATGTCTCAGCCGCCCCAACCTTTCCTTGCGCCTCAGTACGCCAAAGCTAGAGATGACGTCGCTTGTTTACAGTGATCAGGCGCCGAAGCCGATGCGCTCTCTTCAAATACCATCCGCTTGTATATCGCTCGCGTCAGCTCGACATCTTTCAGACAATAATCGCGTATCTTCCGGTGTTCGCCGGCTTGGTATAGATTGAAAATCTGCGAGCCATTGACGCCATCCTGTTTCGACGATTCCAGGTTGAGCGCTCGGGCGAGAGTGTCGAGGCTGACTCTGGAACTGAAGCTCCAGCGCTCCCATTCGCACATCGTGTCGTAGATCGGTTGGTTGCGGTAACGCGCAAACGACAAATCCACCGTTGGACGAACGCCGTGAACGATTGAGCGTTTAAGTATGAACTTTAAGTCGAAGTCGTAGATGTTGTGGCCGACGATGCGGTCAATGTTTGGCCGGAATGATTTCATGCGGCGCCAGAACTCCGTCAAGATCACTCGTTCATCACCGTGGAACGCTTCCTGGCGCGCGTCCCAGCCAATCACGCCACGCTCGATCTCGCCGCTCGGAAACTCATCTATAAAGCCTATGCAGAGAAGGCGGCCGAAATCCCCATTCAAGGCCGTCTTGAGATGGCTCTCGTCTGTTGGGGCAAGTCTGACGGGTGGGGAACCACTCGCTGGTAGATTTAGAGCAGGTAGGGTTTCTATGTCAATATATTTCGTAATAAGAGACGGGATCGAAGGTCGCGGTGGTGACATGCAACGCCATGCCGATTTCCTGATGGAGCCAGCGGTTCGCGGTCGCAATCGCTTCCACCTCCGTAGGAATTACAATTTGTGGTTTGGTTTGAATTGCCATAAACAAATCTTCAGGCGATCCCACTAAAAGCGCAAACCCGGCGGAAGAGATCGCCTTCATTCACGATTTCGATACGCCTGCGAAAAAGGCCACAGCTTTTGCCGGCGCCAACGCCGGAAAGATTCGCGTGATGCTGGCGAGCACGGAGAAAGCAGGCACAGGCGTGAACATGCAACAACGCCTGTACGCGATCCACCACGGAGATGGGCCGTGGCGCCCAAGTGACGTCGAGCAGCGCGAGGGGCGTATCTTGCGATGTCCATTTACCGATAAATTGGCACGATTGACACGTTATGCTTCCAATTCCGTATTGCCATTTTATGCTTCCACCTGATCCATCGGTTTGGGCGGTTGGAAACCCACTCTCTTCGCTTTATTTCCAGCCTAACTCCCTTCGCGCCTGGAGTAGTACTGCCACGGCCTGTTTGTTGCTGCCGATGTTTCTTGGTCTGGAGAGATTGGCCGAAACCAAATTAACCGAAGGGAAGATCTCTTGAGCGTGCAAACGGAGGACGGTTTCGCGAATCTCATTGAACAATTGCTCCCGGCGCTTCAGAAAGATGTTTTGATGATACTCCGCATGGCGCGCGGCTAGATCGCGACAAAGGTCGGGGAAATGATACCGCAGGCTTTGTGTGCTTAGATTGAATCGCTCCGCTAACGCCTGAATCGTTGGTGGAGGAATCTCTTCACGCAAGACCTTCTCCATCTCTTGCTTGATGTCGATCCATAACAGCTTTCGGTAGCCGACATACCTTTCTACAACCGCGCCACAATGCTCCGGGAAATGCCTCCATGCCGTAGACTGACGGAAGTTCTCGCGCTCAGCCAGCGATTTCAATGATGGCGGCGGCTCCTCTTGTAATCCCTGTTCGAGAGCTTGCCGTATGTGGTCTCTGATTTGCGCATAATAGGCGACGCGCCGATCAACGATCTGGCGACAGAGATCGGGATCGTAATAAAGCAACGTGCGCTGCGCCAGATTCACCTTGATGGCGACTGATCGCAGCGAGGGGGGCGGATCGCTCGTCAGCGTCGATCGCATCTCCTGACGCAGTGATTCTCGATTCACCCCTTTTGGCTGCCAGCGTCCCTTCGGATCCTTTGCTTGCCGGCAGTCCCCCTTCTCTGGCTCCTCGGATTTCGAGAGGATAGAAACCCGGCTCGCGTCAAGGACTGGATAGGTCTGGGTAAAGAATTTTATGGGTGAGACGCCCAGTTGAAAGCAGACCTTCAACAGCAAATCGATTTGTATGGCGTGTTCGCCTAACAACCACTTTTTGAGAACCCCCTGCTTGACGCCAAGCTCCCGACCAAAATCGGCTTTTTTGGCCCCTGCGCGCTCAGACAGAAAGTGCGCAATGGCCTCCGCCACTACTTCTCTGGTCGGCTGACGTGTCAGGTTGGGGCTTGCCGCCACTAATTCGCCGAGACTCTTGACAACCCAGTTTTGCCATCGCCACTCATCTTCACCTGGTATTTCTTCAGGCTGTAACTCGCCACGATCATGGGCGCCGAGCCAGCAGCCGCAACTAGAGCAACAGCCGAGTCTCCCCAGCCCAGTAAACACGCGCGGCTCCTTATGGCAATGGTGGCAGCGATCTCTTAACTTCCGCCGGTGGAGCAGGCAGCATGTGATTGGCTTGAATTTCCACAGTAGCGGATCATAAATTGCTTGTCCTGCAGACAGACGATCCTCAAGACAGGCCGGGCACCATCTATCCAGCGGATAGAATATTTCCCGATTGGGTAAGACCTGCTTCCAATTCAACAAAGTCAAACATCGGAGGTCGCAACGGCAAGTCAAAGATTGCGCCGCATCAACCCAGTTCTCCGCGGTCGTCCCCAATCCGTTGATCATTCGCGCCAGGCGATGACTATTTCCTCTCGGCAACCAGAGAGCGGGGGATCCATTGGCTGACCCACTGCTTCTGACACGAGGGAGTAACTCATGTTTGAGCAAAGCGCTCACCGTGACGCAATGCGCTTCAGCCAGGCGAACAATATATCCGGTCAAGCTCTCAACTTCCGGCGTCCCGACGCCAATCGGCTTCAACGAATAGAGGCGGCTACGCGGCGGCGCAGTGGTCGCCGCCTCCAGCCACGACTCATACCAGATTGGCGCGTCGTTCATTTTGGGCATTCATCCTCAAGGCGGCTTACGCCGCCGACCGGATCGCGCTTTGGATTTCGTTCTCCTACAAACTTGGCCTGCCGCCCTTGCTTGGGAGCGGCTGAAGGTTGCTGGTCGGAAGCCGCGGCGCATCCATTGCTTGTTGGTTTCGCATCGTCCAGGGACAGCAAACTGCGCAATCGCCTTCGCGTGCTTTCAGACTCGGCCAGGATCGCTTCGCCTTCCAGAATCTCCGCAGCGATCTTCTGGCAGTCGGCGATCGAGAGCGCCTGTTGCTCCAGATGCCTGATCGTCACGTTCGGCTTCCTCTGCGATAGTCCGGCGGCCAATGCCCTCGACAGCCAATCCTTGAGCAAGCCAATGCAACCGAGACTTCTCTCGTAGCAAAACTCCCAATGGCTCATCAGATCAGGCTCGGACTTGAGCGGCATTCTGATTTGAAAGTTCCATAAAACATTCTTGAAATCGCGCGCGTCTTCCGCGCAATCGGCGCGGTAACGGGGGAAGTGGATCTGACGTGTGCGGCGGCTCAATTGACCGCTGAGCTGTCGCAAAATCAGCAGTTCATAGGTCCCTGCCAAAACGTGGACGGTGTTGGTGCGGACCGCCAGCGACTTGAGGCAGTCGAGTTGATCCTGCAGTTTGCGTCCGCCGGAGATCTTGGCCAGGTGCTGCGCCTCATCTATAAGGAAGGCAACAGGGCGCCGTTGCCGGATTGCGGATTCGAGCGCGGCGCGCAAGACCGATCGTCCGTCTATTCTCCGCAGGATGTATTGCGATGCGTTTCGGCTCCCAGCGCTGATCTCCGGGGCGCCGACCTTGCGGTTAATGAGTGGCTCGTCAAATGCTCGCAGCGCATCGATGTAATAGTCGCGCCAATTGAAGTCGCCGCGCTCAGGCGACATCGCTTCCATTCCGACGATCGGCATCCAACCCGGATCGCGCTTCATCTCTTTTCGTCGCTCTTCAATAAGCTGTTGTTTGCATCGCCCCAACACCGTGGTCTTTCCGACCCCGGTCGGCCCGTAGAGAAAGACGATCAATTCGCCCGTAGGCTCATCAATCGCATTGCGCAATGCCTGATCAGCCGCCTGAAGGCGCGGATGCGCGATCGTGCAGGCTTTGAAATAGGCGAGCCGTTTGGCGGTTGGTTTCGTCAGTAATTCTTCCGGGAATGCGGTCTGGGTCATTGACTTCAATACTCCGGCAGCAGACGGCGGTAGTCTTCTTCAGAGGCTGATTTCGCCATCGCATCGTTAGTTTCGTTATTACACTGAGCCGTCGCCTCGCCGCTCTCGCCATTTGCTTTATTCGCGGCGCCGAGATCGGAATCGCTCCCAACCATGTCCAACGACCGTTTGACGGCTATATCGCGCAGACGCTGTGACAGGAGTATCTCCTCGGCTTCAACCGACTTGAGAAAATTGGCCAGCCGTCTGGCGGTGATAGATGACTCCTGCGCCATCTTCCGCTGTCGCTGATGCAACTCCTCCGCCGCCAGTAGCAACTCCTCCGCGGAATGCCCACGGAAAATCCGGTAATGCTCCGACGCGCAGCGAACCCACTGTTTGCGAACGAAGGCATAGGCGACGCCGACGTCGTGCGGGTCGTAACGGACGGGCACTCGCGACCGCTCGACTAGAGGATCGCGAAAGGCTTCAGCCCAGTAGTAGAGATAATTGAGCCGAACGCCTTTGCCAGGAGAGACCACCGCCGTTTCATGGTAGGTCGCCGGGAGAGTCATGATCCTGAACTGCTCGTCATAGGGGATGAGGCGGCAAGTCCTGGCGCCTCCTTGGATCATCCCCTGCGTAAAGACTTCGCGCGGGCTTTGTCCCAGCGAGGCGTGCGGCGCAGTGTCATAAATTTCATAGGCGAACTGTCTTAACCTCTGCGCGAGCGATTCCAGCGTCCAGATCGCGTGATCGCGCGGGTTGACCGATGCGGTGACCTGGCGCACGTTGCGCGTGATTTGCGTATTGCCCTGCAAGTTATAAACGAACTGCGTATTGGCCGTGCCGAACAATCGCTCGCACACCGATCCGAACCTTGATTTGGCCGGCGGTCTGGTTTTCTTGGCGCACTCGTAGAAGGCCAGCAGCGTCTCAAAATAGGCGCTTTGAAATTCGCGGCCGCCATCGACCACCAGCGTCTGCGGCAGTCGGGAGAAGCGACGCACGCATTCGCGCATCGTCAACATACAAGCGACTTTGCTCGGCGGCTGATAAAGCAAGACGACCGCCAGCAGGCGTCGGGAGAAAGCGTCGGTGAGAAAGCTTGCCCAGGGTCGTCCGAGATTGCGCCCGGTCTGAGAGCAGACCAGCTCGATGTCGAGTTCGGTGTGATCGAGATGAACGATCTCAAACGGGCGGTCGCCGTGCCGCGGCGTGGTCAGATCAAGTTCGAAATAGAAAGCTTCGTGCTTGTAAGCGGCGCGCTCGCCTTTGCGTTTGCGCGTCTGTTCATAATTCGGGCGGCTGTTGACGGCGATGGTAAAAGTTTTGTAGCTGGGGGCGATCACGCCGCGCTCTTCACACTCGCGCAGCAAGGATGCATAGACTGACTGTTTATTCTTCTGCTTGTTGGTTTCGTAATCGCGGGCGATGAATTGATTCATCAATTCGCGCGTCGCTTCAGGGAATTTATGGCTGTGATTGCCACGGTCGCCGGCGCGCGGCAGAAGACCGACATAACCATTGCCATAAAGGCTTTCAGCCCGGCGATAAGCGGCCAGCCAGCGATAGATAGTGCGAGTTGGTGGAGCGTCGCTCTCTCCTTTGAGGAGGGGGCGAATGATCTCGTGGCGGCGATTGGCCTCTTTCAAATCGGCTGGCCCGGCTCTGCCGAGTAGCTCTTTCACTTTGTTCCGCGACTCGGTTGGCTCCGACTCGAGGCCGATCATCTTTCCCTCTCTGGCCAGCGTTTCAAAAACATTGACTGGCAATTCCGCGAATGCCGAGCCTTCCCCGATCAAGCCGACGTTTTTCTCCCCGACGTTGACAATCGTCCATGTTCTCCCGTCCCACGAGACGGCGGCGCCGCACGCGAGGTTGATGGAGTGAGACGAGTGGCGCGCCGCCGTCTCGCACACATGCGAATAGGCAAGCGCCGTTTGACGATCGGCGAAGATTGGCGCCCGCGCAGGCTCGGCCAGCGGAACGGTGTCAAGATCGACATAGACGCGCTCAGTGGCGATCAGTAGATAAATGACGTCGGCTGGAGCTTCGCATTGTTGCAGCAACTCCCGCAGCGTAATGCCCGGTTGAGCGGCGATCAGGCGCCGCACTGCCTCTTCAAGCGCCGGCTCGATCGGAGCGGGATCAGCGCGAAGGTAATCTTCCAGAAAAATGATGTTGCGCTGGAAGACCCAGTTGATTTCCGCCGAAGAGCGGAGGCGATAGTACAAACCGAACTCACGCGCATACTCTTCACCAGGCGGGCAGCGCCAACAGCCGTCGTCCGCGTGACAATAGCGATTTGGTTGGCTTTCAGCCAAGCGCCGCAGGTCTTCTTCCAACTTCCACTCTTCCCAACCGGCTGAGTCGGCGCGCAAGACGAAGAAGTCCGGCGTATGCAACACTCCTACAGTGCGGCCAGCCGGCGTTTTGTATTCCAATTTGATGGGAGGCGGCTGATCCCAGTATTCCCAAATGGCGTTGGAGTGTTCCATCTCATAGATCGCAGCCAGTTCGTTGCGATGGCTCTCGAATTGGATAGTGACACCCATCTTACGGCTCGGATAGCGTCCGCTGACATTGCCGCGTCCGCTACGCACGTGCCGCGCCGGTTCCGACGACCTGATCTGCTGGATCAAATTCTTGACCTTCGAACCGAAGCCAAGCTGCCGACACCAGTCTCCGAATTGCCGTTCGTCGAGCATAGGAAGCTCCGATGACTGCAAGTCTGCAGGCGAAAGCTCTCACGAGTTGGTGAATGAGAGAAGAAATGAATGGATTGTGAAGTTGTGAGTTGGAATGATGGAACGAGCGGTGGGCAACAGATTTGCGAACTATTTTGCTCTCAAACAGGGGCGAATTGCGGTTTTTGCGATCCCCGCCAAGTTATGCTTCCAATTTGCGCACGCTGCCAAGTTATGCTTCCAACGCGGGAAGATCAGTGTTCTGCGGAAGGTTGTAAGTGATTGATTCTACGTTGGCGCACTGACATTTTATGGTTCCAGCCATTGCCATTTTATGGTCTTAGTCACATGCGCCAGGGGAATCAATACCCTGAAGTCCGCATTTTCAACTACGTCACAGAAGGCTCGTTCGATGGGTTCGTTTGGCAGACGCTTGAAAACAAGGCGCGCTTCATCAGCCAGATCATGTCGGGCGAAGTGACTGCGCGCACCACGGAAGACGTGGACGACATGGTGATGACCGCGGCGCAGGTCAAAGCCATCGCCAGCGGCAACCCGCGCATCCTCGAACGGGTCTCCGTCGAAGTCGAACTGACACGCCTTTCGCGCCTTTACATAGTTTGGCGCAACAGCCGCCGCAATCTGAAATGGGAGTTCGAATCGCTGTTGGGTAATGTCCGTGACGCTGATCAGCGCGTCGCCAGTCACGAACAGGCGCTCGCTGTCCGCGACCGGA
>Ga0187894_10007298_pt1 | contig 10481 bp, 12 predicted proteins | sample GBC1701081metaG_FD_136650 | JGI IMG/M metagenome (GOLD analysis project Ga0187894, IMG submission 136650) | White microbial mat communities from a lava cave in the Kipuka Kanohina Cave System on the Island of Hawaii, USA - GBC170108-1 metaG ... | reverse complement strand
TTTCGAAAGTTTCATTGCCGAACAGAATATGGTCGGCGCGGCGGTAGGACTTGCCGCCCGTGGCAAGATTCCCTTTGTGTCAACCTTTGCCGCGTTTCTTACCCGGGCGTTCGATCACATTCGCATGGCGGCCATCTCCGGCGTGACGATCAAATACGCGGGCTCTCACTGTGGGGTGTCGATCGGTGAGGATGGTCCTTCGCAGATGGGCTTGGAAGACCTGGCGATGATGCGTGCGGTGCCGCACTCGACCGTGCTGTATCCGAGTGATGCGGTTTCCACCGAACGTCTGGTAGTGGCGGCAGCCGCACTGGGAGGGACAACGTACATTCGCACCTCGCGACCAGCCACGCCGATTCTCTATGCCACTACCGAGGAGTTTCCGATCGGCGGCAGTAAGGTTCTGCGCTCCAGCGAGCATGATTGTCTGACCGTGGTTGCCGCCGGAGTGACGTTGCATGAAGCGCTCGCTGCCCACGAAACGCTGCAAGCCGCAGGGCTCACGATTCGTGTGCTTGATGCGTATTCGGTGAAACCCATCGACGCCGAGGGCATTCTTCATGCCGCGATGCAGACTCGTAACACGCTTTTGGTCGTCGAAGACCACTACTCTGACGGCGGCCTCGGCGACGCGGTGCTCAACGCCGTGGCCGCGCACGGGGTACGAGTACACAAAATGGCGGTCACCGACATCCCGCGCTCAGGCAAGCCGGAAGAATTGCTGGATGCGCATGGCATCAGCGCGCGACGGATCGTGGAGAAGGTAAAGAGCCTAGCGGCGAAGTAGTGACGACTTTAGTCGTTCTTGCTCTTTAGTCAGCGACTAAAGTCGCTACTACCGACTGTCTTGAACCCGGCATAAAAAACCGGCCGTCCCGCGGTTCGATATTTCCGCTCGAAATCCGTCAGGATCGCTTTGCCTTTTCTGGTGTGGTGGTCCCGTTCCCAGGGAAACTGGATCAGTTCCGGCACGGCGGAGAACTGCCGGACAATCTCGGCAAAATACTCGATCACATCCGAGGCCAGGAAAATCTTTCCTCCAGATACCAGGGTACGCGCCAGCGCGTTGACGAAGCCGGCGCGAAACAGGCGGCGTTGCTGATGGCGGGTTTTCCACCACGGATCGGGAAAATAGAGGTGATACACAGCGACCGAGGTCGGCCAGATCATTGTCCGTGCCAGGCAGGCCATATCGGCATGGATGGCGATGACGTTCGGTGGTCCATCACGTTCGACGAGATGCGCGAGACGCAACGCTCGACGTTTGGATAATTCGACGCCAAAGAAATTATGCTCGGGACGATTGCGCGCCAGAGCGAGGAGAAAAGCGCCTTTGCCGAAACCGATCTCGACCTCGACCGGTTTGGTATTGCCGAAGATTTCCGCCCAGGTTGGGGGAGGAGTGGAAGGATCAGTGAAAGTAATACCCATGAAGAGGGAAGAAGGCGACTGGAGCCGTTCTCGGTTCTTTTTTCCTCCCGTTGCCGTAGCCCCTCAGCGAGCTAAAAGCTTCCTTGGTCAAACTTTTTTCTCCGCTTTGCCCGAGAGGAAACCGGTGGCGACGATACCGAACGCCGCCGCCAACCCGCCAACGAATGCCCCGAGCGCAACTGCCAGCCATGCATAGTTGTCTGCGGACAAAGCGTTCTTTGGGAGCACATGCAGCTCGGGATATTTCTGCAATAACTTACCAATGAGACTTTTTGCCTGCTCCTCTTCCGCGACTGTTGCTCCGCGTTCGACCGTAATCGTGCGCAGCATCTCGATTTTACGACGGGCTTCTTCAAGACTCATCCTTGCCCTCCTGCATTGAGAGAAAACCCTCTGGACTTTCCTTCTCCAAAAGCCCCTTGGGACATGGGGCTAAGCTTTCATAGCTCATTTCACTGTTGAAAAATAGCTGACAGCAAGGGCATCGTTGACTTGTGAGAGGCGACGCCTACGACGACAAGGCAATACTCACGCCCTTTCTCTCTTCTCGGCAAAGCTTCCTACGTTAGCGACCTGCCGCCATCAACATGGAACAACGACCCTGTGCTGTAGTCCGACTCAGCGACAAACACGACTACTTCAGCGACCTCTTCGGGGGTGCCCGCCCGCTTGACCAGGGTCTTGTCGATTTCGCGTTGCCGTACTTCTTCGGGGGTATCGTCTTGAAATAATACGGGGCCGGGAACGACCGCGTTCACCATCACTTGCGGTGCCAGTTCCATCGCCAATCCCTGAGTAAAGACGATGACGCAGGATTTTGACACCGAGTAGGGAATATAATCGGCCCACGGGCGCTGGCCAGCCACGTCGGCCATGTTGATGATATGGCCCCAGCCCCAGTCACGCATGCGCAGCCCGATCTTATGGGCGCAGAGAAAAGTGCCGGTGAGATTAACCTCCATGATCCGTTCCCACTCTTCAACCGTCAGCGTCTCCACCGGCGTGCGAAAGAACACCGCGGCGTTGTTGACCAAAATGTCGATGGTCCCGAACCGCGCCACCGCCGCTTCGACCATGCGCTCGACCTCTGTGTCCTGAGTGATGTCGGCCTGGAGGGCGATTGCTTCGCTGCCCCCAGCGCGCAGTTCACTAATCGTTTCTTCGGCCTCAATCTGAGAGGTGTGGTAGTGGACCACCAATTTGCAGCCGCGCGCGGCGAGGGCTTTGACAATCGCCTTACCCACACGTTTTGCTCCGCCGGTAACGAGTGCGACTTTGCCGTTGAGGTCCATGAGAGGCTAAAACGTAATGCGTAATGCGTAATTCAACAACCTCCCCCTTACGTTTTACGGATTACGTCTCACGTCTTCAGTGGATCGTGTTGTGGTTGCAAGATGATTTCGCTCGGGCAACTACGAGCCGGAGAAACAGCCACCATGTACACCGCTTCGGCGACGTCTGCGGGGCTGAGCATTTTGCCGCGATCGACACGCCGGTTGGGCGGGATGAGTGCCGTATCGACATATCCCGGACAGATAGTGGACACTTTGATGCCGTACTCTTGGACTTCCGCGAATACTGATTGGCTGAAGCCGCGCACCCCGAATTTCGCGGCGGCATACGCCGCCTCTCCGGCTCTGCCGCTCAGCCCGGCGAGGGAGCAGATGTTGATGATGGCTCCGCCGTGGCCTTCGATCATGGCGGGCAAGACCAGCTTTGTCAGCCTCATGGTTGCCCAGAGATTCGTGCGTAGCGTCCATTCCCAGTCGGGAATCCGCGCTTTCGTGACAGAAGCGCGTGGCGGCCCACCACCGGCGTTGTTGACCAGGATGTCGATATGGCCAAACCGGGTCAGAGTCGTATCAGCCAACGTCGCTAATTGCTGATCGTCGGTGACATCAGTCGGAACAACCAGAGCTTTGCCGCCTGAAGTGTGGATTGTGTCTGCCACGGCGGACAAATCTCGCTCAGTCCGTGCGGCCAAAATTGTTATTGCCCCAGCTTGAGCCAGACGCAGGGCGATTGCGCGACCGATGCCTCGGCTTGCGCCGGTGATGAGGGCGATACGATCTACCAGGGGAAGAAGCTCTGAGGACATTTCGTTGCTTTTACCACGAGGGGACGGTACTATCCAACCCGCGCTGTGTGGGGCGCGGAACTTTCGCAACCTTTGCCAAGGAGGATATATGGCCTACGAATTTGTCATCTATGAAAAGAAAGGGCATATCGCCACTATCACCATGAACCGTCCGCATGTCATGAACTCGGTCCATCCGCCGGCAACTGCCGAATTGAGCGCCATATGGGACGACGCTATTGCCGATGATAACGTATGGGTCGTGATTCTGACCGGCGCTGGGGATAAAGCGTTCTCTGCCGGCAATGATCTCAAATATACCGCTGAAAAAGGCATGCCCAGTGGACCACGGCCGAAGGGCGGGTTTGGCGGTCTTACGGATCGTACCGAGGTGTGGAAACCTCTGATTGCGGCGGTGAACGGCTTTGCTCTTGGCGGCGGGTTTGAGATGGCGCTCGCTTGTGACATCATCGTTGCTGCTGATCATGCGCAGTTTGGTTTGCCTGAACCGACGCGAGGATTGGCTGCGCTGGCTGGGGGGGTTCATCGTTTGCCGCGACAGATCCCGTTGAAAGTAGCGATGGGCTATATGCTCACCGGCAAACATATGACCGCCCAGGAAGCGCAACGTCTCGGTATTGTCAACGAAGTCGTGCCACTCAAGGATTTGATGCCCACTGCGGAACGCTGGGCAAGCGAGATCCTGGAGTGTGCTCCGCTTTCCGTGCGCGCGACCAAGCAGGCCGCGGTGATGGGCTTAGGGTTGCCATTGGAACTCGCGCTTGCCCGCTCGTATTCCGCCACTCAGGACATGATGTACTCCGAAGATGTGAAGGAAGGACCGAAAGCGTTCGCCGAGAAGCGCAAACCGAATTGGAAAGGTCGTTAGGGGCTGGGTTTTGGGGACTAGGGGCTGGTGAAAAGGCAATCAGAATGAATAGACAATCCCGGTCTCTGGTTTCTTTTTCTCGCTCTTCAACCTCTAATAATCCCCAACCTCTAACCCCTAGCACCCAGCACCCAGTACCCAGTACCCACGTGGTGCGCGTGCGCTATGCCGAAACCGATCAAGCCGGCATGGCGCATCATGCGGCTTTTCTTCCCTGGTTTGAGGAGGGCCGTGTCGCGTTGCTGCGTAGCCTCGGTAAGCCGTATCAAGAATTCGAAGCTGAGGGGCTGCACTTCCCGGTGCGCGAAGCATTCTGCCGTTATTGGGCGCCGGCTCGGTTCGATGACGTGTTGACGGTAGCCACCCTGATCGAAGAAATCGGTGGAGCCAGTGTCCGTTTTCATTATCGCATCACTCGGGCGTCCGATGCCGTGCTGATCGCCGAAGGATATACCTTCCATGCCTGTGTGGATGATGCCGGGAGGGTCAAGCGCCTGCCGCGCGAAGTCAGAAAACTACTGAGCCTGTAGGGACGGTTCATGGATCGTTTCCCCTCCGTTCCGTGCATCAAAAACAGGTCAGGGCAGGTCGAAACCAAGTCAACGCGAGTCGCCAACCTGCTGTTGGCGCAACTGCTCCAGGTATCGCGTTCGCACCTTTCGCAGAAACTCCTGGGTCTCCGGCCAGCGATAGTCCTCATACGTATAGATAAACGGGTGAAACGCGCCGTGGTGGTAAAGCAAGGTCACCTCGGCGTAGATCCCCTGAGACAAATAGATGCGATGAGCCTGATTCTTGGTCGAGGCCAGAACGAGCTTGGTGACGTCCAGATACCCTGGATCAAGATTCACGCGGCGCGGAGACTCGGGCGAAGAGGCGGAAGACAGCGACAACTCCAGAGAGTTGGTTTCCAACTTGATACGGACGAGTTCTTCCGGAGAGATAAGCCGCTGAAAAGCCACAAACGTGCGCAGCAGATTCTCGCCCATCTCCGCGCGGTAATAGTTGGTGGTATTCCAGGGAAAGACCTCACTCGCCACATCGGTGGGACCGTATGTCTGCTCAAGCTGGGTGACTGCGAGAGTATGCAGAGCGGGGTCGGCGGAAAGGAGGGCAACAAGCAGTTTGACCGGCTGGGGAAGGGTAGGGGTGCCCATGTTCTGAGGAAAGAAACGGAGACTGGGGGAGTGGGAGAATCGGAGAAAAGATGCAATGTCGAAGAGGAGAGAGTCTTGGTCGCCGATTCACCGTTTCTCCGGTTCATCGTTTCGATTTTTGAGTGCGAATAACCGATCGTACACCGTATGCGCGACCTCATCCTTGCTCATCAGTGGTAGGGTCTCGACCTGCTCGCTCCGATCAATCAAAGTGACGATATTGGTGTCATGCGCGAAGCCGGCCCCTTCTTGGGTGACATCGTTGGCGACGATCATATCCAAGTTCTTGCCGCGCAGCTTGCGCGCCGCGTTCTGCAAGACGTCTTCAGTCTCGGTGGCGAAACCGACGAGAATCCGGTTGCCTTTTTGGTGGCTCAACTCGGCTAGAATATCCGGATTGCGCGTCAACTCGATCGTGAAGCCACCGTCGCCTTTCTTGAGTTTTTGCGGTGCAACGTGTGCGGGCCGGTAGTCTGCCACTGCCGCCGCCGAGACCACCATAGTCGCCTGAGGATAGTGTTCCAGAACAGCCTGTTGCATCTCTCGTGCCGTTCGCACCGCGCAGAAACGGACTCCACGAGGAGGAGGTAACGCAGTCGGACCGCTCACCAAGGTGACTTCAGCTCCCCGTCGCCAAGCCACACGGGCCATTGCGTACCCCATCTTACCGGTCGAACGATTAGTGATGAAACGCACGGGATCAATGGGTTCGGCATTCGGTCCGGCGGTGACGATGACGTTTTCGCCGCGCATATCTTTCTTCGTGAGCGTTGCCCGGATTTCTTCGACAATGTCTTCCGGGTCTGCCAAACGTCCCTTGCCTTCATAGCCGCAGGCCAGGAACCCTTCCGCCGGTTCGACGAACCCATAGCCCAGACCAGTCAGCTTGCGCATGTTCTCTTGCACAATCGGGTGGGCATACATGTGGACATTCATGGCTGGTGCGATCAGCACGGGAGCCGTCGTGGCAAGAAGGACCGTCGTCAGAAGGTCGTCGGCTTGTCCATGCGCCAACTTGGCAAGGAGGTTGGCCGTCGCCGGCGCGATCACAATCAGGTCGGCACTGTCAGCAAGACGGATGTGACCGATTTCGGATTCTTGGGTCAGACTGAAGGTCTCAGTCGAGACCGGATTACCAGAAAGGGTTTGCAGGGTCAGCGGGGTGATAAATTCCTGGGCGTTGCTGGTCATGATCACCCGCACGAGCGCCCCATCTTTGACCAATAGCCGGACGATTTCCGCGGCCTTGTAAGCCGCAATACCGCCGGTGACACCCAGGACGATGTTTTTGCCGGATAACATAAACTCTGCTCGCTCTGTAGCTGATGGCGCAAATCGTAATACGCAAAACGTAAGGCGTAATTCTTTGATCCCCTCTTTATTACGTTTTACGCTTTACGTGCTTATTTGCCTTGCCAGTATTCTTTCCACCCTAAGACAACCAGTCCAACCGCGATCACTATTATACTGATTCCGCTGCCCTGGTAAGAGGTCTCCAGGATGAGACCGACGCCGAGCGGTAACAGCATGGAACCGAAGATCCGTTTGGCCTGCCCAGGCTGCGGGGAAGGACTATCTTGTGTGCTCACGCGACCAAATCTCCAATCCTCCCTTCCGCTATTGACCCTGTTATTCTTCCAAAGCCGCCACAACCGTGCGGATGCGAGACAAGGCGGTGAGATTAGTCAATCCGGCCAAGAGCAGGAGGCCAATGATAAGGACGTAATGAGCAGACTGACAGAAGAGGTGGTTTCCCACCGTGCTGAGAAAGGAACTGATACCCAGGAGCACGTACCGTTCGCCCCGTTGCATCAGGCCCCCCCGGCATTCCACCCCCAATCCTTCGGCGCGCGCGCGCGCGTAGCTGACCATCATCGAGCCCAGGAATCCGACGACGACAATCCATACCAGCCACGAAGTGGAAAAAAATATCCCTAAACCACAGAAGGTAAAGAACTCGGCGTAACGATCGATCACCGAGTCAAGAAAAGCCCCGCGGCGGGACGCGCCTACGGTATGTCGAGCCAGGCCGCCGTCCAACAAATCGAGCACTCCGCACCCCAGCATGAGCCAGCCACCAAGAAAAATATGGCCACTAGCGTAAGCGACTCCAGCGATCAGGCTCATGCCCAGCTGAGCGAACGTCAGGTGTTCGGGGCGGACGCGGAAGCGTATGAGCAGTGGCTCAAACGTCGCAAGCCTCATCCGCATCCACTGACCAACGCGTTCATGAGTGGAGGCAAAACGTTGAGGCGAACTGCGCAGGAACCCGCGCAAACTCATGAACACTGCGAGAGTGAGATATAAGGCGACGCCGCCTGCGAGCCACGGGTGGCAAGAAGAAGAGGGCATAAGTGGTCAGTGGCTAGTTCCTAAAGAAAAGCCCTTTGCGTTTGCTGCGCGTCTAACTCTAAACCAAGCGGCGAGGGAGTAGCACACCAAAGTTGTCACCCTGAGTGGAATGAAGGGTCTCGGCATGAGATTCTTCGCTTCGCTCAGAATGACAGTCCTGAAGAATCGCATTCTAAAGTGTACGAATGTTTTGCATTCTGGTTGAGTGCCTGATTTTCAAGGCAACCTCGCACTCTGCGTAGATCCCACCTTACTGGTTACTGACTACTGGCAACTCTTTTTCTACCGCTCGATCTCTCCACGGATAAAGCGCTCGACGCGAATGCGGGCTTCCGCGTCAGGAAGTTGCTGGGGGGGATGTTTCATAAAATATGCGGCAACCGATGTGAGCGGACCGTTAATCTTGCGGTCACGGGCTAACTGACAGCAACGGATAACATCGATGACCACTCCGGCGGAGTTGGGAGAATCCTCAACGGCGAGACGTGCCTCGATTTCGATAGGGATGTTGCCAAAGATCCGCCCTTCGAGGCGCAAGAAGCCGACCTTTTGGTCTTCCTGCCAAGGAACATAATCGCTCGGGCCGATATGCACCTGTTCCGAGGGCAGAGGTTCCGGCAGAATACTTTGCACGGCTTCGGTCTTCGAGCGCTTTTTGGACGAGAGCCGATTGCGGTTGAGCATGTTGAGGAAATCAGTGTTCCCCCCGGTGTTCAACTGGTACGTGCGGGTCAACTCCACTCCTCGGTCCAGAAACAATTGGACGAGGGTGCGATGAAGAATCGTCGCTCCCAATTGCGATTTGATATCGTCGCCGACTGCTGGGATGCCCTGGAGGCGAAACTTTTCCGCCCAGTCAGCCTGCGACACGATGAAGACCGGCATGCAATTGACCAGGCTGACGCCAGCTTCGAGACAGGCATGGGTGTAATGTTCGGCTGCCTGTTGGCTGCCGACCGGCAAGTAGTTGAGCAGAATTTCAGCTCCGCTGTCCTTCAAAGCGCGAGCGACATCTACTGGAGGGTGAGGGGCGACAACGAAACGACGGTCCTCCGGATAATCTTCCATGTGGGGAGAGACCCCATCGAGCACGGGCCCCATCTGTACAGTGACCGCAGTGCAGGACAGATTCGGCCATATCAAGGTCGTATTGTTGGGTTTCGCAAACGCCGCATCCGCCAACTGGCGTCCAACCTTCCGCTTATCGATATCGAACGCGCAGACCGGCTCGATATCCGCGGGGATATAGCCGCCTAAATCATAATGCATCAGTCCGATCGGTTGTGTCCGTTCCTCCTCGCGAGCATGACGGTAGTACTCGATGCCCTGTAATAGGCTACTGGCACAGTTACCCACGCCCACGATGGCGATTCGGATTTTTCTACCCATTCCTCACCCTCCGTGTGGGTCCCCTGGTTGCCCGCAACAGCTACCACAGGCATACGGTCAAGTAAAGAGTGAGGAGAGAATTTGCCCGATCTCCTTGACCTTTTCCCTCCCTTTGGCATTATGGCAGCAGTTGTGATTTTTCTCGGCCAGGATCGTTCACTCTGAGTACCTGCGTGCAATTGCAAACAAAACCCCCGCCCTCTGTTGCTCCTACCCCGCATTTGCTCATGGCGGCTGAGCTTGAGCACGTCGAACGACGACTCAGCTCTCTCTTACACTCCCGTGAGCCGCTGCTGAACGAAATCAGCCAGCATCTGATTGGCGCCGGGGGCAAACGAGTGCGACCGGCGGTGGTATTATTGATGTTTCGTGCCTGTGGTGGCGAAGACATCACCGATATAGTTGACATCGCCACGGCTCTGGAACTGATTCACTCCGCTTCCCTCCTGCATGACGACATTATTGATGGTGGAGAAACGCGGCGCGGCAAAGTCTCGGCCTTTCACCGTTTTGGCTTGGCTGACAGTTTAGTGGCGGGCGATTTTCTGTTCAGTCAGGCTTTCGCGCTCTGCGGGCGGTTCGAGGAAAAAGTCATCACCTGGGCTGCCGACGCCTGCATTCGTCTGACCGAAGGGGAAGTGATGCAGGGGCGCTTTCGTCATAATCCTGAGGTGACGCGAGAGGATTATCTGGAGATTATCTCGCGCAAAACCGCGGCCCTCTTCGCCCAAGGAGCCCGACTGGGAGCGCATCTGGCGGGTGCACCACCGGCGGTTGTCGAGAGCATGGCCTCCTGCGGCTTCTGCGTGGGCATGGCGTTTCAGATTGTCGATGACTTGCTTGACGTTCAGGGTGATGGAGACCGTACGGGAAAGCCCACAGGCGCGGACCTAAAGGATGGCAATCCCTCCTTACCGCTGGTCTTGGCGATCGAGCTCGATGCCGAAGTCAAGCGTGTCTTTCAGAAGACGCAGCCGACCGGTCATGAGATCGAGTCTGCCCTTGAACGCGTGCGCCGGTCCGGGGTGTTGACCGAAGTTCAGCAGTTAGCTCGTTCTTACGGACAACAAGCACTTTCGGCTTTGGAGCATTTGGAGCCATCTCCCTATTACGATAGTCTGGTCTTCTTCATCCAGCAACTTATTGATCGGACGGCGTAACTGCTTTTTCAGGTGATGGAGCCTGA
>Ga0187894_10007296_pt1 | contig 10482 bp, 7 predicted proteins | sample GBC1701081metaG_FD_136650 | JGI IMG/M metagenome (GOLD analysis project Ga0187894, IMG submission 136650) | White microbial mat communities from a lava cave in the Kipuka Kanohina Cave System on the Island of Hawaii, USA - GBC170108-1 metaG ... | reverse complement strand
GTCAAGCTTATTGATGAAACACAACACGGGTGTATTGCGCATGCGACAAACTTCCATCAGTTTTTCGGTCTGTATCTCTACACCCTTCACACAATCGATCACGAGGATTACGCTGTCCACCGCAGTGAGTGTGCGATAGGTATCCTCTGCAAAATCCTGGTGACCGGGAGTATCGAGAAGATTAATTTTAATGTCTTTGTAATTAAATCCCATCACCGAAGTGGCCACCGAAATACCGCGTTGTTTTTCAATCTCCATCCAGTCGCTGCGTGCGTGATCTTTAATTTTGCTTGATTTTACGGCACCTGCTTTTTGAATAGCCCCTCCATAAAGAAGCAGTTTTTCAGTAAGGGTAGTCTTACCGGCATCGGGGTGACTGATGATGCCAAAGGTCCTGCGCTTTGATATTTCCTGATCTAAAGTCATAATAAAAAACAGGTGGCAAAACTACTTAATTCTACCATCAGCAAAGCATAAAAATGCGCCCTGATTATGCCATTGTGTCACTTTTTTATCTGAAATGGCCGCTGGCATGGGCATTGTTATCCCCTTACCGCTACTAAAAACGAGTTAAAATCATATAGTATATAAATAACATGTCATGGGAAAAATTATTGGAATAGACTTAGGAACTACCAACTCTTGCGTGTCGGTAATGGAGGGCAACGAGCCTGTTGTGATTGCCAACAGCGAAGGTCGCAGAACCACTCCTTCTATTGTTGCTTTTCTTGATAACGGAAAGGGTGAGCGCAAAGTGGGCGATCCCGCCAAGCGTCAGGCTATCACCAATCCAAAAAATACCGTAACGTCTATCAAACGTTTTATGGGTAAAAAATTTGGTGATGTAGCCGAAGAGAAGAAAATTGTATCCTACCAGGTAGAAAGCGGCAATAACGACACAGTGCGTGTTCGCATTGGCGACCGTCTTTATACACCACAGGAAATATCGGCAATTATTCTCCAGAAAATGAAGAGTACGGCTGAGGATTATCTCGGCACGACTATAACAGAAGCTGTTATTACCGTACCCGCTTACTTTAATGATGCCGAACGTCAGGCAACAAAAGAAGCCGGGCAAATTGCCGGATTGGATGTGAAGCGAATCATTAACGAACCAACGGCTGCGGCTCTCGCCTACGGTTTGGACAAGAAAAACAAAGACATGAAAATTGCCGTGTACGACTTAGGTGGCGGTACATTCGATATATCCATTCTTGAATTAGGCGATGGCGTGTTTGAAGTGAAATCGACCAACGGTGATGTACACCTGGGTGGTGATGACTTCGATATGCGCATTATGAACTGGCTGGCAGATGAATTTAAAACCGAGAAGAACATTGATCTGCGTAAAGATCCAATGGCGCTGCAGCGTTTAAAAGAGGCTTCTGAAAAAGCGAAGATTGAATTATCCAGCTCACAGGAAACTGAGATCAATTTACCATACATTACTTCGGTTGACGGGGTGCCTGAACACCTGGTGAAAAAGATTTCTCGCGCTAAGTTTGAGCAATTGTGTGATGATCTGATTCGCAGAACGCTCGAGCCATGCCGAAAAGCAGTTGCAGACTCCGGAATTTCAGTAGGACAAATCGATGAAGTTATTTTAGTAGGTGGTTCAACCCGCATTCCAAGAATTGTAGAAGAAGTAGAAAAGTTCTTCGGCAAGAAACCCTCAAAAGGTGTAAACCCAGATGAGGTAGTGGCAGTAGGTGCTGCTATACAAGGTGGTGTGTTAACGGGTGAAGTGAAAGATGTGTTGCTGCTGGATGTGACTCCACTTTCTCTGGGTATTGAAACCATGGGTGGTGTCATGACCAAGTTAATTGAGTCCAACACTACCATTCCTTCGAAAAAATCAGAGACTTTCTCTACGGCATCCGACAATCAACCTTCTGTAGAAATACATGTACTGCAAGGCGAACGTCCAATGGCGAGAGATAATCGCACCATTGGTCGTTTCCATTTAGATGGAATACCCCCTGCACCACGCGGTGTTCCTCAAATTGAAGTTATCTTCGATATTGATGCAAATGGCATACTTCACGTAGCTGCAAAAGATAAGGGCACCGGTAAAGAACAAAAGATTCGCATTGAAGCTTCGAGTGGTTTGACCGATGCTGAAATTCAAAAAATGAAGCAGGAAGCCCAAGCCAATGCTGAGGCTGATAAGAAGGAAAAAGAAAAGGTTGAAAAGATCAACCAGGCTGATTCTCTTATTTTCCAGACTGAAAAGCAGATGAAAGAGTACGGTGAGAAACTTTCAGACGGAAACAAGAACGCCATTAATAGTGCCCTGGAGAAACTGAAAGAAGCTCATAAGAGCCAGGATATAACAGCCATTGATGCCGCGATGGCAACCCTGAACGGAGCCTGGCAGGCAGCTTCGCAAGAGATGTACCAGGCAACGGGTGGCGCAAATGCTAACGCAGGTGCCGGGGATGCCGGCCCTTCAAATGAGTCCTCCAATTCCGCTGATGGAAATCCTGTAACGGATGTTCCATTCGAAGAAGTGAACGATAAGAAATAAGAAGGACAATTTCCAACGTAAAGTCCTGACGGTGCCGTCAGGACTTTTTTATTTTCAGACGTTCTTTAACTTTACGCTCCCTAAAAGAGTAAGATGATTGTATTAAAATTTGGAGGCACTTCCGTAGGCAGGCCTGAGCGGATGAAAAAAATTGGTGACCTGGTATTGTCAACACCCGGCCAAAAGATTGTCGTGCTCTCTGCCTTGTCGGGAACAACCAATGCATTGGTTTCCATTGGCAATCACTTAGAGCAGAATAAACAGGAAGCCGCTGAAAAAGAAATCGTTGCACTGGAAACCCACTACCATGGATTTATAAAAGAACTTTATGCAAGTGACGCTTTCCACGCCATCGGACAGGAGACCGTAAGTCGCTTTTTCATTTTTATACGATTGCTCGCTGCGGGTCAGTTTGACAACAAGAGTTACCGTGAACTGTTGGCTCAGGGCGAACTCATCTCCACAGAACTTTTTTATCAGCACCTACAAGAGCGAAAAATTAATTCACGCTTGTTACCGGCACTTCATTTTATGTCGATTGATGAAAATGAAGAACCTGAACTTGAAAAAATTGAACAACGCTTAAAACCATTGATCGCTTCACTAAAAAATGTTGACATCATCATTACGCAAGGGTACATCTGTCGGAACCACCAAAATGAAATTGACAACCTGAAGCGTGGGGGAAGTGATTACACCGCGTCCTTAATAGGGTCTGCCATTCGGGCTGAGGAAATACAAATCTGGACAGACATTGATGGCATGCACAACAACGATCCACGAATTGTCAAGAAAACATTTCCCATTTCAGAACTCACATTTGACGAGGCATCCGAGCTGGCTTACTTTGGAGCAAAGATTCTACACCCCTCTACGATTGTGCCGGCACAAAAACGTAATGTGCCCGTACGCCTGAAAAATACCATGGATGAAAAGGCAGAAGGAACAATCATCAGCAATACAGGAACAGAAGGGACGTTTAAAGCTGTTGCCGCCAAAGATAACATTACGGTGATCAACATTAAGTCATCGCGCATGCTGATGGCCTATGGATTTTTGCGCAGGGTATTTGAAGTGTTTGAACAGCACAAAACGCCTATCGACATGATTTCTACCTCTGAGGTAGCTGTTTCACTTACGATTGATGGAACCGATCACCTCGATTCAATTGTAACCGAGCTAAAAAAATTCGGTACGATTGCAGTGGAAAGAAATCAAACTATTATTTGTGTAGTGGGGCACAACATAGGCAACCAACAAGGTATTCTTGAAAAAGTATTTCACGCCCTTGCCGCGGTTCCGGTACGAATGGTTTCGTGTGGCGGAAGTAACAATAATATCTCCATCGTGATTGAACCATCCTTTAAAGAGAAGGCGTTGATTTCGTTGAATGAAAATCTGTTTGGAATAAAGTAATCGTAAAAGTTTTTAAGTTAACGTCACTTCGATCCGCCAGTTGGCGGAGAGAAATGACGAAAAATTAGACAAGCTGTTGCAACGCGGTTTCAAACGATGCCTGAGCTATTCCTGTTTTCGCAGGATTTACTTGTCTGGTTTTCTCCAACGCTTTTCGGATGGTGTTAGAAATATCATCAAAAATCGATTTGTCATCCATGCTCACTTCGCTTTCCATAAAGTGTGCAAATACCCGGGCCATGCCGCAATTGGCGATGAAATCCGGAATCACAGAAAATTTTTGATCGGCATAAAGACCAGTAGGGCCAAAAAATATTTCGGGATCTGAGAAAGGTACATTTGCTCCACAAGAAAATACTTCCAATTTTGACGCGATCATTCTCTCTACCTGATCTTTGTTCACCAATCGAGATGCCGCTGCGGGAATAAAAATCTCAAATTTGGTATCCCAAATCTTCTTATTCACTTCTTCAAAGGATAATAATTGAGAAGAGACGAGTCGGTTGTTTTGTCGGTTTACAACCAGGTTGTTAATTTCTTCCTGTGTAAATCCTGCTTCGTTTATCAGCCCGCCTTCACGACTTAAGATACCCACGATCTTCACTCCCGCTTTGGAGAGGTAAAAGCCCGCGGCTGCCCCTACATTTCCCCAGCCCTGCACGACCGCTCGTTTTGCTTTTAATTCACCGCCCCATAGTTCATAGTAATGACGAACCGCTTCTGATACACCATACCCTGTACACATATCTGCCACCGTGTATTTCTTACTGAGCAACGGAGTGTACCGTTCATCTTCAATAATCTTTACAACACCTTGCCGCAACTGACCAATGCGATTCACTTTTTGTGCTTCTGTTGGTTTGTAGTGACCCGTAAAAACGCCCTCCTGCGGATGCCATATGCCCACGTCCTCCGTGATTGGAATCACTTCATGAATTTCATCCACATTCAAATCTCCGCCAGTTCCGTAATAATATTTAAGCAACGGCATCACGGCCGCGTACCAACGTTGCAATACTCCCGCTTTGCGCGGATCGTTCGGATCAAAATTGATTCCCGATTTTGCCCCACCAATAGCCGGGCCTGAAACCGTGAACTTCACTTCCATTGTTTTTGCCAACGATTCTACCTCACGCTTATCGAGGCCCGCGCGCATACGGGTGCCTCCTCCTGCTGCTCCACCACGCAAGGAATTAATCACTACCCAGCCTTCCGCCTCAGTTTCACTGTCTTTCCATTCAAATACAATTTCAGGGCGTTTATTTTCAAATTTTTGAAGGAGTTCGCGCATAGTTCTTTTTGTTCGGGCTGTAAAAATGCAAAAAAATCGGTGCTAAAAACCAACCGATACACCACCAGAGCTATCTTTTGAAGCTCCTGTTACGCTCTTCAAACAATTTACTTCACCCCGTACCCGAAGGACACCCAAAAAAGCAAACACCAAGGCTTCCTTAAAATTGACAACTTCATCATCTGGAATTATAAAGGTTGCCTCATTACCGCAGCGTTCAATCAACCGGTACATGAAAAACGAATTAAATGCACCGCCACCGGTACACAATACAGTTGCTTTTTTTCTCAAGTCTAAAATAGCTTCCGCAATTTCCTTTGCCGAAGATTCTGTAAATGTTCTGAGTATATCTTGAAGTGAAATATCTTCCCGATCAAGAATGGGTTGAATGTTCGTTTCAAAAAATTCTCTGGCTAACGAAGGTCTTTTTGATCTTACTTTTAAATAAGCCCGATCAAGCTCAGCTTCTATTTTTTTATTCAATTCACCTGACGAAGCAAGTGTTCCGTTGTGATCGTACTTCTTACCTGCTTTGCTCGCCAGATAATTCAATCCCATGTTCACATAACAAACATCAAACGCAATTCTCTTTTTCTTTTTTTCTAACGATAGGTTAGCAATACCGCCCAGGTTTAGGCAAACATCGTAGTCATTAAATAAAAACTTATCGCCAATGGGCACAAGCGGTGCACCCTGTCCTCCGTGGGCAATATCCAGGCTTCGAAAGTCATAGATCACCGGTAATCCAGTGCCGGCATGAATAACATTTCCATTCCCGATCTGATGTGAAAATCCATTTTCAGGTTGATGAAATATGGTGTGACCGTGCGAGGAGATAAAATCAACATTTCTGATTTTATTTCTTTTAATAAAGTCATTCGAGCGTTCTGCCAAAAATTTTCCGTAGGAAACATCCAACGCTGCCAGCCTTTCTGCAGGCAAGGTGTGTGCTTCTTTTAATTTCTTAAGCCAGTTTGCCGGGTATGCGAGTGTTTCTGCTTTATCTATCGTAAACTTCCATTTCTTATTATTCGAAAAAGTACAACAGGCTATGTCTACACCATCCAACGAGGTGCCTGACATGATTCCGATGACTTTATATTTCTGTTTTGAATCCATACTTTTGAACATCTCAATTGACCTTCATGAATTTAGTAGTTGATTACGGTAACAGTTCTGCCAAGGTAGCGATTTTCGACCACCTCCGGTTGGTTGAAAAATACACTTTTACGGTGATGGATGAGCTCCAACTTTTCTTACAACATTCAAGTGTCCCTAATTTAATTGTGAGTTCCGTGAATGCAGACGCGGAAAGAATAATTAGCTGGGCTGTGAATGCAAAGCAAAGATTTGTTTTAACGTATACACTGCCCCTTCCCATTACCATATTATACAGTACACCTCATACATTGGGGGTCGATCGTATTGCTGGTTCTTGCGGGGCGTTACAACTTTTTCCGGGTTATAAAAGTCTTGTTATTGATGCGGGTACATGCATCACTTATGATTTTACAGATGAAAATGGGAATTACCACGGAGGGGGGATTTCTCCGGGCCTTATGATGCGATTCAAGGCGGTGCATACTTTTACCGCCCGGCTTCCGTTAGTGAGCCTAACGGAATATCCGGAACTCGTGGGGAACAATACCGAAACCTCCATTCAAAGTGGCGTAATTCATGGTGTGACGGCAGAAATTGAAGGAATAATTGAGATGTATCGGAACAAATACCGGGATTTAAAGGTGATTTTATGTGGAGGGGATGCTCCTTTTTTTGAAAACAAATTGAAAGACTCCATATTTGCGTCCCCGGATTTGGTGCTATTCGGTTTAAACAGCGTTTTGATTCATAATGTGTCTGCGAAATAGGTATTTTTTCTTCCTGATTTTTATCGTGTGTTCATCTGCAGCCCTTGGGCAGGCAGCCAGTACGCCATTTTCAACCTTTGGAATTGGTGTGCCCTTTGGTAACGCGCTCATTCAAAACCAGGGCATGGGCGGAATAGGTGTAAGCCAGCCTCAATATTGGTCCGTAAACAATCAAAACCCCGCTTTGCTTGTATTCAATTATTATACAGTATTTCAGGCAGGTGCACTTGTTGAATCCAGAACCTTAAAATCAGATAGCGTTAGTCAAAAGAATGTCAATGGTAACCTCAATTACTTAGTCATTGCATTTCCGGTAAAACCTGGCAAATGGGCAACCTCAGTAGGTCTGATGCCTTTCACGAATGTGAATTATAAATTGCTTTATCAGGATCAGGTCATAGACAATACCACCGCTTTACCTATCGACACGGTTGGTGTTTTAGAACAAGGAACCGGAGGCATTAACCAATTCTATTGGTCGAATGGTGTAAGACTTCATGAAGACTGGTCAATAGGAATTAAAGCTACATACTTGTTTGGATCCGTTAGTACTGATTACTCCAATACCCTTTTGGGAAGCACACAAACGGTACCATTCATTGTTGCAGTGAACGAACAAACGTATATGAAAGACTTCAAGTTTACGGGAGGCTTATCGTTTAGCAAAGACTCCATCGGGAAGAAAGAAGACTTTCGGTTAAGCGCAGGATTTGTTTACAACTTTGCCGCTGATTTAAATGTCAAGAAAACCACAGTGATTGAACGAAGAGAGTCCTCAGGAGATCCTGTCACTTCCGATACGTTGATCAACAACAGGGGTTCTATTAACATTCCGGCAGGTTTCACAGTTGGCATGTCGCTGAGCAAGGGCTCGAGGTGGTCTGCGGGTATTGAATTCTCCGCCCAGGATTGGTCAAAATTCAACAGTGTCAGTGAAGAAGACGAGGGTCTGAGTAAAGCCTGGAGGGTATCGGCAGGGGGCGAATTCACACCCGATCAGTTTGCATCAAATAATTACCTGAAACGTGTTACGTATCGTGTTGGCCTCAGCTATGAAAAACAACCTTTTTTAATTAATAATAACCAACTCAACGATTTAGGCATCAATTTTGGTTTCTCTTTGCCCACCGGGCGATCCAGTATTGACTGGGGTTTTAGAATAGGTAAATTCGGTGATAAAACTAAAAATGTACTGGAGGAATCGTACTATAAAATTTACTTCGGTTTATCCTTTAGCGATACCTGGTTCATTAAGAGAAAATTTGATTAAACGCCTTCAGAATTATTGTATTTGAAATAATCAAAGGCCATGAGTTGTGGCCTTTTGTTTTATCATGAGAAAATACGTTTACTTCATTCTTTTCATAACGATCGGGTGTACTCAAAAAGAGAACACACAACCTCAGGAATATGAAGGTCCGCTTCAGGAGGGAGAAAATGTAGAGCTTTCATACACCGAGAATCAATTGATTAAAGTAAAAATGAAGGCACCACTATTATACGAATTCAAAACCGGGGATCGTGAATTCCCGAAAGGTATATACCTGGAGTTCTACGATGAAACCGGGGTGTTGTCTTCAATCCTGCGCGCGAATCACGCATATTATTTTAAAAGTGAAGATAAGTGGCGGGCCCGCGGTAAAGTAGAAGTTGTGAACCAGGAGAAAAACGAACAACTAAACACGGAAGAGCTATTCTGGTTTCCGGCAAAGGAAGAAATTCTAAGTGAAAAGTTTGTGACCATCAGGCAACAGCAAACCATTTTATATGGCGAAGGACTGGAGGCTAAACAGGATATGTCTACCTACTCCATTCTCAAACCGCAAGGTGAGATTGAAATAGAAGAGGAATCTTCAGGCCCCAACTGATTACCATGAAATTAACTGACGTTATACTTCTCTCCCTGTCGGTGGCCTTCCTCATCATCGGGATTCACCAAATCATGACGGTTGGGTTCGCAGGTTCCTATTGGCTGATCATGCTGTCATGCCTGCTTTTGTATGCCTATAGCTATCGAAAAACCAACCGGCCTTCCAACGAAAAGTAGCGATCTTAAATCGCTGTAATTCAGTGATTTTGGCTCAAAAAAACATTTCCCCTTTATTTTTGAGGGCATATTTTTCTAATTAATAATACGGGTTAAATTTGCGGTTCTTTAAAAATGAGTATATGGCATTGATTGGATCGTTAAGAGAAAAAATGGGAGTTGGGGTGGTCATTTTTGTATTTGTGGCTATTTCAGCATTTGTACTAGGTGACCTTCTTGGAAATAATTCAGTATTACTGGGTGATAACAGCGTAGGTGAGATTGCAGGAAGAACAATTTCATTGGAAGAATTTCAGGCTGCCGTGCAGGAGCGCGAAGCCAACTACATGCTGAACTTTAACCGTCAGCCGGGCGATCGCGAAATGACAACCCTGCGCCAGCAGGCCTGGGAAATGTTGATTTTACGTCATGCCATAGAAAAACAATTTGATAAAGTAGGAGTTCAGGTTACCGTGGATGAAATCGAAGACATGCTTCACGGAAAAAATGTTGATGATAATATCAAGCAGGCTTTTACGAATCCGGAAACCGGTCAGTTCGACCCGCAACAAGTGGTTAGTTACATGCAACAGCTTAACAGCATGCCCGACACTTCTGAACCGCGTATTCGTTGGGAAATTTTTCAGCGCGACCTTAAACCAGGTCGTGAACGCATTAAATACGAAAACCTGCTGATCAAAAGCACGTATGCCACCACTGCCGAAGCAGAACGCGACTATCATATTCAAACTGATGTAGCAGAAGTGAAGTATTTATTTGTTCCATTTTTCTCCATCAGCGATTCCGCTGTATCCCTTACCGATTCCGATTTCAAAACTTATTATAATAAAAATAAAGAGCGTTATAAGAGCGAACATACCCGTGACCTGAAGTTTGTTCAGTTTCCGGTGGTTGCATCTTCAGATGATTCACTGGCAATTAAAGAAGAGATCAGCAAACTGGCTTCTGATTTTAAAGCAGCAACAGACGATTCGGCTTTTGCCTCCTTAAATTCAGATAATAGCAATGCATACACCAAATACAATGTTGGCTCTTTACCGTCATTCATTTCGAAAGATGAATTAACAGCAGGAACTGTAAAAGGTCCATTCATTGATGGATCAACCTACAAACTTGTAAAAGTATCGAAGGTTGGAAAAGATACGACAGACTATGCGCGTGCAAGTCACATTCTTTTCCGTTGGGCGGATGAAACAGAGGCAGCCAAAAAAGAAGCAAAAGAAAAAGCAAGAAAAGTTTTGAATGAAATAAAAGACGGAGCTGATTTCGCACAAATGGCACGTGCGCACGGAACGGACGGCAGCGCACAAAGCGGTGGCGACCTGGGGTGGTT
>Ga0187894_10007295_pt1 | contig 10482 bp, 4 predicted proteins | sample GBC1701081metaG_FD_136650 | JGI IMG/M metagenome (GOLD analysis project Ga0187894, IMG submission 136650) | White microbial mat communities from a lava cave in the Kipuka Kanohina Cave System on the Island of Hawaii, USA - GBC170108-1 metaG ... | reverse complement strand
TTCAGCTTGCGAGGGACTGATGTGGCCGACGCGGATGTGAAGATGTTTGCGCAGAGCGTGGCCAGATTGGCGACGACGCTTGCGTGTCCTCGATGCGGCGGACTGGCGCAGAAACCGAAGGGGTCACATTTCGCGTGTGGGTGCGCGAAGACACAGATGACGCCGCTCGAACTGGTTTGAAGCGCGATTGTAAGATCAATCACTCAAATATGCCTGCGCCGATTGCAGGAAAGCCTCTTCCGGCGTTCCGTAGAACGTGCCGTTGTCGAAGATACACAGCTCATACTTTTCATCGCTGTATTTGTAGAAGGCAAAGCTCCAACGATTATCGCGGTCGCTGTAATGGCGAAGGCGGCAGAGGTGGGTGGGCGTGTTGCGCAACCGTTCGATGAATTGCTCGCGCGTCTCCGGCCAATCTTTCGGCGGCCAGTTCTTGGGCGGATCTGGCTCGCGGTAGGCGTCAATGTAACAGAACTGGTTTCGGAAGCGGATGTCGAGGCGAGTGTATTTGCCTTTGAAATGTTTTTCGGCGACACGTTCGATTCGCCGTTTGATTTCAGGTTTGATCCGGTCAGGGATCTTCACGCCGCCGCCGTCGGGGTCTCGTACCCATCCATATTGCCGCGCCATTTTTCCTCCATCAGAAAGTGTCTGCATTGTTTCTAAATCACCGTTCGATCATTGGGAATTACATCATAAAATCGGCTCCCCATGTTAAAATACGCGCGTATGCATCTCCAGCGCATTGAAGCCTCAAACTTCCGCAACCTCATTGGCTCAATCGAATTTTCTCCTGGCCTCAATGTCATTTACGGCGCGAACGCGCAGGGCAAAAGCTCCTGGCTCGAAGCGATCTATCTCCTGGCCACGACGAAATCATTTCGCACGTCCCATCCGAAAGAGGTCATCACGCACGACGCCAGTGAGGCCATTTTGCGCGGCGCGATCGCGCGCGGCAATCTGACCAAGGATTTGCAACTGCTGATCACCGAAAGTGTGAAACAGACCTTCGTGAACGGCAAACGGGAGGCCGTGGCGCGCTACCTCAGCAATCTCCACGCCATTGCTTTCACCGCCGACGAGATGCAGGTCGTGCGTGGCGCGCCCGAGGCCCGCCGCCGCTTCCTGGATCGTGGGATATTCTTCACACTGCCCGCGTACCTGGGCGCGCTCAATGAATACAACCGCGTGTTGAAGCAGAAGAACGCCTTGCTGCGCGAGGCTTCGGAGGCCGAAGACCCGGCGAAGTATTTCGATCTGATCCAGCCCTGGAACGATCAGATAGTCGCGCTCGGCTCGGAGATTCACCAGGCGCGCGTCAACCACGTCGGCCAACTGCGTGAGCATCTCAGCCCGGAGATGTTTCAGGCCGAAGAGATCACGATCCGGTATAAATCATCGCTCGAAGGCAAGGGCGATCTGGGGGATTACGCCAACCTGCTGAGAGAGCGGTTGAGCCTGCGTCTGAAGAATGAGATTGCGGTCGGGTATTCTCTGGTAGGCCCCCACCGGGACGATCTGGAAATCCTCTGCGACGGTTACGAAATAGCCCGCTTCGGCAGTTCCGGGCAGCAAAGAAGCGCCCTGCTGATTCTTGATCTGGCGCAAATGAGCGTGTACTATCAGACGTTTGAAGAGTACCCCATTTTCTTAATAGATGACCTTGATGCCGAACTGGACCGCACACGAATCGAGATTCTGCTCGATCACCTTGATGGACGCTCACAAACCATCGTCTCGACCTCTAAGCGAACAATCGCCGAACGCTATAGTCGCCGCGCCAGGACGTTATTGGTTCAGTCCGGTCGCATAGTCGAAGATGAAGGTTTTATTAAAGGCAATGACGCAATATGAAGGCAAAAGAGAAGAAGAATCAAATCATGGATGATGTTGAAGAAACAGACGCCAAAAGCTCGACCAAAGACGGCGCCAAAAGCTCCAATGGCTACGGCGCTGAACAGATTACCGTATTAGAAGGCCGCGACGCCGTGCGCAAACGTCCGGCGATGTATATCGGCTCGAACGGCGAGCTTGGGTTGCATCACCTGGTTTATGAGATAGTGGACAATTCGGTAGACGAAGCTTTGGCCGGTTTCTGCGACAAGATCAACGTCACGATCCACCTGGACAATTCGATCACGGTTGAAGACGACGGTCGCGGCATTCCAGTTGACATCCATCGGACCGAAAAACGTCCCGCCGCCGAAGTCGTCATGACCGTGCTGCACGCGGGCGGCAAATTCGACAGCAACGCCTACAAAGTCTCCGGCGGATTGCACGGCGTCGGCGCGTCGGTCGTCAACTTCCTCTCCGAGTGGATGCGAATGGAGATCCGCCGCGACGGCGGGGTCTACGAGCAAGAGTACAAGAAAGGCTTCAAAGCCACCGATCTGAAGAAGACCGGCAAATCGGCCAAGACCGGCACCAAGATCACGTTCAAACCCGACGCCGAAATCTTCACGACCACCGACTTCAGTTTCGACAAACTCTCCGAACGGCTGCGCGAGAAGGCGTTCCTCAACAAGGGGATCAAGATCACCATCGTTGACGAACGTTCTGAGGCCGAGAAGAAGCACGAGTTTCTTTATGAAGGCGGCATCGCCGAATTCGTCAAGCACTTGAACAAAAACAAAAACGTGCTTCATTCGAAGCCGATGTATTTCGAGAAGTTCCCCAACCCGGACGAGGGCGACGACCTGGCGATCGAGGTGGCGATTCAATACAACGACGCTTATGATGAGAAGGTCTTCTCGTTCGCCAACAACATCAACACGGTTGACGGCGGCACGCACCTGTCGGGCTTCCGCTCAGCGCTCTCGAAAGCCATCAGCCGCTACGCGCAGACCGCCAACCTGATCAAGGATTTCAAAGGCGGCTTGACGGGCGACGACGTGCGCGAAGGCCTGGTCGCCGTGATCTCGGTCAAGATTCCGCAGCCGCAATTCGAGGGGCAGACCAAAGGCAAACTCAACTCCGACGTCAAAGGCCCGGTGGATTCATTCATCTACGACAAGTTGATGACCCATTTCGAACAGAACCCGTCGGCCGCCAAGCAGATCGTCGGCAAAGCTGTCGAGGCGGCGCGCGCGCGCGAGGCCGCCCGTAAGGCGCGCGAGATCGTGCGCAAAGGCGCGCTCAATTCGATGAACCTGCCGGGCAAACTGGCGGATTGCTCGGAGAAAGATCCGGCGGTGTGCGAGTTGTATATCGTCGAAGGAGATTCGGCCGGGGGGAGCGCCAAGCAAGGTCGCGACCGTCGCACACAAGCAATCCTTCCACTCAAAGGCAAAATCCTCAACGTCGAGAAAGCGCGCTTTGACAAGATGCTCTCGCACAGCGAGATCAAGACGCTGATCACCGCGCTCGGCACCGGCATCGGCAAGAGCGATTTCGATGTTGAAAAACTGCGCTATCACAAGGTCATCCTGATGAGCGTTGCGGGCGACGAGCCGACTCTGGTAGTTGATGATGACGGCAATACCGAGTTCGTCAAGATCGGCGAGTTCATTGACGATTGCTTCGACGGGCGGCGCATCGCCAGCCGCTACAGCGTGATCAGCTTTGACCCGGCGACGCGCGCGACCCGCTTCCGCCCGCTGAAAGCTGTGATCCGCCACGATCACGACGAGGCGATGCGCAAGATCACGACGCGTTACAACCGCTCGGTCAAAGTCACAGCCTCGCACAGCGTGTTCGTGTTTGAAGATGGCGAGGTGAAATTGAAGAAGGGTAACGAAGTGAAGCCCGGCGACCTGCTCGTCGCCGCTCGTCGTCTGCCGCGCCCCGCCGCCAGCCCCACGCGGATTGATCTGCTCGCGACTTTCTACAACACGGGCCTGACCGACTCGCTTTATGTCAAGGGCGAAGACGTGCGGCGAATCGCGGCCCGTCGCGTGATGGCGAAGGTCAAGCGTCCCGAATTATGGGGCGAATCGCGCGTCGAACTGGGGCCTGAGCAATGGGAGAAACTGGTCGCGCAACGTCAGGCTGCGAGTCTGTCGCAGATGAAGGTCGCGCATTCGATCGGCGTCAAACAGCCGATCACCGTCAGCCATTGGGAGCGCGGTGTAAATCGCCCGATCGAATCGCATTTCAAAGGCTATTTGCGCGTCATCGGTTGGGAAGATGAGATCGAATACGGAGCCGCGCCTTCAAAAATCGATGCGCTGATCGAGCAGGATGATTCGAGTCGCAATGCGCGCTGGCGCGAGGTCAGCGATTACAAGCCACTCGCGGATTTTACGCCCGGCGAATTGGCCGCGCTCGGACCTGACACGCAGATCGCGCCGCAGGCGCATAGTGAGAAGGCGTTCAGTCGCTATCTGCCAATCACACGCGAGTTGATGTGGTTCTTGGGTTGGTACGTCGCGGAAGGCACGCTGAGCCAGCATCAGGTCAGTCTCAACATTGGCAAAAAGGACGAAGCGTTCGTCGCTGAGATGATGAGCGCGATTGAAAAGACTTTTGGCGAGCAGGCGCGCTGTTATCACACGCCATCGAGCGAAGGCGTCAAGCTCTACTTCCACAGCGTCGCGGCTGCGCGACTGTTGCGCTCGTGGGAGCTTGACGGACGCGCGCACGAGAAGCGGCTGCCGGACGTGGTTTTCAGCTTGTCTGAAGAGCTTCAACTTGCTTTCCTCGAAGGCTACTTCCTTGGCGACGGCACGACGGCCGGCCAGAATCTTTCATTCACGACCAACTCCGCGGAGTTGAAAGACGGTCTGTTGTACCTGCTGGGACAGTTGGGCCTTGTGGCAAGCGTGACGCGGATGCCGCCTCAAACCGCGCCGGGTGCGCCGATTCAAACGCGCCACGATTACTACACAGTCTCGATCTGCGGCAAAGATCAGATCGAAAATTGCCGCGCCATCTGGGGCCGTCACGCCAACGCGCCGAAACTTGAAGCTCATCTGGCTCGACCGATGCGCAAGAAGCAGGATTACGTTTCGATCAGCGATGATCTCATTGGCCTTGAAGTCGTCAGCGCCGAAGAGATCGCTCCCGTCGGCGAATTCGTTTACGACTTCTCGGTCGAAGGCGACGAAAACTTCGTCTGCGGTACGGGCGGACTTGCCTGCCACAACACCGACGCGGACGTAGATGGATCGCACATCCGCACGCTGCTGCTCACATTCTTCTACCGCCAAATGCCGCAGTTGCTCGAACACAAAATCGAGCGCAAGAACGAAGAGGGTGAGGAGGAGACCGATCTCCGGAGCTACGTCTACATCGCGCAGCCTCCCCTGTACAAAGTCAAGAAGGGCCGGACCGAGCGATACATCAAAGACGACCGCGAGATGAACCGCTTCCTGATGCGCAAGGCGACCGAGGAGATTTCGGTCAAAGTCAAAAAGACCGGCGAGACCATCGAGGGCAGGGAACTAACCGGTCTGCTCGAACGCTTGAGCGAATTCAACACCTACTACGCCAAGCTAGAACGCCGGTTGCACGACCGGAGACTGGTGGACGTTGTCTTCGAGTCGTTGGCCGGGCGCAAGGGCTTGATGCAGAAGGAAGGACGCAAGCTGCACGACGTCTTCGCCGACGAGAGCCTGCTCGGCAAAGTCGAAGCCGCGCTCGCCGAAGCCGGGTTCAAAACCGGTCTGATCTCCGATGAAGAGCATGGATTATCGGAGATCGAAGTCAAGCTGGCGAACAACGGTTCGCGCGTGTTGATTGATTGGGACCTGGCCACACACGTCGAATTCCAGCGCGGGGTGGAGTTGTACAAATCGTTCGCGCAGCTCAGCCAGCCGCCGTTCATTATCAAAGAGGGCAATTCCGAGACCGAGGTCGAGTCGCGCGATGACCTGTTCAATCACATTCTGACCGCGGCCAAGAAGGATTTGCAGATTCAACGTTACAAGGGCCTGGGCGAGATGAACCCGGAGCAGTTGTGGGAGACGACGATGGATCCCGAAAAACGCACGCTGCTGCAAGTCCGGATTGACGACGCGGTCGAGACCGATGAAATCTTCACCGTCCTGATGGGCGATCAGGTCGAGCCGCGCAGAAGGTTCATCGAAGACAACGCCCTCGATGTGAAGAACCTGGATATTTGAGAGTGAGGGACGGAGGGACAGAGGGACGGAGGGATGGAGGGATGGAGAGAGTCGCATCGTGTTGTCTCTCCATCCCTCCGTCCCTCCGTCTCCCCATCCCTCTGTCCCTCTGTCCCTCCGTTCCTCCGTCCCCTTGTCCCTCCGTCTTTGGTTTCACAGTATCTGAAAAGACGGCCCCCCGGCCTCTTGATCAGGCAATTTCTCAGGGATCGAGTTCACTACTGTCGAGCGGTGGCTTCAGGAATAGATCCGCCATCTCTTGATCAGGCAATTTCTCAGGGATCGAGTTCACGGCGTCGCAGATTTTCGAGATCATCGCCAGCATTACGAAGAAATTGGCTGCCACGAATAACCAGCCGATAAACGGGATGACTCCACAGATGGTAAGCGTCCCGTAGGCTGTGAACAGGCCGGTTGGCAGGAGCGGCGTATTGATGGAGTGTCGAAAGCCGAAGCTGTTGAAGTCCTCCGCGAAACCACGATAAGCCTGAAAAATCCAGTAGAGATTGTAAAAAGGAACGAAGAGCATGCCGACGGCTCGGCCCGGCGAGGTTCGCGCATATCCATCCTGAATCGCGTTCCACATCCTGTAGGTCAAAACCAGGAAGACGATGGAGCCGAAAAGCCCGATCAGACCGGCAAATAATATTGAGGTGAAGGCTTGATCCATATCCGAGCGCGACGACCGTCCCCCGAAGGTTATGGAAAACATAACGGAGGCAAGCATTATCAGAGAAGCGCCGATTGACGTCGCCACCGCGCTCAGATAAAAGCCTTTTGTCATTCGCGCTTCCTTGCGTTCGGCGCTCAAATCCTTGCCGGCTGTCAAACGCAAACCCACCCAAAGAGCCAGCGCAAAAAGTAGGGCGTCTAACAACCGGAACGGCAGGAATCTGGTTAGACTGGCTAGAAGGTTCGAAGCCTGATTAGGCTCGGCGGTGAAGCGATTGATGGCGAATTGGATCGCAAAATGCGCCAGTGTGCCGGCCACCGGTCCTGCCAGGAGCGCCAGCCAGAGTGGCTTGAGCCATCGCGCCGCCAGGGCCAACCCTCCGAGAAAGAGCAACGCCCACAGTCCGGTCAACAGGATCGCTTGCGGCTCCCAGAACTTGAGTGACGAGAACCGGGAGTCCGTAGCCAAAATTATGTAGGTAACAAATCTCGATAGCGGCCCATAGCTGATCGCTACCGCAATTAACGCGAGAACAGTGTATGGCAGCAAGCGAAGCGCCAGCGCGGCTAACGTTACCAACAGTAGATCGTTCAGCATGGCGCTCAACCAATTGATCGGCGGGGTGGGGTAAAATCTGGATAATTCGCCGGAAACCAACCATTCGTATAATGGCCGAAAGAGCAACCAGCTCAGATCGGAGAAAAGGAGCGCGGCGAAGAATAATTGAGGGCGCTCCCATTGGATTGACTTCGTTCTGACTCCGAGCAAATCCGCTAAGCCTATGTGCGACATGGAAACCTCCTGTAGGAATGTTGGGTGATGGCATCGCTACGCCTGGCCGCCGGCGATTGGGGCGACGCTCTATTTGTTGTTGTCCAGTCGAAATGCGATCCGCCGAAATGCTATCTGGATATGAGTAAGTTTAAAATGGCGGGCCGCAGTATATAGTCGGGTTCGAGGTCCTGTAAACCTGCGCGCGGCGGCGCGCAAGAAATTCGGCTTGAACCTCTTTGCGCCGGTGTGTAGAATCCGGTTTCGCTAATATTCAATCGGAGAGCTAAAGAGCAATGACGACAGCAGCCGGAAAAATCAGACGAGGGTCCAATCAATGCCGCGTTAATTCGCGCTTCACTCCGCCGACCACCCTCTCCCTTACGTTGCAGCGCAATTTCTGAAGTTGCGCTGCGCCCGCCAATCGCATTTTTCCCCGAATAAATCCGATATTCGCTCCGCATCTTAAGGCGACGTGTTCGCTGCGGTTTTGGCATTTTGCGGAGCCTGATTGAAGAGGACACGACGATGAACGAGAAATATTTTCCCGAAGAGATTGAAGAGCGCCAGCAGCGGCGATGGGCTGACGCGCATGTTTTCGAGGTCGAGGTTGATCCATCAACTCCGAGGGCGCGCGAAAAGTTTTACTGCCTGGAGATGTTGCCGTACCCGTCGGGACGCATCCACATGGGCCACGTGCGCAACTATTCGATAGGCGACGCGCTGTCGCATTTCAAACGGATGCAGGGTTACAACACGCTGCATCCGATGGGCTGGGACGCGTTCGGCATGCCGGCCGAGAACGCCGCGATCAAAAACAACGCGCGGCCCGACCAGTGGACGTTCGAGAACATAAACGCGATGCGCGCCCAGTTGCAGCGGATGGGCTTCAGCTACGACTGGCGGCGCGAGATCGCTTCCTGCGCGCCCGAATATTACCGCTGGAATCAGTGGTTCTTCATCGAGATGTGGAAGCGCGGACTGTTGTACCGCAAGAACGCGACCGTCAACTGGTGCGTCAAGTGCAACACGTCCTTGGCCAACGAGCAGGCCGAAGGCGGTTTCTGCTGGCGTCACGAAGACACGCCCGTCGAGCAGCGCGAGTTGGAACAATGGTTCATCCGTGTCACCGATTACGCTGACCAGTTGCTGGACGATCTGGACACGCTGGAGGGCGGATGGCCCGAACGCGTGATCACGATGCAGCGCAACTGGATCGGGCGAAGCCGCGGCGCCGAAGTGGACTGGGAGATTGCCGGCGATCAGTCGTCGAAGATTCGCACCTTCACCACGCGCATAGACACGATCTTCGGCGCGAACGCGGTGGTCGTCGCGCCCGAACATCGCCTGATCGAAGATCTGATCGCGTCGGGCAAAGCGGGCGACGAGTTGAAGGCGTTCGTCGAAGAGCAGAAGACTATCTTGCCCGAAGACCGCATCGCGGAAGGCCGGGAAAAACAGGGAGTCGCGACCGGCCTGTTTGTCATCAACCCGTTCAACGGCGAAAAGCTGCCCGTCTGGACGGCAAACTTCGTGGTGACCGGCTACGGCACGGGCGCGATTGGGGTTGTTCCCGCTCACGACGAACGCGACTTCGAGTTCTCGAAAAAATACGGGCTGCCGATTCCGCGTGTGATCAAACTGTTGGGTTCAACCGAGGCCGACGACGCTCCGGTCGAAGCCCCATTCACCGCGAAGGACGAGACCGGTGAGCTGATCAATTCCGGCCCGTTCAGCGGAATGAAAGTCCCCGAAGCGATTGAAGCGATGACCGCATACGCCGTCAAGCACGGCTTCGGCGAGGCGAAGACCAATTTCAAGATTCGGGATTGGGGCGTCTCGCGCCAGCGCGCTTGGGGAACGCCGATCCCATTCATCCACTGCCCGAAAGACGGCATCGTGCCCGTGCCCGAAGAGCAACTGCCGGTTGAGCTGCCGCGCGATTTGAACTTTAACACGACCGGGTCGCCGCTGGCTGAAGCCCCGGCGTTCGTCAATACGACCTGTCCCAAGTGCGGCGGCGCGGCCCGGCGCGACACCGACACGATGGACACGTTCGTTGATTCGGCGTGGTACTACTTCCGCTACTGCGACCCGAAAAACACGAAGCTGCCGTTCGCGCCTGAGATCGCGGCTTACTGGACGCCGGTTGATCAATACATCGGCGGCATCGAACACGCGGTGCTGCACCTGATCTACACGCGGCTGTGGACGAAGATCATGCGCGATCTGGGCCTGATCACGTCCGACGAACCGGTCAAAAAACTGCTGACGCAAGGCATGGTATGTCTGGCGACTTTCCGTTGCGCGGAACACGATTACCTGTTCCCAACCGAAGTCGTTGACAGCAAGTGCATCTCCTGCGGCCGCGTGGTGGAGGTCGGGCGCATCGAGAAGATGTCGAAATCGAAGAAGAACACGGTTGATCCCGACGAGATGATCAAAATCCACGGCGCGGACACCGTGCGTTTGTTCATGCTGTTCGCCGCTCCGCCCGAAAAAGATCTGGAATGGAGCGAATCGGGAGCCGAAGGCGCGTCACGCTTCCTGGGCCGCGTTTGGCGCATCATCTACAAGTGGCATGACAAACTGGGCGGAGCAGCCGAGGGAGAATTTTCTTCGGAAGCGAGAAGCCTGCGCCGCAAGACACACCAGACGATCAAGCGCGTCACGCACGACATCGGCGAACGAATGAATTTCAACACCGCCGTCGCCGCAATGATGGAGCTGACGAATGAGATTTACGCGTTCGACGGTTCGTTGAAAGGCGAAATAACTGACGCCGACCGTTTCGCGATGAAAGAGGCGATAGAATCGCTGGCCAAGCTGCTGGCCCCCTTCACCCCACACATCGCCGAAGAGCTGTGGGCGTCGTTGGGCTACGACGAGATACTAGTCGCGTCAGCCTGGCCGCGGTTCGACGCCGAATTGGCGAAGGAGGAAGAACTGGAGATTCCGGTTCAATTGAACGGCAAG
>Ga0187894_10007294_pt1 | contig 10484 bp, 11 predicted proteins | sample GBC1701081metaG_FD_136650 | JGI IMG/M metagenome (GOLD analysis project Ga0187894, IMG submission 136650) | White microbial mat communities from a lava cave in the Kipuka Kanohina Cave System on the Island of Hawaii, USA - GBC170108-1 metaG ... | reverse complement strand
TTACATGCAACAGATCCATAGCCTTGCGATTTTAGTCTCCGGAACATATCCTCTAACTGACTGGATCCAAGGCCGTTCTTTACAGCCCTGTAGGATTCCACCATAGAAGCCGTGTCGAACCTAACTGACTGTATTACCTTATCCTGTTCATCTAGAGCCACTATACCAGTTTCCAGCAAAAGCACAATGCATCTTGACATTACTGCAACTAAGATGGAGCTATTAAAAAAGCTAGCACTATGCTTCAGACTAAATCAAGGCTTAACTATTATATTGTTATACCCTCTTGGTAGGCGTGTTGGAAAAGAACGTGGATCTGTCTGTGCAGATCGCAGGTTTAAGCATAAGAAACCCTACGATGTTAGCATCTGGTATTTTGGGCATATCCTATGAGGTATTCAAACGTGTTCACGAAGCGGGTGCTGGTGCTATAGTATCAAAATCCATAAGTGTTCAACCGCTTGAAGGCTACAAAAATCCCACAGTTGTGTCGGTTGAATGCGGGTACATAAACGCAGTAGGACTTTCCAACCCTGGTGTTGATGCGTTTGTAAAAGAGATAGCAAAGAATGATAGCGTCCCGATCATAGTGAACCTTGTTGGTTCTGCCGAAGACGAGTTTGTATCTATGGTGAAGAAGTTTGATGGTCTAAACATACTTGCTTACGAACTGAACCTATCATGCCCACATGTTGCCAAGGTAGGCCTCGAAGTTGGTGACGACCATGAACTTGTTAGCAGGATAGTGAAGAGCATGAAGTCTAGTACCAAAAAGCCTGTTATAATCAAAGTGGGTTTAGGAGCAACTGACATAGTAGAAACTGCAAGAGTTTCTAGAGATGCCGGGGCAGACGCTATAACCGCAATCAACACAATACGGGCGATGACTATAGATATTCATACTGGAATGCCTGTCCTGAGCAACAGGATTGGGGGACTCTCGGGGAAGGCAATAAAACCAGTTGCTATGAGATGTGTTTACGAGATCTCGAAAAGTGTCGGCTTGCCAGTAATAGGCTGTGGCGGTGTTTCGACATGGGAGGACGCCGTGGAGTTCATGCTGGCAGGTGCGAGCGCTGTGCAGATGGGCAGTGTGATAGGTGAAAGATGGCTTGATGCTTTCAGGAGTATTACGAAGGGTTTGGGCACTTACCTTGCGAGGAAAGGTATGAGCAGTGTAGGAGAATTGGTCGGTCTTGCACATAAATATTGATAAAATCAGAACAGTTAGGATCGAGGAAGTTATTGACGAAAGTCCGACAGTTAGAACTCTGGCGTTTAATGATACGTTGTGTGCCAATGCAAAACCTGGACAATTCACCATGGTATGGATGCCAAGGATCGATGAACTGCCCATGAGCATCATGATATCGGAAAAAAATGGTTATGCTGCTCTGACTATAAGAAAGCATGGACCAACATCTACCGCACTTTACAATACACAAATAAACAGTTTGATTGGTGTTAGAGGTCCTTACGGAAATTCGTTCAATGTAAAAAAAAGCAAGGTACTTCTTGTTGGGGGTGGAACCGGTTTGGTACCCCTGATGCGGCTGTCGAGAATATTGGTAAAGAAAAAAAGCAATGTCACCTTCATAATGGGTTCGAAGAATAAGGAAGAAGTTATCTTTGAAAAGTTTTCCAAGAAAATTCTAAAAAAGATCAAGAGCAAGGTAATAGTTACAACGGAAGATGGAAGCTATGGAGTAAAGGGGCTTGCAACTGATGCTGCTGCGAAGGCAATTGAACGGAACGATTTCGATATGGTCTATACATGCGGACCAGAGAGAATGATGAAGAAGGTGCTTGAACTCGCTAAAAGCAATGGCATACCAGTACAGGCAAGTCTTGAAAGACTGATGAAATGCGGTATAGGGATCTGCTGCAGCTGCTGTGTTGGAAGATATCTTGTATGCAAGGATGGTCCTGTTATGGATGGCGAAGAGGTACTTAGACTACCTGAATTCGGCCTTCATGCGAGAGACAAGTCTGGAAGAATTAGTAATATGTGGTAATTTCTAACCACGTAAATAGCTATACAGTTTATAAGTTACTTATAGTTACTGGCTGTAGAACCGTGTTGGGCTATCCTAAGGTCGTTCTTACCGCAGATCGAACTTTAATGTCTACTTACAGAGGCATATCGCTAGCATCGTTCTTCGGTTGTGCACCTGCGCTCGATGGAACACGTAGCTCAGGTTTTTGGTATTGGCTCCTCAAAAATCAGGTAACTCCAAAAGTACTTTTTGATTTTATCTGCAATCCGATCGGTCATGATAACGGTGTGGCCAAGTTTGCTCCTTACGGTTTAAGGAAAATCGAGGCAGGTCTCCTTAGTCATGGTTACAGAAGGGAAGATGTTGTTGTTGCTCATCCAGATTATCTTGACAGGTACATAGGACCTGAGACTGAAGTTGTAGGAACATATGAAATGGACCCATTAGGTATGGGTCCAGTTACCATGACATTTACCTATGGAAGAAAACATGTCTCTTATGATGAATTTTATTGTGCAGATTTGCATAGAAGTATCAATGAAGCTAAGATGAAAAACGGAAGCCATGCCAAGGTCATTGCAGGTGCTTCTGGCACTTGGCAGTACAACTACGACCCGAAGAAGATCGAAGAGTATGGCCTTTACGCTGTGGTTGAAGGCGAACTTGGAGGGATTGCACCCGAGCTTGATGGTGTAGCTGGTCACTTCTTTGACGAATTGATTGATGGGCATTTTGATCAAGCCAACCCGTTCAAGAAGAGCGAGTTCAAGGTTGAAATAAAAGAGTTCAACGGAAATGGCAACGGAGGAAAGCATCACGGAAGGTTTCTGCACTACTGGGATGAACCCTCTGTAGATGAAATTCCAAACATAGTTGAACCAAGCTTGCATGGTATGGTAGAGGTGATGCGCGGCTGTGGAAGAGGCTGCAAGTTCTGCGATGTTACTCTAAGGCCGTTAAGATACTATCCTCCCGAAAAGGTTCAGGCAGAAATTGCTGTTAACATGAAGAAAGGCGGGCTGAGAAATGCTTGGATCCACAGCGATGATATCTTCGTTTATGGGTTAAATCCAAGAACTACCAAGGACATGAGTCCGAACAGGGATGCCCTGGTCGAACTCTTCCAGGCTATAATGGATACTGGCGTTGAGCACACAAATCCAACGCATGGAACTCTTGCAGGTGCAATTGCTGATGAAGAATTGATTCCTCGAATCTCGAAGATAATCAGATCTGGACCTGACAATCACATAGGCATACAGTGTGGCTTCGAGACAGGTAGTATAAGATTAATCGGCAAGTATGCCGACAGAAAGCTTGCACCATTCAAGCCAGTTGAGTGGCACTGGGTTGTTAAGACCGGAGTCAAGACGCTTAACGAGAATTACTGGGTGCCAGCATTTACGATCATACTTGGCCTTGACAATGATGAGCAGGAAGAAGACAGCTGGGAGACAGTGAACCTGATTCATGAGTTAGAATCGGAGCAACCAGATTCAAAGTTCACAGTCACACCTTTAACATTTGTTCCCATTGGTTTGCTGGAAAAATCAAAGTTCTATGATATCGGTAGCAGCATGGACCCTGGAAAGCTTGCTGTTATGTATAAAACATGGCAGCACAACTTCACGTACGGTATTACAAAGTTCATGCACAAGGTTGGCCAGAACGATCCCATAAGGAGATACTTCTTTACGGGAATGGCAAGGAGTTTGGGTTCCGTTCCATTGTGGGCAATGGAGAAGTATGCTAGGAGAAAGGGAACGGCGCACGAAGCTGCGCTAGAGAAGGTCAAAAACAACTACTGGTAATTCTTCAATACTAACAGAACCTACATATACTGCGTTTAGGCAAGAAACAATATGCCAACGCACGGCTCACTAACGAAGGCGGGAAAGGTCAGAAGTCAGACACCGAAACTGCAGGCAAGACCAAGGACAAGTCCTAATGCGAGATTAAGAAACAAATCAAATTTTTTGAAGAGATTTGAATTAAAGAGGAAACCTGGTCAGAACTGGAAAGAAGCTGGGCGTAGAAGATAGTTTTCTTAATTTATTGTGGTTTGGCATGCTAGATGCTTTAGTGATTTTAGTATGAGTTAGTATTCAGTAAGATGTAGAACAGATTTTCCCTAATGCGCCGAAAAACGCCCGCCTGTGTAGGCTATAGAGGGGGGGTCTTAATAAACGATGTTAGTTCGGATCTTGCATTGAAAGATCTTTTCATTGGGAAATATCTAATGAAATCCAGCTACGGTGCTAGGTTTCCCTGAATTCTCTTTGCATTAACGCAAGATATGCCAAGTATTTGAAATGTGCTTGATTCGTATATGAAATGCATTTGAGACGTACTTGAAATTCACTTGAAATGCATAGATCTTTAAATAGTGATTATTACATGTTTTCCTCAAGTTTCGCTTGCCTTCGGTAGGATTTCGCAAGTATCTGAAATGCATGTGTGTTAAGTGACACGGATTTTACTGAATGGTTAGGTACGTTGACCGAACGATGCCTGCAATACCATTATCTCCTCGAATCCAAGCTTCCTCTCACCTATTATGTCTGTCTTCAGACCAAGATCATGCAGTCTTTCCATCATCAATCTGTAGTTTGCCAGCGATGAGACAACTATCATGATCTTCCCGTCTTTGTGCAAAAGTCTTACTGCGTTTGTAGCCATCTTGGTTGATATCTCTATTCCATCCTTGCCTCCGTCTACTGCTACATCTTTGATTGTCTCTGATGGTAGGTAAGGAGGATTCATAACTATGAGGTCGAATTTCATGTTTGTTATTGCAGAAGATGCGTCGCAGCAAACAAACGCTACATCTCTAACGCGCTCTTTCGCATGCCTGACGGCATCTAGGTCAATATCTGTTGCTACAACTGTCTTGAAGTGTTTCGTTAGCAATTCACAAATGTAGCCAGAGCCTGCGCCTATTTCCAGAGCAGATCTTCCGCTAGCATTCTGCAAACATTCAGCCAGCAGAAACGTATCGTCAGACGGTTTGTAGTAACCGTTCATGTGCAATTTTCTCAGCCAGCCTTATGGCTTCTTCTGGGCTCAATCTTTCTACTCGCATATCGCCACTTTCATTGATCCCCAACTTTCTCCCTACACTGCTCAGCTTCTTCCCTCTGAAGGAAAATAGAAGCTTAAGAGCTCTTACGACATCCTTGCTAACTTTTCGTTTCTTGACTATCTTCAATAGAACAGAATCAACTTTCGGCCTCGGGTAAAACGCGTTCTTGCCAACTTGCATTATCTGTTTGATATCAAAGCAGTGCTGTGCCAGTGCAGAAACTGCCCTGTAGTTCTTACCATTGCTAGCAAGAAGTTTTGCAGCAAACTCCTTCTGCACCATCACTATTGCCCTGTCAAAATGCCTTTCTGCCAACCATTCTATAGCAACCCTGCTCCTAGAGTACGGAAGGTTTGACACAAAGACATCGAAATCATAATTAGCCTTGAAACCGTCTCCATTGATCAAGATTAGATTGCTATGCTTACCAAGTGTATTTTGAGCTTCTTTATTCAGTTGCTCATCAACTTCGTATGATATTACCCTCTTTGCCCGCTTGCACAGCTCTGCTGTAAGCTCGCCATTTCCCGTTCCAATCTCAAACACAACATCATTTCTGTCAAGTTCTGCGTAATCAGCTATTGTGCGTAGAATACCATTATCGATGAGCACATGCTGACCTAACAGCCTTCTCTTGTTCATTTTCGCACAAAGATGTTCATTCTTGCTGTGCCTGATATTTCGTCTATTATCCTCTTGGCCATTAGCTTGGAAGGATCTCTCAAACCAACTCTCTTCTGCAGATCTTCAAAGTTCTCAAACGGCTTCTTGTCTCTTTCGGTCAGAATAGTCATCATGTATGTCTTGCCTATGCCCGGTATCAATTCCAATGAATGTATTCTCGGGTTTATCGGCTGAGCTTGGTTGATGTAATCTACGAATCTTTTCTCGTTTGTCCTCACCAATTTTTCAATCACGGAGGGCAGCTCGCTCTTCGCATTCGGAGAAATGCTGTCATATTCCAGCCTTCCTAACACGCTAAGTACTTTCGTTCTTCCCTCCCTGCCTATGTAGAGCCGCTCTCCAAGATCAAAGGTCATGTTTGGTACGCCTAACAATTCGAGCAGTGTAAGCCTCTCCTCGCCAATTGCCTGTATTATGGTACCCTCCCTGCCTCTGACTGTAGCAGATCTTCCACGGGTCGTTAGATCGAGAACATATGCATATTCCTCATACTTCCTCGGCTGTACTGTTCCTTCCAAGGACAACACTGCTACCTTTAGCTACTGATTCTCCTTGATTATCTTCAGCATCGTTTCCAGAGTGTCTGTAAGTATGAGTTTCTTCCACCCGAACGTAAACGCCCTCAACTCTTCTATGCTGTTGGGTAATATGTTTACTATTTCAACAGCTTCCTCTTCAGTCAGACTACACTCTTGCATGAGTTTCTCCTTCATCTTTTTCGCATTCTTGCCCGGTATCTTGGCAAACTTTGTCGTATAATCATGAGTCCATCGCTGGATCTGATCCATTGCATCAGGATCAGCCTTGTCAAGAATATCCTTGACCTCTGGTAACGTAATCACATTTTTCTTGGTCATGTTTGTCAATGCATTCACCCTATTGGTTTGATGTGGTTGAGTCTTGCTGCGACAGTTTTCTCTTTATTTCCAATATTAACTTTGACAATGAGCGCTCTCCTTCCCACTTCATGTACATGGCCTACCTTTCCTTGAAATCTTCTATGCGGCATGCCCTTGTGCTCCCTTGGGTCGATGTCAACAACTACCTTGTCTCCAGCCTTGTAATCGTGAAGCAGATAAGAAAGACCTCTGACAAATTTCTTATGCAAAACATATCTGGTCTTTCTCCTGAATCCTCTTGATCTTGCCAATTTTCTCACTATATGTTGCTAAAGCTTCAATTTAACAGTTATGTTGAACTCCTGCTCTTTTTCGTTGGCGTCTCTTCAGGATCTTCAACACCTTTGTCGGTTAGCGTGAACAAAACCTCTCGTTCTGCATGGTAAGGACTGTCCACCATCCTAGCTATTCTGTTCCTGCCTGAGCGCTTCAGGTATATTCTGTATGTGCTTGTATGGGCCACAACATGCCCGCCTGTAGGTTTGAACGGATCGCTAAAGAACGAGTCTGGAGATGATTGTATCTGGTTCGTTACAATAGCAGCTATGTTGAACGTTTCCGAAATTCTTAGCAACATATGCATGAACTTGTTCAAGCGCTGCTGTCTTTCTGCAAGTGTTCCTCTTCCAAGAAACTCCGCACGGTAATGTGCAACTGCCGAGTCTACGATCAAAAGCTTTGCATTGCTCTTGTCGATGATGGATCCAACCTCTTCTATGATAAGTTCCTGATGCGCGCTGTTGAACGCCTTTGCAACGATGACCTGCTCCAATGCCTCATTGGGATCCAAACCCCTAGTTTCAGCTATGTGGTAAATTCGCTCGGGTCTGAACGTGCCTTCTGTGTCGATGTATATTGCGCCAGCATTCAACCCGCCCTTGTCTTTCGGCAATTGAACCATAACGCATAGTGTGTGACAGATCTGTGTCTTTCCAGACCCATATTCGCCATAAATTTCAGTAACTGCTTGGGTTTCGACGCCGCCTTCTAGCAGATCGTCAAGGTTCTTTGTACCTGTAGAAATGCGTTCTATGGCCTGCCTCTTCTTGTAGATTTCAGTCGCTGTAACAAAATCATTCTCTAGCTTGCCAAGTTCGACCAACTTTACCCTGGCTTTATTGCATATAGTAGTAGCCTTGTCCATATCCAAACCTGTAGCGTCAGAAACGCCCATAGGACCTCTAACGAGTAGATCCATGATAGTATGAATACCCGCTTCAACTAACTTTTGCTTTGTTACCGGCCCAACGCCGTCTATGTTGTCCAGTTCTAATTCGTCATTCAACGCATAGTGATGTTAGCGCCATCATAATAAATCTTATCGTAGTGAATCTATACTATACCGTTTTTACTATTTACTGGAAAGTTTATAATAACATCGGCGACAAAGCACGATCAATGTTGCATTGCAAGAAATTTTCCATCATTGCAATTCTAGCAATACTTTTCTTTTTACCTGTAATATCAAGTGTTTCTGGGAGTGATCCTATGTGGTCTACACTCAAGGGCAATCCACAGCATACGGGACAGAGTCCGTTTAACGGAAGTGAAGAAAACACCCTCCGTTGGAACTTCCCCACAGGTCAGCGTATCACATCTTCCCCTGCTATAGGTCCGGATGGCACCATATACTTTGGATCGTACGATGCCAATCTTTACGCTGTTAATCCAGATGGTTCATTAAAGTGCAGCTTTAAAGCAGGTGAGATGATCGACTCGAGTCCAGCAGTAGCCCCCGATGGATCGATCTACTTCGGGTCATGGGACAAGAAACTCTACAAGATTGATTCTGAGTGCAATCGTGTATGGAGTGCGGAAACAGCTGGTCGTATTGCGTCATCGCCTACAATTGGTCCTGATGGTACCATCTACTTCGGTTCTGATGACGATTTTCTTCGCGCATTAGATCCAGACGGCACTCTCAAATGGAGTTTCAGAACTGGCGAACGGATATTCTCAACTCCTGCAGTTGCGCCTGATGGAACTGTGTATGTAGGTTCTTTCGACAACAATACTTACGCACTCAACCCAGATGGCAAGGAAAAGTGGAGGTTCAAGACAGCTGGTTTTATCTTTTCTTCTCCATCAATATCCCCAGAAGGAATAGTTTATTTTGGTTCATATGATGGCAATCTCTACGCAATCAACCCTGACGGCTCGGAAAAGTGGAGATTGTTTACTGGAGATGTAGTACAAACATCGCCCGCAATAGCTGCTGACGGCACGATCTATGCTGGATCTTTTAATGGCAATCTCCTCGCAATCAACCCAGATGGCAAGGAAAAGTGGAGGTTCAAGACAGGGGATCTTGTTGTTTCTTCTCCAGCGATAGATTCTGACGGTACAATCTACTTCGGTTCTGTTGATATGAATCTATACGCAATCAACCCAGATGGCACAGAGAAATGGAGGTTTGAAACAAATGCTAGAATTTTTTCATCGCCAGCAATAGCTGCTGACGGAACTATCTATGTTGGATCTGTTGATAATAATCTTTATGCCATAGGTAAGCAGCTTATTCCATCGGATTCATCACTTCCAGTAAACGGATTTGTAAATGAGGCAGTTGGTTACGGTGGAACGGAGCTTTATGTTGTAGAGATAATAACTGGAACTAGTGGCACAAACAGGACGATTGATCTACATGTAATTCTGAAAAATCATGGTGCAGAACCAAAGATATTCGATCCATCTTCGTTCAGATTAAAGGATCTCAGTGGAAACGAGTACAGACCTGATGTGATGAATAGCAGTCTGAAGAAGATCAAGATCCAAGCAGGTGATATTGCTAGAGGCGCATTGAATTTCGAGATGCCAAGCGAGGCTGTTGCTGATCTATTGATATATCAAGATTCTAGGGGAATTAGGTTGACTGTAAACTTGACCAACCCAAAATTACCTCCTGATGATGAACCAGTTAGTATCTTTGAACCCGGTTCAAATGTAGGCAAGAAACTCATCGGCGAAAAGATTGAGATTACAATACTAGATGAAAAGTTTCTAGAGTCTGATCCACAGCAATATGTAATCACGGTTTCAATAAAGAACTTGAGTGATACTGCCATAAAATACGACCAGACATATGCGTATGTGAAGGATGCCATGGGCAACGTATACACACCTGATACAGAGAAATCCTTTAGCGGAGAATTAGACCCTAACGAAAGTGTAACAGGAGAAATACTGTTTCTGGTGCCTAGCAGTGTTAGCAGCGTTATCTTTGTTTACGATGATGAGGCGACCAGTTCCTATTTTGTCGTGCCCGAGTTTCCTTTATCGATCATCATAACAGCACTTTCAATATCATTAATGATCTTCCTGCGTTTCCTGGCTACAGGATCTTCGACGCCCTTGCGGCAATCTGTTCGGACATCTCGCTCGTAGATGCGTTACCACCCAGATCGTAGGTAAGATACCTGCCTTCGTTGATCACCTGTTCAGTAGCATCGAAGATCGCTTTTGAAATATCCTTCTCTCCAAGATACTCCGCCATCCACGCCCCTGAAAGTATTGTTGCTGTAGGGTTTACCTTGTTCATGCCCCTGTACTTGGGTGCGCTGCCGTGTGCTGGTTCGAACATTGCATAATTGTCTCCGAAATTTCCAGAATACACGTTTCCAATGGAGCCTAGATTTCCAGACGCAGCTTCAGAAACGATGTCCATGAAGAGGTTCGTGCTTAGAAGTATGCATTGGTTAAACCTTTCAGGATTCTTTACGAGCTGCTGGCACATGTTATCTATGAAATATTCTTCAACCTCGATGCCCTTGTTTTCTGCTGCAAATTTGTTAACAGATGCCCAGAAAATGCCGTCCGTCTCTT
>Ga0187894_10007293_pt1 | contig 10486 bp, 6 predicted proteins | sample GBC1701081metaG_FD_136650 | JGI IMG/M metagenome (GOLD analysis project Ga0187894, IMG submission 136650) | White microbial mat communities from a lava cave in the Kipuka Kanohina Cave System on the Island of Hawaii, USA - GBC170108-1 metaG ... | reverse complement strand
TATGCCGCGATGCGGCTTGCGGAGCGTTATCAGACGATTCCTAAGGTGTTTCGCAAGTCGCTGGTCGAATTTCCCGCCCGCTTGCTGCCGGCTTCCGAGCTTCGCCGAAGCCGCGTGCGTGATCTAAAACGGTTCGTGAATGCGGCCGGGCTGCCCTCCGTAGAGCGATATTTCAGGTGGAACTCTGCGTTCACGTCCGCGGAGAAGCAGGAGCTTTTCACAAAGGAATTCAGAAACGAGACGAGCGGAGAGAACGCGATAGATGTGTTGGGAAATTGGTTTGCGAAAGCGAACGGGTCGGGCATCGTTGACGCCGCGATGTTCGCGGACATGATGACGTACCTGCCGAACGATCTTTTGGTAAAGGTCGATATCGCGTCGATGGCAAATTCATTGGAAGCCCGCTCGCCATTTCTCGATCACAATCTGATAGAGTTTGCGGCCACGCTGCCTGAATCGTTAAAATCGCGCGGCGCGGAAACAAAATATCTTCTGAAAAAAGTTGCGGCGCGCCTTGTGCCCAAAGAGGTCGTTTATCGTCAGAAGATGGGCTTCGGCGTCCCCATAGGCAGGTGGCTGCGTGGCGAGATGAAAACGTTTCTAAAAGAAATACTGCTTTCCGAACGCTCGCTGAACCGCGGCATCACGAATCCGGTCGAAGTGAAGCGCTACGTTGAGGAGCACATCACAGCGAAAAAAGATCACTCATTTCGTTTGTGGACTCTTTTAATGCTCGAACTTTGGTTCCAACAGTTTATTGACTAAACTAGAGCCTTTATGAAGGGCGTAATTCTCGCGGGCGGCCTCGGGTCAAGGCTCCATCCGCTTACCAAAATAACGAACAAACATCTTCTGCCGGTGCACAACCTGCCGATGATTTATTACCCCATCCAAACGCTGATAAATGCCGGGATCGACGACATAATGATCGTCACCGGCGGCAATTCGGCTGGCGATTTTTTACGGCTATTAGGCAACGGAAAAGAGTTCGGCCTGTCGCATTTGAATTATACTTATCAGGAGGGAGAAGGCGGCATCGCTGATGCGCTCAGCCTGGTGCGGCATTTTGCCGACGAGCAGCCGATATGCGTCGTTCTCGGCGATAACATTATCGAGAACAACATAAAAACTGCCGCCGATCAGTATCGAAAACATGGCAAGGGCGCAAAAATCTTGCTTAAAAAAGTGTCGGATCCGCACCGCTTCGGCGTGCCGAGACTAGAAGGCGATGCGGTCGTGGAGATTGAGGAGAAACCGAAACAGCCGAAATCCGATTACGCCGTTGTCGGGATTTATTTTTACGATCAAAGCGTATTTGATGTGATCACGACACTTAAGCCGTCCGATCGGGGCGAGCTTGAGATAACCGATGTTAACAATCATTACATCGGCCGCGGCGAAATGACCTGGGGCGAGCTAGACGGCTGGTGGACCGACGCGGGAACGTTCGAAAGCCTCCTGCGGGCGTCGAACATGGTCGCTGAAACCGGAGCAAACAAAATATGAAATCTGCCGCATCTACAAGTTTTATCACCGGCGATATTAGCGGCGTTGTCGTTTATCCGCTGAAAAAATACAACGACGATCGCGGCTGGCTCGCGGAATTGTTCCGACATGACGACCTGGACGCAGAATTTTTCCCCGCGATGGCTTATATCTCGTACACTAAACCCGGTGTTCAACGTGGACCGCACGAACACGTCGATCAGGCGGACTTGTTTTGTTTCATCGGCCCGTCCACCTTTAATTTGCGGGTTTGGGATATGCGGACCGAATCGGCGACATATCGGAACATGATGTCGCTGAATGTCGGCGTTGACAACCCGATGGCAGTGATCGTTCCTAAAGGCGTCGTGCACGGATATAAGAATATAGGCGACGTCGAGGGTATGGTACTGAACTGTCCTAACCGGCTCTATATGGGAGAAAAGAAGGCAGATCCCATCGATGAAATCAGACACGAAGACGAACCTGACTCGATTTTTTCGATGGATTAGCACGTAACCGCTTATAGCCCGCATGAAAATACTCCGAATCATCGCACGTTTGAACGTCGGCGGCCCGGCGCGGCACGTCGTGCTGCAGACGCGCGATCTTCAGGATGCGGAATATCAATCATGGCTGATCGCCGGCAGCGTGCCCGACGGCGAAGAGGGGATGAGCTATCTCGCGGATGAAAGCGGCGTGAACCCGATCTACATTCCCGAGATGAGCCGCGAGCTTTCTTTTAAAGACGTCGTTTCGCTGGTCAAGGTTTACCGCGAGATCAAGCGGATCAAGCCCGACATTCTGCACACGCACACGGCGAAGGCCGGGGCCATCGGCCGCCTTGCGGGATTCTTTTACAAGTGGTTGACGCCGGGCGCCGTTCGCGGACGCCCGCGCCCGTTAAAGGTGGTGCACACATTTCACGGGCACGTTTTTCACAGCTATTACGGAAAGATCAAAACCCGCCTGTTCATAGCCATCGAGGCGCTGCTTGCGCGCATGGCAACCGACAAGATCATTGTGATCTCAGAGCAGCAATTTGAAGAAATACATAAAGTTTACGGAATCGGGCGGAAAGAGCAGTTTGAGGTGATTCAGCTTGGTATTGATCTCCAGCCCTTCGAAAATACGGAAGACAGTGTTGGCGATCTGCGGTCCGAAGTCGGGGCTAAGGACGCCGATCTGCTTGTCGGATTTATCGGACGCCTGACCGAAATAAAAAATCTGCCGCTTTTGCTGGACGCAGCGAGAAGATTGGATGGCAACACCGCGAGCGTGCACCCTTCGTTCAAATTTCTCATCGTCGGCGAAGGTCATCTTCGGGCATCGCTCGAAGAGCGGGCCCGCAAAATGGGTTTGAAGGAAAGCGTGTCATTTCTGGGCAATCGCACCGACACGGAGAATATTTATCCGGGCCTCGACGTCGTTGCGCTCACGTCATTAAACGAGGGAACACCGCTTTCACTGATCGAGGCGATGGCGAGCGGCAAGGCTATAATCTCGACGGCTGTGGGCGGCGTCGTCGATCTTCTGGGGACGAAGCGCGAACAGGTGGACGGCTTCTCGGTTTGCGAACGCGGCATCGGTACTGCATCGAACTCGGTTGACGGATTCGTCAACGGCCTGCTGCACCTGAGCAAGAACGCCGGGCTGAGGGAAGAGATTGGCTTCAAAGCCCGCAGCTACGCCATGTCGAATTTTTCCAAGGAACGGCTTGTCGGCGATACTAAGCGGCTTTATCGGCAGCTTGTCGATCAGTAGTACAGTTGGTACAAATACGTCTTTATACTTTCGTCTGATCGAGTCATTCTGATGGACCAACTGCTTGTACAGCCGTCATTCTACGGGTTGCTCGCGCTCGCCGTGTCGGTCGTGCTGACTTTCGGCGTGCGGTTTGCCGCGCAGGCGGGCGGCCACGTCGCCGCGCCGAAATCGGACCGCTGGCATAAGAAGCCGACGGCGATGTACGGCGGCGTTGCGATTTTTCTTGCGACACTTCTTCTTTACCTTTTCATTGTTCCGAAAACCTTCGAATCGAATGTGGTCGTCGGCGGCAGCGCGTTTCTGTTTGCCGTCGGGCTGATCGACGACCTTGTGAACATCAAGCCCTATCAGAAACTTATCGGCCAACTGATCGGCGCTTCGATCATCGTCGGCTTCGGGCTGAAGCTGCCGCTCACAGGACTTGATCTGCTCGACACCGGCATCACCGTTTTCTGGTTGGTCGGCATCACGAACGCCGTTAATCTTCTGGACAATATGGACGGCTTGGCGGCCGGCATCGCCGCCATTGCAGCCGGCGCGCTCGCGTTCGGCTTTGCCGCGAACGGCCAGTTTACCGAGCTTGCCTTTGTTCTGGTGTTCATCGGCGCGTTGGTTGGGTTTTTGATATTCAATTTCAACCCGGCGTCGATCTTCATGGGCGATTGCGGTTCGATGTTCATAGGGTTTCTGCTGGCAAGCTCGGTGCTGCTGGGGCAATCCGGCGGGCGTTCGCGAAGTATTTTGACGATTCTCGCCGTGCCGGTTCTGATGTTGTTCGTTCCGATCTTCGACACAACGTTCGTTACGATACTCAGAAAACTATGGGGCAAAAAAGCTTCGGAGGGCGGCCGCGATCATACATCGCATAGGCTCGTGGCATTAGGCCTGACGGAACGCCGGGCCGTTCTGATGATCTATGCATTCGCCGCGACGGCGGGCGTTCTTGCCATAGTCGTCAGCCAGCTCGAAACCACGCAGAGCTTTGCCTTGATCGCGATCTTCACGATCGTTCTTTCGTTCATAGGCGTCTTTCTTTCTCGCGTTAAAGTTTACGACGAACGACAGGAAGACCTTGCCGCGCAGAACAACGCGGTCTTTGCATTCCTTATCGATATTTCATACAAGCGCCGCATTTTTGAGGTGCTGCTAGACGTTTTTCTCATCACGCTTTCCTATTATGGCGCGTACGTTTTAGTTTTCGGCTCGATGGATGCGGACGCGAACTGGCAGCTTTTTCTGACCACGCTTCCGCTGCTGATCGTCATTAAGCTCTTCGCATTTCTCGCCGCCGGCGTTTACCGCGGTATCTGGCGTTATACGAGCATTCCCGACCTGATCACGTTCGCAAAAGGCGCGATATTGGGTTCGGCGTTGAGCGTGTTGGCGATCTTGCTGCTCTACCGTTTTCAGAATTTTTCCCGCGCCGTTTTTGCGGTTGACGGGTTGGTTTTATTTTTCGCTTTGGTCAGCAGCAGATTGGCATTCCGCGTTTTACGCGAGATGCTGCCGATCCCGCGCTCTGCCGAGGGTCATCGAGTGCTGATCTACGGCGCCGGGGACGGCGGCGAGATGGTGCTCCGCGAGCTTCGCAACAATTCGGAATGGAAATACCAGCCGGTCGGGTTTATCGATAATGATCCGCTCAAGAAGGGCAAGATCATCAACGGCCTTTCGGTCTTCGACGCAAATGGATCGCTGCCCGACCTTTGCCGCGACAAGGATATTCGCGAGATACTGATCTCGACGCGCAAGATACCACGCGAAAAGCTCGGCGAGCTTCGCGAGATCTGCCGCAACGAGAACGTCGAGTTAAAACGCGCGCAGATCAAGATCGAGTCGCTCGATTTCGACTAAGCCTTTCCCGGGCAAACCGCTAAAATAGTTTCAATGTCGTTGAGGGTGATAAGATTTCGATCGATACAGGTGCGGTTGGCGGCTGTTGCGATAGTTGCGGTCGTCGTCGTCTTTTCGTTTTTGAATCTGGTCTGGGGTTTCGCAAGCACGGTGTCGGCCGGTGCGGACAACAAAGAGCTCGGCGCTCTTCTGGCCGAGCTTTCGCCCGGCGACCCGCAGACGCATTTCGCTTCCGCCGTTCTGCACGAGAAAACTTTCGAGCCGGCCGACCTCCAAACTGCTCTCCGGGAATACGAAGCCGCCGCGGCACTTTCACCTCACAACTATCTATCGTGGCTCGAGCTGGGAACCGCGCTCGACCGGGCTGGAGAAAAAGAGCGTGCGGAAACGGCGCTTCGACGTGCTCATGCGCTTGCGCCGAATTATCCCCGCGTCGCATGGGCGCTCGGCAATTTTTTACTGCGTGACGGTCGAAACGACGAGGCCTACGCAGAGTTGCGAAAGGCGGTGGCGGGCGACGCTTCGTTTGCCGCCGCAGTTGCAGCAGTCGCTCTCCAGATGTCGGACGGCGACGCTCAGCTTGTGCGGTCCCGGCTTGAGAATTCTTATCGCGTAAATGCTTCGCTGGCTCTGTTGCTTGCCCAGCAGAAGAGATTTGACGAGGCGGCGGAACTATGGAAGACCGTTCCCGTCGAAGACGAGAAAACATCGGAAACGGCAAAAACGCTGCGGCAGCTTTTCCTTGAAGAAAAAAAATTCAGGGCGGCGATCGCGATAAATTCCGGAAACGGAATACCAATTTCTTTGGAAACGATCACAAATCCCGGATTCGAATCGGCCGTGAAGATCGAAGGTGCGGATGCTTTTGACTGGCGCGTGCCGGCGACGAACTGCCCGCAGTTCGTTATAACCGATGCTCAGAAACGATCGGGGAAATACAGCTTGATCGCGGTTTTTAACATCGCCGAGCCGTGCGACTTTCGCAGTATAACGCAGCTTGTGGCGGTCCGGCCCGCCCGGGCGTACACGCTGAACGCGGCGTACCGCGCCGACCTGAAAGCGAAGGCAGCTTTTCAACTTGAGATCGTTTCCGCTGCGGACGGGAAGCGGCTCGCCGTCTCGACGCCGCTCGAGCATTCAACCGGCTGGGCCGAGCTTTCCATCAATTTTTCGGTACCGCAGGAAACGGACGGCATTGAAATCAGGCTGATCCGCGGCGAATGCGTCGGGCTCGCCTGCTCGGCGACCGGTAATCTTTGGTTCGACGATCTTTCACTCGTCGCAAAATAGCAAATGGCAGACGCGGAAAATTTTTCACGGACGGTTTTCGCCGACGAACTCGGCGATCCGTCGCGGCGCTCGACCGCGATTTTCGTTCTTATTTGCTCGGTGCCGATGGCTGCGACGCTTCTGTACGGCGGCGTCGATTCGGTGTCGCTTGGCCTCTTATCGATCGTCACGGCCGTGATCCTCGTTCTGTGGCTCGCGGAATCCTGGGCGACGGGCGAGTTTCGCTTTCACACAAATGCGTTGCAGCTGCCGATCATCGGGTTAATCCTGCTCGGCGCGGTGCAGTTGCTGCCGCTTGGTGATGCTGGAATTGCGGCCGGAACGTTAAGCGCCGAACCTTCTGCGGCGCTCACGCTTGATCATTTTGCGACGCGGCTTTTTGTGGCTCGGCTCGTTGCCTACCTAATATTTTTTTCAGCAGCACTTTCGTTCCTGCCCGTTGCCGACAGAGCAAAGAAGCTCGTCGTCGCGATCGTCATCTTCGGTTCCGTGATCGCGTTTGCCGGAATTTTGCAGCGGCTTGCCGACCCGGAGGCGATATATGGACTTCGCCAACCGGCACAGGCGATCGCGTTCGGGCCATTCATAAATCAACATCACTTCGCGGCGTTTATGGAGATGACCGCCGGACTCGCCCTCGGTCTGCTATTCGGGCGCGGGTTGAAACGCGACCGCAAGCCGTTTCTTATGATCGCGGCGGCGCTGATGAGCATCGGGCTCATCTTCACCGGCTCGCGCGGCGGCGTGATCAGTTTTGCCGGCATTATATTCTTTACGGTTGCCGCAAGTTATTGGCTTCGTCGCGATAAAACGAAGGCAGGCGAGCCAAGATCGAAACCCGAGCGATTCGCGCTTGTTGTCGGCTTACTCGCGATTGCACTCATTGTTATCGGTTCGGTTTTTTATCTCGGCGGCGGTGATTCGCTTTTGCGAGGGATCGGCGTTCAGGAATCGTACGTCGATGTCTCCAGCGGACGCATACACTTCTGGAGTGTGGCACTGAAAATTTTTGCGGCGAATCCGGTGCTTGGCGCCGGTCTCGATTCCTTCGGCGTCGCCTTTACGCAGTTCGACACGTCGAGCGGCCTGATGCGCGTCGAACAGGCCCATAACGATTACCTGCAAATGCTCGCGGACGGCGGCATCGTCGGCTTCGCCTGCGTCGCCGCTTTCGTCCTTCTTCTTTTTCGAAAAGGATTGAAAGCGATCTCCGCGCAAACGGACGAGTTTTACCGAAGCACGGCGATCGGCGCGCTCGCCGGCTGCTTCGGCATTGCTATCCACAGCTTTTTCGATTTCCCGCTGCGAACGCCGTCAAACGCTCTGTTTTTTCTGATGCTCGTCGCGCTCGCAACGACGGCCTTCGTTCCCGCTGCGAGACGATGATCTAGCGGACGCTGACCGTTATGTTCTTTTTCCCGCACGGCGCAAGAAACGCGACCTGGTAAACGCCGGTCTTGTTTGTAAGCGATTTGATAACAAAAAGGCCGCGGCCGGTGACGCCGGTTACTTCGGTTTCGCGGACGACTTCGACGTCCCTCGGGCTGCTCGAAATCGATTTTACGGCAGCGATGTCCATTCCGCGGTCGATGCCGACGAGAATGCCTTCGCTGCCGCCGCCCGCGGTTAGCGAGATGTTTTCCTCGCTGACGCTTATCGCACACGGCTCCGACGGTTCAGCGACGATCTCTTTCCCTTCAACCACGCGCGGCCTGCCTCCAACGTTTTCGTTCGTCGCTGGTTTCGGCTTTTCATCGCCCGATTCGGTTTTTATATCGGATTTTGGCTTTGGCGGCGTGCTTCGCTTAACTTCAATCACAACCGGATCGAATAGCGGCTTTTGAGCTTCGAGCTTTTTGGTGAGGGCAGGTTTTTCGGTTGTTTCAGGCGGCGGCTCTTTTTTCTCAGGTTCTTTCTCGATCGGTTGCGGGGGAGCGTCCGTTTTTACTTCAGGCGGTTTATTTTTGTCGGAAGGCGGTTCTTTTTTTTCAGGGCCTCTTTCTTTGACAACAACCTTTTCGTCGGTTCGAACCGGCGGTTCCGATTTTGCAATATGCGTATCGTTGACCGCCGGCAACGTTTCCTTTTTCTCCGGAGTCTTTTCGGGAATAGACGGTGTTTCTGTTTTCGGCAACACTGGACGGTCGGGCAGAGGCTCTTTCTTTTCCACGGGCTTTTCCTCGACAACGGGCGGCGGCTGAGTATCGGTTTTTGTTTCGGACGCGCTGACCGTCGTTACCGTCGTTTCTTTCGCGGGCGGCGGAACGGGATTGGCGCCGATCAGATCTTCGAGTCCGTCGGTTCCACCGTTCACTTTCCTGTAAAGCGTTTCGATAGCTGCGTACTTCGCAGCGTCGACAGTCGGCTCGGCGGTATAGCTTTTTGCGTATGCGTCGAGAGCTTCTTTGCCTTTGCCTTCGGCTTCCAGAGCCGCGCCCAGTTGCCACAAAGTCGAGCGCCACCACGCGCTTTTTTCGGGGAGAACACTGACGGCGCGCCGGAAACGAATGATCGCGTCCGCATTGTTGCCTTGGATCGAAAGCGACCATCCGGCAATCTGTTCGATCCGGCCGCGGGCGATCGACATCAAAGTTTGTTTCGGAACTTCGGGCACGAGCACGTATCTGTCCGCAGCAATAGCGGCGGTACGGTTGGCGTAAAGCTCGCTCGCCATGATTGGCGCCGCCGGAACCGGGATGCTCAACCCGTCATCGACGCTCGCGATCGCCGCGCGTGACAGCTCAAACGCCTTTCCCGGAGCAACTCGTTTTTCCAACAGCTCTTTGGCGGCATAGATCGATCGATGATAACGCATCTTGTCCGTGCCGCTTGCAAAAGCATCGGCAAGCGCGGCTGCCTTCGTCTCCTCCGGCCCTGCTTGCGCCAGGGCCCAATGAAATTCGAGAAGCGCCTTTAATTTCTCAGCGTTAGCCATATCCTCGGCACCTTTCGGTTGGAGAATGCTTGCCTGGCGCTCGAACGCAACAAGCTCCGGAAGACTTGCAGCAGAACGGCCGATCCTTCGGCCCAATTTTGTCGCAACAGAGCCTTCTTTTATCGTGAAACTTTTTTGCAACTCTTCAACAGCTTCCTGAAAAAAACCGGACGCAAATCGGACGGAAGCGATCTCGTATTCGAGCGTCGGAAAATTGCCATACTTTCGCGCCCCGAGCAAAACCTGTTCGGCGTCGGCCAATCGGCCGTCTTTCGAAAGAGCGCGGGCCAACGCGATGTGCGACCAGATATAGCGCGGTTCGGCGGCGATTGCCTTGCCGGCAAAATCGATGCCTTTCGCAGCGTCGCCGTTCGCCGCGTACCAATACGCGGCTCCGGCAAGCAGAATGACATTCCACGGATTGGATTCGAGCGCTCGTGTCAATTCCGTTTCCGCTTCCGTGCGTTTGCCGGCATCGAATAACGAAAGTATGCGTCCCGTCTGCGATTGAATATCTTCAGCGTCCTTTGCGGTCAATTCGCTGAAAAGCATCAACGCTTCTTCCGGCTTCCCGAGCGCGCGGTTCATCTCGGCGAGGCTTCTCTTTGCGGATGCGGAATCAGGATCGAGCTCCAGCGCCTTTGCGAAAGCTGATGCCGATGCTTCGAGATCGAAGTTCACGCGGTTTGCCATGCCAAGCGTCTGATACGCGGCTGCCGATTTGTCGTCCAGTTTTATTACGCTCTCGGCGATCCGTTTTGCCTCATCGCCGTTCTCGGCCGCAAGGTAAAAGTTTGCAATTGTCAGAAGTTGAGACGCATTTGCGGCGACGTTTTTCTCGATCGCGGCTGCCGCTTCAAAAGCGGCGGGCAATTCGCCGCGGAAATACAGCGACTGGGGAACTTTAGAGAGAACTTCATTGTAAAGCTTTTCAGGATAAGGGAAAGGAGCTTCATCGACCGCCTTCTTAAAAAGGATTAAACCCGTGACTCTATCGCCCGCGTTGAATTTCGCTTCACCGGCAGCTACGCGTGCCGCAGAAAGCGACTCAAGCGCGCGCTCTCGCAATTCTGCTTTCGGATGATCGGCCAAAAACTTCGTCAGCGCCATTACCTTTTCATCCGCGTCTTGCTGGGCAAGAGCATTTTCAAGATC
>Ga0187894_10007292_pt1 | contig 10488 bp, 11 predicted proteins | sample GBC1701081metaG_FD_136650 | JGI IMG/M metagenome (GOLD analysis project Ga0187894, IMG submission 136650) | White microbial mat communities from a lava cave in the Kipuka Kanohina Cave System on the Island of Hawaii, USA - GBC170108-1 metaG ... | reverse complement strand
TGAAATTCCAATTCTTCGATTCCTTTCTGCATTTCGGTTTTCCGCTGGCTTGCGGCACACCTTCTACACCAAAATGCATGAGCGCGCAAGAAATCAATCCGCCCAAACGGCGTCGACGCCGGTACGGTACGGGGAGCGGTAGCGACCTGGCGCCCTCGTAAAGTACAGGCTTCGAGGGCGCCAGGTCGCTACCGCTCCCCGTACCGTACCGGCGCCAAAGGGAATTACGGCGCGCCCTGCTAAACGACATTGCGTTTTTGCCTCTAAGGTTAAACAATCAGCGCGGGAGGAAAGATTATGAGCTTAGTAACTTATGAAGCGCTGGACTACTGCCAGGAGAACTGGGAAAGAATCTGTAAGGAGAAGGACTCTGAAAAACAAGAGCTAGAGAAGAGAGAGTTCTTCCGAGAACCCTCTCTTGTAAATCAATGAGAGTCTATCTGGACGACGACCTTGATTCGAATGCAATGCTTGTTACAATCTGAACCTCTGGCGCTAAACCAGACCAACCAATACAAAAGGATCAGTGTCCGCTTCAATCATCAACATCGCCAACCACCGACGTCCCGAAACAATCGCTGAATTGTTGCGCGATGCTCGAATCGCGCGCGCTTTCGATTTCATTGACTCATCCCAGGCGCGTTTCACCGCCGAACTGATCCGTATCTGCGAAATTCCCGCTCCGCCTTTCAAGGAGCGCGAGCGTGGGCGTTATTTCGCCGCGCGTTTCGCCGAACTCGGCCTGGCCGATGTTCACACCGACAGTGAGGGCAACGTGATCGGTTTTTATCGCGGCGAGAGCGAAGAGCCGCTGCTGGTAATGTCGGCGCATCTGGACACGGTCTTCCCCGAAGAGACGGATGTCAAAGTTCGCCGCGTGGGTTCGCGGCTGTGCGCGCCCGGCATAGCCGATGACGCGGCGGGACTGGCGGCGCTGGTCGGACTGATTCAGACACTCAACTCCGCCGAGATCAGGCTGCGCGGCGAGATCGCTTTCGTGGCCACGGTCGGTGAAGAGGGCGAGGGCGATCTGCGAGGCGTGCGCCACATGTTCAACGAAGGGCGATTGGCGGGGCGCGTCTCGGCCTTTGTTTCGTTCGATGGAACCACGATTGAGTTCATCACTCATCAGGCGCTGGGGTCGCGTCGCTACCGCATAACATTTAAAGGGCCGGGCGGGCACAGTTGGGGCGATTTCGGCGTGGTCAATCCGGTTCACGCGCTGGGCCGTGTGATCGCGCGGATGGCCAATTACCGCGCGCCACAAGAGCCGCGCACGACTTACAACATCGGACGCATCGAAGGCGGCGAGTCGGTCAACGTTATTCCGCAGTCCGCTTCGATGGACGTTGACTTGCGCTCGGTGTCGGAACTCGAGTTGTCGCGGCTGGAAGAATTTCTGCTCGCGGTGGTTGACCGCGCAACGCTTGATGAGAACGCCGCGCGCGCGGCTTCCGGTAATAAACTTCAGGCCGAGCTGACGATAATCGGCAACCGGCCTTCGGGCGAGACGCCGCGCGCGAGTCTGCTGGTCCGCACGGCGATCGAAGCGTCGCGCGCGATGGGCGTCACACCTATCCTCAATCGCGCCTCGACCGATTCAAACATCCCGATCAGCCTGGGAATTCCCGCCATCACCATCGGCGCGGGCGGCGTGTCGAGCGATTCGCACCGGTTGAGCGAATGGTACGATCCGGCTGGGCGGGAGATTGGGTACAAGCGAGCGCTGTTGTTGGCGTTGGGAATGAGTGGACTGGCTTAACCGCTGACGATGGTTACGGGCGCCGCAGAATTCCTCTCTTCATCAGTTCGTCGCGCAACTGCCGTGGCGAGCGAAAATGTATCGCGTCGAATCCGAGTTCTCTCGCCGCGGCCGCGTTCGCCTGAGAATCATCAATAAAGACGCAATCCTCGGCGCGTCTCCCCGTTTTCTCCAGCAGAAAATCGAATATCTCGCGGTTCGGCTTGACCAGCCCGATCTCACCCGAAATTACAGTGAAATCGAACCAGTCGAAGAATTGGAACCGCTTGCGCGCGTGCGGGAAGGTCTCTGCCGACCAGTTGCTGAGCGCGTAAATCTTGTATCCGGCTCTCTTCAACTCATCCAGGATCTCGACCGTCCGCTCGATCGCGCCCCCGACCATTTCGGGCCAACGGTCGAAGAACGCCCTTATGAATTCGGCCTGTTCAGGATAGCGCGCAATCAGTTCTTCAGTCGCTTCGGCGAACGGTCGCCCTTCGTCCTGCCTGGCGTTCCATTCCGGGTTGCAGACTTCGGAGAGGAATCTCTCCATCGCCTCTTCGTCGCCTCCGAACATCTTTCGATAAAGATGACGCGGGTTCCAATCAATCAACACCCCGCCCAGGTCGAAAACGACAGCTTGTCTTGAATTCATCATTTCCTTCCCCTGCTCTAATAGTCTTCTGTTGCCGCTTGGCGCGCGAACACGCTATGCTGCCGGCGATTTTCAATAAACAATGCGCGGCGTTTTTTTTCAAGGAGTGTTTTGAGCGGCGCGGATTCCGATCCGCCTCGGATTCAACTTCCAAGGAGGAGATATGTCAGACGAGTATACCGATTACGAGCTGGATTTCTTTCATGCGGTTGACCGCAACACGGTGGCCGAGCAGGCGATCTTCGACGCGCTGATGTCCATTCGCGACGACCAGTACTACAGCCTGTTTGAGATCGAAGCCGAACACACCTGCGGGTGGGCGCGCGTACAGGTCTTCCCAGAACGCGCGGGCACGCTCTATCGCTGTCTGAAATGCGGGGTGGCGGGAATTATCGGAGGGTGAAGGGGTGAAGGGATGAAGGGGTGAAGGGGTGAAAATGCAGCTATTCACCCCTTCACCCCTTCATTACTCTACGACTGGCTCAGCTTCACCGCCTTGTAACCACCGGCCATATAATCCTTGATCCACCAGACGGCAAAAACGATGAAGGGAATGACCGCCAGTTTGGCGATGAATTGAAATGAAGCGGTCGCGCCCCATTGATCGAAAATCTTTCCCGTGCGCAGGATGATCAACCCCAAAGCGGCTTGACCGGCAAAGCCCATCAGCCCCATTGTGAAAGCTCCACCTTGCGGGAAACGTTCGGAGGTGATGCCGAGCATCGTCGGCCACATAAAACAGACGCCGACGTAAAAGACCGTCGCCGCAATGTAAGCGGCTGTCGGCGAAGTCGCGCTAGCCAGCCAATACAATCCGATACCGGCCAGAGCCACTGAAGCCCCCATGATCCCGATCGGCGAAATCTTGTGAGCGATTGGCCCGGCGAAGAAACGCAGGACGAACATCAGCGCGCTGCCATAAACGAAGACCAGTGTGCCGGACATCGTCGCCTTGTCCCGCAACACCGATTCCATAAGCTGACCTGGCGCCAATTCAATTGAAGCCGTGATCATCATGCAGAGCAGCAACACCAGGAACATCGGGATCAGAGCCGCTTTGATCATCTCGCCGGTTGAAATGCCCGCCGCCGCGCGTTCGGTCTTCGGGAACTCCTGGCCGAAGATCAATATGCCGTATACGATGGTCGGAATCAGCACTACCCCCATCTTCATCTGCCAGGTGAAATTGAGAAGCCCCATCGCGTAAGCGATCAGACCGCCGATGATCAACCCGCCTGGCCACCACGCGTGCAACACATTCAGCTTGTGCGTCTTCTGATCGGCATAGATCGTCGCCGTCAGCGGGTTGATCACAGCCTCGACCAGACCGTTGCCGAAACCAGCCAGCAGCATTGACAGATAAAGCAGTGTGTAATTCGCCGCGAAGATGAAGGCCAGAACCCCGCCGATATGCAAAGCGAAAGCGAGATAAAGCAGATTGCGCATACCCAGAGCATCGAGCATCGGCGAGGCCACAAAAATCGAAACAGCGAACCCGAAGAAAGCCATCGTCGAAACGAAAGCATAATCCTCGTGTGAAAGTCCGAAGGCCGGTTCAACCTGTGGGGCGATGTCGCCGCGAATAACGAAGATCATTGCGGTGACGACAAGAGATAGACAACTGGCGATGAAAAGCCTGCGTTGATTCATAGACTCTTTCCTCTTTTCTTTAGGCGGCAACGCCGTTTCAAATTTTCAGTTAATGTTTGGCGGAGACCCCGCCCGATGGAGTGACCTTCAAAAGCGGCGTGATTATGGAGGCTTGGCGTCGCAGATAGCTGAAAGCGCTCAATCTACATCCCTACAGGATTTCGATTGAGAACTGCCATCACGTTCCTGCTTCAACGATTGTCCAACAACAATCTCCACAGGCGTTCTATTCGGGTCCGCCCGACCCTATTAACGAATGCAATACGTTTGCATCAGACTTTTTCTCTACTTCAGCGTTCAAACTTTTACCTGACGGACTACCTGTCAGAACGCCCGAGTCTGAGTTTCAAAGAGCCGCAAGGGTGACTCGGATAGTGTTTTCAACTGCTCCGACAGAGCCCTTCGTAATGCGCGGATGGTATCACGATGCCATTGGGAACGTGAGCTATCCGCGAGAAAAAATATTGAGCTCGCTTCTCCGGTGTACCCCATCCGAAGCGGCGCGTCGCTTACTTGCCCCTCTGGGACTGCGAAACTCTGAGGAGCCTTCATGTCGCGTTGCGACGCCCAGCAAAGAATGAAAATCAACCATGAAGAAACGTTACGGCATCGGTTTTCTGTTCCTTCTTCGTCTTCTTCGCTGCTTCATGGTTGATTTTCTAGGGAAGATGGGAATGCTCGCTAATCAAGGCCCCTCTCGCTTTCTCCCCTGATTCGTGCCAGAATTTGCCCGTCATTTAATTTTCCGGGCAAAAACTTCTCTGGCGTAGCGTCTCAACACACGCCAACGCCGCTCATTTTCGTTTATTAGAAGGGAAAGCGGCTTAAAGAAAAAAAGTCGCTAACTTTGTGGAACAATTCAATTAGGAAGGCGTGACAGCGACCGAGGATCGCGTCGTTCGCTCCCGTTTCGGTTGAATTTGAATTGACGCCTCACAACCGAGAGCAAGATGCCTCATTAGTGGAGAGCGAAGTTTGAAATTTAATGAACGATCTTCCGCACGAAGACCTTGGGTCGCCCCGCAATCTTGAGCGACTTGAATCAGGCAATTCACCGATGATCACATTGACACTGAGCGCCGGTTTGCCGGAGCGATTACCGGAGCGTGCAAAAGCTGAGCCAGAGCGCGCGCCAGAACGCCTGCCAGAACATCTGGTAGAGGCTGGTTTCCCGGCGTCATCGGTCGAGCGGCTGCCCATTTCGATCGAAAATATCTCGGTCGAAGACATGGATGACCACCAGTTGCTGGCCGCGACTCTTACCGGTGATGAAACCGCATTCGCGGAACTCACGCGGCGCTATCGAAATCAGATTACCAACTATGTTTACCGCATGTTGGATGATTATGATCGCGCGGTGGATTTGGCCCAGGAGACTTTCGTACGGGTTTACGTCAACGCCGAGCGTTATCAGGCAACGTACAGCTTTTCGACTTACATCTATCGCATCGCCCACAACCTTGCGATCAGTGAGTTGAGACAACGCAAGCGCCGCCGCACGATTCCACTCCCGACTTTCTTTTCAGACAAAGATAGCGAGGAGATGGAGGTTGAGATCGAGGATCAGAAACAGGTCCTTGCTGACGACGCGATGATCGGCAATGAACGGCGACAGGCGGTGGCCAGAGCCATCTCGAGTCTGCCGGAGAAATACCGGGCGGCTCTGGTGCTCTGCCACCTTGAAGAAAAAAGCTACGAGGAGATTTCCGAAGTTCTCGGATTGCCCGTAGGCACAGTGAAATCGCGCATCAACAGGGCGCGGAATCTTTTAAAAGAGAAGTTGCGAGAGTATCTGTGAAATTGTTGTGAAATTGTTTCGAGCGACCCTGTGGAAAAGTTTCACGGTGACAGTTTTACAGAAATTGTTTTTCACCTCGTGCCCCATAACGTTTTTCAGGTCCGGCTTGGAAGACTTGGGAACTTTCAAAGTGGAGTCATATTTGATGAAGTGCAAACAGATAAGAGAGGCGATTGATACAGCCTCGCGCCACATCCTGTACGGCGACTCCGTCACATCTCACCTGAACGGTTGCGCTGATTGCCGTCGTTATACGGACGAAACCGCCTCATTGTTAACGCTTCTGAGTGCGCAACCGCGTGTTCAGGCTCCGGCGGATTTCGACTTCCGGTTGCGAGCGCGCATCGCCAGAGCGCAGGCCGAACAGGTCAGCCCGGCCAGCCTCATTGAAAGAATCCGGGAAAAGCTCCTGGCTCAAACATTCTCCTGGGGGCAGGCGGCCACAGCAATGGCGGCTGTCGTTATGGTTGTCGCCGTTTCAACCTTATATATCAACCGTGATAACGGCGCTTCCGTGACAACCAATGATGTCGCCGTCGCCAATAAGGCGAATGATCCGCCGCAAAGCGGAATGGCATCGTCGCTGGAAATCAAAGTTCCGGGGGTTGAGCATGTCAGAGCGACTGCTGTTAAGTTTACGGGTAGGAGCGTGAAGTTCAAAGACGAGGCTACGGCGAATTCGATTTCGCCGAACGATATTGTCAGTCTTGATAAGTCGTCTCGTGTTTACAGTTCAGAAACACGGCAGTTTGTGCCGGATCGCAACTTATTCGGCGCCGAAGCAGCCTCGGTTAATTCGGCAAAGTCAGCGCCCATGGCGCTCACGTTCTGAGATCTGGCTTTCTCAGATACCCACTGGGCCGCAGGCGTTATGGCTTTGCCTGCGGCCCTATTACTTTGAAATTTAAATAGGCGATACTCCGGATGTTTTTGCGAATCCTCGTTGTTCTTCTTTGGATTCTCACGCTGCTCCCATCAGCGTCCGCGCAGACCTCCCGGCGCACAGCCCGAAAACCGAGCCCAGCCGAAACACCAGTGACTTCCACCGTCAAACTCCCGGCGCCAGAGACCGGCCCAGTCAAACTTACTCTGCGGCAATTCGAGCCGAAGGGATGGGTCTGGGTTTCGCACACGATTGACCTGGCGCAGCAGCTTGGTGGCGAAGACAACATCATGACGCTCGACGGCGAGCCGTTGCCGGTGATGAAGAAGCCAAGAGTCACGCTAGGCTTGGTGCTTGATAACGAAGGCCACGTCGTTACCCGCCTGGTTGACGTTACCCCTGGTAACCCGCCAATAAACGTCACTGTCCGTCCACAGGGGGGCAGACCGACCGCCGCAAAATTTCTGGGAATGGATACAGTCACCGGATTGTGCGTGCTTAAGACGGATGGAGTTTCACTCACCGTCCCAGCGTTCTCCGATTTGCCTGCTCTGCCCAAGCAACTCAATATTCGCCTTTACGGCTTCCATCCAAACCTTACTCAGAACATGTCCGTGACAATGTCGTTTGGAAGCCCGCGCCTCAATGCTTATCCGGGGCAGATAGCCAAGGCTGTGGAGGATTTTCGGTTTAACACCGGCAACCCGATCTATTACCTGACCACTCCGCGAATGACGGCCGTGCAGGATTGCAGTCTGATACTAAATAAAGACAACTCAGTCTTCGGCATCGCTATATACAACATCGGCAGTGAGGGTAAACATCTTGTCTATCCGATCTCGCGAGTTCAAACCATAGCGCAGTCCGTAATCAAGGATAAGACGAGCATCGCCTATGGCTGGCTCGGCGCGACCGGAAGAGATGTCTACGACAGGATACGAACACCACTGGATAAACGGCGCGCCCCAACAGAACTAGGGGTGCGAATTATGGCTGTAGCCCCTGATAGCCCCGCGGAAAAAGCCGGAGTGAAGCCGCGCGACATTGTCTTGGCTGTTAACGATCGCAAAGTTGATACCCAAGCGCAGATGGTTACGTTGATGAGGCAGATTCCTTCCGACAGCGAAATAGCTCTTAAGGTGAAGCGCGACAAAGAATACAAAATGCTGAAAGCCAAGCTGGTTCCAGCCCCCGCGACGGAACCTGAGAAGCAGCTTCTCGCCTTCGCCATCAAGCTTCGGAATATTGAGGACGAATTGAGGACGCTGCCTGCGACTGATCCCAACCGCCAGAATCTTGAGGTTCGCCAAAAAGGCTGGCTCGACTTCTTGGACAACATTTTGGACAACATTTATCGAACAGCGTCGCCGGATGTCAGAATGCGCGTCCTTTACGGGTTTGAGATTCAAACGCTGACAGGCCAGTTGATGAGCTACTTCGCGGTGACCAACGGCGTGCTCGTATCGAACGTGACCGAAAAAGAGAAAGCGGCGCGGGCGGGTTTGCGGGCGGGCGACGTGATCATTAAGGTTGGGGAGAAGCCGATAGACACTCTCGACCATTTGATCGGCGCGCTTGACGGCCCCGCCGGTATCCCCGTTGAAATAACTGTTTCACGCCGCCGTGAACATCTGAAAATAACTTTACAGCGTTGATCCGCGAGCGACTTTCCGGGAAATATTGATCAAAACAAAGGCAGGCCGCGCTGGAGCGGCCTTTTTTATTGAATACGCGCGGAAAACTCCCCGATAGCGCCCGATAGCGATTATTGCCACCAACTGGTCGAACTGTTATGCTTGCCTCGCGTTTCAATCAGAGTTTAAATCAACAGCGCGCGGTCATATTGCGCTAATGAGAATTCGATGTCAGCAAAAATCACCGTCATCGTTTATATCTTGATTTGCTTCGAGGTCGGAGCGCTGCTTTTGATCTTGCCCTGGTCGCCGTATTGGGAAGACAACTTTTTTCTGCATTACATCACCGGCAAGCTCAACGCTTCCTGGGTCCCCACGTTTCTGACGAGCGGGTATGTGCGCGGGGCGGTGACCGGCCTGGGAGCTTTGAACATCCTCGCCGGATTGCGCGATATTTTTAAATTTCGCGAGAGTGTCGCCGCCCTCGTAGCGTTGGGCGATGGAGAAAACTATAAAGAGAGTCCCATCGAATCCATTTCAACCGAATCCATTTCAACCGAATCCATTTCAACCGAATCCGGCTTAACCGAATCCGGCTCGCCCGAACATGCCTCAACCGAACACGCTTCAACTGAACACGCCTCAACACGACCCATTGCTCTGTCTGATCACCGACCGACGGGCATTCCTCCGCGGCCCTGAAATTACTCACGCCGACGCCGCGCGATTGCAACTCGAAGCGATTGGCAAAGCGGTTCAAGCCGGTTGCCAGATCATTCAAATTCGCGAAAAGGATATGAGCGCAAAGACGCTCGGCGCCTTCACGCGCGCGGCAATCAGGCGCGCTCGACCCCACGGCGCTCGCGTGCTGGTCAACGACCGGCTCGATGTCGCAATGGCTACGGGCGCGGACGGAGTTCATCTGCGTGTCTCTTCAATCCCGGCTCACGAGGTTCGCGCCGTTACCGAGAGAAAAGGCTTCAACGATTTTCTGATCGGGGTCTCGACGCATTCAATCGCCGAAGCGAGACTGGCCGAAGACGGCGGCGCGGACTTCATCGTTTGCGGGCCGATATACGACACACCGTCGAAACGGGCTTTCGGCCCCCCGCTCGGCCTCGAACTTTTCGCCGAAATCTGCGGCGCGGTGAAAATGCCCGTGTTGGCTCTGGGTGGAGTCAATCTCTCGAATTATCGCGAGCCCTTGCGGCGCGGCGCGGCGGGCGTCGCAGCCATCGGTCTTTTCACTGATGCGGACAATCTCGAACAGAGCATTCGATACATCTTGAACACTCCTCTCCCTTTCTCACGTCATTGCGGTCAATCAGTAGAATCAAGTATTCTTTCTCCGCCAGAACGAATAATACATTAACTCTCATGCAGTCGGCTTTGGCGGGATCGGAAGAACGATCCGCGCCATACATCTCACTAGAATTTCGGTTTACATCTCAGAGGTAGAGCCATGAACGCTCCTGAAGAACTCAACGTCATTCCACTCCCTGTGAACGACTCCAAATATAGCCAGACAGCGCCGCAAGACGGCGCCGGCGGCGTCGGCAATCTGGACAAAGTCCGCGACATTCTCTTCGGCGCGCAGATGCGCGATTATGATCGCCGATTCTCCCGTCTGGAAGAGCGTCTGCTCAAGGAGGTCTCCGACGCCCGCGAAGACGCGCGCCGCCGTTTCGATCAGCTCGAAAACTTCTTCAAACAGGAGATCGCGGAGATAGGCGAACGTCTTCGCTCCGAAAACTCGCAACGCACACAGGCCGCCGAAGACATCACGCGCGAGTTGAGAGACACATCGAAGACACTCAAGGAGAAGATCAACCAGTTGGACGAACAGTCGGCCCAGGCGAACCGCGAGTTGCGCCAACAACTGCTTGATCAATCGAAGAATCTTTCGGACGAAATCAGGCAGAAGTACGAAGAGCTTGCCGCCGCGCTCACACGCGAGGCGCGCGAATTGCGCTCCGACAAGGCGGATCGCGTCGCGCTCTCCAACCTCTTCACCGAGCTCGCCATGCGTCTAAACAACGAGTTCAAACTGCCGGGTGAAGATTGAAGATCGAGGATTGCGGATCAGTACCGCGAGCGGTAGCGAGCGTGGCTCAATAAACAAGCCAC
>Ga0187894_10007291_pt1 | contig 10489 bp, 11 predicted proteins | sample GBC1701081metaG_FD_136650 | JGI IMG/M metagenome (GOLD analysis project Ga0187894, IMG submission 136650) | White microbial mat communities from a lava cave in the Kipuka Kanohina Cave System on the Island of Hawaii, USA - GBC170108-1 metaG ... | reverse complement strand
TCGTCGTCGCGGGCGCGGTGCTCGCCGAAGCGACGTGGTTCGCTCGGCCGAACGTGACGCGCGGCGATCCGACGTCGATCGAGGCCCATCTCGTCGCGAAGCTTCGCGAGGCGACCGCCCGTCGCCGACTGGGCAGCGCCGCGCTCGCGTTGATCCAGGGCGGCCGGATCGTCGCGGAGCACGCCTTCGGCGCGGCGAACGCGGAGACTCTCGCGCCGGTGGATCCCGACCGGACGCTGTTCGTCGTCGCGTCGGTGAGCAAGGCGGTCACGGCCTGGGGCGTCATGAAGCTCGTCGAGCAGGGACGACTCGCGCTCGACGAGCCCGTGATGGGACGGTTGAAGCGCTGGCGGTTCCCGGGGAGCGAAGCGCTGCGGGACCAGGTGACCGTTCGGCACTTGCTGAGCCACACCGCGGGGTTGGACGACGGATTGGGGTACGGCGGTTTTCCTCCCGGCGAGAAGCCCCAGAGCCTGGAGGAGTCGCTGACGTCGACCGCCGACTCGACGGTCGGACCGCCGCGTCCCGTGCGCGTGGCGTGGAAGCCGGGAACGGCGATGGCCTACTCGGGCGGCGGCTACGCGGTCCTGCAGCTCCTGATCGAAGAAGTCACCGGCCGGTCGTTCGCCGACTTCATGCGCGACACCGTGCTGCGTCCTTTGGGGATGACGACCGCGAGCTTCGAGTGGGACGCGATCGTGGCGGAAGGGCGCGCGGGCGACGTGGCGCCCGATTTCGACGGCGACCTGACGCCGCGCCCGCATCGCCGCTACTCGGCGCTCGCCGCCGTCGCGCTGCACGCCACGGTCGACGATCTGGCCCGCTTCGCGCTGGCGTACACGGGCGACAACCCCGTGCTGCGGCGCGACACGCTCGAGCTGATGTCGACGCCGCAGCGGGGAACCGGCGGATCCTGGGGGCTGGGTCAGACGCTCTTCGCGCCGAACGGCGCGGGTGGGCACGTGGTCGGGCACGACGGCGGAACGGGCCCCGCGTGGGGAGCGATGCTGCGCGTGAACCCCGCGTCCGGAAACGGCATGGTCCTCGTGACCTCGGGCGGAGAGGGCGCGGTGAACCGCCTCGGCCACGACTGGATCTACTGGGAAACGGGCGCGGTCACCGACGACGCGCGGCGCCAGGTCGCGCAGGATCGGCTCGCGTCGGCCGCCGCGGCCGTGGCGCTGGGCGGCATCGCGCTCGCCCTGTGGAGGCGCTCGCCGAAGGCTCGGGCCGTCTGAGCGATCACTCCCAGCCGGCCGGCGGCGACCAGTCGGCCACGAAGACGTTCGTCGCGCGCGGGTTCTTCGGGTCGCGGTTCGCGCAGAACGCGATGCGCTTGCCGTCGGGCGAGAACATCGGGAAGCCGTCGAACGACGGGTTCTCCGAGATCCGCACGACGTTCTGGCCCGTGAGGTCCATGACGAAGAGGTCGAAGTTCCGCGCGGACTCCCGATTCGAGCAGAAGACGATGTACTTCCCGCTCGGGTGCCACGACGGCGCGAAGCTCGTCCCTTCGGTGTGCGTGAGCTGCACCTCGCCCGTCCCGTCCGCGTTCATCAGGTGGACCTGCAGCGCGCGGTAGTCGTCCGTCCGCGACGCGCGCCACACGATCTTCTTCTCGTCGGGCGAGAAGAACGCCCCGCCGTCGTACCCCTTCGCGTTCGTGAGCCGCTTCTGGCCCGAGCCGTCCGCGTTCATCACGTACAGCTCGAGATCCCCGTCGCGCTGGCTCGTGAAGACGATCTGCTTCCCGCTCGGCGAGTACGTGCCCTCGGCGTCGTAGCCCGGCGCGTCGGTCAATCGCACGAGGTTCGTGCCGTCCGGATCGGCCTGGAAGATGTCGAACGCCGCGTCGAAGCTCCAGTCGTACGAGTGCGAGCCTTCGGGCGCCTTCGGCGCCGGCCCTTCGCGGAGGTGCGTCGACGCGTAGATGATCTTCTTGCCGTCGGGAGCGAAGTACGAGCAGGTCGTCCGCCCGCGCCCCGTGCTCACCATGCGGAGCATCTTCGCGTCCGCGCCCATCATGAAGATCTGGTCGAACTCGAGGTTCCCGCGCTTGCTCTGGAAGATGATCTGCTTCCCGTCGGCCGACCAGTACGCCTCGCCGTTGTCGCCCTCGAACGTGAGCTGCGTCACGTTCTTGAGGTAGCGCTCGACGATGGGAGCCCCCTCGCCCTCGCCTCCGGCCGCCGCCGGAGGCCGCTTCTCGTCGCCGCCCTCGGCCGCCACGGGGCGGCCGGCGTTCGCCAGGAACAGCGCCGCGGCCGCGCAGAGCGGGATCGCGAGCGCGAGTCGGAGCGCACGGGACGGAGCATCGAGCGACTGGAGGGGCACGGGTTCACCTCGACGGGGGGACGGGGGAAACTCGCCGCGGCCCGGCGGGCCGGCGAGAACGCGCGATCTTACTTCCCCCCCTCCGCGCCCGCGAGCGCGACCGCGAGCGGGCCCAGGACGGCGCGCCGCGCCGCCGCGCGCAGCTCGTTCAGGCGGCCGTGGAAGAAGTGCACCGCCCCGGGAACGCACTCGACGCGGACGGTCTCGGGCCAGCCGCGCGCGAGCGACTCGACCTCCGAACACGGGCCGAACTCGTCGCCGTCGCCCTGCAGCACGACAACCGACTTCCGCGCGCCGGCGAGGAACGAGAAGTCGAGCGTCCGCACCGGGATACCGGCCCCGAGGAGGGCGGCGACGCGCCGGTCGGCGAGCCCGACGCGCATCGCCACCCACGCGCCGAACGAGAAGCCCGCGAGGAGGATCGGGAGCCGCGCGCCCGCCGTCGCGGCGAGCGCCGTCACGGCCGCGGCCGCGTCCTCGCCCTCGCCGCGGCCGCCGTCGAACGCGCCCGGGCTCTTCCCGACGCCGCGGAAGTTGAAGCGGAGGCACGTGAACGCGAGCGCCGACGACAACTCGCGCGCGATGGAGACCACGACCTTGTTCGCCGCGCTGCCGCCGTAGAGGGGGTGCGGGTGGCAGACGACCGCGAGCGCGCGCGGCGGGGCGCCATTCGCGGGTCGGTCGAGGAAGCCCTCGAGCGCGCCGGCGGGCGACGGGATCGGGAACGGCTCGCCGGGCGGCGTCTGCGACCCAGAAGCCATCTCGACCGGCGACGTCACATCTCCTCTTTCAGCTCCTCGAGGACGCCCGGCAGTTCCTCCATCGAGTCGAGCGTCTTGTCCGGCAGCTCGAACGTCCCGCGCGCCTCCTGCCACGCCGCGAACCCGACGTGATGGCGCACGGTCGCGAGGCCGAGGAGCTTCGCGGGGAAGATGTCGTTGCAGATCGTGTCGCCGACGACGACCGCCTCCTCGACGGGGCAGCCCGTCTTCTTCAGGACGGCCTCGAAGAAGCGCGTGTCCGGCTTCCGGAAGCCCACGTCCTCCGCGAGGATCACGTGTTGGAAGTGCGCGTTCATCTTGTGCTTGTCGAGGAGCTTCCGCACCCACGCGCCCTCGTTGCCGACGAGCGCGAGCTGGTACTCGGACGCGAGCGCCGGCAGCACGCCCTCCATGCCGCTCGTCGGCGGGAACAGCTCGATCAGCCGCTCGGGCGGCAGCGCCTTGAACGCCGCCTGGAAGTCGCGCTCGATCGCGTTCGCGACGCGCGCGTTCTTCTTCGCGACCTCCCACGCCACGAACTCGGTGATCGACGGCGAGTGCTGGTCGATCGCCTTCCGCCACGTCTTGTCGACGTCGTCGCGCGTCGCCGTCGCGCCGTGCTTCGTCGCGATGCCGTGAAACATCTCGCGCGCGTGCCGATCGAAGATGTCCTCGTGAAGCACGGGACCGCCGACGTCGAGGACGATCCAAGAAATGTTCATGGGCGATTCTCTCTACCATAAGTTCGCGCCGGCTCGCAGACCCGAGGGCACGCGCCGAACTTGAATAGCCCCACCGGCGCTGGTAGACTCCGCGCCCTTTCTAGGCCCGAACGAAGCTCCGCGGTCCATCCAGACTCGGGCGGGTTCCGGAAGGGAAGAGCGGAGCCGTTCCTCGAGCGACGAACCCCCCGAACCGCAAGAGCGGGGTGATTCCATCGGCGCGGGTCCTGGCCGTAGCGAGAGCGATCGAGACGACGCCGAGGTCCGCGTCCGCTCCTATCTGCGGTACACGGGCGTCGGCATCCAGTTCTTCGTGATCTTTCTCGGGCTGGTGCTCGGCGGGGTCGCGCTCGACAAGAAGTTCTCGACGAGCCCGTGGCTGACGCTCGTCGGAACCGCGTTCGGCGGGACCGCGGCGTTCTACACGCTCTACAAGGCGATCTACGGCATCGGCCGGAAGCGCGCGCCCGGCTCCTCGAGCGAGCGCGGCGACGGCTCGAACGACGAATCGACGCGCGGACGATCCTAGCGGACATGACCCTACTCTCGGCGAGCCTCCGGTTCCTCGCGTGGCTCGTGCCCGTCGCGGGCACGGCGGCGCTCGCCGCCGGATTCTTCGTCGCTCGCACCTGGGGCGACGCGGCGCTCACCGCGTTCACGTGGGGCGCCGCGCTCTCGACCGCCATCTGCTACCTGGGCTTTCTCCTCACGGTCTGGGCGATCCCGCGTTCGCCGAACGCGCAGCTCGCGTCGGTGGTGTTCGGCTTCCTCGGGCGCATGATCACGCTGACCGCGGCGATCTTCGTGCTGTCGCGATTCGCGGGTTTGAAGGTCGAGCCGCTCGGTCTCTCGATCATCGGCTTCTACTTCATCTGCATGGCGCTCGAGATGGTGTTCCTGTACCGCAGCGGGCTGCTCTGGAAGCCACCTTCCGCCGCGCCCGCGCCCGCGACGTCCCGCGGCTAGATCGGACGCCCGAGGACCGAACGGATGCCCGCGCCGATCCCAGCCACAGCCACCGCCCGCGCCCTCGGTCGCCGCGTGCTCGCGGCGTCGATCGCGGCGTGCGTGCTGGCGTTCGTGTTCTCCGTGGCCGCGCGCTCGCAGGAGCACGGCCGCGAGACCACGCCCCCCGCCGAGCCCGGTCATGCGGCTCCGAGCGCGCAGGGCGAGGCGGCCGGCGCCGGACACGAAGCGCAAGGCCACGCCGAAGAAGGCCACGGCGATCCGCTCTCGCACGTCGCGCACAACCCGATCTACGTCCCGATCTCGATCGGCGGGCTCGACCTCCACATCTCGAAAGCCGTCGTGATGATGTGGATCGCCGCAGGCATCCTGCTCATCCTCCTCGGCCTCGTCGGCGCGTCCGCGAACGGGGCCGGCCTCGTGCCGCGCGGCTTCCGGAACTGCGTCGAGTCGATCGTCGTGTTCCTCCGGGACCAAGTGGTCTACCCGCAGCTCGGACACCACAACGGCGACAAGTACCTGCCGCTCTTCCTCACGTTCTTCTTCTTCATCCTCGTCGCGAACCTCGCGGGCATGGTGCCCGGCGCCGCGACCGCCACCGCCAAGGTGAGCGTCACGGCCGCGCTCGCGTCGCTGACCCTCGCCACGATGATCCTCGGCGGCATGAAGGAGCAGGGAGCGGGCGCCTTCTGGAAGAACCTCGTTCCGCACGGCGTGCCGTGGTGGCTCTGGCCGCTCATGTTCGTGATCGAGATCGTGGGGCTCATCGCGAAGCCGTTCGCGCTCACCATTCGTCTCTTCGCCAACATGACCGCGGGCCACATCGTGCTCGCGGTGCTCCTCGGCTTCACGGTCGTCGCGAAGACCTTCCTCATGGGCCTCCTCATCGTGCCGGCGTCGGTCCTCGGCGCGGTGGCGATCAGCTGCCTCGAGATCTTCGTCGCGTTCCTCCAGGCGTACATCTTCACGTTCCTCTCCGCCGTGTTCATCGGGCTGTGCTTGCACCCCGAGCATTGATTCGTCGCGCACGAGCCGAACGTCCGACCGAGAGTCGAGTCGGCGAGATCGAAGAACGTCCCGAGAAGAAGGCCAGGTAAAGGAGTCAAAAGCGATGGCAGTCGGAAGCGACATCGTCACGTTCCTGACGCAGTTGGCGGAGGTCACGCTCGGCGGAGGCCTGGTGGGCCTCGGCGCGGGAATGGGTGTGGGGCTCGTCGTGTTCGGCGCGGGCTTCGGCATCTCGCGGATCGCGAGCGCGGCGGTCGAGAGCATCGCTCGCCAGCCGCAGGCTTCCGGCGACATCCGCGGCGCGATGCTGCTCACGGCCGCCCTCATCGAAGGCGTCGCACTCTTCGGCGCGGTCATCTGCATGATGGTCCAGGGCAACATCGCCCCGACGCCGTGACGACGCGGTCCGTTCGCGGCGGACACGAAAGCCCGCGGGAGAACGCATGCTGGTCAGCCTTCTAGCGACGATCCTCGATCCGATCGCCCCCCCCGCCCTCGCGCTGGCCGGAGGCGGAGGGGGCAACGACATCCTGGGCATCAAGGTCGACGAGTTCTTCTGGACCGTCGTCACCTTCCTCGTGCTCCTCGTCGTCCTCCGGAAGTTCGCCTGGGGCCCGATGCTCGGGGCGCTCGCCAAGCGCGAGACCACGATCAAGGAGGCCGTCGAGAGCGCGCAGAAGCTGAAGGACGAGTCGGAAAAGCTCGTCGCGCAGTACCGCGTGCAGCTCGAACAGGCGCGCGCGGAGGCGAAGGGCATCGTCGACGAGGGCCGGCGCGACGCGGACGCGCTGCGCAAGGACACGCTCGACAAGGCGCGCGAGGAGGCCCAGGCGGCGCTCGCGCGGTCGAAGCGCGAGATCGCGCTCGCCACCGACGACGCGATCGCCAAGCTCCGCGACGCGACCGCTGATCTCTCGATCGACATCGCGTCGAAGGTCATCCGGAAGAACGTCGACTCCGCCGAGAACCGGCGGCTGGTGAAGGTAGCGCTCACGGCCGTCGACGCCGGCGGGAAGTTCAAGGTCTGACGCCATGCAGAGCCCGGTAGCCCGCGTCTATGCGCAAGCGCTCTTCGAGCTCGCGTCGGAGAAAGGCGAGCTCGACAAGGTCGCGGCCGAGCTCGAGACGTTCATGCACAGCTACGACGCGCTCATCGAGGCTCGCCGCGTGCTGCAGTCCCCGAAGATGCGGACGGCCGACTACGGCGAGCTGATCGAGAAGATGGTCGGCGGCAAGCCGTCGCGGATCTTCTCGAGCTTCATCGGCCTCCTCCGCGCGAAGCGGCGGGCGATCGAGCTGCCCGGCATCCTCGAGGCGTTCCGCGACCTCCTCGACAGCCGCGCCGGCCGCGTCCGCTGCCGCGTGACGATCGCGGGCGAGGCCGATCCCGAGACGCTCCAGATGGTGAAGCTCTTCGTCGAGAAGCGGGCGCCCAATCGGGAGCAGGTGCACATCGACGTGAAGTCCGACCCGGCCCTCCTCGGCGGCGCGGTGGTCCGCGTCGGCGACAAGGTGCTCGACGCGAGTCTCCGGACGCAGCTCCGGCGGCTCGCACAGTCGCTCCGGGAGACCCCGGAAGGCGCTCCGCAGTAACCGACTCGGTCTCTTGCGGCGTAAAGCGGTCGCGGACGCCGCGGCCGACTCGACGGCGCGGCAGCACGGCAGGAAACGAACATGAAGATCAATCCCGAAGAAATCACCTCGGTCCTGAAGCGCCAGATCGACCGGTTCGGAGCCGAGGCGGCGATCGAAGAGGTCGGCACGGTCCTCGAGGCCGGAGACGGCATCGCGCGCGTCTACGGCCTGCAGAACTGCATGGCGAGCGAGATGGTCGAGTTCGAGAACGGCGTCAAGGGAATGGCGCTGAACCTCGACGAGGACTCGGTCGGCGTCGTCATCCTCGGCGACTACCTCGACATCAAGGAAGGGCAGACGGTGAAGCGCACCGGCAAGGTGCTCTCCGTCCCCGTGGGCGAGGCGCTCATCGGGCGCGTCGTGACGCCGCTCGGCGAGCCGCTCGACGGCAAGGGCCCGGTCGCGACGAAGAAGACGCGCCCCGTCGAGAGCCCGGCGCCGGGCATCGCCGGCCGCCAGCCGGTCGCCGTGCCGCTCCAGACCGGCTTGAAGGCGATCGACTCGATGATCCCGATCGGCCGCGGCCAGCGCGAGCTGATCATCGGCGACCGCGGCACCGGCAAGACCGCGATCGCGATCGACGCGATCATCAACCAGCGCGGCACCGGCGTGATCTGCGTCTACGTCGCGATCGGACTCAAGGCCTCGACCGTGGCGGGCGTCGTCGAGCGGCTGAGGACCTCGCACGCGCTCGACCACACGATCGTCGTCGTCGCGTCCGCCGACGACCCGGCGCCCGTGCAGTACATCGCGCCCTACGCGGGCTGCGCGATGGCCGAGGAGTTCATGTACGCGCAGAAAAAGGACACCCTCTGCGTGTACGACGACCTCTCGAAGCAGGCGGTCGCGTACCGCCAGCTCTCGCTGCTCCTCCGCCGTCCGCCCGGCCGCGAGGCGTACCCCGGCGACGTCTTCTACCTCCACAGCCGCCTCCTCGAGCGATCGGTGAAGCTCTCCGACGAGCTCGGAGCCGGCAGCCTGACGGCCCTCCCGATCATCGAGACGCAGGCGGGCGACGTGTCGGCGTACATCCCGACGAACGTCATCTCGATCACGGACGGCCAGATCTATCTCCAACCCGAGCTCTTCTTCGCCGGCGTGCGCCCGGCGGTGAACGTCGGCATCTCGGTCTCGCGCGTCGGCGGCAAGGCGCAGATCAAGGGCATGCGGCAGGTCGCCGGCTCGCTGCGCCTCGACCTCGCGCAGTACCGCGAGCTCGAGGCGTTCGCGCAGCTCGGCACCGAGCTCGACAAGGCGACGCAAGCGCAGATCGACCGCGGCATCCGCATGGTCGAGCTCCTGAAGCAGGAGCAGTACGTCCCGATGCCGGTCGAGGAGCAGGTCGCGAGCCTCTGGGCGGGCGGCAACGGGCACATGGACGACGTCGCGGTGCGCGACATCCGCCGGTTCGAGCGGGAGTTCCTCGCGTACCTCCGCGACCACACGCCCGAGATCCTGAAGGCGATCTCGACCGAGAAGCAGATCAGCGACGCGACGAAGGCGAAGCTCACGGAGACGACGAAGGTCTTCAAGGGCCTCTTCAAGGCGAGCGCGAAGGAAGGCGCCGCCGCCTCCGCCGCCGATGCGAAGCCGGCGGCCGCCGCCGCGCCGAAGCCCGAGCCCGTGAAGGCGGGCGCGCCGAAGCCGCACTGATCCCGCCATGGCGAAAACGAAGGAGATCCGGAAACGGATCAAGGGCGTCGAGGCGACGCGCAAGATCACGAAGACGATGGAGCTCGTCGCCACGAGCAAGCTGAAGCGCGCCCAGGACCGCATGCACGCGACGCGGCCCTACGCGAGGTCCCTGCGTCAGCTCCTCCTCTCGCTCTCCTCGCTCCCGTCGGACTCGCTGCCCGCGCTGATGCGCCAGCCGCTCGAGGTGAAGCGCGTCGCCGTCTTCCTCATCACGAGCAATCGCGGCCTCTGCGGCGCGTTCAACTCGAACCTCGTGAAGATGGCCCGCGCGCACTACGAGGAGGAGATCGCGAAGGGCCACGAAGTCGACCTCTACGTGGTCGGGAAGAAGGGCATCTCGTTCTTCCGCTTCCGGAAGATCCCGATGAAGGAGACGTTCACCAACTTCTCCGACCGCCCCACCTTCGCCGACGCCGAGGCGATCGCCTCGAAGTTCATCGAGCTCTTCCTGAAGGGCGAGATCCAGCGCGTCGACGTGGTCTACAGCCGCTTCGAGTCGGCGAGCCGGCAGGTGCCCGTCGTGGTGCCGGTGATCCCGGTCGCGAAGTCCGACGTGCCCGAGGCGCCGTCGGGTCCGACGATCGACTTCATCTTCGAGCCCGAGCCGAAGACGATCCTCGAGGAGCTACTCCCGCTCTACGCGAAGACGATGTTCCTCGCCGCGCTCGTCGAGTCGCAGGCGAGCGAGCAGAGCGCGCGCCGCATCGCGATGAAGGCCGCGACCGACAACGCCGGCGACCTGCTGAAGAACCTCCGCCGCAACTACAACAAGGCGCGCCAGTCCCAGATCACGCAGGAGCTCGCGGAGATCCTGGGCGGCGTCGAAGCGCTGAAAGGCTGAAGCCCCGCATGATCGCGAACAAGAACCTGGGCAAGGTCGTCCGCGTGATCGGCCCGGTCGTCGACTGCCAGTTCCCGAACGACTCGCTGCCGGCCATCTACTCGGCGCTCCGCATCAAGGAGAAGTCGGGCGAGATGAGCCTCGACCTCACGCTCGAGGTGCAGCAGCACGTCGGCCGCGATCAGGTGCGCGCCGTTTCGATGCAGTCGACCGACGGCCTCGTCCGCGGCACGACCGTCGAGAACACCGGGCGCCCGATCTCGGTGCCCGTCGGCGAGAAGGCGCTCGGGCGCGTCTTCAACCTCGTCGGCGAGGCGATCGACGGCGGCGCGCAGCTCAAGGAAGGCGACGCCGAGCGGCTGCCGATCCACCGCGACCCGCCCGAGTTCAAGAACCTCGAGCCGAAGACGAAGATCTTCGAGACCGGCATCAAGGTCGTCGACCTCCTCGCGCCCTACGTGAAGGGCGGCAAGACCGGCCTCTTCGGCGGCGCGGGCGTGGGCAAGACCGTCCTCATCCAGGAGCTG
>Ga0187894_10007290_pt1 | contig 10489 bp, 7 predicted proteins | sample GBC1701081metaG_FD_136650 | JGI IMG/M metagenome (GOLD analysis project Ga0187894, IMG submission 136650) | White microbial mat communities from a lava cave in the Kipuka Kanohina Cave System on the Island of Hawaii, USA - GBC170108-1 metaG ... | reverse complement strand
TGAGGGCGTGATGACGATGAAGGTTGGCGGGAAGCGCAAACTCGTGATACCGCCGCAACTCGGCTACGGCGCGCGCGGCGTCGGGCCGATCCCGCCAAACTCAACTCTGGTGTTTGAAGTAGAATTATTGGATGTGAAGTAACCTTCGGAAACGAATAATTTCGAGGCTGTGGTGGATTATGATTCGCTCAATCGAGGCTTTGAATTTCCGCTGCCTGAGGCATGTTCAGCGCGACTTAGGGTCATTCCACGTGCTGGTCGGCCCTAACGCCAGCGGAAAAACCACATTTCTTGACGTAGTCTCTTTTCTGGGGCGATTGGTTTCTGACGGATTGGAAGCAGCCGTAAGCGAGAGAACACAAAACTTTCAGGATCTGGTTTGGGGGCGGTCCGGCGCCGAATTCGAGCTGGCCATCGAAGCGGAAATCCCTGCGAATATTCCAGAACAATTGATCGAAAGTGGGTTTGATCGCATACGGTATGAGGTGGCTTTGGGGACTGACCCCCCCACAGGTGAAATAGTAATCCGCGCTGAAAAGGCGCTTTTGGAGAAGAAGTCCTTGAATGATGTCGAAATATCGACGAACGGCCAGCATGGGCTATTCCCAAATCCAAGTGAGCCGCCGCAAACTATTCTGACTCCGAGAGGGAAAAAGGGAACTCGCCAAATAATTAGCAAGGCGCCAGGTGGAAATGACAATTTCTATTCAGAGGTAGGCCAAGGAGGAATATGTTTACGCTCAAGGGTATTCTCACCCGCTGCCACTCTCTGAGAATTCGTCCGCCGAGTTTCGATCTCTTCAAACATCCCCACCGCGATCCAGGCTGCTTCAGAACGAGCCATGATTTTTTACGCCAGTTTGTCAACCGCTACACGTACGCGCTTGTTTTATTTGACAGAGAAAGATGCGGGCAGGAACAAAAGACGCGAGACGGTCTAGAGCAGGAGGTGGAACGGCTACTGAATCAATCAGGTTGGGGAGATCGAGCTTCAGTTATCGTGCTGGATCCAGAGTTGGAGATGTGGGTCTGGAGCGACTCCCCGCACGTTGCCACAGTTTTAGGTTGGGCGGGAAAACACCCCGATTTGATGACCTGGTTGATCAGCAAAGGAATGTTTGATCTGCAAAGAAGCAAGCCCGATCGCCCCAAAGAAGCCATGGAACTTGTCTTACGAGAAGTCCGAAAGCCTCGATCTTCGGCGATCTTCTTGCAATTGGCCGAGTCGGTGAGCCTGGATCGTTGTGTTGATCCAGCTTTTCTCAAACTCAAAGAGAAACTGAAACTTTGGTTCTCATGACAAAGTCAGCGATTGGACACTAATTCTGTTTACAAACACCTCAACCTTCAGACATTAAATATGCGGAAATCGGAATAGCCATATGGAAGTCATAGGCGCTCGTTTGCTATATTCCCAACAGAACGCAATAAGCGACTGCTGATCAAAGTTTTTCAGATAACCCCCTTCCATTATTTGAATTTTCCTCAATCCCGACCATTAGCCATCTTATGAGATATGAACGAGCCGTTCATCCATATTCGCCGCGCCGGCGGCGGCTTCGAGCTTAAGGGATTGACCAGTTGCGCCCTGGGTCACAAAATTCAGAACCCCGCCCGGACCGATGTTGACGGCATATTCGTCGAGTGGGTTTGGGACGGAAGTTGTCTTACGGTTCGCAACGACAGGTACGGTTTTTACCCCGTCTACTATTTTGCCAATGCCGATGAGATAGCGATCTCTACTTCAATCTGTCGCTTATTGGAATCCGGGGCTTGTCGCGACCTGGATTACAAAGGCATAGCCGCTTTCCTGCGCATTGGGTTTTTCATCGGAGAGGATACGCCGTTCCGAGCCATTAGAGCGCTTCCGCCGAATGCGACGCTTGAATGGCGCGGCGGACGGTTGACAGTCTATGGGCAAATAACCATTCCGCGGACACAAACCATCAGCCGTGACGACGCGATTGATTCTTACATTGCGCTGTTTCGGGCTTCTATGGCGCGACGACTTCCCAATAACCCGACGGTTGCGGCGCCACTCAGTGGTGGTCGCGATTCCCGCCACATCACGCTTGAGCTTTGCCGGCAGGGAATCCGCCCGGATTTCTGTTTGACCGTGGATTTTTATCCCGAGATCCAGGTCAGGAATGAAATCCCCGCCGCTGCGCTTCTCTGCCAGGCGCTCGGGTTAAAGCACGTGGTGATCAATCAGACCAAGCCTAGAATAAACGCCGAACTGCGAAAAAATCGCATCGCCGGGTTTACCGCCGGTGTTTGCGAGCACTCGTGGATAATGGCCCTCAGAGATTATCTGGAGCATGGCGCTTGCGCGGTGTATGACGGTATCGGCGGAGACGTCCTCTCAGCAGGTCTCTTCGTATCGGAAAGACGGCTCGAATGGTGTGACAAAAGAGACTACGGAGCGCTTGGCAGAGATTTATTGGTCGGTGTGGACGAGCGGTTGGTTGAAAGGCTTTTCAGCCGCGAAATGGCCAGGCGATTAAGCTGGGACGCCGCGTTCGAAAGATTCGAAGAGGAGTTTCCGAAGCATGCGAACGCGCCGAATCCCGTCGGATCTTTTCACTTTTGGAACAGAACGAGGAGGCACGTCGCGCTCTGTCCCTACGCTCTTCTGGGAGCGACCCACGATGTGTACAGCCCCTACCTGGACAATGACCTGTTTGATTTCCTCGCCTCATTGCCGGCAGGTATGTTTGTTGACCATACCTTTCATACCGAGACAATTCACCGCGCCTTTCCATCCGTCAGTCATATCCCTTGGGGAGGCTCAAAAAAAGGAGGCAAGCCGTACCATAAACACTATATGAACTTTGCGCGGGACACGCTTTTTTATCTGTTCCGAAACAGGTCCAGGGCCTGGACACGCCGATCATACACTGTCTCCCGCTTGATGCGTTGCCTGGTTGATACGAGCTACTCGTCCCAGACGCACTGGATCGGCGCTATGGCTGTCTTCTTTGCTCAGCTCCAAGATATTGCTTGTGGAAAGCGCGCTCATGAAGAAGACGGCGAAGAGAGAGTACGGAAAAGATGGAAATAACGGAATGGACGGAAATGAGAAGGAAAACAGGTCTTTTGAGCTAACGTGTTAGGGCTTTCGTAATGAAGTCAGCTCCTGCCTGGCCTGTCCAGCTGCCGCGCCATTCGGCCCGCCCAGTTGCAGCGCGCGCTCATAAGCTTGGCGGGCCTTTTGTGTGTCGCCGTGGTCGCGCAGCGCGCGCGCCAGATGCAGGTGATAGATCGCCACTGATGGTTTGCGGTCAACCGCTTTATTGAATTGTTCAATGGCGACCTCGAATTGACGTTTCTTGTAATAGGCGTAGCCGAGCGTGTCGTAAAAAGCGCCTTCGGGGGCGATGTTGATCGCGTTACGCGCGTATTCCGTGGCCTTGTCCAGATTGCCGAGCCCTTTATCGCCGTAGAGCCACGCCAGGTTATTGAACGCTATCGCCGCCCCCATCGACCGTTTGTCGTAATTAAGCGTCTGCTCGTAATTCCTCGCCGCCTCGTCGAAATTGCCGCGTCCCTCTTCGAGCATCGCGACAAACAGGTGCGCCTGCGCGGTTTGCTGCACGTTGGTTGGTTTCAACCTGATCAGATCTCTCAACTGGGTAATTGCGCGTTCGGTCTGTTTCTGTGAAGTCTGATAAAAATCGCTTAGCGCGAAATAGGCGTTCAGATAATTCGGATCGGTTTCAATGATCCGGCGGAGCGTTTGTTCGCCGGTCCCCGTGTCGCCTTCGGCCATGAAAACTCGCGCGTTCAACTCCTGCAACTGCAGGCGCGTGGGTTGAGCTGCGATCAATTCGTTCAGCTTCATATGCGCCGGGTAGTAATTCTTTTGTCGCAGGTAGACGTTGACGAGCGTGGTGATGGCCGAAAGGCTGCTCGGCGAGAGGTCAACGGCGCGCTCGGCTTCGCGTTGCGCGTTCGCCAGATCGCCACGCAACATGTGAATCGTCGCCAGGTTGATGTGTGGTTCAGCGCCACGTTTATCAATCTGCATTGCGCGTTCGAGGTCTGATTGCGCTCCGGCGAAATCGCGCAGTTGAATCCGCGCGACGGCGCGCGAGATGTACGATTTGCCCTCCCAATCGGGCAGTGTGTCCGCCGGGATCCGCGCGGCCCGCAAGGCCGTATCATTCGATTTCAGTTGCGAGACGCTTTCGATGATTTGAGTCGCGGACTTCTCGGCCTCCCTGGCCTTGCCTTCGCTGATGTTGATGCGGACCTGCATCAGCAATCCCATTGGGTTTCGCGGGTAAAAACTGAGCAGGCGGGAAATGAAAAGACGCGCCTGAGTCGGATCATTGTTCTGCAGGTGCGCGTCGGCGGCGTAATAGAGCGCGGAGGGCAGCGCTGGCTCCATCCGCAGCGCCTGATCCAGGTCGCTGACAGCGTCGCGATACTGGCCATTGATCGTCCTCAGACGCCCGCGCATCAACAGCGCGTCGGTGTCCTGCGGGCTGAGCTTCAACGCCGCTTCGACATGTTTCGTTGCGCCGCTCAAATCGCCCAGTTCGAGCAGCAGTTCGGCCAGGCGGGAATAGCCTCGCAAGTATTTCGGATCGTCCTTGAGCAATTGCTGATATTCGGCGCCTGCCTGGTGGACGCGGCCCGTTCGCGCATGCAGGTCTATGATCTGCGAGCGGCCAGCCGATTTGTCCGGATCGAGTTCGACGAGCCGCGTCAGGTACTTTTCGGCTTGATCGTAGCGCTGTCCGGTCTCATAAAAACGGCGCAGCGCGACCAGCGCCAGCTTATTCTGAGGATCGGATTTCAGCGCCCGGAGCAACTGCTGCTCGGCTTCAGATTCACGTTTGTGCGCGGAAAGGAAATCGCCATAAGCCAGACGGGCGTCGGCGGAACCGGGGTTCTTCTCAACAGTCTGGCGATAGACGTTCTCCGCCTGCGACGTGAATATTTCCGCCCGCGCAGGTTCGGCCTTCGAGCGTTGGTCGTAATACCGCGCGAAATTCAGATACGTCTCGATGCGTCGCGGGTTGAGTCTGATCGCGCGTTCAAATTCTTCCTGCGCTTCGTCCCACTCTTTCTTCGCGACATGCGTGTTCGCCAAAAGCACGTGGCCTTCCACGTAATCCGGGTCCTTCTTCAACACTTCATTGGCCAATCGCTCGGCCTCTTTGGCGCTTTCGTCGTTTGAATACTGAGCGAGCAGGCTCCCAACACGGACGCGGGCTTCAAGGTGGTTTGCATCCAGGCGCATCGTCTCATAATAGGCTTCGGCGGCCTCCTGTACGTGTCCCAGCGCCAGCGCGGCCTCGCCCAGACCGAACTGCGCCGCGGTCATCTTCTTGTCTATCTGCAACGCGCTGCGGAATTCGATGCGGGCCTCGGCGTAGCGTTTCTCTTTCAGATACTCCCGGCCTCTGGCCACGTGCGCGAGCTTCTCTTTTTCAGGATTGCCGCAGGCGGCGACGAAGGCGCAGAGGAGCGCGGTCGCGAGGACAATCAGGATGCGGGTTTGAAAAGGGCGTGATTCTTTTGGAGCTACGAACAGAGAAAGCCTTGGAAAACGCGGAAGACGCGGAAATAACGGAACACACGGAAGGTTACCGGGAGATTGTTCCGATTTTCCGCGACTTCCGGTATTTCCGCGTGTTCCGCGTTTTCCCTGTCGTTCTAAAAGAGCGACTCCTGGTTGAGAACGGCGATGCGCGGCTGCGGTCTTCATTATTGTCCTCGGAAGGAAGTGGTGGAACATTCGTTCAGGAATAGAAGTTGATTCGAAACTGGTTTGAACCTGGGGTGACGCGAGGAGTGTAGCGCAGCGGGTTGAAGCGGGGCAAGAAGCCTTTATAATCGCGAGTATGAAATCGGACCAGACGAACAAAGCCAATGTGGCGTTGATTCAAATGAGATGCGGCGATGATCCGCGCGAGAACCTGGACAAATGCCTGGCGCGCATCGAAGAGGCCGCGCGTCAAGGAGCGCACATCGTCTCGACCCAGGAGTTATTCCGCTCACGCTATTTCTGCCAGAGCGAGGATCACGCGAACTTCCACTTGGCCGAGCCGATCCCGGGGCCGAGCACTGAAGCGTTTGCGAAGCTGGCGGCCTCACATGGCGTTGTGATCATCGGATCGTTGTTTGAACGCCGCGCTCCGGGGCTTTACCACAACACCGCCGTGGTGATTGACTCTAATGGCCATCTGGCCGGTGTCTACCGCAAGATGCACATCCCCGACGACCCGTCCTATTATGAAAAGTTCTATTTCACTCCCGGCGATCTGGGGTTCAAATCATTCGACACCCGCTACGCCCGCGCCGGCGTATGCGTCTGCTGGGATCAATGGTATCCCGAAGCGGCGCGGCTGACGGCGCTCGCCGGAGCTGAGATTCTGTTCTATCCCACCGCCATCGGCTGGCATCCGAGCGAGAAGGCCGAATACGGCGAGCGCCAGCATTCGTCGTGGGAAACAATCCAGCGCGCGCACGCCATCGCCAACGGAGTCTACGTTGCGGTCGCCAACCGCGTGGGCCACGAGCCGGCGCCGGACGGAAATCCGCAGGGGGGCATTGAATTCTGGGGACAGAGTTTCATCGCCGATCCTTCGGGGCAAATCATTGCGAAGGCCGGAGTTTCAGAAGAGACGATCCTGATGGCCGAATGCGATTTCAGCAGGATTGACGCGCAGCGCACACACTGGCCGTTCCTGCGTGATCGCAGGATTGACGCATATCAAGACATCACGAAACGGATGATTGACTAAAAACATCCAGATGCTGAAGACGAATCAAACTCCACGCGAACTCGGTTATCACATGCCCGCCGAATGGGAGCCGCACGAGGCGACCTGGCTGTCGTGGCCACACAAAGAAGAGAGTTGGCCGGGCGCGTTTGAATCCGTGCCAGGAATTTTCGTCGAACTAACACGCCATCTGGCCGAATCGGAACTCGTACGCATCAACGTCGCCGACGCCGATTTCGCCGAACGCGTCAATGCGTTGTTGCGCGCGGGCGGCGTCAATCTCGACGCGGTGCGGTTTCATTTCAACCCGACCAACGACGCCTGGGCGCGCGACCACGGGCCGATCTACATTGTGCGCGACGGCGACGGCGGACGAAAGCGCGCAATCAACGACTGGCGCTACAACGCCTGGGGCGACAAATATCCGCCTTACGATCTGGACGACGTAATCCCCACGCGCATCGCTGAAGAGATGAACGAGGTCCTGTTTCAACCGGACATCGTGATGGAAGGCGGATCGCTCGATGTCAATGGGCGCGGCGCGCTGATCACGACCGAAGCCTGCCTGCTCAATCCCAACCGCAACCCACATCTCAACCGCGAACAGATCGAGCAATACATGAAAGATTATCTGGGTGTGATGACCATCCTGTGGCTGGGCGAGGGAATTGCCGGCGATGATACCGACGGGCACGTTGACGACCTGACGCGATTCGTTGCGCCGGACACAGTCGTCACCGTGATCGAAGACGACCCGAGGGATGAAAATTACGAAGTGTTGATCGAGAACTACGAACGTTTGTTGCGGATGAAAGATCAGGACGGCAATCCATTGCGCGTTGTTAAACTGCCGATGCCGGGGCCGGTCTATTTCGACGATCAGCGTCTTCCAGCCAGCTACGCCAATTTCTACATCGCAAACAAATCTGTTTTAGTTCCGACCTACCGCCACGCGAACGACGCTAAGGCTTGCGAGATTTTGCAGGATCTCTTTCCCAGCCGCAGTGTCATCGGCATTGATTGCACGCGCTTGATCTGGGGACTCGGCTCGATTCACTGTGTGACACAGCAGCAACCGGCGATTGGGGATTGTTGAGGCGGCCAATCCAGAGATTTGCCTAACATAAAGTTAATACGGATTTGACGTGAGATGCGAGAGGGTTAATCAGGCTCTATCCCGGAGCCTCGCTTAACGTGAATTTAATACGGATTTGACGTGAGGCGCCGGAGAGTCAATCATGGCTCCATTGAATCCAGACCAAAAATATCAATGGAGTCCCCATGAAAATACTGGTTCCCTGCCTTTGTCTCCTTTCGGCGCTTGTCCTCTGCGATCAAGATCGAGTCAAGGCGCAAGATACAAATCAGCCGGTTAAATCTTCATCGGCTTCGAGCGCCGATGAAATCGAGGCTCTAAAGAACCGCGTCGCCGAGTTGGAGCGACAAAATCGCGAGGCGCTGCGAATGTTGGCCGAGATCAAGGCGAAGCTCGATACGGCGGAGAGTGGGAAGGCCGCTCCGGCCGCCCCCGCCTTCGATCAAAAGACGGTTGTGAACGCGCCGCCCAACGCCGAGTCGGTGCGGTGGAACGAAGTCACCGCCGGAGGAAGTAAGATCAGACTCTACGGCTTTCTGCGCTTCGACATGATGATCGACAGCCAGCATCCAAACAATCCGCAAGTGGCTCAGTTCATCTCGTCGTCTGATCCGTCAGCCGGAGGCAAACCTGGCGCGGGTAATTTCACCGCGACTCCGCGTCAGACGCGACTGGGCATAGAATTCACCGGGCCACGCATCGCCGCGCTCAACGGCGCGAAGCTCAACGGTCAGCTCGAAGTTGACTTCAACTCCAATCCGGGCGGCCCTGAATCGCGCCCGTTGCTGCGCGCGCGCCACGCCAATTTGAAACTCGACTGGGAGCGATTCACGATCCTCGCCGGACAGACCTGGGATGTGATTTCGCCTCTGCTGCCGATAGTCAACAATCAAGGCGACATGAATTACGCCGGGAACGTCGGCGACCGCCGCCCGCAGTTGCGCGCTGAATGGCGGCCTAAAACCGGCAAGGGGCAGTGGACTGTGACTGGGGCAGTCGGGTTGACAGGCGCGGTTGATTCGCTCGACTTGGATAACGACGGTTACCGCGACGGCGAAGAGTCCGGTCGTCCGAACGTCCAATCGCGCATCGCTTATTCCCGCGCGCTATGGGCGTCTGATCAGCCCGCCACGTTCGCCGTCAGTGGCTGGTACGCCTGGGAGAACACGGCGCGCCCGTTCGCGGGCCGCACCGATTTCACCAGCCAGTTGATGAGTATTGATTATCGGTTGCCGCTGACCTCCAGGGTTGCGCTGCGCGGCGAGGGATGGTGGGGGCGCAACCTGCTGGATGTTCGCGGCGGCGTGGCGCAGGGGATCAATCCCACCACTGGTCGCGAAATCAGAGCGCGCGGCGGGTGGGCCGAGCTGGCTTATAAGATCTCGAAGCAGTGGACGCTCTATCCCGGCTACACGGTTGACGACCCGGTTGATGAAGACGCGCCGGCAAGAGGCCGGACGCGCAACCGCGCGTTTTACGTCGGCAACCGCATCACGCCGGCTAGTCCCATCACCTTCGGGCTGGACTACCTGCGCTGGCGAACGGATTACAAAGGCTTGGCGCGAGGCGTTGATAATCGTGTGAACATTTTTTTGCAATACAATTTCTGACCTCTGCGCCCTTTTGCCGCCCACGGTGAACTCGAACGGCGCCTCGAACTTGATCCCGCCGACGGTTTGCGCGTAAGCGGTCATCGCCGAGAACGACGCCATCAAACTCAAAACGGCGATGGCGCGAAAAATGGTCTTCTTCATGATTTTCTTCTCCTGATCTGTTGTATCGTTATTATGGCTGCGCCATCCGCTGAACTTCGCGCGAAGCGCGGACCAATGCGCAGGCGAATGGAAAAAGGTTTTGCCGAACCACTGCCCGCGGCTCAAGCGTTCAGCCGCGCCACCCGCATCTAAGCATGCGAAACCGCGAGACAAATTCCCTCACAGGCGTAAAATTTTTCTTTTGAGGGGCGGGGCAGACCGGCGCCCGTGATGGTCTGGCTGGAGATAAATTCTCGCGCAACGCGGGAGTGTTCGGCATAGAAGTTGGTCGCGCGACCGAAGGAAATAGCTGAGCCGCCGTTGAAACGTTGTCTGTCGCCGATGATTTATGAGATAAGTTGGCCCGCAGGTTTTCTTCCTACTGAACCGTCATCGCGCTTCGCAACGGGGCGTCAACCCATTTCCGCAACGAGCCAATTTTCGTAAGGAGGAGCTATGAGTGACCAAACCAGCAAAACCAACATTTCCCGCCGCCACTTCCTGCGCCGATCCGCCGAAGCGCTCACCGTAGCCGCCGTTGGCGGCGAATTGATCGCGAACGCCGAAGCCGCGCCGCCTGTGCGTACCGCCGCCGATTGGGTGTCGCTGGGTCGCAAAACCAATATCAAGATTCCCCGATTGGGAATGGGCACAGGCTCGATCAACGGCAAGGTGCAGCAGGATCTCGGGCAGGAAGGGGTCAACAAACTCGTCGCCTACGCCTACGAACGCGGCGTCCGCTATATTGACACCGCCGACAATTACAAGACCCACGAGATGATCCGCGAGGCGATCAAGGCCAACAAAATCCCGCGCGAAAATATCTTCATCCAGACCAAGCTGCCGATCCGGCAGGAGACGACCAAAGACCCGATGGCGACGATGGATCGTTATCGCAAGGAACT
>Ga0187894_10007289_pt1 | contig 10491 bp, 8 predicted proteins | sample GBC1701081metaG_FD_136650 | JGI IMG/M metagenome (GOLD analysis project Ga0187894, IMG submission 136650) | White microbial mat communities from a lava cave in the Kipuka Kanohina Cave System on the Island of Hawaii, USA - GBC170108-1 metaG ... | reverse complement strand
CTGCTGTTCGGCGTGAGCGCGACCGACCCACTGACATTCGCCGTGATTGCGACGCTGCTGACGTTCGTCGCTTTGCTGGCTTGCTGGATTCCGGCTCGGCGGGCGACGAAGGTGGATCCGATGATCGCTCTGAGGTATGAATAATCTTGGCTTCGACGACGCCCTGAAACAATAAAAGCGTGGCTCTTCCTGTATCCCTGCGGAGGCTTCATCATCAAGCCGCTTGGTGGTAACCGAACAGGTCATTAATCGAGTCATCCGCAGGTTAGACAACCCACGGTACGTTCTCGGCGGAGGAATAACCATGAAAAAAGGTCTTCTCTTCTTGCTCGCGCTTACGCTCGCGAGCCTGTGTTTAAACTGCGTGAATAGCGCCGCCCAGCGGAAAGGGTATCGCGGCTTCACGATCAATACCGGACGCGATAAGACAATCACCGACTGCGGGCAGATCACCATGCGGGTTGACGACTTGCAGGTTGTCCGCTCCGAGCAGGAGCGGACGCTGCCCAAATCCGCGGTCTCTTCGCTGCAGGTTCAGGCCGCTCATCACGGAGGCATTCATGTGAGCGGATGGGATCGCGACCATTACGCGATCAAAGCCTGTATGGGCGCCGCCGCAAACAGCGCCGCCGAAGCGCAGAGATTGTTGGCGCAACTTGCGCTGTCGGCGCAGGACGGTCGAGTGACCGTGACAGGGCCGGGCGCCGACAGTTGGATGGGCTATCTGATCATCCAGGCTCCTAATGGCGCTGCGCTGGAGTTGGAAGCGGAGAACTCGCCGATCGGAGTCAGCTCCATCACGGCCAACATAGGGGCGCGGAACCAGAACGGCCCATTGACGCTGCGCGATGTTGATGGCCGGGTGCGCGCGGAAGTGATGAACGGTCCGATCAACATCTCCGGCAACCGAGGAGAGCACCGCTTGAAAGTGCAGAACGGCCCACTCAATGTCGAGCTGATCGGCAGCCGGTGGGAGAGCGGCGAACTGGAGGGGAGCACGCAAAATGGCCCGATAGTGTTGTCGCTGCCGCCCGATTACCAGTCGGCGGTGCGGGTGGATACTTCGAAGCATTCTCCGGTCGAGTGTCGCGCCGAGCAATGCAAAGAGGCCGTGCGGACCTGGGACAAGCCGCACCTGATCGCATTCGGCGGTCCGAACCCGGTAGTCAGGCTGTCCACGGTGAATGGGCCAACCACCATCACATCGGCTGGCTCCAAATGAAAGAGAGGCGCAAATGACCAACGAACATTGCAAACATCAACGCCAGAGCGTCGCTCGGTCCGCGCGTCTGGTTGTCAGGCGGGCGCTTTTAGCGACCCTCGGCGCCGCGCTCTTGGCGTTGGCGCAGCCAATCGAGGCCTGGTGTCAGAAGCCGCGTCCGGCCAACCGCGCGCCACGAGCAGAAGCCAAGCCAGCCCCGTCAAAAGATTGGCTTCAATGGGGCGGGCCGCGGCGCGATTTCGTTACGCCTTCCACTGAACTCCCTTCCTTGTGGCCGGCCGACGGGCCGCGAAAACTTTGGAGCCGCGCGCTCGGCGACGGCTATTCGGGGATCGCCGTCGAAGGCGCGACGCTCTACACCGCATACCGGCGGGGTTCACAGGATGTCGTCACGGCGCTTGACGCGCGTACGGGCAAGACCCTGTGGGAGTACGCTTACGAGGCTACGTTTAAGAACGCTTATTCCGAGGCGGTTGGGCCGGGGCCGTACGCGATGCCACAGGTCATCGGAGACCGGTTGGTGACGGCCAGTGGAATCGGCCAGATCCATTCGCTCGACAAGAAGACAGGGCGGCCAGTTTGGTCTCACGATGTTTACAGGGAGTTCGGCGGAACACGCCTGGAGTTCGGTTATTCCTGCCACGCGGCGCCGTACAAGGACAGTTTGATCCTGCTGGCGGGTGGTCGCGACGCCGCGGCGCTGGCCTTGCGGCAGAGCGATGGCGCAGTCCTCTGGAAGAATATGAATTTCAGGAACGCCCATTCGTCGCCCGTGCTGATTGATGTGGATGGTCAGCCGCAAGTCGTCGCCCTGATGGCCTCCGAAGTAATCGGCTTCAGTCCGGACACGGGCGAATTGCTCTGGCAGCATCGTCACAACACGGAAAATGGGCTGGCGATCAGCACGCCAATCTGGGCGCCGGGGAATCTCCTGTTTGTCTCTTCTGCTTACAGCGGCGGAAGTCGCGCGCTCGAACTGCGCCAGTCGGGCGGGAAGACGACGGTCAAAGAGCTGTGGTACAACCAGCGTCTTCAGTCGCATTTCGGAACAGTCATCCGGCACGGCGATTACGTGTACTTATCCAGCGGCCACAACGGCCCGGCGTTTATGACGTGCGTCAACCTGCGCAGCGGCCAGGTGGCCTGGCAGCAACGTGGCTTTGCGAAGGCGCAGCTTTTGGGAGCGGACGATAAATTGATTCTGCTCGACGAGGACGGCACGCTGGCTCTGGTGGAAGCGACGCCCCGAGAGTTCAAGGTGTTGGCTAAGATGTCTCTCCTTCAACACCTATCCTGGACAGCGCCCACTCTGTCCGGCGCGAATCTTTATTTGCGGGATCGTCAGGTTCTGATGGCGCTGGATTTGATCGCGAAGTAGAAAGGCAAGAGGATTACGGAATAAACGGAAAAGACGGAACAAACGGAAGCAAGCCAGAAAACTTTCCGTCTATTCCGGTTTTTCCGTATGTTCCGTAATCCTCTTCGTCCCCGTTAAGCTCATCGGTTACTCTTCAGGGCGCTGACTTCAGAAAACCGAGAAGCGCCTCGTTGACCTCCGCCGGTCGCTCCATCGGCGCCCAATGCCCGGCGCCTTCGATGAAGACTTTGCCGCGAGGGTCCGTCAGCCACCTGTCCATCTGATTTACCAAATCGCCTCCCACATAGGAGAGCACGGGATCTTTCTTTCCGGCGATGAAGAAAGCGGGCTGTTCGATCTTCGCGGTCTCAAGCTGCGGCGTCATCATATTTTTATCGAAGTCGAACAATTGCAATGCTAGCCTCGTAATTGGGAAAATGACAGGACATTTAGGTTGTTGGCTCCGACGCCTGGGAATGATCGAAGAACGGCGCGGATGTAGGACGAAAGCGATCAGTTCGCCCCAGGCTTTCATTAAGAGCCCGTCGCTGAAGTTAAAAGCTTTGGCTGCTTCTTACACCACTTGAGGAGGCTATATGACCATCTGTCGCGCGTGTTCAAGCGAGATTACCGGGCCGGATCGTTACTGCCGGAACTGCGGCGTCCCGGTCGCCCCTGTGGTCGCGGAATTTGATGACACTCGCCGCTTCAGTCCTTCCGCCCCGCTACCAGCCGTTCCGCCGGGTGTGCCTGATACAACCAACCCCCTCTACGCGGCGCCCTACGCCGCCTATGCCGCCTCCCAAGGTTCGGCTCCGTTGCTCCGGACTGAGCCGTTCATCAAGAGACTGCTTAAGCAGAAGATTGTTTGGGCGTTGATGATGGTTGTGTTGCTCATCTTCTTCTTCAGCGCGGGCATAGGGATTGGCAGCAACATGAACCGTCGCCGCGCGTCCGACTGGCGCGGGCAAGTTGAAGCGCCTGATGCGCAAGATGAAGAGGACGCCGAAGACGCCCGCCGGAAGTATGAAGAAGCGGTCCAGAACGCGCTGGGTTTTAAGCAGGGCGTCTTCTCGGCCACGGAGTTCCCGGACGCGCAGGGAATTTTTGTCAACAACCTGATGAGCGATGACAGCCCCGCCGCTCTGGCCAAAATTCAAGCGGGCGATTTGGTGACGGAGCTGAACGGCCATCAGGTGCGCAACGACAGCGAGCTGTCGCAGGTTCTGAAACCATTGGAGACCGGGCAGGAAGTCCCGGTGAAGATCTATCGCGATGGGGCGACGATCAATTTGCGAATCAAACTCTCCGATCGCTCCTTCCCGCCGGCTCAGCCGGAGACAAAACCGGACGATCAGGGCTTCCTGGGGATATTGGATTCTTCCCGCCGCTGCTGCATTCCCGGCACGAAGAAATGGGGCGTGGAGGTGAACGATCTGCACATCAACGGCCCGGCTGAGCTTTTCGGATTACGACAAGGTGACCTCATCACCGAGTTCAACGGGCGCCCGGTGAAGACACCCAACGAATTCAACCGCCACATCCGCGCCGTTAAACCCCGCAGCAAAGTGACGCTGACATTCTATCGCGGCGCCGCCGAGCAGAAGGTCGAAGTGATCATGGGCCACCGCTGGGAATAATTCAGCCTTTCTTGAGCAGCGCGATTTGCCCGGCGTGATAGACGTGGTGGCGCGCGAGGCCGCGCAGCATATATTCCACCGTGTAGTCTTTGCCAGCGACCGTTTCGCTCAATCGCTCATTCGTCAGCTCGGCGATCGCTTCGACAAGGCTGCGATGTCTCTCGTCAAACCTGGTCAATGTCCGTCGCCACGCTTCCTCGCTCGCGTCAGTCACGAGCGGGAAGTCGCCTTCTTCCGGTTCCTCCACCGGCAGGCCCGCGAGCCTGCGTATGAAGACACCCTCCCACGCCGCGATGTGCAGCGTGAGTTCCCAGATGCTGTGCGCGTTCGCCAACGGTCTGGCGGCGGCTTGCCGCGCGGTCACGCCAGACAGGATCTCTTTCAGCGAAGGCCCATGCCAGGCGTCGCCGTCGTGAATGTTCTTCAGGTCATCAATGATTGTTTGAATCTCTGACATCTCTTTTTACCTCTTGTTAAAGCCCGTGGCGGAACAGATACGAGAGCTTGATGAAAAACGCGCGGCCGTTGCGTTGCAACCCGCGCTCGAACTGATTCGTGAATGGGCTGTAGCCATTGTAGTTCAAATCGTCGTTGTAACCGACATACAACGAGGTGCCCGGATGCGGCGTCCAGCCCATCAGGAACTGTCCGCGCACGCGCGAAGCCAGCGTGTCGTAATCCACCCGCGCCCGCGCGAAGGTGAAGCGCGTGAAATAGTAGCTCGCGCGCAGCGCCCAGAGGTCCTGATCATAGGCCGTGCGGCGGGTATCAATCCGCACAAGGCGGCTCGTCGTGTACTCAATCGAAGCGCGGAACGCTTCCGCCGGCTGCCACGCGAAGGAGGCCGCGATGTTGGTCGTGTTTCCGGGTCCCGGATCGAGCGGCGCATTGGGGGCGCCGAGGGCGGCCGGACTGACACGTGGAAATTTCGGCCCGGCGCCGAAATCGTAATCAAAGACCTTCCACGAACCGTCCACAGTGACGTTGGCCGAGTACCTCCTGATCGGGTTGGTTCCGGCGGTAATCGTAAACCCTCTCCAGAATGTACTGCGTTCGGCGGGGCCGAAAAACGCTCCCGCCCGTGTGGCTGTTCGTTTCGCGCCGAACTCTTCCTCGAACAGGCGCGCGTAATCGCGATAGACCGCCAGTTGCAAAAACGTCTGCCGCCTGAAGTTCAGCGCGACGCGCGGAAAGTGATATGAGTATTGCGAACGCCCGCGCCAGTCGAACCGCGCGAGCGTCGTGTAGAGCGCGCTCCACGAAATCAGCTTGCGCTGCGGCTGCGGCTCGGAGTTGTATCGCGCATAGAAGATCCAGCGATTGCTGTCCGTGCGCGTGGTGAACCCCAGGTCCGCGCGGTAATCCCGCGTCAAGCCTTCGCCCGAAAGCTGCAAGTTCAATCGCCGCCCCGTGCGGTCCATCTCCACGGAATAGGCAAAGCCATTCCCCGTGCGGTAGACGTTGCGATCCGCGTCCGGGTCGTAGAAGAACCGCCGCGACGTTGTCCCGAGCAGTTGGAATGTGAGGAAGGTGTTGCTATTCAAACTCAGGCGGCCGTCAACGCCCGCGAGCTGATTATGCTTCGCGATGAAATTGTAGCTGGTCGCGATCAGTCCGACGCTCGATTGTTCGCCGACATCGCGCCTGACGCGCAAGACCCCGGCATACGCATTGTGGTCAATGAACCTGGCGATCGCCGGTCGCAGAGCCGGATCGTCTCTTTCATCCTCGCTGAAATTGCCCGGCGCGTTGTCGCTCGCCAGCAGCGCTCCGAAATTCGTGCGCCCGCGTTTGCCCGACAGCTTCAACGCCACGTCGGGGTCAATGACCGTCCTCGAATGAAACGTCCGAATGAGAGTGCGGAAGATGTCCGCGCCTTCAAGGAAGAAAGGCCGGCGCTCTTCAAAGAACAATGGGAACCGCTGATTGGCGGTGACCTGCGGTTGGTCGGCCTCGACTTCGGCGAAATCGGGATTGAGCGCGAAATCGAACGTGATCCCCGGCGTCAACATTACTTTTCCCGTCAACCCCGCATCGGCGTTGACCGGCTGATTGACGAAGCGCCCGGGATCGGGCAGGCCAGGATTCAACACTGACGCTCCGCGTGGTAAAGCCCGCGCCCGCCGGCCTGTCTCCGCGATGGTCAGCGCCGGAATGATCTCGAACGCGCGTTCCGTGGAAATGTTTTCCAGTCCGGTGACGTGTCCGGCCTGCGCCAGGAATCGCGCCCTTGCCTCTTTCACGCTGCCTTTATCGAGTCCGGCTTTGTCGCGCTTGAGCGGCGCCCACGAATCTTCTTCATCCCGATGCCGGATGTACCGCAGCGCGTGAACACCCCAGAGCTTGCCTTTGCCGGCTTCATAGCGAAGCGATTTGAACGGAATCGCCACTTCAATCGAATAACCGTCTTCGGTCAGCGTCCCTTTCGATTCCATCACGACGTCAACGCTGAAATCCGGCTCGCTTCCTTCGCTGAACAGCCCGTCCTGCTGCGCCCCCAGTGGATTGAACATCAGCAGGTATGCTCGACGCCGGTCATTGAACGTGTCCAGATAGATCGCGATGTAATCATCGCTTGTGATGTCGTCGCGCTTCGCTACCGTAGCGCGAACTTTCTTCGGATCATCCGTCGCGTGAATACCGAGGTAGAGTCGCTGATCGTCATAACCAAGACGGATCGTCGTCGGGTAGAACGGAGCCGTATTGTCACCCGGCTGCGTTTGGTAGAAGTCTCGTAACGCGGCGGCCTCCCGCCACGCCGGTTCATCCAGTTTGCCGTCAACGACCGGCGCGGATTCAAAACGCCCGATGGACACGGTCCGCCCCTGATTACCCGTCTGCGAGAAGGAAGAGAAGGCCGCCGTCGAGCAGAGCCAGACGGACATCCACACACTGCCGCGTTGCGCTCGCATATCTCGCCCTTTCGTTATTACAATCAGCGCCGCGAACGATAGCGAGCGCGACCCCATCGGGATACGCCGCTCGCTACCGCTCGCGGTACTGACAATCAGCGCCGCGAACGATAGCGAGCGCGACCCCATCGGGATACGCCGCGCGCTATCGCGGCGCTGATTCGCAAAATTGACGATTCGCGAGTAACCGGTTACATTACGATTGACGGTTACAGGATAGACTGGTCTATGTAACCTGTCAATAATTTTTTGCAGGTTACCGCAAGAGAGACGAGTTATGAATTTCAGGGAACGGCCCGCGGCGCGGGTGAATCTGGTTGGCGGGCGCTTGTGTCTTGATTTTGCGAACACGGTCGGCGGGTGGAATCCCGATCCGGCCAGGGATAAGAACAACCCTTTCGCGGCGGTTGCGCGCGCTGACAAACTCGGCGATTACTTCGATCTGTTGGCGTGGAGTCTGCATGCGGGGCTGCTTGGCGAGAACGAAGCGCAGGCGCTCGCGCGCGAAGCCCAGCGGCGCGGGAAAGAGGCCGCCGCGGCGTTCAGGCGCGCCATTGCGCTGCGGGGGGCGATCTATGGCGCCTGCGCCGCGATCATTCACCGAGCGCATGTGCGCCCTTCCGATCTCGATTTGCTCAATCAGGAGTTGAACGTCGCGCATGGCCGCGTCCGGCTGAGCGCCGGCGAAGAGAATTTCGTTTGGGAATGGACGGACACGAAAAACGCGCTGGACCGGATGCTCTGGCGGATCGCGGATTCAGCCGCCGAGATGTTGACGACGGACGACCTGGCGCGCTTGCGCGAATGCCCGGGAGAGGACTGCGGTTGGTTGTTTCTGGACATCAGCAAAAACAGCCGGCGTCAATGGTGTGATATGCAGACATGCGGCAATCTGGCCAAGGTGCGCCGCTTCCGCCAGCGCCAGGCTTCCTAAAGCTGATCTGGGTCTTTGCCCATCTGCCGTAACAATTCCGCCAGTCGTTCGGCGCGATGCTCGGCCTGCTCGGCGCGCTGGCGCTCTTGTTCGGCGCGAAACTCGGCCTGCTCGGCGCGCTGGCGTTCCTGCTCAGCGCGTTGTCGCTCCTGCTCAATGCGTTGTCGCTCCTGCTCGGCGCGTTGGCGTTCCTGCTCGGCGCGCTCTTCAAGTGTCGGAATCCAGTTGTCCTGCGCGTCATACCAGCGGAGCCACAATCGTTCCTGCCCTCTGAAACTTCCATGCCACAGCCCCAAACCGAGTTCGGCTTCAGGAATCCAGACTCGCCCATTATGTCCGGTTACTTCGTCATACTGCATTCCACTCAATTTGAATACACGCAACTCATCCTCTTTCCGACCAAAGACCACGTAATATGGCACGCGCAGGATGCGTTCATAAACTTCCCATTTGGTCGGGGGCTGATTCGCTTCACGCAATGTTCGTCCGAGGTCTTCTTTCTCGGTCTTCGGCGAGAGCAATTCCGCAACGATCAACGGGGCCGCCGGTTCCTGCCAGACCACATAGCTCAACCGCGAATCGCGTCCCTCATACAGCCGCGGCGCGCCGATCACGGCAAACCAGTCAGGGCGTTTGTACCAGTCCGTGCGGCGCAGATCGTAGTAGAGATTCATATCAATGGCCGAGAAGACTTCATCCGGGGAAATCGCGGGCGGAATGAAGGTCTCCTTGAGCAGGGTCGCCTGTTCAAAGTGGAACTCGTCGGGCATACCGGCATCTCCGATCTCCTCGCTAGGCAGGTCGTACATCGTCGGCAAATACTCACGCGGCGGACGCGGCGGATCTGTTTGAGGGTAAGACGCGCGCGCCGGATCTGTTTGAACCATAGTTGGCATGACTTGTGTTCCTCCTTCCAGACAAAACAAGAGTATGCGGCGATAATACGACTCGCCGCGACTGGCTGTCTACTTTCTAGCGAGGGCGGGTAATGCCCAACTTACGCATCCGATGATTGAGAGTCGTTCGATTCAATCCTAGGCGCGCCGCCGCGCCGGTGGGGCCGCCGATCACCCAGTTCGACTCACTCAGTGCGCGCAGAATGTGCTCCCGCTCGATATCTTTGAGCGGCGTCGGCTTCGTCTGGTTCATCATCTCTGGCGCCTTCGACGTCTCAGGCGCGCCGGAGTTTGTGGACTGTCCCAACTCGGCGCGCGGAATTTCGAGGGCGCGGCCTCGCGTGAGGATGACAGCCCGCTCGATGAGGTTTTGCAATTCCCGGATGTTGCCCGGCCAGGAGTAGCTGGTCAGGGCCGCCATCGCCTCCGCCGGAATCCTCTCGATCGGTTTCTTCATCTGCTGCGCAAATTTTTGCGCGAAGAAATGCGCCAGCAGAGGAATGTCTTCGGGGCGCTCACGCAGCGCCGGCAGGGAGATCGGGAAGACGTTGAGACGATAGTAGAGATCGCTGCGAAATTTCTTTTCGGCCACCATCCGGGCGAGGTCCGCGTTGGTCGCGGCCACGATGCGGACGTCCACGCGAATGGTGCGGGAACTGCCTAATCGCTCGAATTCCTGCTCCTGGAGCACGCGCAGCAGTTTCGGTTGAAGCTCGAGCGGGATGTCTTCGACCTCATCGAGAAAGATCGTCCCCTGGTGGGCGAGTTCGAATCGTCCGATGCGCCGCTCGATCGCGCCGGTAAAGGCGCCTTTCTCGTGGCCGAACATCTCGCTTTCGAGCAACCCAGTGGGTATGGCCGCGCAGTTGACCTTGACCAGCGTGCGTTCCCGGCGCAGGCTCAGATTGTGGATGGCGCGGGCGATCAACTCCTTGCCCGTTCCGGTTTCACCGTAAATCAACACGTTCGATCCGGTGCGCGCCACCGTCTCCACATCCTGTAGAACGCGCCTGAGAACGGGGCTGCCGCCGATGATCTCCTCGAAATTGTATTCCGTGCGAATCTCTTCTTCGAGGTAGAGCTTCTCTTCTTCCAGCCTGTTCTTAAGCGCCTCGATCTTGCAAAACGCGCAAGCGTTCTCCACCGCAATCGAGACCTGTTTGGCGATCTGGTTGAGCAACTCCGCGTCCTCCCCGGTGAACGCGTTCTCGCGCAGGCTCGCGATGCTCAAGACTCCAAGCGCGCGGTCATGCGAAACGAGCGGAACGAGGAGGCAGGATTTCACTCCGGCGGCGGCGAAACGTTTTCCTATGGGAGATTGCGCATGGCCGCCGTTATTCGTCACGACGGTCTGGCGCGTCGTAAAGGCCCGCCCGGCCGGACCCTCGTCGAGTGGGACGATCTCGTCCTCGATAAAGAGGGCCTCGTTCGTGGGAAATTCCAGCGCCGACATTCGCAGTTGATTGATTGAATAATCGTAGAGAGCGAGACCCGCCGCGTCGTGAGGCACAACCCGGCGGAGACAGACGG
>Ga0187894_10007288_pt1 | contig 10492 bp, 10 predicted proteins | sample GBC1701081metaG_FD_136650 | JGI IMG/M metagenome (GOLD analysis project Ga0187894, IMG submission 136650) | White microbial mat communities from a lava cave in the Kipuka Kanohina Cave System on the Island of Hawaii, USA - GBC170108-1 metaG ... | reverse complement strand
GCTCCCAGCGAATCACGATCGTTTCCCCTTGGTGGACATCAGGGACAGCCATGCCAACTAGGCCCGTTGACGCTCCCTGCTTCCCCGCAATGGATGATGGTGATGCCGCCTGTCGATACAGGCAGGATTGGGTGAAGGTCTATGACGAGTGGCGCGGCTGGCAGGTCTGGAGTTGCGGGAACGTTGGGGAGGATGGCGAAGAGAGCCCTTCACCTCGAAGAGCGCCAAACACGTGAGTGTTTATACGCTATCCGGCAGTCGTTAATCGGGATGGATTCGGAGGCGATCATCGAACAGCTGGTGATCAGGAATCCAGCACGGTTGCTGGCTCGGTCTTCATAGTGCTGAGAGGTTTTGGATCTAACTTTTACTGGTCCAGATGGTGGAGAGGCGGGTCCGCCCGGAATTCGCCTCTCCGTTCCTCCCCTTATGAGGTCCAGGTGGCTCACCGCTGAAGCGTGAAGTCACGTCATAGGGGCTTTCACTAGTTTGTTGCGAAGGCTGATTGTCCATCGGCTCCTGATGCGTCGGATCCTGCTGTGTTGGAAGTAAAGTTCTTCCGGAAGGGTTCAACGCCACCTGGGAATGTACCGGGAAGCATCTGTTGGAAGACTCTACTCCACTGGTCGATATAGCCCACTTGCGCCGGAACTCTTGCCCCGTATTGCCTGGGTCGTTCGGACGTTTTCTTCTTTTTGGACTCCCCTTGCTTTTTGTCGAGCGGCTCTTTACCCTCAGGCATGATGGGCCTAAGTGGGGTACCCTCACGCTCACGCTCTGCTGAGCCATCCGGCTGGGTGGCGACCTGTACACCGGGATTGGGCATCGAGTCTGGTAACACCATCGCAACGCCGGCCACGAGCACGGCCACCATGCTCAGCGCGCTGCCGACGGCGAGGGCTTGGCGCCGGTGGCGCCGAGCGGGCACCGCGGTGCGCAGCCGGTCTAGCGTGTCCGGGGAGGGCTGAACGCCACTGACCGCGTGCCGCAGTCGCTGGCGCAGCTCCTCGACAGCCAGCCCACCGCCTATGGGCTCGTCTATTCGGAAAGTTTGGTTGTTCACTGTTGTCCCCCCATACGGGTGCGTAAAGCCTCCAGGCCCCGCGATCCGTATGCTTTGACTGAGCCGAGGCTCAGCCCTAGCACGTCGGCCACTTGCACTTCGGTTAGATCGGAAAAGTACCGCAACACTAACACTTCGCGTTGCCGGCGTTGCAGCCCGCGCATCGCGGAGATGAGAGTGTCTCGCTCTAGTGCATCATACGCGCCCTCTTCCGCGCTAGCCGCATGCGGCACTGATTTCGGCATCAGCAGCCGCAAGCCGAGCAGTCGCCGGCGTAGCGTGGACCGGGAGAGATTCACCACGGTCTGTCGCAGATACGCCAAGAGCTTCTCGGGTTCCCGTACCCGCCGGCGAGCCGCGTGGACCCGGATGAACGCTTCTTGAGCGACGTCCTCGCAGGAAGCGGGATCGTCGAGCAGCAGCGCGGCGAGTCGCAGCAGCGACCGGTAGTGGGCGAGATAGGTCTGCGTCAGCAGGTCGGCGGTATCCTCAACGACCCTGTCCCTGAGCTCGCTAGCCACGACCGCCCCCGTGCCGATGAGCGCGACCACGGGAGCAGGCCAGCTGAAACCAGGCTTGAGCGCCAGCGTTGCTGCCACGTTGGTTAGACACGTCACCCTTTGCGATGGTTGTACGACTTCCGAGATTATTCTTTTCCGCTCAGGTTGCGCGAGCGCCGGGGCGTTCGTGCTCAGATGCTGGAGAACTCGGCCGCGATCAGTTCCGCGATCTGTGCGGTGTTCAACGCCGCTCCCTTGCGAAGGTTGTCCCCGCAAAGGAAGAAATCCACAGCACGGGGGTCATCCAGCGCCTGACGTAGCCGGCCTACCCAGATCGGATCGGTGCCCACCGCGTCCGCTGGAGTGGGAAATTCGCCGTGGACGGGGTCGTCGACGAGCACTACCCCGGGGGCATTTCGCACGATCTCCGCCGCGGTAGCGATGGAAACGTCGCGCTCGAACACTGCGTGCACGGCCAGCGAGTGAGTGGTCACCACCGGCACTCGCACACAGGTGGCGGACACTTTCAGGGCGGGCAAGCTGAGGATTTTCCGGGACTCGTTGCGGATTTTGAGTTCTTCCGAGGACCAGCCGTCCTCTTGCGGGGAATCGGCTTTCAGGGACCCGGCCCAGGGGATCACGTTGAGCGCTAGCGGAGCGGGAAAGGCGCCGAATTCGCCGACGACTCGGCGGATGTCGCCGGGTTGAGTGCCCAAGGTCGGTGAGGAGGCTACCTTGGCAAGCTGTTCGCGTAAGGTGTCGATGCCAGCCTGTCCCACCCCGGAAGCAGCTTGGTAAGAGGCGACAACGAGCTCAACCACGCCGAATTCAGCGTGCAATGCCGCCACCGGCAGGATCATGGCCAGCGTGGTGCAGTTGGGGTTGCTGATGATACCCAGGGGACGAGTACGAGCTGCCGCCGGATTCACTTCAGGCGCCACCAGGGGTACCGCCGGATTCATGCGAAATGCCCCGGAGTTGTCTACCACCACCGCGCCCTGCCGAGCGGCAACCGGGACCCATTGGGCCGACACCTCGTCCGGCACGTCAAAGACTGCCACAGCCACGCCGTGAAAGCACTCCTCGGACAGCGCGACCACCTCGAGGTCCTCCCCCCGGACTGTCATCCGGCGACCGGCGGAGCGGGGCGAGGCTACTAGCCGGATCTCTCCCCAGACATCCTCCCGGGTGGAGAGCAGCTCGAGCAGGACCCTGCCGACCGCGCCGGTGGCGCCTACCACGGCTAGCGGAGGTTTCGAGGTGTTCATCGCCCGCTTCCCCCGTAGACGACAGCGGCCTCGTCGGCAGCGTCCAGACCGAACGCCTGGTGCACGGCAGCTACTGCCGCGGGCACGTCATCAGCGCGGCACACAATGGAGATTCGAATTTCCGAGGTAGAGATCACCTCGATATTCACCCCCGCGTCGGCCAACGCTTGGAAAAAAGTCGCGGCTACCCCGGGGTGGGAGCGCATTCCCGCGCCGATCAATGAGACCTTGCCGATGTGGTCGTCATAGTGCAACCGCTCGAAGCCAATCGCGGTGTGCGCGGTGCGGAGCGCGGCCATCGCGGTCTGTCCGTTCTCTTTGGGCACGGTGAAGGAAATGTCGGCGCGCCCGGTGGCAGCGGCGGACGCGTTCTGGACAATCATGTCCACATTGACCTCGGCGTCCGCGATTCGGCGAAAAATCGCGGCGACCTCACCGGGCTTGTCCGGCGCCCCAATGACGGTGATCTTCGCCTCACTGCGGTCGGAAGCGACCCCAGAGATGATCGGCCGTTCCACAGCGTCTCCTTCGGTATAGTCCGTCACCCAGGTTCCCTCTCGGGTACTGAATGACGAGCGTACGTGCACCGGAATCTGGTAGCGACGGGCGTATTCCACGCAGCGCGGGTGGAGTACTGTCGCGCCACAGGCTGCCATTTCCAGCATTTCTTCATAGCTGATGCGGGCGAGCCGCCGGGCGGCAGGCGCCAACCGTGGATCAGCGCTGAACACGCCATCCACATCGGTGTAAATCTCGCAGAGTGGAGCGCCGAGGGCCACGGCCAGCGCGACCGCGGTGGTGTCCGAGCCACCTCGCCCCAACGTGGTCACGTCCTTGGTGTCCACAGAAACCCCCTGGAAGCCAGCGACGATGACGATGGCGTCGTCAGCCAGCGCGCTGGTGATGCGGCCGGGGGTGATGTCGATGATGCGAGCCTTGCCATGGACCGAGTCGGTGAGAACTCCGGCCTGGCTGCCGGTGAACGAGCGAGCGTGGCAGCCCAGGTTGCCGATGGCCATAGCCAACAGTGCCATGGAAATCCGCTCACCTGCGGTCAGCAGCATGTCCAGCTCTCGGCCGGGTGGCAGCGGGCTCACCCGCTGGGCAAGCTCCAGGAGCTCGTCGGTGGTGTCTCCCATCGCGGAGACCGCCACCACAACGTCGTGACCGGCTCGTTTGGTCTCGACGATACGGTTGGCCACCCGCTTGACGCACTCAGCGTCAGCGACGGATGAGCCACCGTATTTCTGGACAACGAGGGCCACTCGGGCTCCTTTTAAGCAGGCTCTTAAGCTCGCCGTAGCGCGCCGGCTGGCGAAGGGGGCGGCGACTGCGTGCTGTGTGCCGGATCGCTGTCCAGGCGGGCGTGCGCCACGACCGAATGCAGTGCCCGCAGTGCCGCGCTGGCAGTGCTTCCCCAGTTAGTCAAATAAGAACACTGCCACCAGAACATCGCCTCGTTGAACCGGCCGGCTCGATAATGCTGCAGCCCGTGCAGCAGATCGGCCATGACGTCGGCGATATCGTCGGAAAGGTGACACGCTATGGTCTCGGCATTGACCGCGTAGGGGTCGAATACTTCGGTGTAGGCGTCAATCGGCTCGAGGAGCCGGGCTAACCGCCCGCGCAGCTCATCCACGTCCGGATCAGGGCCGGCATCCGGCTCGAATTGTTCTTCCGGAATCACGTCGGTGATGGCGCCCAGCCGTCCCCCTGCCAACAGCAGTTGGGAGACCTCGAGCAAAAGCATGGACACGGCTGCCTCCGGGGCGTCGCCCCGCGCCACTTCGGTGACCGCGAGAACAAAGCTTTCGATCTGGTCGGCGATTTGGGCGGTGAACTCGGTTAGATCCTCAGACATCGAGTAATCGTCTCCCTTCAAATGCGCGTCCCAAGGTGATCTCGTCGGCGTACTCAAGGTCACCACCCACCGGCAGGCCGCTGGCCAGACGGGTTATTCGCAGGCCCAGAGGTTTGACGCGCCGTGCCAGATAGGTGGCGGTGGCCTCCCCTTCCAGGTTCGGATCGGTGGCCAGAATCAACTCGGTTACTGTATCAGTAGCCAACCGGTCCAGCAGTTCGGCGATGCGCAGATCGTCGGGACCTACCCCTTCGATCGGGCTGATCGCGCCGCCGAGCACGTGATAGCGGCCGTGGAACTCTTGGGTCTTTTCGATCGCCACCACGTCCTTGGGCTCTTCTACCACGCAGAGCACCGCGGGATTCCGACGCGGATCCCGGCAAATCCGGCATTCTTGGTCCTCGGTCACGTTACCGCAACTGACGCAAAACCGGATCTTTTCCTTGAGCAGCGTCAGACTGGTGACGAGACGTCGAACATCGGCGGGGTCCGCGGCTACCAGATGGAAGGCGATCCGCTGCGCGCTTTTGGGACCGATGCCGGGGAGTTGCCCCAGTTCGTCAATGAGATCTTGGACTATGCCCTCGTACACCCTCGTGCTCCTGCTTACTCGTGGTCGATTTCACTGATGACCTTCGCGCCGAACTCCCGCATCACCAGCTCAGGTCCTATCAGATGCGGTTGGTTGGCGTCGTCTTCGGCGGCATCTGTTTCCACCTGGAGGCTGGCTGCTCGAGCAGCCGCAGGTGCTGATGCCGCTGCGTGAGGCGAGGTCACGGACGGGGTAGCGGGAGGCTCCGGAGGAGATTCCGAAGAATTCCGGGTGGGGGCCATGCTGGGCTCGGGGGTGGCGCCTGAAGCCTGATGAGACGCTTGAGAGGGATCGAGTAGGCACTCGATGCGCCAATCCACGCCAAACACCTTGGTCAGCGCCTGTCGCAGATTCTCCTCACTCCTGCTGCTCACAAAGCTATCCCGGGCGCCTGGGTTGAGAAAGGCGATGGACAGCATGGTGCGCTCCACCGCGGCAACCTGAGCGTTCTGGCTGAGAAGCATCCACGCGAAACGCCGGATTTCCTTGAGGGTATCGAGCACTTCCGGCCACCGACGCCGGATCGCGACCACATCGAAAGTGCTACCGGCAGACGCTGGACTCGCGGGCACTGCTGGCGGAGCTGACGATGAGGAATCGGACGACATGGCGTCGTCTTTTTCCACTGGGGTCTGTTCTGGAGCTAGAGTGTGTTCGCTCCGGCTCCCGTTTGCCTGTTCGCCCGGGGCCACGCTGATGGCAAGATTCCGCTCTAGCCGGTCGAGTCGCGCCGCCAGTCCACGTTCGCCGTCTTCCGCGCCAGGCAGCAGTATCCGGGCGCAGGTCAGCTCCAACTGGAGCCGGGGTGTGGTGGTGCCTCGCATCTGGGTAAGCCCGGCGTTGGCCTCTTCGGCAGCGCGGGACAGTTCCGCGGCGCTGTAGCTGGCGGCCTGGTTCTGCATGCGTTCCAGTTGGTCAGACGGGCGGTCGATGAGCCCCTTGACGGCGGCGTCCGGCACTGCTTTCAGGATGACCAGGTCGCGGAACCGTTCCAACAGCTCAGCCAAGAATCGCCGGGGATCATGACCTCCCTCGATCACTCGATCCACGATGTCGAACGCGACGGCGCCGTCGGAAGCGGCGAGTGCTTCTGTCATGTCATCCAGCAGTGTTGCGTCGGTATAGCCGAGTAAGGAGGTAGCCAGCGCGTACGTCACTCCCTGGGGGCCGGATCCGGCGATGAGCTGATCTAAGACCGACATGGCGTCCCGCACCGAGCCAGCGCCGGCGCGTACCACGAGCGGCAGTACGCCGTTTTCTACCGCGACGCCTTCCTGGGCGCACACCGTGGCCAGATAATCGCGCAGGACTCCTGGGGGTACGAGCCGGAATGGATAGTGATGGGTGCGGGAACGTATCGTGCCGATGACTTTGTCCGGCTCAGTGGTGGCGAAGATGAACTTCAGATGCGCGGGCGGCTCCTCCACCACTTTGAGCAGGGCATTGAATCCCGCTGACGTGACCATGTGAGCCTCGTCGACGATATAAATCTTGTAGCGGGATGCCGCCGGGGCGAAAAAGGCGCGTTCTCGCAAATCACGGGCGTCGTCCACGCCGCCGTGAGAGGCTGCGTCGATCTCGATGACGTCGATACTGCCCGACCCACCTCGGGTCAGATCCTGACAAGATTGACATTTCCCACAGGGGGTTGGGGTGGGACCGCGCTCACAGTTCAGGGCACGGGCCAGAATGCGCGAGCTTGTCGTCTTGCCGCAGCCCCGCGGTCCGCTGAACAGGTAGGCGTGATGGACCCGATCATTCCGCAATGCTTGGCGCAGCGGCTCGGTGACGTGGTCTTGGCCGATGACCTCGTCGAAGGTCTCCGGGCGGTAACGGCGGTAGAGAGCGAGCGACACACTAACGACCTTAGAGGCCGCGCGGATAGGAACTGTCAGGTTCGCCGGCCCCCGAGCGTCGCCTAGCTGCGTTCTCGGTCACCCACGTAAAATTCAATACGAGGATGACCCGCGGCCTTGCTATGCTCACTCGGATGATCGGCTCCCTAATCCAACGTCCCTATCCGCGTGGCCTCTTAGGATCTGACAGGGATCGCTGACATCTTGAGACGACCCCTCAGGCACCCGTCAGAGCCTGCCTACCCTTGCTGCCTTCCGGCCCTGGGGGAGTTCAGCGGTTGACGCCACCCGAGGGGTCTTGACCAAGTCTACCCCAGCGGGGGGTATAACAGTGAGGACAGGCTCTATCTATCCAACGCCCTATTGCCGGGCGCTCTTAAGGAGCCGTATGGTATCCAACCCGGAACACGACAACGTCTCGGAGCGGTTTGCCCGGGATCTTCCTGGCAGTGCCATGGATTCGTTAGAGGACGCTGATCTGCTGATGGCCCAACGCCTGCGCGGAGCAACCGAGCCGGACGAGTCTCCTCTCCAAACTTTTGGCGAAGATTCATCCCATTCCTCAACCCTGCTCGAGAAGTTCGCCCGCCGTGGCCCCGCGGGTCCGGCCACCATGGGGTGGCAGGGGCTGACGCGCCGGTTGAGCAGGGGTCTCATCTCGCCTGCTATGGGTCCGCGGGAACGATGGCGCCGAGAGGCCATCGCCACAGTCCAGCGGTCGTGGTCCGGCCCCAAAGTCATCATGTTCGCCAACCCCAAGGGTGGCGCCGCTAAAACCACGGCGACCTATCTGGCAGCCGCCACCTTTGGCCGGCATCGGGGCGGCTACACCGTGGCGTGGGACACCAACGAAACCCGCGGCACGCTGGGGATGAGGTCTATCCAGGCTCGTCATACCCACACCGTGCGGGATCTGCTGGCCGACATCGATCGGTTTACCGGTCATGGTCCCGCACGGGTGGGAGATCTGGACAACTACCTGCGAAGTCAAGGGGATCAGCAGTTCGACGTCCTCGCGAGTGATGAGAACCCCGGCTCCATGTCGATGCTCACCGCGGCCGAATTCGACCAGGTGTTGGGTGTGCTCGCGCGGTTTTACCGAGTGATCTGTGTGGACACCGGCAATGCGCTGCGGACGTCCAATTGGACCGCGGCCGCTGATCGGGCTGACGAGCTGGTAGTGGTCTCGACCGTTCGCGAGGATGCGGGATTCAGTGCTTCCTGGATGCTAGACATGCTGACGGAGACCGGTCGGAGTGCTTTGGTGCGCAACGCGGTCACGGTGTTGGTGTCCACCACTCCCAGAGACGACCAGGGTCTTGTGGAGCTGGAAGAGCATTTTCAGGACCGCACCCGCGCGGTGATCCGGGTTCCGTACGACCCCGCGTTGCAAGGCGGCGGAGCGATCTCGTATGAAGCGCTGTCACCTACCACGCACACGGCGTGGCTCTCGGTGTGTGCGGCCATCGCCAACGGCTTGTAAGCTTCGAGAAGCTTATCTCGCCTTTACTAAAGAGTGCGTAAGTAGCTGGACTTCCATTAAGACTCTGAGCGGGTTCGATAGGTCACAGGAGTCCAGCTACAAACCCTCCCCTTAGTAACTATCAACTTCTTACCGAAGCGAGTATTCATGCTCAGTGAAAAATTCGTGTTCTTAGCCATCAGTCTCAACTTCTTTGGTGCTTCAAGCTATGTTGTGGAGACTCTGCGAGGACGAACCAAGCCAAACCGAGTCACGTGGTTCCTTTGGGCACTTGCTCCGCTCATCGCCTTCTTCGCTGAGCTTGATGAAGAAGTGGGCGTGCAAGCGTTGATGACCCTTATGGTCGGCTTGATGCCTGCGCTCATCTTTTTGGCCTCGTTCGTCAATGAGCAGTCATCGTGGCAAATCACAAGATTCGACGTTATTTGCGGAGCTCTCTCGATGGCCGGGCTTGCTCTCTGGCTGCTCACGCAGGTGGGAAACGTGGCGATTTTGTTTAGCATTCTGGCTGATGGTCTGGCCGGCGTGCCGACTGTGGTGAAGGCGTGGCGACGGCCGGAAACGGAAAGCTCTGGTGTCTTCTGGCTCGCCGCGATGAGCGCCCTTATCACCCTGCTGACGCTTGATCGGTGGGACTTCGCCCACGTCGGGTTCCCCCTGTATATCCTGGGCATCTGTGGACTGCTGGCCGTGCTCATCACGTTTTGCCTTGGGAAACGGGTATCTCGAGGCAATATGAAGTATGCCGGATAAGAGAAGAGTGCCTAAGGATAAAAAGAGTACCCAAGCAGCGTCCAGGATTCGGCTTGTGATGGGCCTTGTGGCGCTGGCTGTGCTGGTTCGCGGCGCGGCCCCTCCAGCAGTGCCGCAACTCCCCGCGACGCCCGCTCCGCTACTCGTTCCGGTGGACGGATCCGCTTCCGCTGACCAGCTGCCTGCCCCGACCCAGACCGGGTTGGCCCGGGCGCTCGATCCCTTACTTGAGGACCCCGCTTTGGGCGCTCGGGTGTCCGCGGTGGTCATGGACGTGGCCACCCAGCAGGTGATGTACGGGAAGTCCGTGGACATCCCCATGGTTCCTGCTTCTACGACCAAGCTTGCTACCGCGGTGGCGGCGCTGGCCGCTCTTGGCCCCGAGGCCACGCTAGATACCCGGGTGGTGCGGGGGCCGCAGCCAGACGAGATCGTGCTGCAAGGCGGCGGCGACTCCACTCTCGCGCTAGCTCCCGGGCCCCTGGAAAGAATAGATCAGCCCGAGTCGCTGTACCCGGCCTCGGCAAAGCTAGCGGAATTGGCTGTTGCCACCGCGCGATCGCTGAGCTCTTCCGCCACGGGTCAAAGCCCCCACTCCCGTCCCAGGGTTCGGCTGTACTTCGACGACTCCCGGTTTTTGGGTCCGGCGGTGAATCCCCTCTGGGATCGTCCCTACGTAGCCATAGGCTCAGTGGCGCCGGTCACCGCGCTGATGGTGGATGAAGGGCGGATTTCCCCCGATAAGCTGACCCGTTCCGCTGACCCTTCCCGGGTCGCGGCGCAGGCGTTCGCGGCGCTGCTGCGCCAGCATGGCGTGACGGTGGTGGCCGCGCCCGCGGCTCGCCCAGCCGCGCCCGACGCGGCCGAGCTGGCCCGTGTTTCCTCACCGCCGATGGCCGCATTAGTCGAGCGGATGCTTGTCCACAGCGACAATGACCTCGCGGAGGCGCTGGCCCGTCAGGTCGCGTTAGCGGAAAGGATGCCAGCCACTTTTCGAGGAGGTGGCCAGGCCATCCTCCGCGTGCTGGAGCGGCTGGAAATTCCCACGTCCGGCATGGTCCTTTATGACGGCAGTGGGTTGTCTCGCGGCAACCGCATCTCCGCTGCCACCCTGGG
>Ga0187894_10007287_pt1 | contig 10494 bp, 5 predicted proteins | sample GBC1701081metaG_FD_136650 | JGI IMG/M metagenome (GOLD analysis project Ga0187894, IMG submission 136650) | White microbial mat communities from a lava cave in the Kipuka Kanohina Cave System on the Island of Hawaii, USA - GBC170108-1 metaG ... | reverse complement strand
TTCGGCGACGCGGCGCGGGTAGTTCGTCCAATTGTCGCGGCTCCCGCGTTCGATGGAGTTCTTCCCCATCCGGTAGATGTTGAAGAGAAAGTCTTCGCGGTTCTTCGACGCGACATCAATCACGGCGCGGTTGGCCGTGATCGAATATTCGACCGATTGGCGGAAATGCCATTTCTGCGGCGCAATCGGGAAGGGCAGGCTGCCAGCCGACAGTTGGCGGTTGACGACGAAGGGGATCTCCATCGGCGTCGGGCTGCCGATGGTCTCGGTCAACAGCCCGATCATATTGTGGAAGTAGACCGTCGTGCGCAGCCCGCCGTTCCACCACGTCGAATAACCGGCGCCGGTGCGAGTGGTCGCGCCGGGTTTGTTCTCAGCCGCGAACCGGTTGTGCATCGCCGCGCCCACGACATCGAGTCCGGTCACGACCATCGGATCGAACAGGTAGTTGAACGGGTCGCGGAACGGCGGGGCGAAGAGCACCGTGCCCGCAGGCCCCGTCTGATGATGGTTGTAAATGATCTGGGGGAACCATTCGTGGTAAAAGACGCGATTGATCGCCTCGCTTTCGGGCTGCGCCGACAGATAAAAATCGCGGTTGTTGTCGTGGCCGATGTATTTTTGATAAAGCCGCGGGATGCTTGAATAACTACGCTTGGTGACATCCGATTCGCGCATATACCAGTTCGACACCAACTCCATTCCGTCCGGGTTGACGAGACAGCAGAGCGCGATCACATCGTTCAGAAAGCGCATCGTCTCTTCATCCGTGCGGCTGTTCAACTGCCAGATCGTCTCGGTCAACTGGCTCGCGCCCAAAACTTCGGTCGCGTGCAACCCGCCATCTATCCAGACGACGGCCTTGCCTTCTTTCGCAAGCTGGCGGGCCTGTTCATCAGTCAGCCCTTCGGCCAGCGCCAGCCGCCGCGAGATTTCCTTGTAGCGATCGAGCTTCTTGTGATTTTCGGGCGAAGTGATAATGGCCAGATACATCGTGCGGCCTTCGGCCGATTTGCCCATCTCGACGACCTTCATGCGATCTGACTCCTGGTCGAGCTTTTTGATGTAGGCCTCGTACTGGGTGTAGTTGGCGAGATGGTAATCGTCGCCGATGTTGAAGCCGAAATGATCTTTCGGGCTGGTCAGCCTGTTTTGCGCCAGCGCGGTCGCGGTCGCAATCAAGCACAGAGCCAGCGCGAGCAGCGAGCGGATGAACTGGTTCCTACGCATGGGAAGTTCCTCTCTGTGAAACGAAGTTGAGTCTCGAATGTTGCGGCGCGGAATATAAAACTTGTCGCCGGGATGTAGCAATGGCGAGTACGGCGGGAGGCGGGGTTTGGTTACGGTCAGATGATATGGCTCTTGACTTGCAGCCCATTGCTGTTATAGAAGGGCGGTCTCCATTGCCTCCTACCGCATATCCAAACGTCCCCCTCCTGGTATTTGTCTATCCCCCGCTTAGCTTGCATTTCCGTTCTTCACGCAAGCGAAAACCGCTGTAGTAGAAAGGACTTTGCTATGGGTTGGTTTTTCCGTAAAGGGTTCAAGTTTGGCCCGTTCCGGTTCAACTTCTCGAAGAGTGGCGTCGGCGGGTCGGTCGGCGTAAAGGGCGCCCGCGCAGGCGTCAATGCGCGCGGGAACAGGTATATCCATCTGTTTCGGGACGGCATAGGCTATCGCAAGGAGTATGGGTCTTCGGAAGCGGAAGAGGGCCGATCTAGGAAGATGTGGGAGCGCGCGGGCGGAGGAGCGCGAACGAACTTTCTGCTAGCGATCGGCTTTGCCGCGGGCCTCTTCGTGGGCGCGTTTTATGGCCCCGATCTCAGGTCACAATTGAGCGCGATTATCAAACCGTCGCCAACGCCGACCGTTATCGAAACACCATTGCCGGAAAAGCGTGGGCGCTAAGCTCGACTTTGTCGATTTGCGAATGATAGAGTTTGCCGAGCCACGTACTACCTCTCTTCAAACATCTGGCAAGGAGGAAAGACGGTGTTTCGCAAAACTCTGAAGCTGATCATCTCCTCGCTGCTCGTCGCGCCTGTGAGCGTCGCGTCATACGCGCAGCAAGCCTATCAATTCGGCAAATGCGAGGTCGCGGCGGCGAACAAAGAGCCGTCGTTACGCGCGGTTTACGTCACAATGCCCGATGGCGTGAAGCTCGCCGCCGATGTGATCCTGCCAAAAGATCCGTCTGCCGGCGCAAAGCTGCCTGCAGTGTTGACGCAGACCCGTTACTGGCGCGCGGCGGAAGGCCGCCCTCCAAGCGGCGCAGACCGTTTCTGGATCAATCACGGTTATGCCGTCGTCAACACGGACGTTCGTGGCACGGGCGCGTCGTTCGGGCGCTGGCCGGCTCCGTGGTCGCGCGATGAAGTCCGCGATATGGGCGATGTAGTCAAATGGATCGTTGCGCAACCATGGTCGAACGGCAAGGTTGTTACCATCGGCACTTCGTACACCGCCAACACCGCCGAGTTGACTGCGGTCAGCAACCACGCGGCGGTCAAAGCCGTCATCCCGCGCTTCAGCGACTTCGACCTTTACAAGCAACTGGGAATGCCGGGCGGATTGTTCAACGAATTTATGGCTCGCGAATGGGGCGCTGCCATCGCCGCGATGGATCGTAACGAAAAACGCGGCAATCCCCCCATCGGCGTGCGTCCGGTTGATGACGATAAAGACCGCAAGCTGCTCGAAGCCGCGGTGCGCGACCATCAACAAAATCCCAGCGTTTACGAAGCGAGCAAGGAGATCACCTACCGCGACGACAAGCCGAAAGGCTGGAACGTCTCGATGGATGACCTCAGCTCTTTCAGCTTCCGCAGAGAGTTCGAGCGGTCGAAGGTCCCGATCTACGGTTGGGCGAGTTGGTTGGACGCGGGCACGGCGGAAGGCGCGCTGGCTCGTTTTATGACATTCAACAATCCGCAGCGATTGGTCATAGGCCCGTGGAGTCACGGCGCGGGCTATCACGCCAGCCCCTTCCTGCCCGCAAACACGCCAACTGATCCGAGACAGGATGCGCAGATGAAAGAGGCGATGTGCTTCTTCGATCAATATCTGAAGGGCAATGCGAACGCGCCGGTTAAGAAAGAGATGATCTACTACACGATGGGTGAAGAGAAGTGGAAGACGACGAGCGTCTGGCCACTCGCCAACGCAAAAACGCGGCGATGGTATTTCGCCGCGGATAACGGCCTGACGCCGGATGCTCCGGCATCGCAGAACGGTGAGGACAAATACACCGTGGATTTCGACGCCACGACGGGGACGAAGAATCGCTGGTACACCCAGATGGGCGGCGGCGATGTCGTCTATCCCGACCGCGCCGAAGCCGACAAACGCTTGTTGACTTACACCAGCGCGCCGTTGGAAGCCGACACCGAAATCACAGGCCATCCGGTGGTGACGTTACAAGTAGCTTCAACGGCCACGGACGCCGCGTTCGTCGTTTACCTGGAGGACGTGGATGAGAACGGCCGTGTAACTTACATCACCGAAGGATTGTTGCGAGCGATTCATCATAAAATCTCGAATGAGGCCCAACCCTACAAACTGCCGATCCCGTATCACTCGTTCAAACGCCAAGACGCGCGACCGCTCACGCCTGGCCAGATCGCAGAGATCAAATTCGGCCTCTATCCGACTTCGGTCTTGATCAAAAGAGGCCATCGCATACGGATCGCGATCGCCGGAGCGGACAAAGACACGTTTGTGCGGGCGCCTGCGGAAGGAACGCCCGTCATTACTATGGCTCGCAACAAACGCCATGCGTCGTTCATTGATTTGCCGGTTGTGAATAGAAGATAGACTGGAGATCAACCGCCGCAACCGGGATTTGAGGATTGGCGCGCTGGTACGGTACCGGCGCCTATCAGTTCAAGTCGTAAGGCGAATCCACCGTCCTTCGGAAGGAACACGACTCGAATTCAAAATAAACAGCAGATACCAGCCTGGAGGCGCGAGGTTGGCGTTGGGCGGCGCTTCGACGTCCAAAGTCCCCGCGCCGGTTCCGGCGATCACGCACTCGATGCCGCGCTGCGACATATTGTATCCGTGCGTGACCGCGCCCGGACGCAGCAGCACAACCTCGGTGATGTCGGGCGGCGTCGGCGTGTTGATCGTGAAGTTCGTTCCATAGTTGATCGTCGCCGGCGCGCCGGTGATCGTCGGCCGCAACAGATCAAAGTAGTCCGGGAAGAATCGCTCATGCGGAGTATAGACAGCCGGGGGATCCGCATCCGGCGGAGCGCCGCCACCGAGAACGCTTCCGTCCTGGAGCGGGAGGAACGACGAATGGTAAGTCCGGACGTATTTCATGTTCGGACCCAGCGTCCATCCGGCAGCGGGATTACGCGGATCGAAAATCTCGCACGGGCCGCCGTCAGCGCCGCCGCTGACGCCGCCAGCAATGAAGATGCGTCCGTCAGGCAGCAGCGTGGCGGTGAACTGGTCAGGACGAGGGATATTGAGATCAGGCAATGATGTCCAGACCGGCGCTCCAGCCGACAGATCAATCTGTTCGGCGGTCTTCCGCACTGGCAGAGGATTCCCGCCCATGATGTAAACAATCGGCTTGTAATCCGGGGGACGCAGGATCAACAACACCGAACTGCCTTTCTCTCCGCCGGTGCTGCGGCTGATGCCGGCGACTGTGTTAAACGACTCCACACCGGCGGGAGCCGTCCAGTCAAACCGTTGCGTCGGCACGTGCGGGCCTGCGATAAATAATCGGCCATCCGGCAGCAGATACGTCCAGGGATAATACTGGTGATGGAACATCGCCGCGGGCATGGCGATGGGCGGGGCCCAGCCTGCCCCATGCGTGTAGACCTCGATGGATTTGGACGCCGAGCCGAACAGAGTCAAGGCCCGGCCATCGCCGATCACCAGAGTCGTCGAGTAGAAACGGTCGTGAGCGGTGTTGTTGACCTGCGCCCAGGTCAGCGTGCCCGGATGGAACGTAAAGGATCGGTTGGGCGAGAAGCCTCCATGGATGAGCGCCAGGCCTTCCGGCGTATTGAGCAAGGCATGCTCGGCTGACCACATATTGGACGTATTGATGTCTCCTGTCAGATCGGCGGGTTGATTGGCGGGCGGCAGGTACGAACCTGCGGGCGTGGAGTAATCCCAAACCCGTGACTGATCCGCCCGCGTGCGACCCCAATAGAGAACCCGCTTGGTGTTGGGCAGCAAGACAGAATGCATCAAGAGGACTTGTGGATCTCCCGCGATCTCTACCCAGCGGCCTCCGCCGTGCGCGCGGCAGGGATGCGGATCCACTTTGGGGCAGCTATTCGCGCCGTCGTCGAGCGGCAGGCCTATCCGATGGCTCATTTCGTGAGCCATGTCCGGCGTCAGCCAAACGCTCTGCTTCGAGCGCGCGAGGCCGACCATGCCGTTCATCATGTGGTGATGCACGTGGCAATGGAAAACGAAGTCGCCTTTGAGGTGATAGAGCTTGGCTTCTTTCGGACGGCAGTCGGGATTCTGAATGCGCTCCTCTTCCTCGGTCAGTAACACAACGGGAGGGAATTCGGCCTCCACTACAAATGACTCGGCTGGTCCCATGCTGCGGACGTCAATGTTTTCGCCGCCGAACTTCCATCGCATCGCGTGCGGATGAAAGTTGTGCCAGGTGGCGCTGGTGTCCAAGTTGTAGACATACCAACGGATGCGTTGCCCGACGCGCCCGACAATGGTTGGCGAGTTGCCCACGAAGCCACGTCCATTGATGGAATGAGTCGGCATAGTCGCGCCCTGCTTGGAGGTGACGGTGTGGTGGTTCGCAGGGTCATGGTTTTCCCAGCGCACTTGGCCGCCGACGCCGACGGTCACATCAGCCGGATTGAATCCCATGACGGGCGCTCCCTGAATCAAAACTGCGCGGGTCGCCGGGCCGCCGGCCACCACTCGCACAACCCCGTTCATCTCCGGGTGATGGCGGCAAAAGTATTCGTAATCGCCCTCGGCGGCGAATGGTATTTCGACGAATGGGGCCGGGGGAGCCATGAATTCATCGAGTTCCTGGTCAAACGCCGGACGGCTGTCCTTGCTCGACATCAGGTGGAAGAAAACGGGAACGTGATCGGTCGGGATGTGGCGGCGCGGACGCGAGAGTTCCATCTCGACGAACTCTTCGATGAAGTCCACATGGTGTTTGACCAGTATTTGGGTTGTCGGCTTGAGCTTTTTGAAATGGATGTGCGGTTCCAGGATAAACGGGCCGGGATCGTTGTCGAAATCAATCTTGGGTTGTCGCGGGAAAAAGCGCTTTCCCTCACTCTTTTCCAGATCGGCGTAAATGCCTGCCAGCATTCCCTTGCGAAAGCGAAAGGGACGAGGCGGCTTGTCGCAGGGGCCGAGCACGACGATCCCGCCGAACAAACCCTGATCAATTCGCATGTCGTGATGATGCGTGTGGTCGTGAAAAGGCCAGGCGCCGAGCATCTCGTCGGTCGCGTCGAAAGTATAAGTCCAGGTCTCGCCCGGACAGATGGCGTCCGACCGACCGCCGTGATGCGCCGCCTCTACGCCGAACGGCCAGGAGCCGTCGGAGTCAATGCCGTAGCGCAAGCCGTGCATGTGCAGCGAGTGCGGAATCTCGTCGTCGTTCCAGACGTGAATCTTAAGCCGTTGGCAGGGACGCGTGTAGATCACTGTCCCCGGAACGCGGTGATTGAAGATCGGTTCGTTGATGTCGGCGAGAATCAGCTTGTCCGGCTTTGGAATGAGGTAGGCCGAATCCAGGTACTCCCGGTAGACCACGGCGTCGAGGGCCCTGGCGTCAATCTCGGATTGCGGTATGAGCGCGTTCTCGTGCCCCTCGTTGCGCATGCAGTCGCGTCCGTATTGAGCGGGAGATATAGCCTTTTCCTGCGGCTTCACCGGATTGTAAGCTTCAATGCGTTCGATCTTAAGGTAGACATGCCGCTCGCCGCAGGCTGCCGGTTTGATGGGCGGCGCTTTGATGACCACTTCGAGATCGGGGGCTTTGACGTTCCAGAGCACGGAATCCTCGGTGCTCACGATCAGATTGCCGGCGCAGAAGACCTTGAAATAGATGTCCGGCCACTTGTCCAGAAAAATATCCCGGAACGTGTCTTCGTCGAACGTGATCTCAAACGAGCCGTCCGAGATCGTCGTCGCGGATCCGAGATGATCGTCAATGCCCAGGTCTTTGTCCCAGGCCTCGACGAGCACGCCAGCGAGGCCCGCGCCCGTACTTGAATCAATCACCTTGCCTCTGATTTTGTAACGCATATTTGTTCCTCTCGCGGATTGATTGAATGCGGCTGCGATTTTGGCTTCGGCTTTGGCTTCGGCTTCGCGGCTTCGGCTTGAGTTGCCCTGACGCCGCATTCGGAGTTAGTATTCGCCGACTCAGCGTATCGTCGAATCATTGCAAAAGAAGAAATACAAGAGAGAGGCCGAAAAGTCTTGAAAGATTTCGGAAAGATTTAGGAAAGAGTTCGGTAAGGATTCGGCGTCGAACCTGCGAAAACCAGCGAGAGTTTTAAAGGAGTTCAGCCATGACCAATCGCTCAGCCAATCGCTTCTACGAGTTCATGAATTTCCGTTTGGACGAAACTGATCGCCTGTTGTTGCGGGACGGCGAAATAGTTCAGTTGACGCCAAAAGCTTTCGACATCCTTCTGCTGCTGATTCAAAACAGCGGCCACATGCTGACCAAAGATGAAATGATCAGCGCCGTCTGGCCGGACAGCTTCGTCGAGGAGGGCAATCTCGCCCGGAACATTTCGACGCTGCGCCAGGCGCTCGGCGATTGCAAACTGATCGTGACCGCGCCGCGCCGCGGATACCGCTTCGCGGCCGATGTCCGCGAAGCCTGGCGCGAACCGCGGGCGGATTCATCCGCGCGATGTTCAGCCGGCGGCGCAATCCGGGCGGGCATCCGTTCATTAGCGGTGTTGCCGTTCCAACCGCTGATCGCCGAAGAGTGCGACGCTCGCCTGGGATTGCGCATCGCCGATGCGGTGATTACCCGGCTCAGCGCTATCGGCAAGTTCATCGTCCGTCCCACGAGCGCGGTGCGCAGATACGCCAACCCGGAGCAGGACCTGCTGGCGGCGGGAAGCGAATTGAAAGTGGATGCGGCGCTGGGCGGAAGCCTTCAGCAATTGTGTGAAGTGGTTCGTGTGACGGCGCAACTGCTCAACGTGGGCGATGGAACGTCGCTCTGGGGCGCGCAATTCGACGCCCGGTTCACGGACATCTTCGCGGTCGAGGACGATCTCTCGATCCAGTTGATCGGCGCGCTGGCCAGGCGATTGATTGGCGGGGAAGGAGAGATAAATGCGGGTCTCGATCCTTGCTGAAGATCACAGGCCGCGTCATGGGTGATTTATCAGCAGCAGAGCCTCTGACGCGGGAACGCCACGGATTTCAACATACGCCGTTCCATCCGCGGTTCTCGCAACCGGAATGACCTCACCAGCAGGATGTGACGCGCTGATCCCCGCCGCCCGCGCTGTGTTGAGAACCACGGTCATCGCGCTGCCCGGAGGGTTAAGGTCGGCGTCAACCAACACGCGCGCGCCGCGCTCCTCGCGCCCATTTGCGTTGACCACACACAGCGCCTCCTCGTCATCCAGAATGCGTGACCAGGCCACGAGTCCTCCCACACCGGCCGCGCCGGCCTCGCCGAAATCCTCCGCTCCGGCCTCGGCGACAGGGCGCAAATATTGCCGTCCATAACGCAGGACAGGATATTTCTTTCGCGCTTCACAGGCCGCGGCGATGCGCAGATAGACGGGATTCGCTTCGTCGAAGCAATGATGGCCGGCGGTTCCAAACGGTCCGAAGCCGGGCAGGGAAGTATCCAAGCCATCGGGAGGCGTCGCCAGACCATCCCTCCCGCTTTTCCGCGGATGCGCCGGACCGAACATCGCTTCGCGCAGGTAACGATCCGACCGTCCCCATTCCGGCAGCCACTTGCGCTCCGAAGCTTCGGGGCCGGCCAGCGCCTGCTCCGTTCCGTAATAAATGCAGGGAATGCCCAGCGTGAAGAGTTGCAGGATTACTCCGGCTGCGATCTGATGCTCGGGAGCCGCTTCGCAAGAAAACCGCAGCTTCTCGCCGAAGACGTGATCGTGATCATCCAGTATCGAAACGTGCCGCCGCCCCAGACTCCGATGCGACCCCATCACCGCGTGGCCCGGATCGAACCCGTTGAAATACCGGCTGGGCGCGTCGAGCCCTTTGGCGACGCCATTCAAACTCATTCGCATCTCGCCTATGTCGAGCGCCGCGTTCAGGTTCATCCCGACGACATCTAGATAGCGGTCTTCGTTGTAATCGCCGCCCGCGACCTCGCCGACCAGGAAGAAATCGCTCTTGCCCAGGTTGGCGGCGAACTCCTTGATCGAGCCGCAAAAAGTGCGCGCCTCGTCGAAGCTCACGTGCTTGAGTGTGTCAATGCGGAAGCCGTCGCAATCGGTCAATGCGATCCAGTACTTGTAACAACGCGCAAGGTCGCTCAGCGTCCGCCCGCGATCCAACCGGAAATCGCGCAGATCGAAAAAGTCCGACCGCTTGTGCTCGGCCTGCGGATCATCCAGATCGCCCGCGCCCAGGTCGCCCGCGCCCGCTCGCGTGTAATCTTCAACGTCAGTCAACTCCGCTGGCCACACGCCGTCTTCGCCGCTTTGAATCCGCGCTACGGGCTGGCCTTGATCGCCGCGCCACGAACCGAATGGATAACGCCCGCTGGTGTATCGCGGCATAAAAGGCCCGCCCGCGGTCTCCGGCGGGTAAAGCCAGTTCGGCCCCGAATGGTTGAAGATGATGTCCAGGATGATTCGCAACCCCGTGGCGTGCGCATCGGCTACAAGCTCGACCAATTCGCGCCGGTCGCCGAAATGCGGATCGACGTCGAGGAAGTCCTGAATGCCGTAGCCGTGATAAGAGTCGAGGTGGCCGCGTTGTTTGAAGATCGGCCCAATCCAGAGAGTTGTCACGCCGAGTTTCTTCAGATAGCCGAGTTTGGAACGAATCCCGCGCAATGTTCCGCCCTGCCACCGCTCCGCGCCCGATTGCGCCCACCGATCCCATCTCCACGCCTCGCCGTTGGGCGGCGCGAGGCGAGCGGCTGTCAGATTGCGACGGTCAAGCAAAGGCCGCGTCTGCTCCTGCCCATCGCTGAAACGATCCGGCAATAGGAAATAGAGCGTCTCGTCGCGCCAATCGGCGGGTGAAGGGTGATAACGTTCGCGGCGCGGCAGGTCAATGTTGCGCACACTGGCTGGGCGATTCTGGCTGAGTTGGGTGTCTGTGAATGGCATTGAGTGATCTCCTTTTTTGTTATGATGACGCGCAACCTATCGCGATGGTATTCCAAATTGCATTTGGGTGCGGCTCTTTTAGAACGACGACAAAAGTGCGCACAATAAGGCTTTTTTGCAAATTCTCCGTCCTCACCCAGGTTGATTTTCCAGAGATATGGCTTCTCAAGAGGCATATCTCCTTGTT